>Ga0207874_1000670_pt1 | contig 46964 bp, 39 predicted proteins | sample HigsolmetaAR201D_FD_184833 | JGI IMG/M metagenome (GOLD analysis project Ga0207874, IMG submission 184833) | Ionic liquid and high solid enriched microbial communities from the Joint BioEnergy Institute, USA - AR20-1-D (SPAdes) (version 2) ...
CGTGCTCGTGCCAATCGTGGCTCATGACTGAAAAATCCTCCCGTCGAGGCGGTCGTGGAGCGCGGCGAACATCTCGATGAGCGGCGCGGTCTGCGCGGCGTCGTCGATCGCGATCTGGCAGGCGCGACCGACGATCTCTTCGAACACCGGCGCCCGCTCGGCGTGCAGCCGCTGGGCCTCGAGCGTGCCGAGCAGGCCGAGCCGCACCGCCGCCGAGAGGATCCCGCGCGCGCTGCCGTGGACGAACGCGGCGAGCGTCTCGTGCTCCGGCACCCCGAGCACGCCGAAGATCGCCCCGAAGACCGGCGCGTGGTGGGCCGGCCCTCGGCGGGCGTGCTCGGCGATCGGCAGGGCGGCGTCCCATACGCGCGCGACGGCGCTCGCGAGCGCGCGACCTTGGGCTCGGCTCGCCTGGTTCGGGACGGCGAACGGCAGGGTCGCGTCGTAGGCCGCGTCGATCGAGGCGAGGTCCGCCGGCGCGGCCCACGCACGGCGGAGGAAGGGGAGGGCGGCGCGGCCGATCTGACGGAGGCTCTGGTCGAGGAAGCCCGCCACGGCGTCGCCGTCGGTCGGCAGGCCGCCGAGCACGGCCGCCGCCTCGAGCCCCGACGAGTGGGCGAACCCGCCGCTCGGAAAGGTACCGTCCGCGAGTTGCAGGAGGAGCCAGGTCGACATCAGAAGAGCGCGTACATCCGAGCGAGCGCCACGCGCGTCGCCGGCTCGGCGCGCAACCGAACGCCGTCGGCGAAGACCTCGTACGTCTCCGGGTCGACCCGCATCGCCGGGACGAGATCGTTCAGCTTCATGTCCTTCTTGCCGATGCCGCGGCAGCGCCGCACCGCGGCGAGCCGCTTCGACAGGCCGAGCGCGGCGAGCCTCCCTTCGGCGAGGGCGCGCTGCGAGACGAACGCGATGCTCGTGGCGCCGGTCGCGCGGCCGAAGGCGCCGAACATCGGCCGCATGTACGACGGCTGCGGCGTCGGGATGGAAGCGTTCGGGTCGCCCATCTCGGCCCACGCGACGAACCCGCCCTTGATGACGATCTCGGGTCGGATCCCGAAGAACGCCGGCCGCCAGAGGACGAGGTCGGCCCACTTGCCGACCTCGACCGAGCCGATCTCGTGCGCCATCCCGTGCGCGATGGCGGGGTTGATCGTGTACTTGGCGACGTAACGGCGGACGCGGAGGTTGTCGTTGTCGCCGCGTTCTTCGGGCAGGCGCCCGCGTTCCTCTTTCATCTTCGCGGCCGTCTGCCAGGTCCGGCAGATCACCTCGCCGACGCGGCCCATGGCCTGGCTGTCGCTCGAGACGATGCTGAGCGCGCCGAGGTCGTGGAGCACGTCCTCGGCCGCGATGGTCTCGCCGCGGATGCGGCTCTCCGCGAACGCCACGTCCTCCGGGATCTTCCGGTCGAGGTGGTGGCAGACCATGAGCATGTCGAGGTGCTCGTCGAGCGTGTTCTTCGTGAACGGCCGCGTCGGGTTCGTCGAGCTCGGAAGGACGTTGGGCTCGCCGCACACCCGCAGGATGTCGGGGGCGTGCCCGCCGCCCGCGCCCTCGGTGTGGTACGTGTGGATCGTCCGCCCCTTGAACGCCGCGATCGAGTCGTCGACGTAGCCCGACTCGTTGAGCGTGTCCGTGTGGATCGTGACCTGGACGTCTTCCTCCTCGGCGACCGACAGGCACGTGTCGATCGCGCTCGGCGTCGTGCCCCAGTCCTCGTGCAGCTTGAGGCCGACGGCGCCGGCGCGGATCTGATCGACGAGCCCCTCGACGCGCGACGAGTTGCCCTTGCCGGTGAGCCCGATGTTGACCGGCAAGGCGTCGGTCGCCTGCAGCATCAGCTCGACGTGACGCGCGCCCGGCGTGCAGGTCGTGGCCTTCGTGCCCGTCGCCGGGCCCGTGCCGCCGCCGACGAGGGTCGTGAGCCCGCTCGCGAGCGCCTCGCACGCCTGCTGCGGGCAGATGAAGTGGACGTGCGAGTCGATGCCGCCCGCGGTGAGGACGAGGCCCTCGCCCGCGATCGCTTCGGTCGTCACCCCGACGATCATCCCGGGCGTGACGCCGCTCATGATCTCGGGGTTGCCGGCCTTGCCGATGCCGACGATGCGGCCGGCCTTGATGCCGATGTCGGCCTTGTAGATGCCGGTCCAGTCGACGACGAGCGCGTTCGTGATCACGACGTCGAGCGCGCGCGCGTCGACGGCGCCGGCCATCTGGCCCATGCGGTCGCGCAGGACCTTGCCGCCGCCGAACTTGCACTCGTCGCCGTAGGAGGCGAAGTCGCGCTCCACCTCGATGACGAGGCCGGTGTCTCCGAGCTCGACGCGGTCGCCCGTCGTGGGCCCGTACATCGCCGCGTAGGCGCGTCGATCGATCGTCGTCATCGCTCCTCTCCTCGCGCCTCGCCCGAGGCGCGCTCGTACCGCTCGGCGATGGCGCGCGGCGTCGGCCCGGCGCCGATCTCGCTTCTTCCGTTCTCGACGAGCGTCACGGTGCGCGTCTCTCCAGGCTCGAACCGCACGGCGGTGCCCGCGGGGATGTCGAGGTGCTTGCCCTCCGCGAGCGATCGGTCGAACTCGAGCGCGGAGTTGACGAGCGCGAACGGGTAGTGGCTGCCGACCTGGATCGGCCGGTCGCCGCGGCTCGTGACCTGGATCGTCACGCGGGCCCGGCCGGGGTGGAGCTCGATCTCGCCCGGCGCCACGTGCACCTCGCCCGCGCGCTCGCCGCGGCGGTCGACGCCGCGATCGTCCGCGAAGACGGACAGGTCCGGCACGGGGAGGAAGCTGCCGTAGAGGGCGAGCGAGAGATCGCCGTCTTCGAGGCAGATCGGGTCGTGCACAGTCACGAGCTTCGTCCCGTCCGGGAACGTCCCTTCCACCTGCACCTCGTGGACGAGGCGAGAGACGCCGGGCAACACCTGGCGCTTGCCGAGGATCCGCCGGCCGACGTCCATCAGCTCGGCGACGTCCCGGTCCCCGTCGCGGATCAGCTCGAGGAGCTGCGTCGCGATGAGCGCGACGGCCTCGGGGTAGTTCAGGCGCAGCCCGCGCGCGAGGCGCTTCTGCGCGAGGTAGCCGGCGCCGTGCAAGAGGAGCTTGTCGATGTCGCGAGGGGACAGGTGCATGGCTCAGTACCGACAGTCGAAGGGATCCACGGCATCGATGTCGGGAAGGTTTCGTAGCCTGGATCGAACGACGTCGAGCGCCATGACGTGGCTCGCGGCAGCGACACGCACGATCCCGCCGGGGACGGACGCCTGCGGCGAGCGGTCGAGGGAAGGGATCCCGCTCGCCGCGACGACCAGCTCGCGGCTCGGCGGCGCGATCGGATCGCGACGGATCGCCTCGACGACGGGCGCGACGCCGCGGCCGATCGCGAGCATCGTGGCGAACGCGTCGAAGGATCCCGTGCGGTCGGCGATCGGTCCGTCGGCGACGTCGAGCCTCAGCGCGTCCGTCACGACGACGCGTCCGTCGAGCGTGACGCGCGTCCGGAGATCGAGCGCCTGCATCGCCCAGCGCTCGCCGAACGCCGCGCGCCCCGACGTGTACCCGTCGAAGAGGACGCAGGCGCCGTCCGCGCCGAGCTCGACGTCCACGCGCTGCGTGTAACGGGCCCCGGCGAACGCCGCGACGGGATCCGGCAAGAGGAGGAGGGTGCCGTCGACCCGCGCGCGAAGACATTGCGACGAGCTCCCCCGGAAGACCTTCGTCGACGCCTGCGTGAACACGAGCAGCGTCGCGCCGCGCTCGACCTCCACGTCGACCTCGATCCGGTCGCCGTCGACGAGCCCGCCGCCGAACGTGACGAGACACACGGCCGCGCTCGACGTGCCCGCGAACGTCGGCTGCACGAAGCGGAGCGGGCTGTCCGCGCGCGCCGTCGCGAGCACCGTCCGCCCGCCGACGGCGCGGGCGACGAGCGTGCCCCGTCCGCTCCGCGAGCGCGCCTGCGCGGCCGAACGGTCGCCGCCGCGCGCTCCGCCCTCGTCCAGCATGCACGGGCAACGTCCTCGATGCGGGCCGACACGTCAACCTGAAGCGGGCCCTCCCGACCCGTCGCCAGGCGCGTACCGTGCCCATCATCTGTCGCCGTCGGCGAGGAGGCCGATTGCGGCCAGAAAGCGTCATTTCCACCGCGGTCACGCGCGACTAGGGTGGCCCCCGTGAACTCGGCCACGCTCCGCCCTCGTCTGGTCCATCTCGCTCCCGTCCTCGCGCTCGCTGCGGCGTGCTCGCCCGGCGCGACGCCCGGTCCGACCACGCCGCAGTCGACGTGCAGCGCGTCCGACGTCGGGCAGGGGAGCGGGGCTTCCGCGAGCGCGCCGGAGTCGAAATCGTCGTCCGCGGAGGAGCGCGCCCCCGGCTACGACAAGCCCCCGCCGGAGATCCTCGAGGTGATGCGCGCGCCGTCGCCGCCCTCGCCGTACGTGAGCCCGACCGGGGAGAGGATCCTGCTCGTCTCGACGGTCGAGTACCCGCCGATCGCGCGCGTCGCCGAGCCGTTCCTCCGCCTCGCGGGGGTGCGCGTCGAGCCGCGGAACCGCAGCAAGCACGACACCTCGGGCGGGTACGGCATCCGCCCGTGCGTGCGCGAGATGACGCTCGTCGCCGTCGCCACGAAGGAGCCGAAGAAGATCGCGCTCCCGGCTGGCGCGTGTCCGAGCGCGCCGCGCTGGTCGGCCGACGGAAAGCGCTTCTTCTTCCAGAACGCGGCCGCCGAGTCCGTCGAGCTCTGGGTCGGCGACGGCGCGACGGGCGACGTGCGACCCATCCCGGGCGTCCGGCTGAACCCGATGCTCGACGACACCGTCGACTGGCTCGCCGATCAGAAGTCGCTGATCGTGAAGCTCGTACCGGACAATCAGGGCCCGCCGCCGCCCGCGCCTGCCGTGCCGGTCGCGCCGAGCATCCAGGAGGCGACCGGCGAGAAGGGGCAGAGCAGCACGTACGAGACGCGCGACACGCTCAAGAACGAGCACGACGAGGCGCTGTTCGACTACTACGGGACCTCGCAGCTCGCGGTCGTCGACGTCACCAGCGGCGAGGTGAAGCGCGTCGGCAAGCCGGCGATCTACACGACCGTCGACCCCGCACCGGACGGCGTCCACGTCCTCGTCGCGTCCGTCAAGCGCCCGTACTCGTACGTCACGACGTACGACCGGTTCCCGCACGACGTGGCCGTGCTCGACCTCTCGACCAACGAGGCGCGCACGATCGCCTCGCTGCCGCTCGCCGATCGCGTCCCGATCCGCGGCGTGCGGAAGGGCCCGCGCGCCTTCTCCTGGCGCCCCACCGATCCGGCGACGCTCGTCTGGGCCGAGGCGCTCGACGGCGGCGATTGGAAGGCCAAGGTCCCGGCGCGCGACAAGATCATGATGCTGAAGGCGCCGTTCACCGGCGCGCCCGTCGAGGTCTTGCGGACGGAGCAGCGCTACGCCGGCTTCCAGTGGACGGCGACGCCGAGCCTCGCGTTCCTCCACGAGCACGACGCGAACCGGAAGTGGCGGCGCACGTTCATCGTCGACGTCGACACGCCGAAGTCGAAGCCCGTCGTCCTCTGGGACATGTCGACGGACGAGAAGTACAAGAACCCCGGCAGCCTCGTCATGCGGCGGCTGCCGAACGGGACGCGCGTCGTGCGCCAGGACGGCGACCACGTCTACCTGGCGGGGCAGGGGGCCTCTCCGTCCGGCGACCGCCCCTTCCTCGATCGGCTGAACCTGAAGACGAAGAAGACGGAGCGCCTCTTCCGTAGCGACACGACCTCCTACGAGCAGTTCCTCGCGTTCGCCTCCGACAAGCCGAACGAGAGCACGATCCTCACGTGGCACCAGTCCGTGTCCGATCCGCCGAACGCGTTCGTGCGGACGATCGGCGCGCCCGTAGCGAACGCGCCGGACGGCGAGCCCGCGTACGCGTCGACGCGGACGCCCGTCACGCAGCTGCCGGACCCCACGCCGGCCGTCCGCGCCATCAAGAAGCGCCTCGTCAGATACAAGCGCAAGGACGGCCTCGACCTCTCGTTCACGCTGTACACGCCGCCCGGCTACCAGGAGGGCACGCGCGTCCCGGCGATCCTCAACGCGTATCCGCTCGACTACGCCGACGCGAAGGCCGCCGGGCAGGTCACGGGATCGGAGCAGACGTTCACGCGCCTCAAGCAGTACCAGCTCTTGCTGCTCGCGGGCTACGCCATCATCGACAAGGCGTCGTTCCCGATCATCGGCGACCCGAAGAAGGCGTACGACACGTACCTCGAGCAGCTCGTCGCCGACGCGAAGGCGGCGGTCGACAAGGCCGTCGAGCTCGGCGTCGTCGATCCGGACCGCATCGGCGTCACGGGCCACAGCCACGGCGCGCTCATGACCGTGAACCTGCTCGCGCACTCGGACCTGTTCCGCGCGGGCGTCGCGACGAGCGGCTCGTACAACAAGACGCTCACGCCGTTCGGCTTCCAGAACGAGCGCCGCTCCGTCTGGGAGGCGCAGAGCGTCTACCTGAAGGCTTCGCCGTTCTTCTACGCCGACAAGATCAAGTACCCCGTCCTCATCGTGCACGGAGAGGACGACGCGAACCCCGGCACGACGCCGCTCCAAGCCGTGAAGCTGTTCGAGGCCATCCGCGGAAACGGCGGCGTCACGCGCCTCGTCATGCTCCCGCACGAGCCGCACTGGTACACGGCGGCCGAGTCCAACGAGCACCTCGTGGCCGAGATGCTCCGGTGGTTCGACAAGTACGTGAAGAACGCGCCGCCGCGTCAGCAACAGCGAGGCGGCGCGCCCACGGCCGCCGCGCGCTGAAGGGCGTCAGGCGACGATCGCGCCGAGCGCGTCGGTGTAGACGTCGTCGACGGCGAGCTCGACGGCGAGCGTCTCGAGCGTGAGGCGCTCGCCAGGGCCGTATTCGTCGAGGTGCCACCGGCGGCCGTCGCGCCGGAGCACGTCGATCCGGCGCTCGGTCTGCGAGACGAGGACGTATTCGCCGAGCGAGGGAAGGCGCCGGTATGCCGCGAACTCGTCTCCGCGGTCGGCCCCTCGACGATCACGATCGGATTGACCACGGCCTGCTCGTCCTCGGGGTCCCGCTCGATCCGTCCGCAGACGACGTGCAGGTCCGGATAGGTCGTCCGCTCCGCCGCCCGGATGCAGACGCGCACGCCGGACGGCATCACGACGCACGGCCGGCCCTCGAGCGCACGGCCGAGCAGCGCGCTCAGGCGGCTGATGAGCCTCCCGTGCTCTCGATGCTGCCGCCGGCCATGGCGACGATGACGCCGGCGACGTACTCGTGCTCGACGTCGGAAGACGCCTCTAGCGCGAGGTACTCCGCGTAGCTCGCTCGTTTGCGCGCCGGCTCCAAGCGGAGGCTAGCACGGCACGTCGGCCGGGACCGTCACAGGAGCTGCCGGATCGTGGGCTCGTCCGCGTGGCTCTTCACGGCCTTCGCCCAGACTTCGAAGCGGACCAGATTCTCGCGGCCGGGGCGCTCCACACGCATCACGGCCCAGTACCCGGTCCAGTCGCGGTCGTCGTTGTCGGCGTTGCAGCCGCAGCGATCGTCGCGGAGCGTGACGCCGCTCGCGCCCGCCGGGACGGCCGCGACGTCGACGAGCCAGCCGTAGCCGGGGATCTCGCAGTGCGGGCCGATGTCGCCGCCGCAGCGCTCGTGCGCGCTCGGGTCGAGCTGGAACCATCCGACGTTTCGCGGCGGCTTGTGCGAGTAGATGAGCACGTACGTCGCGCCGGCCTCCTCGTCGTCGACGGTGACGGTGACGTCGTTGCGCTGCTGGCGTTCGTTCTCGACCTCGAAGAGCGCATACCCGTCCGCGTTCATCGTCCCGTGGATCGCGACGTGCTCCTCGCGCTCCGCGCATCCGGCCGTCACGACCGGGAGGGCGGCGAGGGCGAGAGCGGCGAGACGGGAAGCGAGCGTGAAGCGACGACCGGACATCCTGGGCGCGCCTCAGCAAAAGGCGGGCCGACGCTCGGGCTTGCGTGTTTCCCAGGCACTTCGCAGGCGTGCAAACCGAGCTCGACCGTGGGCTGCCGACGAACGGTAATGATGCAGACGAGAACGCCCGTTCTCGTCGGTCGATACGGGAGCCGCGGCGTCGGCCGGGCCTGCCGCGCCGGCCGCGGTCGGTCGGTCAGTGGTGTCCCCAACGGGACGGTAGCTCCTGGCTCGACGGCGGCGGCGGGATGGCCGCGACGAGCTCCGGCTTCGTCCTCGCCACGTCCTCGAAGTCCGTCGCGATGAGCTCGTCGATCGCCTCGACGACGCCGCGGCCGTCGGGCTCGGCCGTCACGACGTCGGCTGCTTCCTTGAGGGCGTCCACCGCGTTCGCGACGGCCACGCCGATCCCGCAGGCCGCGAGCAGCGAGTGGTCGTTCTCGGCGTCGCCGATGCCGACGACCTCGCGGGGGTCGAGGCCGAGCTCGTCGAGCGCGGCGCGGAGCCCGGAGGCCTTGTTCACGCCCGACGGCAGGATCATGACCGCGCCCTTGTTGAAGATGACCTCGAGCTCGAGGCCGAGGTCGTGGATGGTGTCCACCACGGTCCGCTGGTGGGGCTCCCGCGTCGCCACGATGATGCGTCCCGTGGCGATGGGAGCGACCCCGCGCTCCTGGAGCGTCCGCACGAGCTCGGGCGGCGGCGGCGACGCGAGCGGGCGCTCCGTCGGCGGAGCCGGGCAGGGCCTGTAGAGCAGAGCCCCGTTCTCGGCGACGACCGCGTCGAAGACGTCCACCTCCGGGAAGACGCCCATCAGCTCCTCGAGCTCGCGTCCCGTGACGAGCAACAGCCGGCGACCGGACCGCTTGGCGCGCCGCAGCGCCTCGAGCGTCTCCGGCGCGACGCGGCCGTCCTCCGCGAGCGTCCCGTCGTAGTCGACCGCGATCGCCCTGAAGCGCAAGCCGTCGTCCTCCGGCGACGACCGAAGCCGCCGCGGCGCTGCGACTGATCCGTGCGTCGGCATCTCACGGCGCGAGGCTGCAACGGCCGTTCCCCGGCCCCCGGGCACCCCACCAACAGTTGACATAATGCATCTTATGCGAAATTCGAACGGGGCCGGTTCAGGCGCGGATCCGCCCGGTTTTTCCGTGCGATCGATGCGGTTCCGAGGCCATCATCGTCCGCCCCATGCGCGTGCTCCTGGTCTCGGCCAACCGCGAGCAGCTCCCGTCCCCCGTCGTCCCGCTCGGCGTGCTCTACGTCGCGGCCGCGGTCCGGGACGCGCACGAGGTCCGGGTCGTCGATCTCTGCTTCGAGGACGATCCCATCGCGGCCGTCCGCGAGGCCGTCGCGGGCTTCCGGCCGGACGTCGTCGGGCTCGGCCTCCGGAACCTCCACGACAACACGTACGGGAGCAGCGAGCCGCTGCTCGCTTATTACGCGGACGTCGCAGCGGCCATCCGCGGCGCCGCGCCCGAGGCTCCGCTCGTCCTCGGCGGCGCCGCCATCACGCTCCGGCCGCAGGACATGCTCGAGCGCCTCCGGGCGGCCCACGCCGTCGTCGGCGAAGGAGAACGCGCGTTCCGCGGGCTGCTCGACGGGCTGGCGCGCGGCGATCGACCCGAGCGCGTGATCCGCGCGGCCGCCGTCCGGCGCGACGACCTGGTCGACGCCGAGGTGCTCGTTCGGTCCGCGCGGCCGCCGGCGCCCCGCGAGTCGCTCGACGACCTGCCGGAGCCCGCGCGCGACCTCGTCGACCCCCGGTACTTCGAGGTCGAGGGCACGGACAACGTCCAGACCAAGCGCGGATGCGCGTTCCAGTGCACGTACTGCGGCTACCCGGACCTCGAGGGCCGCAAGGTCCGCGTACGGAGCCCCGAGGCCGTCGCGGACGAGATGGCCGCCCGCGCCAAGGTGCCCGGCGTGACGCACGCGTTCATCGTGGACAGCGTCTTCAACGTCCCGCGGTCGCACGCGCTCGCGGTCTGTGACGCGCTCGTCGCCCGCGGCGCGCCCCTGCCGTGGGTCTGCTACGTGTCTCCGGCGTCGCTCGACGAGGAGGTCGTCGCCGCGATGGCGCGCGCGGGCTGCGTCGGCGCCGAGATCGGGACCGACTCGGGCTCGCCGCGCGTCCTCGAGCGGCTCAGAAAGCCGTTCACGCTGGACCAGGTGCGCCGCGTCCGCGAGGCGTTCCGCAGGCACGGCATCGCGGACTGCCACACGTTCGTGCTGGGCGCCGAGGACGAGACCGTCGAAGAGGCCCGCGCGACCCTCGCGTTCGTCGAGGAGCTCGATCCCGACGTCGCCGTCTTCGTCGTCTTCATGGAGGACCGCGAGGAGCACACGATCGGGCGCGCCCGCCATCGCCAGGCGCTCCTCGATCTGCTCGCGCGCGAGGCGCCTCGAAGGCCTGGATGGGTCGTTCCGGAGCTGTCGATCCGCTTCGGACCGAAGGTCACGCGCCTCGTGCGTCGCGAGCGGATCCGCGGGCCGGCGTGGGTCCATCTCGCGAAGAGCCGCCGGGCTCGGGCCGCGATCGCGCCGTAGCCCTGAACGGATTCTCGTGGTAAACGACCCCTCGTTTCGATGGCTTCCCCCGAGCTCAAACGCGAGCTGAAGGAGCTCCTCGTTTCCGAGCTCAACCTCGCAGGCCGTGACCCGGCGACGATCGAGGACGACGCGCCCCTCTTCGGCGGCGGGTTGAACCTCGACTCGCTCGACGCGCTCCAGATCGCGATGTTCGTCGAGGAGCGGTACGGCGTGCGCGTGCCCGACACGCCAGAGGCGCGCCCGATCTTCGCGTCCGTGTCGGCGCTCGCCGACTTCGTCGAGAGCCAGCGCGCGAGCCGCGTCGCGGAGTAGCTCCTCCGGTCAGTTTCGCGCGACGTTCTTCGCGTCGAGCGGAATCGGCGGCGTGACGCCGATCCCGAGCAGCGTGCCGGCGTTGGACATCACGTACGCGCGCGTCCCGAACGCGGCGGGCGTCTGCGAGAAGCCGGTCCCGAGGTCGATCCCGTCGATGACCTTCCCGTTCCGCGGCGAGATCAAGAACAGGCCGTAGCGCGTCGTGCCGACGAGGAGCGCGCCGGCCATCGGGGTCGGCTTCGTGATGCCGCCCTCGGGCACCTTGTTCCGCCAGAGGATGCGCCCGGTGAACGGATCGAGGCCCATCAGGCCGCTCGACGCGCTCGAGGCGACGAGGATGCCCTTCTCGGGCACCATCGGGCCGCCCTTCTCGGGACCGTTCGGGTTCGGCAGATGGGCCGGCTCCTTGTAGAGCAAGAGATCGGTCACGCCGCTCGCCCTGTCGTTCGACCAGATGCGGGAGCCCGACGCCGCGTCGAGCGCGTAGACGCCGCCGGCGTAGCTCGCGACGTAGACGACCCGCGCGTTCGGGTGCTCGTCGATCACCGGCGTCGTGTCGACGTCGAGATAGCGCGGGGCCTCTCCGCCGCCCATCTGCTCGGCCTCGGCCGAGAGGTCCACCGGCGTCCACTTCTCCGAGCCGTCGCGCACGTCGTACGCCGTGACGGTCCCGTCCGAGTACGCCATGTAGACGAGCCCGGTGCTCGGGTCGATCGCGGGCCCCGCGTGGCCGCTGATCTCCATCCCGAGCGCGGGCGTCCGGCGCACCTGCCACTTCGGCCTGCCCGTCCGGCGATCGGCCGCGAACAGGTAGTCGGACGCGTTCGCGAAGACGATCGTCTCCCCGTGGATCACGGGCTTGCGCGCGACCTCGGCGCCGGTGTCGAAGCGGAAGACGAGCTCCCCGGTCCGCGCCCGCACGCAGTAGAGCGCGCCGTCGTTCGATCCGAAGTAGACGTAATCCAGATCGGGATCGTAGAGCGGCTCGCTCTGCACGACGCCCGCCGTCTCGAACCGCCAGATCGTGCTGCCGTCGGTCGCGCGCAGCGCGTAGAGGCCGTGGTCGGAGCTGCCGACGAAGACGCGGTTGTTCTCCGGATCGATCTCCGGTTTCCCGCGCTCCCAGTCCTCGCCGATGACGCGCCCCTCGACCGTGAGCTTGCGATGCACGAACACGTGCATCGTCCAGGCGGGACGGTTGTACCAGGACGGGACCTCGGGGTTGACGCGATCCCCGGCGAACAGATCGCCGAGCCCGCAGCCCGACAGGCTCGCCCCGCAGAGGAGCGAGAGGACGGCGCCGGCGAGCGTCGACCGCGTCCTGGTCAATGCTGGTCCTCGCCTTTCTGCTGCTGCTTCGCGAGGTCCTCCATCAGCTTCTTGAGCTGCGCGGGCGAGACGTTCATCCCGCCGCCGGGAAGCAGCTGGGACTTCGGATGATTCTCGGGATCGAGCGCGTGGAGGCGATCCATCGCGACCTCTCGGAGGTACGGGAACGGCGTCGGCGTCGGCATGCCCGGCGAGACCGCCGACTCGGGCTTGGTGAGACGCTCCTTGAGGCTGACGAGGATCTCCTTGGCCTTCTCCTTGTCGCCCTTGTTCTCGAGGACGCGGGCCTGATGGTACATCGCCATCTCCTTCAGGCCCTTCACGGCGTCCGTCTCGTTCTCCATCTCCTTGAACGCGGCGAGCGCCGCGTCGAGGTGCTCGTCCTTCGCGTCGGGCGCGGCCTGGGCCTTGAGCTCGTGGGCGAAGCCGATGCCCTCGAGCGCCCTGCCCTTCACCTCCACGTCGGCGGCCGCGAGCGGAGACGCCTTCACCTCCTCGAACGCCGTCAGCGCGGCGTCGGCCTCGCGGCTGTCGAGCAAGAGCGAGCCCTCGGCCAGGCGCGCGAGGATCGCGGCGCCGGTGCCGGCGAACTTCGACTGGACCTCGCGGTACTGCTTCAGCGCGGCCTCCCGGCGCGCGTCGAACGTCTTGTAGTACTTCTCGCCGGTGTCCTCGTCCTCGTCCTTCGGAGGCTCGCCGATCCGAGCGGTCTGCGCCGCCACGGCCTTGGACAGCATGGCGGAGGCCTCCGTCTCCCGCTTGTTCTGCCAGTAGAGGTACCCGGCGAGCGAGATCAGCGCGACGAACACGAGCCCGCCCACGAGCTGGACGGCCTTCTGGTTCTGCCGCGCCCACTCGCTCAGCTTCGCCGTGCGCTCGATGAGCGGATCCGCGTCCGCCGCGACGGCGACCGGGCGCCTCGGCTCGGCGCGCTTGCCGATGTTCTGGAGCTTCTTGGAAGCGGCGGCTTCGAGGCCCGACTTCTTGCCCTTCTTCTTGCCCGCCCTCGCCGCCGCACGGCGTTCGGCGAGCTTGCGCTCCTCCTCCGCGGCGATGGCCTCGAGCTTGTCGTCGGTCCCGAGCGCAGCGACGCGGCGCGCGATCTCGGCGGGGGTGGCGGCGTCGAGCTTGACCCCCTCGTCTTCGCTCTCGCTCTCCCCGGCGGCGGACGTGCCTTCACCCGAAGGCGGGTCCTTCTCGTCGAGCTCGCCTTCCGGACGCTCCTCACCCGAGTCTTCGCTGCGTTTCTCGTCGCTCACGGCGCGGGACAATAGCCTCAGCGTCGAGGCCACGTCAAAGCCCGCCGTCGAGGTCTTTTTCCCCCGATTCGGCCTCGCTTTCGGGGGGTGGCTCCCATGCCTCGGGCGGCGGCGGCGGGATCTCCGCCGCACGTGGGACGAGCCACACCGCGAGCACCGGGCTCGTGCTCTCGAGCCGCAGGCGGACGAGGCCGGCATCGAGCTCACCCGCCTCGACGACCCAGACGTTTCCGGCCGAGGCCGTGACCTCCGGCAGGGCGGTCTTCCCGACCGTCACCGCGAGCGCTCCGCCGTCGGCCCCGAGCGCGAGCACCCGCGCGGGCCCCGATCTCCCGAGCCGCACCGTCGCCGTCACCGTGCGGCGTGGCGGGCCGGCGTCCGCCGGAGCGCCAGCCGACGGCGGGTCGGGACGCCGCGGCTCCGGCCACTCGAAGCCGCCGCGGTCCGGCGTGAGCAGCTTCGCCTCGCGCGCGACGGCGATCGCCTCGAGCATCGGCTCGGGCGTCCCGGCGAAGCGCGCGAGCGGCTCGTAGAGCTCCTGCCTCGCGCCGAGGCCGAGGAGCGTGCGGGCCTCGAGCGGCCGCAGGTGGAGGTAGCGCTCGACGGAGAACACGCGAAGGAGCGGCGCCTTCGCGCGCGGGTCACCGATCTTCGCGAGCGCCTCGACCACGAACGGGCGCAGGCGTACGTCTTCGAGCGAGCGGACGAGGTCGGGGACGGCCTGCTTCGACCGCAGGCTCGCGAACGCCGCGAGCAGCTCGCGCGCCTCGTCGAGCTCTCCGGGCGATCGCGTGCCCGGACCGAAGGCCTCCCGCCATCGCGCGACGAGCACGTCCTCTCCCCGCGCGTCGCCGCGCTCGGCGAGGACGAGCGCGGCCGCCGTGCGCTCCTCCCCGTCGTTCGACTCGAGCATGCTCGCGATCTCGGCCGACGCCGTCCCCGCGTCCGGCGTCTCGCCGAGGCGCGCGAGGGCGAGCGCGCACCAGCGGCGGACCTCCGGGTCCTCGTCGTGCGCCATCGCGCGACGGAGCTGCGTGGCGATCTCGGGCGCCCTCAACCGGTACGCGCAGCGCGCGGCGAGCCGCCGGATGTCGACGCGCGCGTCGTCGAGCAGCGGCGCGACGTCCTCGGCGGCGTCGCGGTCGCCCTGGAGGCCGCGCCGGAGCGCCTCGGGCAGCGTGCTCGCCTCGACCTTGCCCGTCTCGCGCTCGATCGCGGCGGTGAGCTTCTTGAGCTCGGCGACGCGCTCGGGGCGGTCCACGACCGGGTGCTTCTGGGCGGGATCGCGCGAGATGTCGAACAGCGTGCACGAGCCGATCTTGCGCGCGCAGACGAGCCGGTCCTTGCCGCGAGCGACGAGCGTGTAGTCGTCGGTCTCGGCGAACGCGAGCCCCTCCTCGGACGGGCCCTCCGTACCGACCAGGATGGGGCCGAGGTCCCGACCGCGGAGCCGCGGGGGAAGCGGTACGTCGAGCGCGGCGAGCGTCGTGGGCATCAGATCGATCGTCTGGACCGGCGTCTCGACGACCCTCGGCATCACGTCGGGGGCGACGACGACGAGCGGGACGCGCACCTGCTCTTCGTAGACGGTCGTGCCGTGGTAGCGGCCGCCGTGGTCGCCGTGCTCCTCGCCGTGATCGGCGCTCACGACCCAGACGGTCCCGGGCGGGCGCTTGCGTTCGACGAGCTTCACGAGCTCGCCGACGAAGGCGTCCGCCGCGGCGATCTCGCTGTCGTACGCGTCGAACCGCGGGTCGCCCGAGAACGGATGCTCCTCGTGCATCTCGTACGGCTCGTGCGGCTCGAACAGGTGCACCCAGACGAAGACCGGCTTGTCGCGCGGGGTCGTCGACAAGAAGCGGTCCACCTGCGCGAGCCGGAGCTCGGTCGTCGCGAACTCCTGCTTGTAGTACTCGAAGCCGAGGTACGCCTCGCGCATGCGCGTGAAGCGGTGCTCGTCGATGAAGAAGACCGCCGGCGGATAGAAGCCGCCGGTGCGGTAGCCGTAGCGGCGCATCTGGAAAGCCCATGTCTCCTCGGGCGCGTCCGCGCCGAGCGCGAGCAGCGGCTTCATGTACTGCCCCGTCATCATCGACGCGATCGAGTACGAGGTGTGCGGCGTCGGGCAGTACGCGCGATCGAAGCGCACGCCCCGCTCGGCGAGCGCGTCGATGTTCGGCGTCGTCTTGCGCGGGTAGCCGTACGACGAGACGTGATCGGCGCGCAGCGCGTCGATCGTGACGACGAAGACGTCGCGCCCTCGCCAGTCGAGCGACCTCCCCTTCTTCTGCCGCAGGCTCGTCAGCGTCGTCGTCGCGGCCTCGTCCTCCTCGAGCGGCGGCGGGGGCGCGATCTCGTTCGCGACGAGGACGGCGCGTCCGAGCAGCGGCGCATGCTCGAGCAGGACGCGCCGGAGGTTGTCCTCCGTGCTCGCCTTCACGGCCGCGTGCGGCGTCCACGCGACGGACGCCGCCGCGACGACGATCGCCGCGAAGGCGACGGCCTCGGACTTCGGTCGATCGCGCACGAGCAACGCCGCGAGCGCCCAACCTCCGAGCGTGACGGCGAACATCGCGAGGTGGAACGCCGGATAGAGCCTCGGCAGGACGAACGCGTCGGCGACCCACGCGGCGGAGCCGATCGCGATCCCGAAGACGGCCGCGTCGGCCGGGCGCGTGCGCGGAAGGCGCTTCGCGAGCGCCCACGCGGCGAGGCCGCTCGCGATCGCCATCACGACCACGAACGGTACGCGGACCGCGAGGCTCGCCATGCGTCGGCCCGTCGAGAGGAAGAAGCCGACGGTCCCGCCGGCGAGCGCGCCTGCGATCCCGAGCAGGCGCACGTGGCCGGCCACGGCGAGGCGCGCGGCGCCGACGAACGCGACCGCGATCGGGATCGAGGCGGCGAGCGCGATCGGCGAGACGTAGAGCCTCGCGCTGCCCATCTCCCACGTCCCGACGAACTCGACGCGATAGCCGAGGCCGACCGCGAGGTTCTCGATCGCGAGAAGGAGGATGAACGCCGCGAGGACGAGCCCAACGTCGCGATCGAAGCGGCGAAGGCGCAGGATCGACACTGCGGCGAACGCATACCGTGCGGCGCCCCCAGTGTCGAGGAAGGCCGGACGAGCGTGCGCTCCCCGACCACGAGCCGCGCCGGCGCCGCAACCTCGGCATCGACCGGGGTCGGGCGCCGGCGGCGGCGCGGTCCGCTCCACGGAGCGGAGGGCGCGGCGCGGCTACTTGAACTCGATCGAGAGGATCTCGTACGTGCGCTCGCCGGCAGGGGTCCGGATCTTCACCTCGTCTCCGACCTCCTTGCCGAGCAGCGACTTGGCGATCGGCGCCGAGATGCTGATCGAGCCGTTGTTGATGTCGGCCTCGTCGGCGCCGACGATCCGGTACGTCACCTCCTCGTCCGTCGCCGTATTGAGGAGCTTCACCGTGGCGCCGAACGCGACCTTGTCGCCGGCGAGCGTCTTCGGGTCGATGATCTCCGCGCGCGCGAGCTTGTCCTCGAGCTCCTTGATGCGCCCCTCGTTGAACCCGGCGCGCTCGCGGGCCGCGTGGTACTCCGCGTTCTCGCTCAGGTCGCCGTGCGCACGCGCCTCCGCAATCATCTGGGCTATGGCCGGCCTTTCGATGGTCTTGCGTCGGTGAAGCTCCTCTCGGAGCCGCTGGGCACCCTCGGGGGTAATCGGATTTTTCTCGACCATAACCCCCCCACTTCTACCCGATCTCTCGCCGTTGGGGAGCCAGACCGCGCTCTCGAAGCGACGATTGGCACCGAACTGTGCTAGTCGCTGCTCGTGGCCATCGCCGGAGAGCGCCCGGAGTCGGGCGTCCGCATCGCCATCGAGCGCGACCGTTCGCGGCGGGATCCGCCCTGGACCTACGCGGGCGCGGCGCACCTTCCATCGGCGAGCTTCCCGCTCGAGGTCGTCGTGGATGCCGCAGGCGAGGTCTCCGTGACGCTGTCTCCGGACCTCGGCTCCGGCTCCCCTCCCCCGGCCGATCTCGCCGAGAAGGTGCGTCTCATCGTCCGCACCGCCTACCGCCAGGCGAAGGCCGACGGCGAGCCGCCGGCGTGGCGGATCGTCCGCTGGCGCGGCGAAAAGTGAGCCGCTCGCCGAGGGATCCGTCGCCCCCGAAGGCATGGTAAGGCGTCTCGCGATGGTCCGGCTTCCCGATCCCCTGCGCCGAAAGCCCCGCCGGGCGAGCGCGCTCCTGGTCGCCGCCGCGATCGCCGCCTCGGCCGGCGCCGTCGGGTGCGAGCAGCAGGAGCCGCGGACGGCCCTCAGCTACACCGCGGACGCGAAGCGCGCCTACGACGAGGCGATGAAGGAGTTCCAGGCGCACAACTGGATCGAGGCGCAGTCGCTCTTCCGCGAGGTGAAGCGGAAGTACCACTACTCGAAGTACGCCAAGCTCGCGGAGCTCCGCATCGCGGACGCCGACTTCGAGCAGGAGAAGTACGCGGAGGCGATCCGCGCGTACCGCCAGTTCGTGCACGACCACAGGTCGGACACCGAAGAGGTCGCCTACGCGCGCTCGCGCATCGCCGAGGCGCAGTACCGGCAGATCAGCGAGTCCTTCCTCCTGCCCAGCGCCGACGAGCGCGATCAGGCCGTCATCCTCGACGCCTTCAAGGAGCTCAAGGGCTACCTCCAGGACTACCCCAGCAGCAAGGAGTCGCCCAAGATCCGCGAGCTGCTCGTCGACGTGACGGCTCGCCTGATGCGTCACGAGCTCTACGTCGCGCGGTTCTATCTCGCGCGCGACAACTTCCAGGCCGCCGTCTACCGCATCCAGTACGCGATGCGGAACTTCGCCGGCGGGCCGGCCGCGGACGTGTCGGGACCGGCGATCGACTCCGGTCTCGAGGCCGAGGCGCTGCTGTTGCTCGGCGAGGTGTACCTGAAAGTGAAGAAGTACCCCGAGGCGCGCGAGGCGTTCGGCGCGATCCTCCGCGACTACCCGCGGAGCCCGCTCGTCGTGCAGGCGAACAACTACCTCGCTTACATGAGGGAGCGCGGCGTGTGAGTCGTCTCGGGCGGGCCCTCGTCGTCGCTCTCGCCCTCCTGTCGTCATCGGTCGCGCGCGTCGCGTCCGCGCAGCCCGACGCCCCTGAGCACGGGCAGTCCGCGGAGCGAGCGAGCGGGCCCGCCTTCTCGCTCCCGCGCGCGCAACCGGCGGAGGAGCACGGCCCCGCGTGCGAGCCCGCGTTCATCGAGCACGTCTACCGCGCGACCAAGCCGAGCGTCGTCCGCATCCTGCGGCCCGACGGCGGGCTCGGGACGGGCTTCGTGTTCCACACGAAGAGGCACGTCGCCACCGCGCTCCACGTCGTCGACCTGGGGCGCGAGGTCCGCGTCGAGTTCCCGGGCGGCAGGACCGTCGCGGCGGACGTGGTCGCCGCGGACGTCGACCACGACCTCGCGATCCTCGAGCTCGCCGCCGAGGCCGAGGCCCCTCCCCTCCTGCCGCGCTTCGAGGTGAGCGTCGGCTCGCCGATCCTCGCGATCGGAAACCCGTACGGCGATCTCGCGCGCTTCTCGAACGAGCTCGAGGGGCTCCTCAACTTCAGCGTCTCGCAAGGGATCGTGAGCGCGAAGAGCGATGCGTACATCCAGACGGACGCGGTGCTCTCCCCCGGCAATTCCGGCGGCCCGATGCTCACGTGCGACGGCAAGGTGATCGGCGTCGCCGACAAGCTCCTCGAATCGCGCATCGGCTTCGGCGTCCCCGTGACACACCTCGTGAGGCTCACGAGCCGCCTCGGCGGTCCGCGCTACCACGGCCGTTGGACGTCCCGAGACGCAGGGCTCGGCCTCGCGTGGCACTCGGACGTCTCCTCGTACATCGGCTTCTACCTGGGCGGGAGCATCGTCGGTTACGACCGGGTCGCGATCACGCTCCGCCTCGGGATGGCCTTCGCCGGGAAGAACGACTCCGCGGAGCCGATCGTGGATCGCTCCGTCCGGCGCTACTTCGGGGAGCTGACGCTCGGGTACCGGCTGCTGCTCTTCCCGTACGCGTTCCCGACCTACATCACGCTCGGCGGCGGAATGCTGGCGACGCTCGATCGCGGCGAGGAGACACGCCTCGCCATCTCGACGGACACGCCGCCCCGGCTCGTCGCGACGACGACGGCCATCCGCGGAGGCGGGATCGCACCGATGGCGATGGTCTCCCTCCACCTCGCGACGCTCGAAGCGTCGTACGGCTACGCGCTCGACGTGATCCACCCCGCCCTCTCGACGCATCGGGTGCTCGTCGGCTTCGCCTTCTGAGGTCTCGCCGGCCCACCGATCGGCACCGGATCGGCCGGCGGCCCGCCGCCCGGGGGTTCCGCCCGCCGCCCGGGGAATCGCCCGTAGCCGGCCCCGGCCGGGCCCCGCATCGGCGGAGGTCGATGCTACCTTTCGCGGCGATGAGCGAGCCCAGCTTCGATCTGAAGAGCGGAAAAGACAGCGGCCCGGCCGCCACGATCCTCGTCGTCGACGACGAGAAGAACATCCGGCGCACGCTCAAGCTCGTCCTCGAGGGTGAAGGCTATCGTGTCATCGGCGCCGAGACGGCCGAGGAGGCCCTCGCGATCCTCGCCAGCCCGAACACCCCCGTCGATCTCGTCATCTTCGACGTGAAGCTCCCGCAGATGAGCGGGCTCGAGGCGCTCGAGCGGGTGCGCCGCGAGGAGGCGACGAAGGACCTGCCCATCATCGTCATCAGCGGCCACGCGACGGTGAACGACGCCGTGCACGCCATCAAGCTCGGCGCGAGCGACTTCTTCGAGAAGCCGCTCGCCCGCGAGCGCGTCCTCGTCAGCGTCCGGAACGTGCTCGAGGCGGCGAAGACCAAGCGCGCGCTCGAGACGATCTCGCGCGAGCAGCTCGCCAAGTACGAGATGATCGGCAAGAGCGCGCCGATGAAGCGCCTCTTCCACGAGATCGAGAAGGTCGCGCCGACGCGCGCGAGCGTCCTCATCACCGGCGAGAGCGGCACCGGCAAGGAGCTCATCGCGCGCGCGATCCACCGCCTCTCCCCGCGCGTGGACGGGCCGTTCGTGAAGGTGAACTGCGCGGCGATCCCGCGCGAGCTCATCGAGAGCGAGCTGTTCGGGCACGAGAAGGGCGCGTTCACGGGCGCGAACACGAAGCGCCGCGGCTTCTTCGAGCAGGCGCACGGCGGGACGCTGTTCCTCGACGAGATCGGCGACATGGACCTCGTCGCGCAAGCGAAGGTCCTCCGCGCCCTCCAGTCCGGCGAGATCTCGCGCGTCGGCAGCGAGCACGTCATCCACGTCGACGTGCGCGTCCTCGCCGCGACGAACAAGGACCTCGCGAAGGCCGTCGAGAACGGCACCTTCCGCGAGGACCTCTACTTCCGCCTCAACGTCTTCCCGCTCCGGAGCCCGAGCCTGCGCGAGCGCGTCGAGGACATCCCCCTCCTCGCGCACGCCTTCATGGAGAACTTCGCGAAGGAGAACGGCACGAAGCCGAAGCCGATCGACGACGCCGTCATCCAGGCCCTCGTCGCCCGCCGCTGGCCGGGCAACGTCCGCGAGCTCAAGAACGTCGTCGAGCGCATGGCGATCCTCTCCGGCGATCGCGTCACCATCGCCGACCTACCCGAGGACCCGCACGAGAGCCCGTTCGGCGAGGACGACTCGCCCCACGACGGCCCCGCGTCGGAGGCCTTCGAGGAGGAAGAGCCGCAGCCGTCGACGAAGGCCCCCATCCCGGGCCAGTACCTCACGCTCCGCGAGTTCCGCGAGCAGACGGAGCGCAAGTACATCGTCGACACCCTGAAGCTGACGGGCTGGAACATCTCCCGCACCGCCATCGTGCTGGGGGTGGAGAGGACGAATCTGCACAAGAAGATTCGCGGGTACCAGATCAAACGCGGGGAGGGATGAGCTGCCTGGGAGCCCAGGCTCCAGGCTCCAGGCTCCAGATGGGGCTCGCGGTGAGGCTCTCGCGAGCGGGGCGCTCCACGTCCGTCGTCGGTTCCTGGGGATGTCCATCGGGCGTAGGCCCGACCTCGGCGGGCGCTCGGCGGGCGAAAGGGGGTCGGAGGCCCGAGCTCCCTGGAGCCTGGAGCCCGGAGCCTGGAGCCTCTCCTTCACTTCCGTCCCGTCGACCCATACCCCCCGGCGCCGCGTGCCGTCTCGTCGAGCGCGTCGACGACCTTCAGCGTGGCCACGCCGTGTCTCGCGAAGACGATTTGGGCGATGCGCTCGAGCGGCTCGATCGTGACGGGCTCGGAGCTCAGGTTGACGAGCGCGACCTGGATCTCGCCGCGGTAGTCGCTGTCGACCGTGCCCGGGGCGTTGATGACGGTGACGCCTCGCTTGGCGGCGAGGCCGGAGCGCGGGCGGACCTGCCCTTCCCAGCCGGGAGGGATCGCCATCGCGAGCCCGGTGGGGATCGTGCGTCGCTCGAGGGGCGCGAGGGTGACGGGCTCGGTGAGGGCCGCTTGGAGGTCCATCCCCGCCGCGCCCTCGGTCTGATAGCGCGGGAGCGGCACCTCCACCGGTCCCACACGCCGGACCCGCACTTCGAGAGGCTCGGCTTTCGTCGTCGTTTCCATGGTGCGTGGCCTCCGTCCTTGCCGTGCAAGCGCCCGCCAGGCGGCCGCTGGCAGCGCGCCTCTGCGCACCTACACCAAGCGCAGGTCGGGGTGTAGCGCGCCGGGCGCGGCCGAGCCTCCCAGATCGATCGACCTCGGACCGAATCGACCTACAAAATCGCGCGGGAAGGTGGAGACCGGCCCTCGATGCGAGCGGCGAGTTGATAGTCTGGTGACGATGGTCCGGCCTGACGAGCACGCACCGCGAGTGGTGGGGCGTTACGTGCTCTACGACGAGATCGCGTCGGGCGGGATGGCCACGGTGCACTTCGGCCGTCTCAGCGGACCAGTCGGGTTCTCGAGAACGGTCGCGATCAAGCGGCTGCACCCGCACTACGCGAAGGATCCCGAGTTCGTCACGATGTTCCTCGACGAGGCGCGCCTCTGCGGGCGCATCCGTCACCCGAACGTCGTGCCGACGCTCGATGTCGTCACGCTCGAGGGCGAGATCTTCATCGTCATGGAGTACGTCGCCGGTGAGGCGCTCTCCAAGCTGATGAAGGCCGCCAACCAGAGGAACATCCCGATACCGCCGAAGGTGGCGGCGACGATCATCTCGTCGGTTCTGCATGGCCTTCATGCGGCGCATCAGACGAAGGACGAGCACGGTCGCGAGCTCGGGATCGTCCACCGAGACGTCTCTCCACAGAACATCCTCGTCGGCGCGGACGGCACCGCGCGCGTCCTCGACTTCGGCGTCGCGAAGGCGGCCGGGCGGCTCCAGACGACGCGCGACGGCCAGGTCAAAGGCAAGATCGCGTACATGGCGCCGGAGCAGCTCGCCGGCGCGGGCGCGACGAGGAAGGTCGACATCTATGCGGCCGCCGTCGTGCTCTGGGAGATGCTCGCCGGCCGGCGCCTCTTCGACGGCGAGACCGAGGCGATCGTCCTCGCGCGCGCCATCGACGGGAAGGTCGACCCGCCGAGCCTCTACAACCCGGAGATCGATCGCACCGTCGACGAGATCGTGCTCCGAGGCCTCGCTCGCGATCCGGAGATGCGATACGCGTCGGCGCGCGAGATGGCCCTCGCCGTCGAGCAGACGATGGGCCTCGCCTCGCCGTCCGACGTCGGCGAGTGGGTCGAGCTCGTCGCCGGCGAGGAGCTCCAGCGCCGCGCGCAGACCGTCGCCGAGATCGAGATGGCCTCGCTCCAGCAGCCGCTGTCTCCGAGGATCGGTCTCGCGAAGGCGCCGGTCTCCGAGCCGCACTCGCAGGTGTCGAGCATCTCGGTGTCGCGCCCGGCGGTGACGGTTCCCCCGTCGCGCCGCGTGAGCATGGTGAAGCTCATGGTCAGCGCATCCGCGGTCCTCGCGGTGATCGGCGGAAGCCTGGGCGCCCTCGCGGTGCGCGACGTGCTCGGGGCGCCGCGCGAGCAGGAGCCGAACGCGTTCGAGGCCGCTCCCAAGCGGAGCCTCGCGCTGATCGGCCCGGTGATGGCGGGCAGCAAGGCGAAGAAGGAGACGCCGGCCGAAAGACCGCCGCCCGTCGTCGTCCGGCCGCCCCCGCCCCCGCCGCCGGCCGTGAAGAAGCCGAACCCCTGCGACCCGCCCTACACGATCGATCCGAAGACCGGGCGCAAGAAATACAAGATCGAGTGCCTGAAGTGACCCGCGCGAAATCCGAGCCGCTGCGGCGGATGGCGGTTCTCTTTTTCCTCTCCTTTCTCGCCGGGTAACCTGTAGCCTCCGACTGGAGGCCCGACTCGATCATGGCAAGGACACGCGTTAGGGGGCTCGTCACCGTCACGGCTCTCGCGGCGACCGTCATCGGCTCGGAGGGCGTCGCTCTCGCCGACGAGCGCGAGCAGTGCGCCGCCGCCGCGGAGCAGGCGCAGCAACTCCGCGACGAGGGCAAGTACCGGCATGCCCGCGAGCAGATGCTCGTCTGTGCGCGCGATGTCTGCCCCGGCCCCATTCGGAGCGATTGCGGCAAGTGGCTGACGGAGCTCGACCGTGACGCCCCCACGGTGGTCTTCGGCGCCCGCGACGGCAGGGGCGCGGACGTCCTCGACGTGAAGGTCTCGATGGACGGAAGCCCGCTCGTCGATCGCCTCGACGGCAAGCCCGTCCTCGTCGATGCGGGGGAGCACACGTTCACGTTCGAGACGAAGGACGGCGCCGTGAAGGAGGAGCGGGTCCTCATCCGCGCGGCGGAGAAGGCCCGCCCGATCATCGTCACGTTCGAGGGTGCAGCGCCTTCGGCCATCGGCGGCGGCACGCCCCCGCCGGAGCAGAGCGACCATCAGGTGGCTCGCGAGGGCTCGATCGTTCCCTCCCTCGTCCTCGGCGGCGTCGGTGTGCTCGCGCTCGGCAGCTTCGCCATTTTCGGTATCAGCGGGAAAAACGACGTCGACGACCTCCAGAAGTGCAAGCCGAACTGCGCCGAGTCGGACGTCGACAGCGCGCGCACGAAGCTCATCATCGCCGACATCTCGCTCGGTGCCGGTATCGTCGCCCTCGCCGGCGCGGCCTTCCTGTACTTCACGCGCCCGAAGGTGAGCACGAACGTGCAGACCGGTGCTTCGTCGCTCCACTTCGGCGCTTCGCCCATCGCCGGCGGCGGCCTCGCCGGCGTGGGTGGCACGTTCTGACGGGCTGGTCGCCCGGACGACCAGCCGAAGTCTGGTGCTCGCGCACACGACGTCGTCGCGTGTGTCGTGAGGACCCCGCTCGGCGGCCGCGCATCGCAAACGTCAGAAACGGGGTCACCGCGCGAGCGGACCGGCTTATACTCGACGTTCAACGTGGGAGCCGTCGCACGCCAGGGACAGCGGAAGGGCGACTTCCTGGCGGGGAAGTATTTGCTGGAGGACTGCCTCGGCGTCGGCGGCATGGGCGAGGTCTATCGGGCGACGAACGTGTCGCTCGGCCGCAAGGTCGCCATCAAGCTCCTCTCGCCCGAGTACGTGAACAACGAGGAGGACGTCCTGCGCTTCCTCCGCGAGGCGCGGGCGGCGGCCGCGGTGCGGCACGCGAACGTCGTCGACGTGCTCGACGTCGCGCGCGACGACGACGGCACGCCGTTCATCGTCCAGGAGCTCCTGTCCGGCGAGGATCTCGAGCACTACCTGCGATCGCGCCGAGACCCGCTGTCGAGCGAGGAGGCGCTCGAGATCATGATCCCCGTCGCGGACGCCGTCGCGGCGGCGCACGCGCAGAACGTCGTCCATCGCGATCTCAAGCCCGCGAACATCTTCCTCGCGCGCGAGCGGAACAGGATCGTGCCGAAGGTGCTCGACTTCGGCGCGTGCCTCTTCCCCACCCTGGCCGAGCGCTCCGCGAAGGAGAAGCGGATGCTGATCGGGACGCCGCACTACATGGCTCCCGAGCAGATCCTGAGCAAGGCCGACGTCGACGCGCGCTCCGACGTGTGGGCGATCGGGATCATCCTCTACGAGATGCTCGTCGGCGAGACGCCCTTCGAGGCGGAGTCGGCGAACGCGGTCCTCCAGCTCGTGAAGACGCGCGAGGTCCCGCTGCTGCGCGAGCGCGTCCCGTCCGTGCCGCCGGATCTCGAGGAGCTCGTCGCGCTCTGCACCAAGCGCGATCGGCTCGCTCGCCTGCCCGATGCCAGCGCCGTGCACGCGAGGATGGAAGCGATCCGACGGCGGATGCGCGCGGCGGCGTCGCCCAGGTTCGAGACGATGGTCGACTCGCCGTCGCTCGACATCCCGCTCTCCGAGATCCCCATCGCGTCCGGCGTCGCGAGCAAGCCTCATCCCGCGCCGCCGGAGTCGGCGCGGCCCGCCAAGCGAGGCGGGCTCCTCACGCTCAGCTCTCCGGGGAGCGAGCCGCCCCCGTCGATCGACGATCTCGATCTCGATCTCCCGCTCCCGGATGGTCCGGAGTCGGGGCTGAGCCCGTTCCCGCCGCCCGTCTCCGCGAAGCGACCGAAAGAGCCGGGCCCCGCGGCGCTCGCGCTCGGCGATCCGTCGGGCCTGCGGATGATCGAGCCTCTCGACGATCCGCCGCCGTCGGCCTCGCTCGATCTGGCCGCGCGGCCTTCCTCGTGGCCGCCGCCGTCGAGCGGGAGCGGCTCCGCCAGGGCGAGCACCTCGTCGCTCCCGCCGGTGCTCGATCCGCGCGCCGCCGGGCGGCCGCCGCCGAGCAGCAGCCGGCCGCCCTCCGACGGGCCGCCGCGCGCCGAGCCCGTCGCCTCGGCGCCGAAGGGGCCTCCGCCGGCCATCGCGAAGGCTCCCGCCGGTCCCGCCCGCAGCGCGCGCGAAGGCGAGTGGTCGACCCGCGAGACCGCGAAGTTCGTCGTCGCGGTGGCCGTCCCCGCGCTCCTCGGCTTCTTCGCCGTGCTGGCGGTGCCGGCCGTCGGCGGTCCGATCGGCCGAGCGCTCCGCGGCGACTCGACGGTCGCGAGCGGCGTCCTCACCGTCCTCGCGCTCATCTGCGCGGCGGCGCTTTGCGGCCGCGCGCTGCTCGGCGAGCGCGACCGCTGGATCTCCGTCGCCGCCGGCGGGGCGGTGCTCTTCGGGATCGTCATGATCATCGTGACGTTCTCCGCGAGCGAGGCGGCCCAGCTCGGCGTCCCGTCGTCGATCGGCGGGCTCGCGTCGGTCGTCGCTCCCCTCGCCCCTCTCGTGCTGGCGCTCAAGATGCTCGGAAAGGCCCGCGAGGTGTGGGTCGACCCCTATTCGCGGGGCGAAGCCGTCAAGTACGCGGCCTTCGCGAGCGCGATGCTCTTCCTGACGCTCGCCCTGAGCCCCGTCGGCGCCGTGAGGGCGCCCTCGCGCGCGACGCAAGCGCAGGGCGCGAGCTCCCGCTGACGCTTCCGGACGCGCGACGACACGAGGCCTCGCGTGTGGCTTTTGCCCCCCGTACGCGCGTGGTAGGCGTCTGGCGCGCTTCGGCCGGATCCGGTCGGCGCGGAGGAGTCTCACCCCATGGCGAAGGACCTCGTCCTCATCCTCGACTTCGGCTCGCAGACGACGCAGCTCATCGCGAGGCGCGTACGCGAGAGCAAGGTCTACTGCGAGATCCACCCTTGCACGACGTCGTTCGACGAGATCCGCGCGAAGGCCCCTCGCGCCATCATCCTCTCCGGCGGGCCCGCCAGCGTGTACGAGGAGGGCGCGCCGCAGGTCGACCGCCGGATCTTCGAGCTCGGCGTGCCGATCCTCGGCATCTGCTACGGCATGCAGCTCACGGCGCACCTGCTCGGCGGCAGGGTCGAGCGCGCGCAGAAGCGCGAGTTCGGGCTCGCCAAGGTGCTCATCGAGAAGCCCGAGGGCATCTTCCACCGCTTCGCGCGGCGCGAGACCATCGACGTGTGGATGAGCCATGGCGATCGCATCGCGAGCATGCCGCCCGGGTTCGTCACGATCGGCCTGTCCGACAACACGCCTTTCTGCGCGGTCATGGATCCGCAGCGGAAGATCTACGGCGTGCAGTTCCACCCGGAGGTCGTCCACACGCCCCGGGGCACGGACGTCATCGCGTCCTTCCTCTTCGAGGTGGCGGGCCTCCAGCCGTCGTGGACGCCGGGCTCCTTCACGGAGGAGGCGATCCGCGCGGTGCGCGAGCGCGTGAAGGACGGCGAGCGCGCGATCTGCGGGCTCTCGGGCGGCGTCGACTCGTCGGTCGCGGCGGTCCTCTGTCACAAGGCGATCGGCGATCGGCTCACGTGCATCTTCGTCGACAACGGCGTCCTACGCCTGGGCGAGCTCGAGCAGGTCGTCAGCACGTTCCGCGAGACGTTCCACCTGAACCTCGTGGTCGTCGACGCGAAGGAGCGCTTCCTCTCGGCGCTCAAAGGCGTCACGGACCCGGAGCAGAAGCGGAAGATCATCGGGAAGGTCTTCATCGACGTCTTCGAAGAGGAGGCCGCGAAGGTCGAGAACGCGAAGTACCTCGTCCAGGGCACCCTCTACCCGGACGTCATCGAGAGCGTCTCGTTCAAGGGACCGAGCGCGGTCATCAAGAGCCACCACAACGTCGGCGGCTTGCCCGAGCGCATGAAGCTCGAGCTCATCGAGCCGCTGCGCGAGCTGTTCAAGGACGAGGTCCGCGCCTGCGGCGAGACGCTCGGCATGCCGCGGGACATCCTCTACCGCCAGCCCTTCCCCGGCCCCGGCCTCGCCATCCGCTGCCTCGGCGAGGTCACGCCGGAGCGCCTCGAGATCCTCCGCGCGGCCGATCACATCGTCACCGAGGAGATCCGCGGCGCGGGCCTCTACGAGCAGGTCTGGCAGAGCTTCTGCGTGCTCTTGCCGGTGCGGAGCGTCGGCGTCATGGGCGACAGCCGTACGTACGAGGAGACGTGTGCGATCCGCGCCGTCCGCTCCCTCGACGGCATGACGGCCGACTGGGCGCAGCTCCCGTACGAGCTGCTCGGCCGCATGTCGAACCGCATCATCAACGAGGTGCGCGGCATCAACCGCGTCGTCTACGACATCTCCTCGAAGCCTCCGGCGACGATCGAATGGGAGTGAGCTCGATGGCGCTCGACCGGCACGCTCCGCCCCGCCGGTCGCGGGCGCTCCGCGCCTCCGTGCTCGCGGCAGCGCTCGTCGTGGCCGCGGCCTCGTGCGGGCCGCCGAGGCATCCGAAGACCGTCTCGCTGCGCATGGTCGGCTCGCCGCCGAACGCGTCGGTGACGATCGACGACGTCTTCGTCGGGCGCCTCGACACGGTGAGCGCGCGCGGCGTCGCCCTGCCTCCTGGGTCCCATCGCATCTCGGTCGAGGCGCCGGGCTACTTCCCGTGGGACAAGATCGTGGAGGCCAAGGAGGGCCAGGGGCCCATCCGGCTCGAGGTGCACCTGGTCGAGGTGCCGGACTGAGGCTGCGCCGGCCTGGATTTTCGAGCTCTTTTCATGACTTGCGCGCGCCGACGCGGGCGACCGCCGGGCGACGTCCGGCCGACCCGAAGCGCGAAAACCCACGCCGCGCCTTCAAGCAGCGCTTGCGTTCAGCGGCCGTTTTCGCCATTGTGCGCGGCCCCATGGCAAACCGCGCGATCTGGAACATGAGGAAGCGTCACGAGTGGCTCGCGAAACCGCTCAAGAAGAAGCGGGTCAAGCGCGCTACGCGCGTTCGTTGCGGCCTCCAGGACGCTCTCGATCGCAAGGCCGCACGCGCCAACAAGACGGAAGGCTGAGCGCGCCTCGTCGGAGGCGCACGGCTTCGCCGACGCAAGGCCGAGCCGTGCCCTCACGACCCCGAGGCCTTGTCTCGGTCGGTCACCGCGGCCCAGCTCATCGTCTTCGTCGTACGGGCGAGCCCGAGCGATCCGTCGCGAGCGACGACGATGGCTCCGCCCGTCCCGGACGTGCGCGCGCGCATCATGACGAGCGACGCGCGCGCTGCGCGCTCCGCGCTGTCGTGCTCGAGCGTGCCGCCGAGCGCGTCCGTCACCGTCTTCGCGAGGCAGACCCGCATCATGGCCTCGCCGTGCCCGGTGGTGGAGCACGCGCCGGACGTGTCGTCCGCGTAGGTGCCCGCGCCGACGATCGGCGAGTCGCCGACCCTGCCCGGGAGCTTGTCGACCATCCCGCCCGTGCTCGTCGCGGCGGCGACGTGGCCGTGCACGTCTTTCGCGACCGCGCCGACGGTCCCGCCCGACGAGCCCGCGGCGGTGCGCTTCGCCTTCGCCGCTTCCCACCTCTTGCGCGCGGTCTCCGTGATCATCGTCTCGGCGTCGACGCGCTCGAACCCCTGCTCGACGGCGAAACGCGCGGCGCCTTCTGCCGCGAGCAAGACGTGACGGGAGGCCTCCATCACGCGTCGCGCGATCGTGATCGGGTTCTTGAACGGCGGAAGCGCGCAGACGCCGCCTGCGCGGAGCGTGCTTCCGTCCATGATCGACGCGTCGAGCTCGATCGTCCCGTCGGCGCTCAGGCACGCGCCGGTACCGGCGTTGAACAGCGGATCGTCCTCGAGGACCTCCACCGCCTTCTGGACCGCGTCGAGCGCGCTGCCGCCCGCCGCGAGGATGGCGGCGCCGGCGGCAGCGGCGCGCTCGCAGCCGGCGACGTGGAGCGCCTTCCGATCGTCGGCCACGTCGCCCGCGCCGCCGTGCACGAGGATGGACCACGCGCTCGGCCCGTGGCCCCAGCTCTCTGCGTCCTTCCCGTCCTTCGTCACGACATCCTCCTTCGTCCCGGAAAGCGCTCAGGCCAAGCGTCGACCGCCGGCGCCCAGGCGCCCCCACCAGAGCCGCGCGAGCGCGAGGGCGAGCAGCGCGGCCGGAGGGAGCACGGCGAGCGAGGCCGGCGCGATGCGCGCCGCGGCGGCCTGGAACGCGACGAGCGTGAGCACCGCGCACGTGCAGCCTTCGGCGAAGGCCGCTGCGCGCATCCGCCGCCGCGCCCGATCGTCGAGGAGGCTCGTGCGCAGCGCCGCCCGCGCCGTGACGAGCGCGAGCGCGAGCCCGGCGAGCCCGGTGGCGGCCGCCGCCGCGAGGCGTGCTCCTCGGGGCAGCTCCGCGTCGGGCGGAGGCGGCTCTCCTTCGAGAGGGTGCACGTCGCCGGCGGCGTCCACCCTCACGCCGAGCGTGGGGCTCTCGAAGCCCGAGCCCGTGGACACGAAGGTGTCTCCCCGAGCCGGCCGCGGGTAGAACGCCCCCACGTCGACGCTCGGGACCGCGAGGATCAGGGCCGCGATCACGACGGACGGCAACGCCGCGCCGAGCGCGGCGGCGCGCCCGGTCTCCACGGGCGAACGGCCGAGCGCCTCGAACGCGCGCGACTCCTGCCGGACGCGCGCCGTCCCCAGCGCGAGGGCGACGCCCACCGCGCTGCAGAGCGGCGCGAGGGGCAGCGTCCGGCCGGCGCGCGCCCCCACGGTGAGCTGCCCTTCGTCGCTCGCCGCCGTCACGAGCCAGACGACGACGAGCCCGAGCAGCGCGCCGACGAGCGCGCGGAGCATTGCGCGGACGTCCCAAGGGGTCACGAATTTGGCCTCGCCGAGCCCGATTGGATACCACGGGGCATGTCGCGCATGCTCGTGGTCGCGATCGCCGCGACCGCCCTCTCCGCGACCTCCGGCTGCTCCGGCAAGGACCCGTTCGACCCGGGGACGAAGCTCGGCACGTTCCGCGTTACCGCGAAGCTCACCCGCTCGACGTGCGGCCCCACGCCGAATCCGTGGACCTTCGACGTGCGCCTCGCGCACGACGGCCCGACGCTCTACTGGATCCAGGGCGGGGCTCCGGTGCAGGGCACGGTCGACACGAGCGCGAGGGCGCTGCTCGAGGTCGAGACGCTCCATGACGTCAGCGCGGCCGATCCGAAGCGGAAGAAGGCCGCATGCTCGATCGCGCGCTCCGATGCGCTCGCCATCACGCTCGTCGGTCCCGACGACGCGCCGGTCACCGATCCGGCGCAGACGTCGAGCTTCTCGGGGTCGCTCGTGTACGCCTTCGCGCCGACGGAAGGCTCGGACTGCTCGGACCAGCTCACGGCCTTCGGCGGCGGTTTCGAGGCCCTGCCCTGCCGCGTCGAGTACGAGGTCACGGGGACGCTCGAGCAGGCGCCGCAATGATCTGCGGCGCTGTGGGGATTTCACGGAGAAGGCACTGCCGAGCTCGTGCGCTCCGAGCGGAAGCGCGCCCCCACCCTGTCGCGTCTCGACTTCGGTGTTAGACTTCGAATCGCACGCTGCGCTGGGGCGTCTCGTCCCGGAATGGTCCGGCGGAGGATGACCTCCGCAAGCACGGCATGACCCTGGGGTCCAATCGCTTCGATCGAACGACCGATGCCGACTGCACCCCCACAGCACGAACGTCCGTGAGAGGCGGCGGCTCGTCCCGCTGGGCCCGCGGGCGCCGGCACGACCGGAGGAGGAAGACGACATGCACGAACGTAGTGGCTCTCATCCGGGAGGGCAGACGTAGCGAGGTGTGCTCGCGTTAGCGCACGGTCGTGGCCGTCCCGCGTGACGTGACAGCGTCTCGCTCGGCGGCGCGTCCTTGGCCCCCGGAAGCAGAGGGCCGACGCCGCGGGAGTCCAGAATCGACGCCCTCGGCGCCGCGCGGAACGAGCCGGCTTCGGCTCGGAGCGGGACGGCCCGGGGACACCCATCCCCGGGCCGTTTCTTATCATTGACAGTCGCAAAGCCGGACGTTACGAACGGCGTTGCTCTGCGGGACTAACTCAGTTGGTAGAGTGCCAGCTTCCCAAGCTGGATGTCGCGGGTTCGAATCCCGTGTCCCGCTCCGAATCCCACGATTCACAGCGTCCCCTCGCAGCCGATGCTGGGAATCACGATCGGCCCGATCTCCTCGGGCCGGCAGCCGTCGAAGCTGCTGCACGTGAGGCCGACGGCTTCCTTCATCAGAAGGACGTTGAACATCTCCGCCGTGAAGGCGAGGCTGCTCCCCTGCCCCCACGTCCATCGCTTCTCGAGGCGGAGGTCGAGGCGGTGGAAGTCGGGCGTGCGCGCGTCCGGGGGGGCGCCGTGGCTCGTCGTGGAGTACGGGATGCCCGAGTACGCGGTGTAGCGGCCGCCCGTGCGCCAGCCCTTGCCCAGATCGACGGTCAAGACGGCGTTGAAGACGTGGGTGCGGTCGAACTGGGCGAGCACCGTCCTGTGTCGGCGCTCGATGGGGTCCCACGCTTCACGCGTCGACTGCGACAGCGTGTACGCGAGCCAGCCGCCGATCCTTCCGCCGAAGTTGCGCTTCAGCATGAGCTCGAGGCCGACGGAGCGGCCGCGGCTCAGCGCCTGGTTGCACCCGGGCTCGCCTTCTTCCTCCTCGCAAGGCGCGGCGAGATCGACGAGGCCCGTGTACGTGTGGAGGAAGCCCGTCGCGGTCGCCGTGAGGCTCCATGGCAGCGGCACCTCGATCCCCTGGCTCGCGTGATAGCCGGTCTGCAGGCCGCGGCGGAGCTGCGCGAACGTGAGCGCGGGGATCGGCAGCGGCACCGTGCTCGGCTGGTGCGCCACGCCGATCGCGCCGAGATGGTAGATGGGCCCGAGGCCCACGCGCGTGGTGACGCGAGGGTCGAGCGACGCGACCCCGCGCGCGTTTCCGATGCCGCGCGACGTGAAGACGTCCGCGCGGAGGCCCGGCGTCACGTGCGCGCGCTTCGAGAGCTCGAGCGGCGTGTCGATCCACGCTCCGATGTTGACGTCCTTCTGGATCCCGGCGTTCGCGTTGGACCGGTCGATTTCGAGGCGATCGTTGCGCGCCGAGGCGACGCGAAAATCGTAGGTCTGCACCCAGGCATCCGCGCCGGCGCGCACGTGGACGCTCTTGGACAGGCGCTCTTGCGCCAGCACGCGCGCGCCGGCGAGGTGCGAGCGCGCGTTGAACGTCTCGCTCCCGGTGCGATCGAAGCCGATCGTCACGGCCGTGCGGACCGAGCCGGTGGGGCTCACGCGCCGATCCCAGCGGAAGTCGACGCGGTGGAACTGGAGGCTCAGCACCTCGCGGAGCTCCTCGTCCGCGCCCCCGTCCTCGGGGCGCACGCGGATCGCGTCGAAGCTCCCGAAGGTGAACACCGAGACGGTGTCGACGCGCGACAGGTCGTAGGTCGCGCGCATCTGGTAGTCCCAGTACGCGAGGTTCACCTCGGGGGCGAGCGCCGACAGGACGAGGCCCGGGTACCCGTAGCGCCCCGAGACGAGCACGCTCCCGCGCGGCGAGCCTTCGTCGTGTCGTCCGAACGGAGCCTCGGCGAGCGCGCCGACGTCGAAGAGGCGCAGCGTCCAGTCGAGCCGCGTGCGCTTGGCCGGGGGCACGGTCTCGGCGGACAGGACGCCGCCGGAGAAGCGGCCGTAGCTCACCGGGTACGCGCTCTTGAAGAGATCGACGCGATCGACGAGCGCCGGGTACATGACGGCGGGCCCGACGCCGAGGTGGAAGAGGCCGGGGACGCGCACGCCGTCGACGAAGTAGCCGATGTTGCCCGGCGGCGCCCCGCGCACGAAGAAGTACGGCAGGCCGCTCGTGATCGGCGTCACGCCGGGGAGCGCCTCGAGCGCGCGGAACGCGTCGCCGAACGCGCCCGGTACCTGGCGGATCTCGCGACCGCGCATCGTGTCGCGCGGCGCGGTCGGCTCGGACTTCTTCACGCCGTTGATGCGGACCTCCTCGATCGCGGTCGCGCGCGAGCTCGCCGCCTTCGGCTCGTTCGCGGTGGTCGCGTCGCTGCGTGGCTCGTTCGCGATGGTCGCGTCGCTCGAATCGTCGGCGCTCGCTGGTGTCGCGTGGGCGAGAGCGGTCGCGAGCGCGACGAGCGCGAAGCCCTCGCGCGTGCGTCGTGCTCGCAGGAGCCGTCGTCGCCCGTGCGTGTGTCGAGCGGAGTCGAACGGCTGCATCGACACAACGACGTAAGTACGAGTCGAACGACGTCCTAGAAGCGATCGAAGACGCCACCCGATCGAGGCGCGGGACGTCGCAGCAACGTGACGCCGCGCTCGCCCGTACGGCGGAGCACTCCGCATTGACAGAGCCGGTGGACGGTCGAACTAGATTGGGACGAACGCGGGGCCTCGGAGGTCCCGTCGATGGTCGACGTCCGGTCGACGCATCCGAGTCGAAGAAGGTACGCATGGATGGAGGACGAGGGCGATGCGACTCGCCGCTTGGCTGGTGGTGCTCGCCCTGACGTTTTGGGCGTGTGCGCCCGTCACCGACACGAAGCCAGACTGCGCCGACGACGAGACGCTCTGCCCGATGTCGAAGAAGACCGCGACGCGGGTGGCGTGCAACTGCGAGTGCAGGTTCCCTCGTCTGCCGCTCTCGCGCGCGAAGACGGTCGAGTACGCAGGGAAGCTGATCGCGTGTCTCCCGCCGGACCTGAACCCGAGCACGGCCTCGCCCGATCAGAAGCAGGCGCTCGATGACATGCCTCAGGGCGAGTACAACCAGCGCGTCTTCAAGTTCTGCAGCGAGGACGTCTCGGAGTGGTTGTCGCTCACGATCAAGTCCCAGCTCGCACGCTTCGAGCAGGTGCCCGCCGGGCTCGCGTGCCAGCCGAACGACTGCACGTGCACCACGGAGGGCGCGACCATCACGTACGCGCCGTGCTCGACGCCGTGCGAGGAGCGCCTCTGCGACAAGTCGAGCTGTCAGCCGATCCTCCGGCGTGGCGGCATCCTCGACTTCAGCGGCTGTCACTGCAACCGAACGAGCGCGTGCGGGTTCACCTCGCCGCCGACGTCGAAGCCTCCGCTCTGTCGTCCGCTCGTGGGCGTGGTCGATCGCTCCGTCCGCGAGGATCGCCTGTATTCCCCTCTGGAAGCCGAGGCCGACGCCGACGAGAGCGCGCCGGAGGAGGATTTCTACGAGTGAGCCTCCGCGACTCGGGACGCATGGCACGGAGAGCCTGGTGCGCGTGATCACGCGGCGCGTGCACCAGGCCTCGCGACGATGTCGCCGGCGGCGAAGTCCACGATGGTCCCGAACGGCTCGCTGATCCGCGCGAGCGTCCCGCCCAACCAGACCGCCTCGGCCGGCGAAGCTCGCTGGAGGCGCATCTTCCGCAGGCGGTACGGCTTCGCTCGCAGCTCGAGCCGACCATCCTCGATGCGGACGAAGTACCCGAGCACGAGGTCGTTCCGGAATGGCTCGTAGCCGCGGATGCCCTCGTAGTCGTTGATGAAGTCCCCGGTGCCGTAGAGGATGAGCCGCCCGCGACGGTACTCGATGGGACGCGGGTGATGCGACGAGTGGCCGTGGACGACGTCCACGCCTCGATCGACGAGCGCATGCGCGAAGCGGACGAGCTCGTCCTCGACTTCGTAGCCCCAGTTCGAGCCCCAGTGCACCGAGACGACGGCCACGTCGCCCGGCTTTCTCTCGCGCGCGATCCTCGAGCTCACAGCGTCGGCCTCGGCCTCGTCGAGCTCGTCGAGCAGCGCCACGCCGGGCCGACCGGGCAACGCCATCCAGGAGGGCGGCACGCCGCTGGACGGCTCCGCCACGGCGGTGACGAGGAGGCGCCTGCCGCCCGGGAGCTCGACGGCGACGACCGACTGGGCCTCGGCGGCGTCCCTGCCCGCCCCTGCCGTTCGGATCCCCACGCTCTGCAAGGTCTCGATCGTCTCGACGAGGCCCGCGCGCCCCCAGTCGAGGACGTGGTTGTTGGCGAGCACGCAGACGTCGATGCCCGCCACCGTGAGGCACCCGACGTTGTCCGGGTGCATGCGGTAATGGATGCCTTTGCCCGGCCACGCGTCGTCGCTCGTCGTGACGCTCGTCTCGAGGTTGACGACGCGCACGTCGGCGCGCTCGAGGTCCGCGAGCGCGTCGCCCCAGACGTAGTCGGCCCCGACCGCGCGTGGGATCGGACCGTTCACCGCCTCCGCGAGCTCGACGTACGCGCGTGCGTCGCGGAGCCAGCTCTCGAAGATCTCCGGGTCCGAGGGGTGAGCCATGATTTGGTCGACGCCTCGACCGGTCATGACGTCACCGGCGAGGAAGACCTCGATGGCTCGCTCCGCCCGAGAGCCTCGTGCTCTCGGCGGTCGTGTCGACGCCGGTTCCATGACTCCCTCGGCGAGCCCAATGTGATCACCGCCCCCGTGGGATGCTCGTCCGTGCGAGCGAGGTCGAAACGCTCGACCGGCGACGAGCTCCGGCCCGCGTCGCGGAGCTCGACCGACGCCGAGGCTCGGAACGGGGCGGGAGCCCCGGAAAAGGGTGCTCGAAAAGTTTCAGATTCGCGCGAAAAGCGCATAATGACGCACCGCGGTGGTGCGTGTCGCGATTACATGTGCTACCGCCTGCTACCTGAGTCCGGGAGGACGCAATCCGGCGGGAAGGAAAGGAAAACGGATGATGGCTCCGAGCAGCGTGCGAGAGGAGCGACGAGGAAAGCCGCGGACACCAGCAATCATGGCAGTGGCGCTCGCTTCCGAGAAGAAGGGCGGCCGCCACGGGGTCACGCGAGACATCAGCGCCAAGGGGCTCCTCGTCGTCACGCCCTCGCAGTTCAGCAAGGGTGACCGGCTGAAGATCACCGTGCACGCCGGTGATGTCGGCGTCGACGTCTCGGGTCGTGTCGCGCGCGTGGACGAGAACCCGATCTCGTCACCCGAGCTCTGGCGCTACCGCGTCGGGATCGAGCTCGACGAGCCCCTCCCGTTCGCCCTCACCGAATCGAGCACGCTGCAGATGGGGAACGCCTGAGCCGCGTCGTCGCGGGCCCGCGCCCGCGACCGTGCCGGCGGCGCGGCGTACACGAACACGAGCGCGAGGCGCGCCATGCGCCTCGACGCGTCGGCTCAACGCACGAACGCGACGAGGGCGCCGATCGTCAGCGCGAGGACGACCGCGATGCCGACCGCGGGCGGAAGGGCCCTCCCCGCCGGGGGCTCGCCATGCGCCGAGCGATCCGAGAGCCCCGCGCCGCGCGCGTCCGCGGCGGCCGTGCGCTCGGCAGGCTCTTTCGCCTCCGCAGGCGCGCCCGTGGGCGCGAACGCCGTTCCGGGCGTGGCGGCGCGCATCGGCGGCAGAGACGGGGGCGCGTCGATCGCTTCGTTGCTCACGTCGACGACTTCCTCCTCGGCCGGAGCCGTGTCCGATGCCCCGGCCGCGTCCTCGGCCGGCTCGTCTCGGACGGCGAGCGTGGCCGCCTCTTCGGCGGCACGGACGAGTTCGAGCAAGTCCGCCGGAGCCTGGCCCGCCACCGTCGAGGCGCTGTAGACGTCTGCGCCGTCTCCCGGGGGCGGGCGTGCGGTGAACAGCTTGTCGCGCTCTTCGGTCACGGAAACCTTCGCCTCTCGCGGTCCTTCCCCCCGCGACCGCGCATGCTTCGATGTTCGACTGCGATCGAATGCCAGGCAACGTAGAAGCATAACAACGGCAGGCAAAGACGTCTCCGGTGGGGGCCGGTCGCCTGGTCACCGCCCTTTCCGGGCTTCGCCTCTCGCCTCGCCCGGCCCTCGGCCGTCTGCGGCGCGCCGCGGAGGCTCGTTGGTTGTGCAGAGCAACTACATGGTTGCGTTGCACAACGAACAGATCGATCGTGAGAGGCACGAGGATGTTCCCCGAGGTCCTCCCGCTCCGACACGCCTCGCGCGAGCTCGTGCGCGAGCTCGGCTTCCTCCACGGCCGCGACGCCGCGACGAAGCTCCCCTACTCGCACTGCCATGCGCTCATCGAGATCGAAGCGCGCGGGACGATGCCGCAGTCCGAGCTCGGCGCCGTCCTTCGGCTCGACAAATCGACGACGAGCCGCATCGTCGCCGAGCTCGAGGCGCGCGGATGGGTGCGCGCCCGAGCGAGCGACGAGGACGGGCGCGCGCGGATGCTCTCGCTGACGCCGAAGGGACGCTCGAAGGTCGCGCTCGTGCACGAACAGGCGAACGCGCGCGTCGAAAAGGCGCTGCGTCTGCTCCCCGCCGACGACCGCGCGCTCGTCCTTCGGGGCATGCAGCTCTACGCCCGTGCCCTCGAGCGCGCTCGCCGCCGCGCCCTCTACACGATCCGCCCGATCGCGCCGCGCGACCGAGCGGCCGTCGCGAGCCTCATTCGCACGGTGATGCCCGAGTTCGGCGCGAGCGGGCCCGGGTTCGCCATCCTCGATCCCGAGGTCGACGACATGTACGGCGCGTACCGAGGCGAGCGCTCGGCGTATTGGGTCGTGACGCGCGCGCCGGATGGTCGCCGCGCGCGAGGCGACAAAAAGCCGCGGCCGAAGGACGTGGTGGTCGGCGGGGGCGGATTCGCGCAGCTCGCGGGCGGCGACGAGCAGACGTGCGAGCTCCGGAAGATGTACTTCCTCCCCGAGATCCGCGGTCTGGGCCTCGGTCAGGAGCTCCTTTTGCGGTGCATCGAAGGAGCGCGGAAGGCCGGGTACTCGAGGATGTACATCGAGACGCTCTCCAACATGACCCAGGCCCGCGCCCTCTACGAGAGGAACGGCTTCATCCGGCTCGACGGTCCGCTCGGCAGCACCGGCCACTACGGGTGCAACGCGTTCTACGCGCTGGATCTCCGCGGACTCGATGATGAATCGGGCCGGGCGGCCGGTCGTGGCCGTCCCCGCGCGCCGGTCCCCGCGCGCGTGTAATGCCACGTGAAATCGAACCGAAATGAGACCTTGCCGCTCTGCGGCGACGGGCTATTACGCGCGGGTCACTCGTTCAGGAGTCGTCCATGCGCTTTCCGTTGCTCGCCGGTTCCGTCTTTTCGCTCGGCCTTCTTCTCGTAGCGAGCGCCTGCACTACCGAGACCATCATCCAGACCGTTCCGCCCGACAACGCCGACGACGGGTCGAGCGGATCGTCCGGTCGGGGATCGTCCGGGAGGAAGCCTTCGACGAGCAGCGGAGGTGAAGAGGAGGAAGAAGAGGGCAGCAGCAGCGGCGGCAGCAGCAGCGGCGGCAGCAGCAGCGGCGGCAGCAGCGGCGGGCCCTCCCAAGGGCTGAAGTCCGACGTGCTCGCGCAGGGGACCGTGAGCCTCCTCGGGCTCGCCGGTGACGACGCCATCTACTTCGAGTTCTCCCAGGACACCCTGTCGCTCCGGGCCGTGCCCATCGCCGGCGGCGCGCCCACGAAGATCGCGGACATCGGCGACAACGACGACGCCGTCGTGAGCGGCGGCGCGGTCGCGATCTGGACGAGCATCTCGGGCAGGCGAGGCACGCTGAACGTCTGGACGCGCGCCACCGGCCTGAAGACGAACGTGGCCACCGACTCGGTCTACGGCCTCTTCGCGGCGAGCGAGGACGGCACGAGGATCGCCTTCTCGCAGAACGCCACGCTGAACGAGGAAGGAACGGCGCTCCAGTCCACCCAGGTCGGCATTCGCGACACGGACGCTGCCTCCGACGCGGCCACGCTCACCGGCACGACGGCCGTCAACCTCGTCACGCAGAGCTGCCCGCCGTACTGGGGTTTCGTCGGCAAGGTCTTCATCGCGGCCCACTGCACCGGGACCGCCTCCGCTGGCTCGATCGCCACGAACGCGAAGGTCCTGCGCGTGCCCGACGGCGCGCCGGCGACGGTCACCCGGCTCGACGCCGCGAGCCTCACGGTGGCAGGCACGGCCGTGCCGTTCTGGATCGCCGACGCCACCGCGTCGAAGGTGCTCTACATCACGACCTCGAACAGCCAGGCCCGTGTGGCCCAGGTCGGGGGCGACACGCTGGACTTCGACACGAACGTCGCCCAGGTCCTGCTCCTGTCCGACGGGAGCGCCGTCATCTACCGCAAGGCCACGGGCGAGCTCGTCAAGGCGACGACCGCCGACAAGCCTGTCACCACGACGCTCGCCGAGGGCGTGAAGGCCGTCGTCGCGCTGAGCAGGGACGAGCGGAAGCTGACGTTCCGCAAGCTCGATCGCACCGCCCAAGGCCTCTCGGACCTGCACGTCGTCGATCACACCGCGGCCACCCCCTCCCCCGTCGCCATCGAATCGACCGCCGCGGTCTTCCCGACGGGCTTCACGGCCACCTCCTCTCACGCGCTCTTCCTCGGCGACTTCTCGGCGACGGGGACCGCGCTGAAGGCGATCCCCGTCGGTGGGGGTACGGCCACGGCGATCGCGACGGGGACGATCGTCGGCGCGCTCAGCCCCGCCGAAGGGACTGGCGTCGTCTTCCTCTCGAACCCGAAGCAGCTCGGGACCCCGCCGAGCGCCTTCAACGTCTTCGACCTCAACTTCGTCGACGTCTCGGGCGGTCAGACCGCGAAGATCAACGAGAGCGTGCCGCAGGGCGAGTACGTCTTCCGAGGGAAGCGGCTCGTCTACAGCAAGCTCGCGGCGCAGGGCTCCGGCCTCTACGCGGTCACGCTTCCCTGATTCGGAGATCCCCGGCCCAACTCCCTCGCCCGTCCCGACGACGTCGGGGCGGGCTTTTTCGTGCATCCCGACCTCTCGTACGGCTCGTGCGACGCCTCGGGCGACGAGGGGCTTTGTCGTTCGGTGCTTTCTGATACGAATCCTTCCTCCCGCAATCGCCACGGGACGAGAGGTGGACCATGCCGCGCAACGTGAAGGTTGGGTTGATTCAGGCCGCGACCCCCTACGAGCAGGGGTGGAGCATCGAGAAGACCAAGAAGGCCGCGATGGACGTGCACATCCCGCTCATCGAGGAGGCGGGTAAGCAGGGCGTGCAGATCCTCGGCCTGCAGGAGATCTTCAACGGCCCCTACTTCTGCCCGAGCCAGGATCCGTTCTGGTACGACGCGGCCGAAGCCGTCCCCGGTCCGACCACCGAGGTGATGCAGGCCTATGCGAAGAAGTACCAGATGGCGATGATCGTCCCGGTCTACGAGCGCGAGCAGGCCGGCGTCTACTACAACACCGCCGCGGTCATCGATTCCGACGGCACGTACCTCGGCAAGTACCGCAAGCACCACATCCCGCACACGAGCCAGTTCTGGGAGAAGTTCTTCTTCCGGCCGGGCAACCTCGGCTTCCCGGTGTTCCAGACGCGGTACGCGAAGGTCGGCGTGTACATCTGCTACGACCGCCACTTCCCGGAGGGCGCGCGGGCGCTCGGCCTCAACGGCGCCGAGATCGTCTTCAACCCGTCGGCCACGGTCGCGGGCCTCTCGCAGTACCTCTGGAAGCTCGAGCAGCCTGCGCACGCGGTCGCGAACGGCTACTTCGTCGCGGCGTCGAACCGCGTCGGCGTCGAGGCGCCGTGGAACATCGGCAAGTTCTACGGAACGAGCTACATCGTCGATCCGCGCGGCAACTTCCTCGCGACCGGCTCCGAGGACAAGACGGAGCTCGTCGTCGCCACCTGCGACCTCGACATGATCGAGGAGGTCCGGAAGGTCTGGCAGTTCTTCCGCGATCGGCGGCCGGAGGCTTATGGGGATTTGACGAAGCTCTGACGTCGGTCTCGCGATTCCAGTCTCCGGACTCCAGTCCAGCACGTGAGGGGTTTGGCCTGCTCGCCGTTACCCTCACTGCTGGATCGCGTGCTGCCCAGGAAGCGCGTGCGCGCCGGCGCAAAGGCGTGCGGAAGGACGCGCAGTCGTTGGTGTGCGGGCGCGGGAATCGCGGGCGTGGCGGCGGGCACGTCGCGTGCTGGTTTGGTTTCCAGGCGGAGCCCACCCTGGAGGTCGGCACATGACGGTCGTCGAGCGGCGGAACGCGACGCACCGACGGCGTCGATGGAGGAAGTGAAGCTGCACGCGCGAGCATGACGAGCGGCCCGAGCCTCGCCGAGGCGCCGCCGCGCCCACGACTGCTACCGAGCTCACGGCTTCACGAAGCGGTGTGAAGCCGGCACGAAAGCCAGGCGACGACGAAGGGGGGCGTCGTCGACGCGCACACGTCGAACACGCTCTCGCGCTCGAAGCCGGCGCGACGACGTGCCGCGGTCGCGCCCGCGATGCACGCGACGGTCGGTCTGCGCGAGCGCGGAACATCCGTGGTCATGGCCCGGAGCGCCGGAGGCGCTCGTGTGCCGTCGCACGACGACAGCGAGAAAGGATTCATGTTCCGATCGACGAAGGAGAGAGCGCGCCGCCGGCGCGTCGCGACGCAGATTCACGTGGAGGCCATCCTCCGGCGCTGCGTCACGATCACGGATCTCTGTCGTCGCTTCGACGAGCGAAGCGGCGCGCCGACGTGCGCCGGCACGGGACGGGACGGCGCCGCGCTGCGCGAGGGCGGTCGGCACGACGCGCGCTGACGGATCGGTTCTTCTCGCCTCCGACGTCGTCTCGACGCGTCGACGTCTTCACGCGTCAAACCGAGCGTACGCTCGACCATGGTGCGCGGCGTTCGGCTTGACAGAGGCGGAAGTTGCGAGAGACTCTGCTTTTTCTCGTCGGGGAGGACGCGCGGATGAGCGAGAAGAAGTGGACGAGCGCGGAGCTTCGTCGGAAGCACCAGGAGGTCCTCTTCCCCAGCGTGGGGACCTACTACGAAGAGCCCGTCTGCCTCGACGAAGGAAAGGGCTCACGCCTCAAGGATCTCGACGGCCGCGAGTACCTCGACTTCTTCGGCGGCATCCTCACCGTCTCCGTCGGGCAGGCACACCCGAAGGTGAACGCCGCGCTGCACGCGCAGATCGATCGCCTCGGGCACGTCTCCACGCTCTATCCCACCGTGGGGATCGTCGAGCTCGCGCAGAAGCTCATCGATCTCGCGCCGGGCAAGATCAAGAAGGCCGGCAAGGCCTTCTTCACGGCGAGCGGCACGGAGGCGGACGAGACCGCCGTGGCGCTCGCGCAGATCGCCACGGGCCGACAGGAGCTCATCGCGCTCCGTCATGGCTACTCGGGCCGCTCGATGCTCGCCCAGTCGCTCACTGCGCACTCGAAGTACCGCGCGGTGACGACGCAGATCGCCGCGATCAAGCACGCGCACGCTCCGTACTGTTACCGCTGCCCGTTCGGAGCGACGCCCGAGCACTGCGGGCTCAAATGCGCGACGGACATCGAGGAGCTCATCCAGACGACGACGACGGGCGAGATCGCCGGGTTCCTCGCCGAGCCGATCCAGGGCGTGGGAGGCTTCATCGTCGCGCCGGACGGCTACTTCAAGGTCGCGACGGACATCGTCCGCAAGTACGGCGGGCTCTTCATCTGCGACGAGGTGCAGACGGGCTTCGGCCGGACGGGCGGCAAGATGTGGGGCATCGAGCACCACGAGGGCGTGGAGCCGGACATCATGACGATGGCGAAGGGCATCGCGAACGGGCTTCCCCTCGGAGCCTGCCTCGCGACCGTGCCCGTCGCCGACGCGTGGAAGGCCGGCAACATCTCGACCTTCGGCGGCAACCCGATCTCGACGGCCGCCGCGAACGCGACGATCGACGTCATCGTCTCCGAGAACCTCGCCGAGAACGCGGCCGTCATGGGCAAGCTGCTCCGCGAAGGCCTCGAGGCCCTCAAGCGCAGGTTCCCGAAGGTCATCGGTGACGTCCGCGGCAAGGGCCTGATGCAGGCCATCGAGCTCGTCAAAGACGAGACGGCCGGCGACCGCACGCCGGACGGAGCCAGCACCTCGCGCCTGTTCGAGGAGACGAAGAAGCGCGGCCTGCTCATCGGACGCGGCGGTCTGTGGGGCAACGTCGTCCGTATCGCGCCCGCGCTCAACGTCACCAAGAGCGAGATCGAGGAAGGGCTCCGTATTCTCGAGGAGTCGTTCGCCGCATTCGCATGACCGCGGGCTCGGCCTTCCCCGTCCCGCACGCCTCACACGAGTCAGGAGCTCTGATGCAATGACGCTCGCCAACCTCCCGCAAGACCGGCTCGAGAACGAGCTTCCCGACAAGAAGCCGCTGTTCACCGAGGCCGAGGCGAAGGCCGAGGCCCATCGATGCCTCTATTGCTCCGACGCGCCGTGCATCAAAGCGTGCCCGACGGAGATCGACATCCCGACGTTCATCAAGAAGATCGCGTCGGGGAACGTGCGGGGCAGCGCCAGGACGATCTTCGAGCAGAACCTGCTCGGCCACTCCTGCGCGCGCGTCTGCCCGGTGGAGGTCCTCTGCCAGGGCAAGTGCGTCTACACCGCGTGGGGCCGCGACCCGATCCAGATCGGACGCCTCCAGCGCTTCGCCACGGAAATGGCGACGCGGCCGGGTCAGGCGCCGGTGCTGACGAAGCGGACGGCCGCGCTCAAGCGCAAGGTGGCGTGCATCGGAGGCGGGCCTGCGTCGCTCGCGTTCGCGGGCTACCTCGCGCTCGAGGGGCACGACGCCGTCGTCTTCGAGAAGCGTGCCTACGCCGGCGGGCTCAACACGACCGGCATCGCGCCGTACAAGCTCCACGCGGAGGACGCGCTGCGCGAGGTCGAGTGGGTGCAGGGCTTCGGCGTCGAGATCCAGACGGGCGTCGAGGTCGGCGCCGACGACGGGCCGGGCCGCATCTCGGCGAAGAAGCTGCTCGACACCTACGACGCCGTCTTCATCGGCGTCGGGCTCGGCGAGGACACGAAGCTCGGGATCCCGGGCGAGGACGGCCCCGGCGTCTACGGAGCGACCGCGTGGATCGAGAGGATGAAGCTCGAGATGACGCGCTCCCAGCGCCCCGAGATCGCGGGCAAGCGTGTCCTCGTCGTCGGCGGCGGCAACACCGCGATCGACGTCGCGCGCGAGTGCGCGCAGCTCGGCGCGGCGGACGTCGCGATGGTCTACCGCCGCGACGCCTCCGCGATGAGCGGCTACGCCCACGAGATGGAAGCCGCCCGCAAGGAGGGCGTGCGTCTCGTCACGCACGCCCAGCCCGTCGCGTTCGTGCGCGACGGCGCGGGCACGCTCACCGCGCTTCGGGTCGCGAAGACCGACGCCGACGCGAAGCCGATCGCGGGCACGGAGCACGAGATCCCGTGCGACGTCGTCGCGCTCGCGATCGGGCAGTCGAAGCTGCGCGCGATCGCGAAGGAGCTGCCGGGCGTCGAGCTCGACGCGCGAGGCTGCATCGTCGTGAAGGACCCGAAGACCTGCGCGACGGGCAACCCCAAGGTCTTCGCCGGCGGCGATTGCATCAACGGCGGCAAGGAGGTGGTCAACGCCGTCGCCGACGGTCGCAACGCCGCGCGGTACCTCCTCGAGCGCTGGTCCAAGTAGGACGCGAAGCCAAGGAAACGAAGAGGACGAGTCATGGCCGACCTCAGCATCGACTTCGCAGGTATCAAGAGCCCGAACCCCTTCTGGCTCGCGTCCGCTCCTCCGACGAACAGCGGCGAGCAGGTCATGCGCGCGTTCGACGCGGGCTGGGGCGGAGCCGTCTGGAAGACGCTCGGCGACCCGATCATGAACGTGACGAGCCGCTTCGGCGGGGTCGACTACGACGGCCGCAAGCTGATGGGGCTCAACAACATCGAGCTCATCACGGATCGCCCGCTCGACGTGAACCTCCGCGAGATCCGCGAGGTCAAGAAGCGGTACCCGAAGAACGTCGTCATCGCCTCCCTCATGACGGAGACGAAGAACGACTGGAAGGTCCTCATCAAGAAGGCCGAGGACGCCGGCGTCGACGGCCTCGAGCTCAACTTCGGCTGCCCGCACGGCATGTGCGAGCGCGGCATGGGATCGAGCGTCGGTCAGGAGCCGAAGCTGCTCCAGGAGATCACGAGCTGGGCGAAGGAGTTCGCGAAGACGCCGGTCATCGTCAAGCTCACGCCGAACACGAGCGACATCGTCGAGGCCGGCATGGCCGCGATCGCCGGCAAAGCCGACGGCATCTCGCTCATCAACACGATCAAGAGCATCGTCGGCGTCGACCTCGACCGGTTCGTTCCCCTGCCCCGCGTCGGCTCCCTCTCGACGAACGGCGGCTACTGCGGCCCCGCGGTGAAGCCGATCGCGCTCCACATGGTCGCGGCGCTGGCGCGCGAGCCCGGGATGATCCCGCTGTCGGGCATCGGCGGCATCTCCAACTGGCGCGACGCCGCCGAGTTCATCGCGCTCGGCGCCACGAGCGTCCAGGTGTGCACCGCCGTCATGCACTACGGCTACCGCATCGTCGAGGACATGATCGAGGGCCTGTCCGAGTACCTCGACGCGCACGGCATGAAGAGCGTCAGCGAGCTCCGCGGCCGCGCGGTCGGCGCGTACAAGGAGTGGGGCGAGCTCGATCTCTCGTACAAGATCGTCGCGCGCATCGACCCGAAGAGCTGCATCGGCTGCCAGCTCTGCGTCACCGCCTGCCACGACGGCGCGCACCAGTGCATCTTCACGGGCCCGGAGGATCGCCCGCGGCCTCCGCAGGCGCACACCCCGGGGATGGCGAAGGCGCCGAACCCGCTCCCGATCGGCCCGATCGCCGGCGATCGCGTCCCGTGGGTCGACGAGCCCGAGTGCGTCGGCTGCAACCTCTGCCAGCTCGTCTGCCCCGTCCCGGGCTGCATCTCGATGGTCGAAGTGCCGAGCGGGCGGCCGCCGGAGACGTGGAACGATCGCGTCCGGGAGGGTCGGGACAAGCTGCCGGGCGGGATTCATTCCTGAGGCGTGGAGGCTCCAGGCTCCAGGCTCCAGGCTCCAGGGGGGCTCACGGCCGACGGCGAGGCGCACGCCTCACCTCGTCCGCTCCTCACAGCAGGACGTCGG
>Ga0207874_1000673_pt1 | contig 46884 bp, 43 predicted proteins | sample HigsolmetaAR201D_FD_184833 | JGI IMG/M metagenome (GOLD analysis project Ga0207874, IMG submission 184833) | Ionic liquid and high solid enriched microbial communities from the Joint BioEnergy Institute, USA - AR20-1-D (SPAdes) (version 2) ...
GGGGGGGGGGGGGGGGGGGGGGGGGGGGGGTCGCGAGGATCGACGGCCAGGACACCGGCGGCACCGGGCAGAGGCCGCTTATGGCTGCTGCGGTCAAGCCCTGACCAGGTTCACGGTTCCACCCGTGCACCGGGCCCGGCCGTCGATCGACGCGACTGCTCCCCATCCCACCCCGGCCGGGGCCTATCAAGCCCCGCCACGACTCCGAGCAGGGATCGTACACCCAACGGGCCGTGACGTACACTCTCCGTGTGACACCTCCACCCGCCCCGCCCGGGATCGATCCCTTCCACGCCACCCAGCGGCAGCGCGCCGTGCTGCTGCGGATCGTCCGGGCGTGCTTCGTCGTCCTGATCCTGACCGTCGTGCTGCTCAACGCCGGGCAGGTCGCCTTCTCGGCGGACATCCCCTGGTGGTTCCCCGTCGCGGCGGGGGCGGCCATGATGGGGGTCGCCCTGCTGGTGGACCTCGGTACCCCGCAGAAGAAGATCTCCACGATCTCCGGCGTCTTCCTGGGCCTCTTCGCCGGGATGCTGGCCACCGTCGCCCTGGGCGCCGTCATCGACCTGCTGACGCAGGTGTGGATCACGCAAGCGGTCGTGCTGGAGCGGCTGGCCCCCTTCCTGACCCTCTTCAAGGTTCTGCTGGGCATCACGCTGGGCTACCTGGGGATCGTGACCGTCCTGCAGACGCAGGACGACTTCCGGCTGGTCATCCCCTATGTGGAGTTCTCCAAGCAGATCCGCGGGCCCAAGCCGCTGCTGCTGGACTCCTCGGCGCTGATCGACGCCCGGATCGTGGACCTCGCCGGAACCGGGATCATCCAGGCGCCGATCGTCATCCCCCACTTCGTGATCGCCGAACTCCAGATGCTCGCCGACTCCGGAGACCGGATGCGCCGCGCCAAGGGGCGGCGCGGCCTGGAGGTCATCGGCAAGCTCCAGCGCTCCGGCATGCTCGACGTCACGGTGGACGAGAGCCCGGTCACCGGCAAGGCCGTGGACCAGATGCTCATCGAACTGGCGCGGCGGACGCCGGGGACGATCGTGACCACCGACGTCGCCCTGGCGCGGATCGCGCAGATCCAGGGCGTCTCCGTCCTCAACCTGCACGAGGTCGCCAATGCCCTCAAGCCCGCGCTCATCCCCGGCGAGCAGGTCACCATCAAACTCGTCAAAGAGGGGGAGCAGCCCGGCCAGGGGGTCGGCTATCTCGAGGACGGGACCATGATCGTCGTCGAGCACGCCGCGGAGCACGTCGGCGCCGAGGTGCAGGCCGAGGTCACCAGTTCACTGCAGACCTCCGCCGGACGGCTCATCTTCGCCCGCCTCGCCGGCGCCGCGGCCCGGTCCGAGGGCGACGCCGCCCCCGCGCTGCCGGACCGCAGCACGCCGGCCGCGGCCGGCGCCGCCAAGCCGGAGCCGCGCCCGTTCCCGCCGGCGCTGCCGATCAGCGACGCCCCTGTTCAGGCAACCCCTGATGACGGCGCGAAGCAGCCCGCGGCCGCCGAGACGGAATCGGCGACGCCCGCTGCGCCCGCCGCATCCGAGTCCAGAGCCGCGCCCGCAACAAAGCCCGCACGCACGCCCTTCCCGCCGAAGCCGCCGGCCCGGACCATCACCGGGCGGAACCCGCGCCGGTGACCGCCGTTCCCCCACGACTCCTCATCGCGCCGCCGAATCAAGCAGGATCGTGACCGGCCCGTCGTTGACCAGGCTCACGTGCATGTGGGCGCGGAAGACGCCGGTCTGAACCGGCACGCCGCGGGCGGCGACCATCGCCGCGAAGCGCTCGAAAGCGGGCGCGGCCAGTTCCGGCCGCATGGCGCGGTCGAAACTCGGCCGGCGGCCCTTGCGGGCGTCGCCGGCGAGCGTGAAGTTCGGCGCCAGCAGGATCGATCCGCCCACCTCCGCGACCGAGCGGTTCATCTTCCCCGCCTCGTCCTCGAAGATGCGGATCTCCACGAGTTTCCCGGCGGACCACTCAAGATCCGCATCGGTGTCGGCCTGCGTCAGGCCCACCAGCGCAAGGAGCCCGCGGCCGATGCGGGCGCGTTCCTGATCGTCAACGACGACGGAGGCGGAGGAGACTCGCTGGATGACGAGGATCATGGCGAACGTACCGGAAGGGGACGGCAGTGGGGGGGAAGAGGCGTCGAGATCGATCAGTCGATGGTCGCGACGACCTTCACCTCAAAGGCGATGGGGGCGTTGCCCCCCTGCGGAAGGGCGCCCACCTCGATCGTCGTCCGCGTCGGCTGGCTCGGGCCGGGCGGGAAGTACTCGGCCCAGACGCGGTTGTAGACGGCGAAGTCCCGCTTCATGTCCGTGAGGAACACCAGGACGTCGATGATGTTCTCCCAGCGGGAGCCTGCCTCCTCCAGGATCGTGCGGACGTTGTCGAAGCACGAGCGGATCTGCGGCTCGATGTCGTAGTCGATCATGTTCCCGTCGGCGTCGAGCCGCACGCCGGGAATGTCCTTGCTCCCGCGCCGGCGCGGGCCGACGCCCGCGAGAAAAAGGAGATTCCCGGCGCGGCGGGCGTGCGGATAGGCCCCAACGGGCTCGGCGGCCCTGGTCGATCGTGTGATGTTGTCCGTCATTGCACTTCCACTATTTACCACGGAGCACACAGAGAGCATGGAGGAATACAGAGACTGGAGGACGAAGCGGCGCAGTCCATTGGTCAGGACCTGGACATGAAAGTTGATGAGCAGGCCGACGCGATGCCCGGAGAACTTGAGATCGGTGAGCAGTTGCGCCTCGTGCACAGGCAGCAACTTCTCGATCGCCTTGAGTTCAACGACAACCACCCATTCGACGAGAAGGTCCAGCCTGTCGCCGCAGTCGATCTTCACTCCTTTGGACTCCACGGGAATCCCGACCTGCCGGCTCGCGTGAAGCCCTCTGGAGAGAAGCCCATGGTACAGGCACTGCTCATACGCCGACTCAAGCAGCCCCGGCCCGAGCGCGCGATGCACCTCGATCGCTGCACCGATGATGCTCTGCGTCAACTGCTTTGCAATCAGCATTCCCGTCTCCGCGCACAGCCATCCCTCTGTCTTCCTCCGTGCTCTCCGTGTTCTCCGTGGTGACTCCTCCTAGATTTTCACACAGACGTTCTTCGGCTCGGTGAAGAACTTCACCGCCTCCCACCCTCCCTCGCGCCCGACGCCGCTCTGCTTCATCCCGCCGAACGGCGTCCGCAGGTCGCGCAGCATCCAGCAGTTGACCCAGACGATCCCGGCCTCCAGCCCCGCGGCGACTCGGTGCGCCCTGGCCAGGTCCCGCGTGAACACCGTCGCGGCCAGGCCGTAGCCCGTGCTGTTCGCCAGCCGCAGCGCCTCCGCCTCGTCCTCGAACGTCTGCACCGTCAGCACCGGGCCGAAGATCTCCTCCTGGATCACCGGGCAGTCGTTGGGCAGATCGGTGATGACCGTGGGCAGGTAGTACGCCCCGCCGCGGCAGCGCTCCGGGAGCGTCGCCGGGTCCGGCGCCGCGCCCCCGCAGCGGATCACGCCCCCCAGTTCGCGGGCCATCTCGACGTACGACGACACCTTCTCCAGGTGCTGCCGGCTCACCAGCGAGCCGTGCTGCGTCGCCTCGTCCATCGGATCGCCGATGCGCAGCCCCCGGGCCCGCTCCACCAGCCCGGCGATCACCTCCTCGGCGATGCGCCGGTGGACCAGCACCCGCGATCCGCACAGGCAGATCTGCCCCTGGTTCGTGAACGCCCCCCTGGCCGCGACCGCGATCGCGCCACCGTCCCCGCGGAGTTCCGCGTCCTCGAAGATGATGAACGGGTTCTTCCCCCCCAGCTCCAGCGACACCCGCTTGAACTTCGCCCCCGCCGCTTGCGCGATCCAGCGCCCCACGCTCGTCGAGCCGGTGAACGTGATCGTCGGCACGTCCGCGTGCTCGACCAGCGGCGCGCCGGCGCCCCTGCCCGTCCCATGCACAATGTTGAGCGTCCCCGCCGGCAGCCCCGCCTCCAGGCTCAGTTCCGCCAGCAGGTGCGCCGTCGTCGGCGTCACCTCGCTCGGCTTGCCCACCACCGTGTTCCCCGTCGCCAGCGCCGGCGCAACCTTCCACGTGAACAGGTACAGCGGCAGGTTCCACGGCGAGATGCACCCCGCCACCCCCCGCGGCCGGCGCAGCGTGTAGTTGATCGCACGCCCGTCGGAGTCGTGGAACTCGCTCGAAGCCTGCAGAATCGCCGAAGCGAAGAAGCGGAAGTTCGCCGCGGCGCGCGGGATGTCCACCGCGCGGGCCAGGCCGATCGGCTTGCCCGTGTCCGCCGACTCCGCCCGCGCCAGCCGCTCCAGGTCGCGCTCGATCAGGTCGGCCAGGCGCATCAGCACGGCCGACCGCTCCGCTGTCGGCGTGGCGCTCCACGCCGGGAACGCGGCGACCGCCGCCTCGACCGCCGCGTCCACGTCCGCGCTGTCAGAATCCGGCACCCGGATCAGGGGGGCGCCGGTGGCGGGATCGGACTTTTCGAGATATCGGCCCGCGATCGGCTCGACGAACCGGCCGTCAATGAAGTTCTTGAGGGTGTCCATGCCGATCCCAGTCTAGCGGGGCCCGCATGTGATCCCCGCCGCCCGGGCGGCCGATAAGCACCCGGATGATCCGGCACACCCCACCCAGCCGGCCCCGCCCCGGGGGCCTCGCGGCTGCACGCCATCTCCGGCCGCGGGCGCGAATTCGAGACTCCGGAGCCCGGCGCCAGGAAGCCGTCTCGACACAGGGGATGCACCAATGAGATCCAGGAAGCCTCTCAGAGCATCGGCGGTGACGCTCATGGCCATGGTGACGGTGGTAGGGCTCGTCCGCGGCCTGGTGCCGGTCCCCGCCAGCGCCCGCGCCGACCAGCCTCGTACGACCACCATCGCGGCCGCGGAGAACAGCACGGCGTCGGCGCACGACGCCGACAGGCCCGCTACAACGTCCCCAGCCGCCCCCCGTCCACGGGCAGATTGATCCCGTTGATGTACCCCGCCGCCGGGCTCGCCAGGAACGCGATCGCGGCCGCGACCTCCGAGGCCTCCCCGAACCGCCCCGCGGGGATCGTCGCGATCATCCCCTGCTTCACCGTTTCCTCGCTCTCGCCCGTCTTCTGCGCCCTCGCCTTGATGAGCGACGCGAGCCGGTCCGTGCTCGTGTAGCCGGGAAGGACGTTGTTGACCGTGATCCCGTACGGCCCGACCTCGCCCGCCAGGGTCTTGGCCCAGTTCGCCACCGCCCCGCGGATCGTGTTGCTCACCCCCAACCCCGGGATCGGCGCCTTCACGCTCGTGGAGATGACGTTGATGATCCGGCCGTAGCGGGCCGCCTTCATCCCCGGCAGCAGCGCCTGCACCAGGATCTGGTTGCACACCACGTGCGCCGTGAACGCCGCGAGGAACTGCTCCGGCGTCGCCTCCGTGATCGGACCGCCGGGCGGGCCGCCGGTGTTGTTGACCAGGATGTGGAAGGGGCTGGCCGGGTCGATCGCCGACGCGACGGCCTGCCGCACCTGCTCCGGTTCGGAGAAGTCGGCCACCAGGTGCGAATGCGGCTGCGACGCCGCGCCGTGGGGTCGGGGCAGTTCGGCCGCGGCGAGCCGCAGCCGGTCCTCATCCCGGGCGAGGAGCGTCACCGTCGCTCCGAGTGCGGCCAGTTCCACGGCCGCGGCCCGGCCGATCCCCTGCGACGACCCACAGACGAGCGCTTTCTTTCCGGCCAGCGAGAGGTCCATACGGTCAACGATACCAGAGCCGCGATCGGCCCGCCGAGCGCGATTCTGGACCTGGGTGTCTAACATCCAGACACCACCTACCGCTCCACACCCCGAGGCCTCGCCATGACCACATTCCCGGCCACCCCTGAGCCCCCGCCCCCGCCCCCCGCACCGGGGAAGATCACCTACGGCACCTACCTCCGCGTCCCGGAACTGCTGGAACTCCAGCACCGGCTCTCCAAGCCGCCGCACCACGACGAGCTCCTGTTCATCATCAGCCACCAGGTCTACGAGCTCTGGTTCAAGCAGATGCTCCACGAGCTCGACGAGATCGGCGCCAGGCTCGACGCCGACCAGCCCCTGCGGGCCTCCCCCCTGCTGACCCGCGTCCACCGCATCCAGCACCTGCTCATCGAGCAGATCCCCCTCTTGGAGACGATGTTCGCGGTGGACTTCGCCGCCTTCCGCGACAACCTCCGCCCCGCCAGCGGCTTCCAGTCCATCCAGTTCCGCAAGGTCGAGTTCATCTGCGGGGCCAAGAACCCCAAGATGATCGCCCTCGCCGGCGACGACCCGAAGGTCCGCGCCGAACTGGAGGATTACCTCCGCCGCCCCAGCGTCTACGACCACTTCCTCCGCCACCTCGCCCGCGTCGGCTTCAACATCCCCCGCGAGGTGCTGGAGCGCGACACCAGCCAGCCCCACGAGGCCAACGCCGCCGTCACCGACGCCATCGCCGAACTCTACCGCCGGCACCTGGAGTTCTACCCGCAGTACCTCGTCGCCGAGGCGCTGCTCGACCTCGAGGAGCGCTTCGGCATCTGGCGCTTCCATCACGTGAAAATGGTCGAGCGGATGATCGGCGGCCAGACGGGCACCGGCGGCTCCAGCGGCGCCAGGTACCTCGCGGGCACGCTCTCGATCCGCCTCTTCCCCGAACTCTGGAACGTCCGCGACCGCCTCGGCGCGGGGTACGGAGCGCACTGAGCACTCCCCGGCGGCGCCGCCCGCGTAGGTTCTACCCGTGGATCCCATCGACCTGAGCACGTTCGAGCGCGGCGATCCCGCCGGCACGTCAGAGGCCGCGCCCCTTCCCGCGCCCGTTCCTGCCCCGGTCCCGATGGCCGCACCCGCCGCGACGAACAGGCCCGGCCGCTGCGACCCCGCGAAGAAGAAGAGGAACCGCGGCGCAAAGGACGCCATCTCTCTTCCCGTCCTCCCGGCCGACACCCGCCACCGCGCCGGCGGCCACGCGGGCAAGGTCGCCAGGAGCCGCGTCGGCAAGTGGCGGGCCGCGGTCCTCATCGGCGTGCACGTGCTCATCGCCGCGCACATCCTCCTCTGGCTCGCCGTCGGCATGACCGTCTCGCCGGTGGAGCCCAGCGAGTCGATGTACACGCTCGAGTCCGGCCTGCTCAACGCCGGGTTCATCTTCTTCGTGCTCGCGCTCCTCTCCACCCTCGTCTTCGGACGGTTCTTCTGCGGGTGGGGGTGCCACGTCGTCGCCCTCCAGGACCTCTGCTCCTGGGTGATGACGAAGATGCGCATCCGCCCCAAGCCCTTCCGCTCCCGCCTGCTCCGGTACGTCCCGCTGGGGCTGGCCGTCTACATGTTCGTCTGGCCGACCTTCAAGCGCGAGGTCGTCCGCCCCCTTGCCGGGCCGAACTGGGAGATCGTGCAGCGCTACGTCGGCGAGTCCGCCGACTTCCCCGGCTGGTCCAACGACCTGATCGTCCGCGACTTCTGGAAGACCTTCGCCCCCTGGTACATCGCCATCCCCTTCCTGGGGGTCTGCGGCTTCGCCGTGGTCTACTTCCTCGGCTCCAAGGGCTTCTGCACCTACGGCTGCCCCTACGGCGGCTTCTTCACGCCCATCGACCGCCTCGCCCCCGGCAGGATCCGCGTCAACGACGACTGCGAGGGGTGCGGCCACTGCACCGCCGTCTGCACCAGCAACGTCCGCGTCCACGAGGAAGTCCGCGACTACGGCATCGTCGTGGACCCCGGTTGCATGAAGTGCCTCGACTGCGTCAGCGTCTGCCCCAACGACGCCCTCTCCTTCGGCCTGGGCCGGCCCGCGCTGCTCGCGCGGCCGAAGGACGACGAGGCCAGGGCCCGCCGCGCGGCGAAGAAGCGGCAGTACGACCTCACCCGCCCGCAGGAACTCCTCGCCGCCGTGGTCTTCCTCGTGCTCCTCTACGGCTACCGCGGCATGTTCAACCAGGTTCCCCTGCTGATGGCCGTCGGGATGGCCGCCATCGGCGCCTTCGCCGCCTGGAAACTCCTCTCTCTCCTCCGCGAGCCGCACGTCCGCGCGCAGTCCCTCCAACTCAAGTACCGCGGCAAGACGAAACTCGCCGGATGGGTCTTCGCGGCCCTCGCGGTCGCCTACCTCGCCGCGGGGGCGTGGGGCGCGTCCGTCAAGTATCACCTCTGGCGCGCCCAGTTCGCCGAATGGGACGTCCGCGTCCCGCAGGAACTCGCCTTCGTCCCCGGCTTCGAGGCCGAGCCCGCGGACCGCGCCGCGGCCGAGTCCGCCATCCGCCACTACCGCCTCGCCGGTCCCCCCTCGCAAGGGGGCTTCGGCTGGACGCACAACCCCGCGGCCCTGATCCGTCTGGCTTACCTCAGCGCCGTCGTCGGCGACCGAGCATCTGCGGAGTCGTATCTCCGCCAGTCGTTCCATCGCGGCACGCCGCGGGACGACCTGGTCTTCGGGCTCGCCACCCTCATGGCCGGCCGCGGCGCCACCGCCGACGAGATCAACGCGATGTACCGCGAGGTCCTCGCGAAACACCCCGAACTCCCCCAGGTCCGCGTCCAGCTCGCCCGGGTCGAGTTCCAGGCCGGCCGTCCCGAGGCGGCGATGGCCCTGCACGAGGAGGCCCTCGCCGACAAGTGGCTGGCGTGGAGCGCCCGGACCTGGATCAACGCCGGCGCGACGGCGATCGCCGCGGGCGATCCGCAGCGAGGCGCCGAACTGGCCCGCATCGGCGTCAAGCGCGCCCACGGCGTCTCCGCCGAGGCCGACCGCGCCGATGCAGCGATGACCCTCGCCCGCACCGGCCCCGAAGGCGCGGCGGAGGCCGAAGCGCTCCTCCGCGAACGGATCGAGAAGTCCCGGCCGTCGCCGCAGACCGTCTTCGCCCTCGTGGCCGTCATGAGCACCGGCGGCAAGCCCGAAGCCGACATCGTCGCGACGCTCCGATGGGCTCTGGACCGCTACCCGGACCTCCACGACGTCCGGATGCAACTCGCCAATCACGCCCTGAGCCAGGGCCGCACCGCCGACGCCGCGGCGATGTACGACGAGGCCCTTCGCGTCCCGTCGCTGAAGGACGACGCCCGCCTCCACGCCGACGCCGGCGCCGTCTTCCTCGCCGCGGGCCGCGCCGACCGCGCCGCCGACGCCTTCGAACGGGCCGCGGCCCTCGCCTCGGGCTCCGACGCCGAGCAGACGATCCGTGCCGCCGCCACCGGGCTCGCCCAGGCCGGCCGGCTCCCACGCGCCATCGAGATCCTCGAGGCCGCGATCGGGCGCTTCCCGCACTCCGCCCCCGTCCGCGCCGACCTCGCCGCCATCCGTGCCCAATCGGGCAACCTCGATGCCGCGATCGACGCCATGTCCGCGGCCGTCGCCATCAACCCCTACGACGCGGCCGCCGCCGACTTCCTCGCCCGTCTCCACGCCGCGGCGGAGAACCCGGAGCAGGCCCAGCGCTGGTCCACACGCGCCCGGACCCTCGTCACGACCTACCAGCGTGCCGCCACGCTCCTCCCGCAGTGACCCCGGCCCCGGCGCACCTACCCTCCGCCCATATGACGCCCCCGCCCCAGACCGCCGCCCCCCGTACCTGCCGCGTCCGCGACATCGAGATCGGCCCCGGCCGCCCGCTGGCGATCATCGCCGGCCCCTGCGTCCTCGAATCGCTCGACCTCGGCCTCGAGATCGGCCGCACCCTCCGCGACGCCTGCCGCGACCTCGGCCTCTCGTACATCTTCAAAGCCAGTTACGACAAGGCCAACCGCTCCAGCATCGACTCCCCCCGCGGCCCTGGGCTCGAACAGGGCGTCTCCTGGCTCGCCCGGATCGGGGAGGAACTCGGCATCCCGACCACCACCGACATCCACGAGCCCCACCAGGCCGCTCCCGTCGCCGCCTCGGTGGACCTCCTCCAGATCCCCGCCTTCCTCTGCCGGCAGACCGACCTCCTCGTCGCCGCCGGCCGCGCCGCGGCCGAGCACGGCCGCGGCGTCAACGTCAAGAAGGGCCAGTTCGTCTCCCCCGGCGAGATGCTCGGCCCCGTCGAGAAACTCGCCCAGGCCGGTTGCCGCAACGTCATGCTCACCGAACGCGGCACCTTCTTCGGCTACAACCGCCTGGTCAACGACTTCATCGGCGTCGCCGACATGATGGCCCTCCCCGCCGACGGCGGCCCTCCCCCCGTCTGCTTCGACTGCACCCACTCCACCCAGCGCCCGGGCGCGTGGGACGGCGGCCAGAAGGTCACCGCCGGCTCCAGACCCGGCATGGCCGCCATGCTCGCCAGGGCCGCAACGGCCGCGGGCGTGCACGCGCTCTTCATCGAGTGCCACCCCGAACCCCCCAAGGCCCTCAGCGACGCCGCGACCATGATGCCCCTGGCCGAAGTCCCGCCGCTGCTGGCGACCCTCGCGGCCATCCGGCGTGCCGTGAGCGCCTGACCTGCCTCAAGCCTCTTCTATCCGGATAACAACGCGTATCCGGATAACAACGCGGGGACGGCTCATCGAGCCGTCCCCTGCGGGTTCTGCTCCGGTTGTCGGTGCGCTGGTCTCCCCCAGGTGTGCGCTGGACCGGTCAGGCGGTCGCGGCCGCCGCGGCGGGCTTCAGCCACACCGGACGGGGCGTCCCCTCGTCGGTCGGGTCGATGTGGACCTTGCGGCCCTGGAAGACCACCCGGCCGTTGGCGACCGCGTACAGGGTGTTGTCACGCCCCATGCGGACCAGGTAGCCCGGCTGGAAGGGCGTGCCGACCTGGCGCACGATGATCGAGCCCGGCTTGGCGATCTCGCCGCCGTAGAGCTTGATGCCGCGGTACTTCGGGTTCGAGTCGCGACCGTTGCGCGTCGAGCCTTGTCCCTTCTTGTGTGCCATGACCGGCGACTCCGCTTCGAAAACTCAGTCCGTCAATCAGTCCCCGCCCCGCAGCCGCCCCCCGCTCGGAGGGTGGAGGGAACGGTAGCCCCCAAAACGGGCCACAATGATAGCCGCCGGCCGACCCCGTTCCAGCCCTGTCGGCGACCTCCCCCACACCCCGCCCGGACGCCGCTTACCGCATGATCCAGCGGCGCTCGATCTCCTGCAGCGGGGCCGAGCGCTGCCCCTCCAGCGTCCCCGGGATCCGGTAGCGGATCATCATCGTCTTGCGGAGGACGACCTTCTTCGCCTCGCCATTCGGGTTGTTCGGGTCCGGGATGACGACCGTGTCGGTCTCCCCGGAGAAGCCCGCCCCGTAGATCGTCACCTCGGTCGCGTCCGTCTCTCCCACCGGCCAGATCACCACCCCGTCCTTCGCGTTCTCCCGCCCCTGAAGGATCTGCCCGATGATCGCGATCTGGTCCTGAACGAAGGGGTTCTCCAGCCCCTCGATGATCTTCCGCGTCACCTCGATCGGAACGCCGCGGCCGGAGCGCATCAGCTCCCCATCGTCCGTCGCCAGCTCGAACGAGGGAGCGAAGAGCAGGTCCTGCCCCGAGTTGTTGATCACGGTGTACGGAAGGTAGTAGTACATCCGCGGGCCGTTGGCCGTCTCGATCGTCGTGACCCGCAGTTCGCCGGGACGGAAATCGAGCTGCCAGCGGCTCGGCACCGCGGCCGGCTCCGGGGCCGCCGCGGCCATCAGCAGGCCGCTGACCACCAGCATGAGGCACCCAAACAGGGTGGTCGCCACGCCCATCACCCCGCGGGCGGGACGGCGGATGAGGCTAGAGTCAAGGGCGTTCGATCCTGCGCGCATTGGGGGCCTCCCTGGAGGTCAAGGCGGGTAGTCTACTGCCAAGCGGGGGGCCGTCAATCGACAAGGCCGACCCGCAAGCCCCACCCCCGTTCCCGGCACCCCCTCCCCACCCCGTCCACGCCGTCCCCACCCCTGGCCGGGCGCCCGGCCGATACGCAGCAAACATGCCCCAGGATCTCACCGTTGTGAGGGTCGGCGAAGAACTCCGCGAAGCCGCGGCAGCCCGACTGGTCTCCACCCGCCCCGGCTCGGACCGCACCGCCGGCCGCCGGTTCATCGCCAACGCCAGGGCCCTGGGCATCGACCTCTCCCTGATGTGGGCCACCCCCCTGGAGATGGGAGCAGTGGGGGGGTTCGGGCGAAAAGGGGGCGGCGACCGGATCTCCCAGGTCTGCCTCGCCGTCGTCGGCGCCGGCCGCACCGCGACCCTCTTCGTCTCGGGCGCCCCGGCGACCACCGACGCCCGCGCCGCCTTCCTGCGGGCCGAGGCGGACCGCGACGAGCGGGTCCGGCTCATCCAGGAGGCGTGCCGCGTCATCGCCCACCCCGGGCCGGAGACCGGCAGGGGGGTCCGGCTGGCCCAGTCCCTGCTGGATCCCGGCGAGACCGCGGCCCTGGCGGCCTTCCTCGCCGCGGGCTTCTCGCGTCTGGGCGACCTCGACTACCTCCGCCGCCCCCTCCCCCGTTCCCCGGAGGGCGCGGACCCCACGCTCCCCGACGACGTCCGCCTCGTCCCCCTGGACCGCCTCGGCCAGCCGGAGGGAGACCGGCTGCTGGCCGAAGCGCTGGCCCGCTCGTACATCGACACGCTCGACTGCCCGGAACTCGCCGGCCTGCGCGAACTGCCGGACGTTATCGAGTCGCACCGCGCCGTCGGCCGCTACGACCCCGCCCTGTGGTGGATCGTGATGCACCAGGATCAACCGGAAGGGTGCATGCTGCTGACGCGCTGCCCGGAGTCCAGCGCGGTCGAACTCGTGTACCTCGGCCTGGGGCCGAGTCTGCGCGGCCGCGGCGTCGGCTCGGCGCTGCTGCGCATCGGCCTGAACCGCATCGCCGGCGGGCCGGAAGCGACGGTGACGTGCGCGGTGGACACGCGCAACACGCCGGCGCAGCGGCTCTACAAGCGCGCGGGTTTCGATCGTTTCGCCTCGCGCATCCCCCTGATCCGACCGCTGCGGGCGTGATCTCCGGCGAGTTCGCCCCCGGACGGCCCAGAGTCGGCGGACTTATCCACGAAGAATGCGCAAAGCCCGCGCGCGCCGGTGGAGAAGATTTTTTTGCACGCGCAACTGCCGTGATTCCCGCGGCGCGGCCGAGTGTGGATGAACTTCGACGCGCCGAAGGTGTTGAGTCGCGCCTCCCGAAGCGTTACGCTGGTCCCCGGTCACGGATGCGACCGACGTGGCAGACCTTGAGCCGGTGCGTTCCCCCGGCAGAGGCCGAGCCGGCCCGACTGAGGCCGGCGGAGCAGGTGCGTGCAGACCATCGTGTTCTCGCGGCTCACGGGCGGACCGCTCCGCCCGCGGGTATGACGCCGCCCCGCACCGCCGCTTGAGCCTCGGAAGGTGCCCACGATCGTGAACGGACTCGTCCAGAAGGCCTGACCAGGGTGGTCTGCCATCATGGCCCGGGCTCGTTCGAGACCGTGATCCACCGCGACAACAGGCGGGCAGGACGCGGGGCTTCGGCCGGAAAGGTGTGAGCTGTGGAGACACGGCACGCAGAGGTTGTCGCATGCGCCCCCGGGCGCGAGTTTGTCCGAGAGAACGTCGCCGCCGCCGCGGCGTGGGCGGGGCGCGAGGGAACCCAGGCCGGGCGGATCCCGGCGATGCCGCTGGCGCGCCGGCGCGAACCGGCCCATCCCGCCCACGCCGGCACTGCCGCCGCGAGCGGCGCCGGCGAGATGAGCCTGCGCGACCGGCTCGTTCGCGCCATGGGCGCCGAGAGCTACCAGCGCTACTTCGAGCGCGCCGCGCGGCTCGACCTCGGGCCCGGCGGCCTCCAGGTCAGCGTCCCCTCCCGCTTCATGGCCGAACTCCTCGGGCGGCGCTTCGGCGATGTGCTCCGCGACGTCGCGCGGGCGCACACCGGCGCCGATGTTGAGGTCTCCTTCCGTGTGGACGCGGAAGCGCCGGCCGAGCGGAGCAGCGGCGCCTCCGCCGGCCGGCGCGACCGCTCCATCTCCGCGCCCGCTCCGGCCGACCCCGCCCCCGAGGCCGCGCCCCCCGTGCGCGCGCGTCGCCGCGCGATCGCCACCCCATCTTCGTGGTACAGCCTCGACGACTTCGTCGTCGGCTCGTCCAACCGCCTCGCCTACGAGGCCGCGGTCCGGATTGCTGAAGACACGGGCGCCGCCGCCTCGAAGCTCAGCCCGTTGTTCATCCACGGCGCCTGCGGCGTGGGCAAGACCCACCTGCTCCAGGGGATCGCGCGACGCTTCAAGGAGCGCAACCCGGGCGCCGTCGTTCGCTACATCACCGGCGAGGCCTTCACGAACGAGTTCATCGCCGCCGTGCGCGAGGGCCGCGCCGGCGTCGGCGGCCAGGGCGGCGGCGCCGGCGACCGCTTCCGCCGCGCCTACCGCAACGTGGACCTGCTCTGCATCGACGACGTCCACTTCCTCGCCAACAAGCAGGCCACGCAGACCGAGCTGCTGCACACCTTCGACGCCATCGGCACCGGCGGCGCCCGCGTCGTCCTCGCCTCCGACGGGCACCCGCGCCAGATCCGCCGCTTCAGCGACGCCCTCGTCTCGCGCTTCCTCTCCGGCATGGTCGTCCGCCTGGAGCCCCCCGAACGCGCTCTGCGCGAGCGGATCATCCGCCTCTTCGCCGACCGCCGCGGCCTGCCCATCGACGACGCCGGCGTCCGCGCCATCGCCGACCACGCCGAGATCGCCGCCGTCGGCGCCCCGGGCGCTCCGGAGGTCTCCGTCCGCGAACTGGAGGGGCTGGTCACCCGCGTCGAGGCCGTCTGGCGGCTGCTGCTCCAGTCCGGCGCCTCCAACGAGGCGACCACCTCCATCGGGCGCATCGTCGTCGAGCAGGCCCTGGGCGCCGCCCCCGGCGGCGAGGGGGGCGCGCCGCGCCGCCTCCCCCGCCCCATCCGCGTGGACCACATCATCGCCACCGTCTGCCAGGCCCTCGGGATCGTCGGGACCGACTTCGCCGGCCGCGGCCGCCACCCCCGCGTCGTCCTGGCCCGCGCCGTGGTCGTCGTCCTCGCACGCCGGCTCACCACCGCCAGTTTCCCGGAGATCGCCCGCGCCATGGGCCGCCCCAACCACTCCACCGTCATCACCGCCTACCAGCGGCTGATGAAGCAGATCGAGGCCGGCGAGCCCTGCCCCCTTGACGGCGAGTTCGCCGGGCTCACCCTCGCCCAGTTCTGTGACCACTTCGCGGCGGAGGTGACCCGGACGGCGTAGTCGTCATCGCGCGATCTCCCATCTCGTGATACAGTCCCAGCCGGTGCTCGCGACCGCTCTCCTGTCCCTGTCTCTGCTGGCCAACGCCCCCGCGCCGGCGCCCATCCCGCCGCGCCTTCCCGACCCCGGCTTTGATGCCGCCGCGCCCGAGGAGAACTGGGCGGAGCCGAGCAGCGAGGCCCTCACCCAGCAACTCGCCGCCGCGCTGCTGGCGCACACCGACGCGGAGCAGGACGCCCTGCTCCGCTCCCTGCGCCGGCTCCGCGACCCCGGCCTGCGCGCCCTGTTCGCCCGGATCGCCGCGGCCGACCGCGCCGTCCTGCGCATCCACGGCGTCCTCGGCCTCGCCGAACTCGAGTCCCCCCCACGGGTGGACCTGCTCCTGGTCAAGCGCATGCCCGACCCGCGGGAGCAACTCATCGTCATCGGCGAGGCGCTCCGCGCCGGCATGCTCCCCACCGACCAGTTGGAGGACATCGTCCGCTGGCCGGGGCTCGACCCCGCGCTGGTCGTGCTGGTCATGGGCCGCCTCCAGCGCGCCGGCGTGAACGTTGACCCCGCCGCGCTGGACGCCTTCATCCGCGCCGACCACCGCGAAGCCGCCATCTACGCCGCCCTGGAGCGCGGCGAGCGAGCCTCCGACACCGTCGGCGGCGCCGCCGCGGCCATCGCGGTTCTTGAGGGCGTCCTCGCCCTTCCCCGCACCGACCCGGACGCCGCCGCGACCATCGGCGACATCCTCCGCTACATCCGCGAAGAGCGCCTCGCCCGCTCCGCCTGGTTCGCGCAGCGCATCCTCGCCGACGCTTCCGGGGCGCGCCCCGGCGAGCCGCCCGACGACGGCGAGTCCGATTCCCTCAAGTTCGAGGCCCTCCGGACGCTTCTCGTCGTCGCCCCCGCCGATCCCGCCACGCTCGAAGCCTTCCGCGCCCGCTTCGAATCCGGCGACGCCGCGGCCAGGCGCGGCCTCGCCCTGGCCGTACTGGAGGCGACGGTCGAGCAGCCCCTCCTGCCCCCGTACCTCGCCGGCCCCCCGGCGCCCGCTCTACCCCCCGCGCTCTTCGACCTCCTCCGCGCCGGCGGCGACCCGTCCCTGCGCGCCATGGCCGATGCAGGCGAAGCCGCGATGCTCGGCGCGACGCCCGCCCCTCCCGCCGCGCCCGACCGCATCGCCGCGCTCCTCGCGCACGAGCCCGATCCGGCGACCCTCGGCTGGGCGCTCCTCGCCGCCGGCCGCCTCGACGCCCCCGCGGCCAGCCAGGTCCGCCTCGCCGTCCTCAACTCCGTCCTGGGCGTCCATCGCCACCGCGACGACCTGCGCCCCGCCGCCGCCGCCGCGGCCGCCGCATTGGCGGAGAGCGACCCCGACGCGCTCCTCGCCCCGCTCGCCGCAGCGCTGGCGGAGCGCGACATCCTCGCGCAGAACATCGTCCTCGCCGGCGCCCTCCGCGCCGCCAACCCGGACGCCGCCCGCCTCGCCGCCCCGCCCGTGCCGCTGCGCCCCCTCGACGACAGCCCTCTGGTGGAGTCGATGGCCGCCCTCCTCCGCACGCGCCGCGGCACGTCGATCAGCGAGGCGGACTTCCGCACCCTCGCCCGCACCGCCGTCGGCGAGGTCGCCGACGCGCAGGACTTCGTCATGCCGGCCGCCCTCCGCGTCCAGGCCGCGTGGCTGGCCCTCCGCGCCCGGGGGCAGCAGCGCATCGCCCTCGCCCGCGTCCTCGCCGCGGCCGAATCCGCCGAGCCCTCCGGGGCCGACGGGACGCACTGACCCCTTCATCGTTCCGGCGGCCAAGCCGGTGCCCCCGGCGTGCCGATAATCCCCTGTCCCCTCACGTGTCGTTCTGCCATGCCGGCCGCGCCGAGCCACCCGGACCAGGAACCCCAATGCCCCACAGCGAGATCCCCCTCAGCCAGCCCGACATCACCGAGCTGGAGATCGACCTCGTCGCCCACGTCATGCGCTCCGGCCGCCTCTCCATCGGCCCGGTCCAGGAGCAGTTCGAGCAGCTCGTCGCGACCCGCGCCGGCTGCACCCACGGCGTGGCCGTCTCCAGCGGCACCGCCGGGCTCCACCTGGCGATGCTGGCCCTGGGGATCGGCCCCGGCGACGAGGTGATCACCACGCCGTTCTCCTTCATCGCCTCCGCCAACTCGATCCTCTTCGTCGGCGCCAAGCCGGTCTTCGTGGACATCTGCCCGCGATCGCTGAACATGGACCCCGCCAGGATCGCCGACGCCATCACCCCGCGGACGAAGGCCATCCTCGCGGTGGAGACCTTCGGCAACCCGGCTCGGATGGACGAGATCGCCGCGATCGCGGCCCGCCACGAGATCCCCCTCATCGAGGACTGCTGCGAGGCCCTCGGCTCGTCGCTGAACCGCCGCCCCGCCGGCCACTTCGGCCGCATCGGCGTCTTCGGCTTCTACCCCAACAAGCAGATCACCACCGGCGAGGGGGGCATGATCGTCACCGACGACCGCCGCCTGGCGGACCTGTGCCGCTCCATGCGCTCCCAGGGCCGCGCCGTGCCGGGCCTGGACCTCCCCCCGGGGACCGCGACGCACACCACCACCGGCGCGTGGCTCCAGCACGAGCGCCTGGGGTACAACTACCGCCTCTCCGAGGTCGCCGCCGCCATCGGCCTGGGCCAGATGCGCCGGTTCGACGAGATGATGGAGCGCCGCCAGCGCGTCGCCCAGCAGTACATGCAGCGGCTGATGGAGATCAAGGACATCATCCTCCCCACCGTCGAGCCCGGCGTCGTCAACAGTTGGTTCGTCTTCGTCGTCCGCCTCGCCAACCAGTACACCCGCGAGGAGCGCGACCGGATCATCGCCGGCATGCGCCGCCACGACATCGGCGCCGCGGACTACTTCCCCTGCATCCACCTCCAGCCCTTCTACCGCGAGCGCTTCGGCTACAAGCCCGGCGACTTCCCCATCGCCGAGAGCGTCAGCCAGCGGACCATCGCCCTGCCGTTCTACAACAACCTCCCCGGCAAGGACATCGAACTGGTCGCCCAGACGCTCGAACTCATGATCAGCCGCGAGAACATCAAGCGCAGCTGACCGTGGCACGGGCTTCCAGCCCGCGCTCTCCCCATCGACCTGCTGACTACTGACCTCCCCATCCTCCCCCGTCGGGCGCCACGGCCGGCCGCTCCGGGCCGGCCGCGCCCTCCCCCGTTCTCTCATTCCTCCTTCCACCGCGCCCCCGCCACCCTCCAACAATCTTCATGACGGGCCATCCCTCACGAACCGGACGGCCCGCCGCCCCGCGGCCGCGCTCGGAGGCGCACCGATGAACACCCCCGCAGCCTTCGTCACCCTCCTCGCCTCCGCCGTCCTCTCGCTCGCCGCCCTGAGCGCCGCCCGCCCATCCGGCCCTGAAACGAGGCCAGAAGGAGCGTCGCCCATGTCCACGACCGCCGCCGCCGCGAACTCCAAGGAGTCCCCCGTGTACTCCCAGACCGGATACGACATCACCCCCCTCCCCCAGTCCCGCATCGACGAGCTCGCCAAGAAACTCACCCCGGAGGAGGCCCACATCATCCTGCGCAAGGGCACCGAGCCCGCCTTCTGCGGCAACCTCCTCGATAACAAGCTCGAAGGGACGTACCTCTGCCGCCTCTGCTCCCTCCCCCTCTTCTCCTCCGACGCCAAGTTCCACTCCGGCACCGGCTGGCCCAGTTTCTACAAGCCCTTCGACCCCGCCCACGTCAAGGAGGTCACCGACACCTCCCACGGCATGGTCCGCGACGAGATCCTCTGCGCCCGCTGCGGCGGCCACCTCGGCCACGTCTTCGACGACGCCCCGCACACCCCCACCGGCCGCCGCTACTGCATGAACTCCGCCAGCCTCGAGTTCATTGAGAAGGGCAAGCCCTTCCCCCCCGAGGCCCAGCCCGCCATCAGGACCGAGGTCGCCTACTTCGCCGGCGGCTGCTTCTGGGGCGTCGAGGACCGCTTCCAGCAGGTCCCCGGCGTCATCGACGCCACCAGCGGCTACATGGGCGGCCACGTCGCGAACCCCACCTACAGGCAGGTCTGCTACACCGACACCGGCCACGCCGAGACCGTCCGCGTCACCTACGACCCCTCAAAGGTGAACTACCGCGACCTGCTCGAGTGGTTCTTCAAGATCCACGACCCCACCCAGGTCAACCGCCAGGGCCCCGACGTCGGCGAGCAGTACCGCTCCGCGATCTTCGCCGCCACCCCCGAGCAGGCCGAGCAGGCCCGCGCCTTCATCGCCGAGCAGCAGAAGTCCAACCCGCGCTTCGCGGGCCGCACGATCGCCACCCAGGTCGTCGGCCCCGACGAGTCCGGCCCCTTCTACGAGGCCGAGGAGTACCACCAGGACTACCACGCCAAGCACGGCGGCTCCTGCCCGCTTCCGGCACGCTGACGTCGACAGCGCGGGCCGCCGCCCTCACTGTTGACGCCCGCTCATCCCCGCGCGCCCGACGGCCGCGCCCGCGGCGTACCGTGGACGGAACTCCCGCCCACGGAGCCGTGGCCGATGGATGCGCCCTTCGTGCCGATCTCCGTCTCCTCGCGCCACCCGGACCCGCTGCCCACGCCGTCGCGCGGCGCCGCCCCCCTCGCCGACGGCTGGCGCCCCCGCCGCCAGCGCCGGATCCTCTGCGTCTTCCCCCGCTACACCCACTCCTTCGGCACGTTCGACCACGCCTTCCCCCTGGTCGGCGCCAGGGCCTTCATGCCCCCCCAGGGCCTGCTCCTGATCGCCGCCTCCCTGCCGCGGGAGTGGGAGGTCCGCTTCATCGACGAGAACATCGCCCCCGCGACCGACGCCGACTTCGCCTGGGCCGACGCCGTCTTCATCAGCGGCATGCACGTCCAGCACCGCCGGATCCTGGACATCAACCGCCGCGCCCACCGCGCCGGCAGGCTCACCGTCCTCGGCGGCCCCTCCGTCTCCGCCTGCCCCGAGTGGTACCCCGAGGTGGACATCCTGCACCTCGGCGAACTCGGCGACGCCACCCGGGCCCTCCTCCAGCGCCTCGACGAGAGCGTCTCCCGCCCCGACTCCCCCGCGGCGCAGGAGCGATTCGTCACCACCGACCGCCTCCCCCTGACCGATTTCCCGCCCCCCGCCTACGGGCTCATCCGCATGCGGGACTACTTCCTCGCCAGCGTTCAGTTCTCCAGCGGCTGCCCCTTCCAGTGCGAGTTCTGCGACATCCCCGAGCTGTACGGCCGCAACCCCCGCCTGAAGTCCCCCGACCAGGTCACCGCCGAACTCGACGCCATCCTCGCCCGCGGCAACCCCGGCGTCGTCTACTTCGTGGACGACAACTTCATCGCCAACCCCCGCGCCGCCCTCGCCCTCCTCCACGCCCTCGTCCGCTGGCAGCACGACCGCGGCTACCCCGTCTGCTTCGCCTGCGAAGCGACGCTCAACCTCGCCAGGTGCACCGAGATCCTCGAACTCATGCGCGAGGCCGCCTTCACCGCCGTCTTCTGCGGCATCGAGACCCCGGAAGAGGACGCCCTCCGCGCCATCGGCAAGTCCCAGAACCTCCGCCGCCCCATCCTCGACGCCGTCCGCACGCTCAACCGCTACGGCCTCGAGGTCGTCTCCGGCATCATCATGGGCCTCGACACGGACACCCCCGACACCGGCCGCCGCGTCCGCGAGTTCATCGCCGAATCCGGCATCCCCCTGCTGACCATCAACATCCTCCACGCCCTCCCGCGCACGCCCCTGTGGCGGCGCCTCGAGGCCGCGGGACGGCTGCGCCAAGAAGGCGAGGGCGGCCTCTCCAACGTCGCCTTCCTCCTCCCCGAGCAGACCGTCGCGCGGATGTGGCGCGACACCGTGACCTGGGCCTACTCCCCCGAGGCCGTCTACGCCCGCTTCGACCACCAGGCCCGCCACACCTTCCCCAACCGCAAGCGGCTCCCCCTCACCCGCGCCCGGCTCAGCCCCGCCAACCTCCGCCGCGCCGCGGCCATCCTCGCCCGGCTCCTCTGGACCGTCGGCATCCGCGCCGACTACCGCGCGTGCTTCTGGCGCTGCGCCCTCCGGTCCCTCCGCGCCGGCCGCGTCGAGGACCTCATCCACACGGCCGTCGTCGCCCACCACCTCATCCTCTTCGCCCGCGAGTGCGCCGACGGCGGCGGGGAGCCCTGCTTCTACAGCCCCACCCCCGCCACCGGCATCCCGACGCCGTCCGGGGAACCGGACCGCCCGGCTACAGCGCACCGGGCGACATGGGTGACCTGACCAGCCCCCGCCTGATCCGCCTCAAGGGGCTCCTGTTCCTGCTGGGCGCGGCCCTCGCCGCCGCCGGCCTCTTCCTTGAGCACCCCACCCTCCGGACCGCCTTCCTGATCGGCGTCGCCCTCTGGTGCTCCGCCCGCTTCTACGACTTCGCCTTCTACGTCATCGAGCGGTACGTGGCCCCCTCCTACCGCTACGCCGGCCTCCTCTCCCTGGTCCGATATCTGCTCGCCCCGCCTCGGACGGCCCCCCCAGGCCCGGACGCGGCCGATCGGCGGCCTTGACCGGCCCCCTTCCCCCCCGCCGCCACGACGCCTAAACTCCCCTCCCCCCAAGGCCAGAGAGTCGGAGCCCCCCATGCCCTACGTCTGCGAGTTCACCGGCAAGAAGTCTTCCTTCGGCAAGCAACGGACCTACCGCGGCCAGAAGATCACCAAGGGCGGTTTCGGTCTCAAGCCCACCGGCATCACCCGCCGGCAGTTCCGCCCCAACCTCCAGAACGTCACCGCCGTCGTGGACGGCGTCGCCGTCCGCGTCAAGGCCTCCACCAAGGCCATCAAGACCGGCCTGGTCGTCAAGCCCCTGAAGCGCAAGTACGGCTACACCGCCCAGCAGAAGGCCGCCGCGGCCAAGGCCTGACGCCGCCCGGTCGCGCAACGACCAGACCGGAACAACCAGACCAGAACCCCGAGCCCGGCCCCGGCCGGGCTTGGTTCTTTTTGCCCGCCGCGGCCTTTCCCGCTCCCTCGCCCGCCTCCTGTTGGTCGAGTGCGGGGGCTGTGAGTACCATCGGTTCGTGAAGTGCGACAAGTGCGGCGGCGAAGCCACCGTTCATGAAGTGACGATTCGCAGCGGCAAGAAAGTCGAGCGCCATCTCTGCGACCGGTGCGCCAAGGGGGAGGGCCTGCCCGTCCAGTCGCAGAGCGTCTCCGTGACCCAGGTCCTCAGCCACTTCATCGCCCAGCAGGCCGCGGGCGCCGTTGCCCCCTTCGCCGGCCCCCCCGCCGAGGCCGCCAAGGCCACCCAGTGCCCCGCCTGCGGCACCACCTACGCCCAGTTCCGCCACGACGGCCTCCTCGGCTGCCCCGAGTGCTACGCCAGTTTCGAGATCCAGCTCGGCCCGCTCCTTGAACGCGCCCACGAGGGGGGCACCCACCACGTCGGCAAGGTCCCGCGCCGGGTCAGCGGCCACGCCCTCCCGCCCGCGCGGCCCCACCGCATCGACGCCCCGGCCACCCCGCCGCGGCCAACCCCCGACGAGCGTGCCAGACGCATCGAAACGCTCCGCAAGCGACTGGCCGAGGCCGTCGCCGCCGAGCAGTACGAGCTCGCCGCCAAGATCCGCGATGAACTCCGCCAACTCGAGGCGCCCGCCACGTCGGCAGCGCCCGCCCCCTCCAAGGACCCCGGCCAGGCCAAGCCCGGCGGGACGGGCGGCATCGGAGGAGTGGGGGGGCCCGGAGGGGCGGGGGGAGGGGCGGTGTGAACGACAACTACTCCGTCTTCTCCGCCGCCTCCGTACGGCGCGGCGCCGAGTGGCTCCGCGGCGAGGGCGCCGACGCCGACGTGGTCATCTCCTCCCGCGTCCGGCTGGCCCGAAACCTCAAGGGCTTCCCCTTCGTCCGCCGCGCCCCGCGCCACGTCCGCGAACGCATCCTCGCCATCGCCCGTGAGCGCCTCCTCAACGCCGACCTCACCGCGGTCTCCGGCGGCTCGGCCCGCTCCGAACGCATGATGTGGGTCGATGTCCACAACTGCGACCCCCTCGACCGCACCCTCCTCGTCGAGCGCCACCTGATCTCCAAGGAGCACGCCAAGCAGTCCCTCCCCACCAAGGGCAACGAGGACGCCACCCCCGCCCCCGGGTCCTCCCCCGGCGGCGAGCCCCGCGGCGTCGCCATCTCCGTCCCCGACGAACGCCTCAGCATCATGGTCAACGAGGAGGACCACCTCCGCATCCAGGTCCTCCGCTCCGGCCTCGACCTCGCCGGCGAGGGCGGCGCCTTCGACCAGATCAACGCCGTTGACGACCGCCTCGAGGGCCTCCCCGGCTCCCCCGGCCTGGAGTACGCCTACAGCCCACGGTTCGGCTACCTCACCGCCTGCCCCACCAATGTGGGAACCGGCATCCGCGTCAGCGTCATGCTCCACCTCCCCGCCCTGAAACTCACCGGCGAGATGGAGAAGGTCAAGCGCGCCACCCGCGACCTGTCGCTCGCCGTCCGCGGCTACTACGGCGAGGGCTCCGAGGCCATCGGCGACTTCTACCAGATCTCCAACCAGACCACCCTCGGCAAGTCCGAGCGGGTCATCCTCCAGCAGTTCGAGCGCGACATCATCCCCCAGGTCATCGCCTACGAGCGCGCCGCCCGGCGCGTGCTCCTGGAGAAGCGGCGCCGCGTCCTCGAGGACCAGGTCATGCGCGCCCTGGGAACCCTCCGCTACGCCCGCCTGCTCACCCCCGAGGAGGCCCTCTCCCTCCTCAGCCAGGTCCGCCTGGGCGTCATCATGGGCCTCATCCCCGACATCGCCGAGAGCACCGTCAACCAGCTCATCCTCCTCACCCAGCCCGCCCACCTCCAGCGCGTCATCGGCCGCGAGATGGACCAGAACCAGCGTCGCGAGGCCCGCGCCGACCTCGTCCGCCAGCAGCTCTCCATCTGACCGACCGTCTGACCGGGCCGCGCCCGCCCCGGAGGAGTCCCCAGCCGATGCTCCGCCCCTCCGATCAGCACGAGATCGAGCGGCTCCGCCGCTTCAAGGTCCCCGAGCGGCCCGACCCGTCGCTGAAGGACCTCATGGCCGCCCAGGTCCGCGAACTGAGAAAACTCCGCCGCGGCGTCGGCGTCATCGCCGCCGCCTGGGAGGCCGTCATCCCCCCCGACCTCGCCGAGCGCACCGAACTCGTCTCCCTCTCCCGCGGCTCGCTGACCGTCCGCGCCGCCGACGCCGCGACGAAGTACCACCTCGACCGCCTCCTCCGAAGCGGCGCCGAGGCCGCCCTGGTCCGCGCCTCGCCCGTCGCCCTGCGCAAGGTCAAGGTCGTCCTCTGACCCGCCGCGACTCTCGGCCCAACGTACCCTTTCCCCAGATGGACCCCGCGCCCAGCGAGCACGCCCGCCCCGAACCCACGAGCCCCGCGGACGCCGATCTGCTCGCCTCCTACCTCGCCGCGCGCGACGCCCACTGCCCCGCATGCCGCTACAACCTCCGCGGCCTTGCCGGCGACGCCTGCCCCGAGTGCGGCCGCCCGCTCCGCCTCACTCTCGAGGCCCGCGAGCGCGGCATCCCCCACCGCCTCTTCCTCCTCCTCGCCTTCGGCTGGGTCCTCGCCGCGGGAACCATGAACACCGTCCGCGCTGTCGGCGCGCTCCGCGAGGAATACCGCTGGGCCTCCCGCGGCGTCATCGCCCTCACTCCCAGCGGCGGCGGCCCGCGGTTCCCCATCCAGACCGTGCCCGCCGCGGCGCCCGTCTCTCTCTTCGACCTCTCCGCCACCAACTGGTCCCGGGCCATCTGGTCCGCCCTTCTCGTCGTCGGCGCCGTCGCCGGGCTCCTCGCCTTCGACCGCGAGCAGCGCGACCACGGCACGGCGCCAACCTCCGCCGCCGCCGCGGCAGCACGCGACCGGCGCGCCGCCCGCCTCGTCGCCTACGCTTGGGCCCTCTTCGCCGTCTACGCCTCCTGGCACGCCGTCGTCTTCGCGCGCGAACTCCTGGGGATCCGGTGACACCCATGACCACGGACGAACGCGACCTCCTGCGCCGCTACCTCGCCGAGCGCGACGTCCCGTGCCCCGGCTGCGGCTACAACCTCCGCGGCCTGGAGTCGGACGTCTGCCCGGAGTGCACCGAGCCCATCACCCTCCGCGTCAGCCTCGTCGAGCCGCGCCAGGGCGCGTTCATCGCCGGCCTGATCGGCCTCGCCGTCGGCATCGGCTTCAGCGCCGCCTTCCTCATCGCCGCCGCCATCATCGCCGCCGTAGAAGGCGGTGTCCGCGTCCTCCTCCCCGCGGTGTGGCCCCTCCCCCTGCACCTCATCTTCGAGTCCGCCGCGCTCGCCGTCTGGATCAACTCCCGCCTCCGCCTCCGCCGCCTGACTCCCCGCACCCGCACCACCCTCGCCGCGGCGTGCTGGGGCCTCAGCGCCCTCCTCGCCGCCCTCTTCTTCATCAACATCTTCAGGGTCGTGTAGCCGGCCGCGCGCCGCCCGTAACCCTCGCGCCCGGTGAACCCGCCGTCACCTCAGCCCGCCGCGGATCCGCAACGATCCCCGCGGATATGCAGCTCCACACCGGCCAGAGCGACCTCGTCCGCGCCTACCTCGCCGAGCGCGACGTCCCCTGTCCCCGCTGCGGCGCCAACCTCCGCGGCGTCACCACCGAGCGCTGCCCCACCTGCGGCTACGACCTCCACCTCGTCCTCGCCGGCGCCCCCCGCCAGTCCTGGCCCTTCTACGCCGGCCTCTTCGGCCTCGCCGTCGCCACCACCGCGCTGACGGCCCTGCTCCTCTCCGCCCTCTTCCACGAGAACTGGGGCCAGCGCTCCATCGTCGGCGTCGTCGGCCTCTCCATCCTCTGGCTCCAGATCCGCGAGTGGATCCAGCGCGGCGAGGACTTCGAGACCCTCCCCAGGTTCCGCCAGTACGAGCGCATCTCCCTCTGCTGGCTCTGGGCCGCCCTGGCGGTGTTCCTGATGCTGATCCTGTAGTACGCTCTCACCGCGGCCGGCCGCCTGCGGCCCCGGCCCGCCCCGGGAGCGGCGATGCCCACGAGAGACCAGGACAAGCTGCGGCGCTACCTCGCCGGCCGCGACGTCCCCTGCCCAACCTCCGGCTACAACCTCCGCGGCAGCGCCGACGGCGTCTGTCCCGGCTGCGGGCGCATCGACGTCGTCCGCGGCCTGCCCAGCCTCGAGCCCTTGGTCAAGCCCGCGCCCCCGTGGGGACGCCTCATCGCCCTCGGCGTCATGGACGCCCTGCTCGCGATCATCGTCCTGCTCACCGCGGTCCTGAGCCGCTGAGCGGCCGCCCCCGTCCCCCCGCGAAGTAAGCCCCCGCTCACCCCCCCTGATCCCGCGGCCCGCGTCGAGCGTATGGATTGTGTGGACCGCAACGCCGATAACACCACCATGCCGACCTCCACCGACCTGCCGCCCGAACTCCTCGAGCACATGCAGGCCATCAAGGCCAAGGCCCGCGAGTACGGCCTCGACTTCTTCGAGGTCGTCTTCGAGGTCCTGCCCTTCGAGGTGATGAACCAGATCGCCTCCTACGGCGGCTTCCCCGTCCGCTACCCCCACTGGCGCTGGGGCATGGAGTACGAGAAGCTCTCCAAGCGCGACGCCTACGGCCTCGGCCGCATCTACGAGATGGTCATCAACAACGACCCCTGCTACGCCTACCTGCAGGAGTCCAACTCCATCACCGACCAGAAGCTCGTCATGGCCCACGTCTACGGCCACGCCGACTTCTTCAAGAACAACTTCTGGTTCAGCAAGACCAACCGCAAGATGATGGACGAGATGGCCAACCACGCCACCCGCGTCCGCCGCCACATCGAGCGCCACGGCTACGAGACCGTCGAGCGCTTCATCGACAACTGCCTCACCATCGAGCACCTCATCGACGCCCACTCCATGTTCATGCAGCGCGAGGAGCCCCGCCCCGCGCGGGCCGCCCGCGCTGGCGACGAGCCCGACGACGGCTTCGTCCCCGAGAAGCTCCCCGCCAAGGACTACATGGACCCCTTCATCAACCCCGCCGAGGAGATCGACCGCCAGCGCGCCGAGTTCGAGCGACGGCGCGAGCAGGACAAGGCCAGGTTCCCCGCCCGCCCCACCCGCGACGTCCTGCTCTTCCTCATGCGCCACGCCCCCCTCGAGGACTGGCAGGTGGACATCCTCTCCATCATCCGCGACGAGTCCTACTACTACGCCCCCCAGGCCATGACCAAGATCATGAACGAGGGGTGGGCCACCTACTGGCACTCCAAGCTCATGACCTCCCACTTCCTCGAGGCCCGCGAGGTCATCGACTACGCCGAGCAGCACTCCGGCGTCGTCCACATGCCCCCCGGCGGCTTCAACCCCTACAAGATCGGCGTCGAACTCTTCAAGGACATCGAGCGCCGCTGGAACACCGGCCAGCACGGCCTGAAGTGGGAGAACCTCGAGGGCGTCGGCGCGCGCGAGAGCTACGACGACGGCTCCATGAAGGGCCGCGAGAAGATCTTCCAGGTCCGCCGCATCTACAACGACGTCAGCTTCATCGACGAGTTCCTCACCCCCGAGTTCGTCGAGAAGCACCGCATGTACCAGTACCGCCGCGACCCCCAGACCGGACAGCTCCGCATCGTCAGCCGCGACTTCAAGCGCATCAAGACGTCCCTGCTCTACCAGCTGACCAACATGGGCCAGCCCTTCATCTACGTCGTCGACGGCAACTACCTCAACCGCGGCGAACTCTACCTCGCCCACCAGTTCAACGGCCTGGAGATCGACCTCGCCAAGGCCCGCGAGGTCATGATCAGCCTCCGCCGACTCTGGGGCCGCCCCGTCCACCTCCAGGTCCGCCTCGACGACGACATGTACCTCATCTCCATCGAGCAGGGCGAGGTCGTCCGCAAACAGAAGATCTCCGCCGACATGCCCATGCCCGCCCACATCGTCGCCTGACCCCCGGATCCCCTCCTCCCTCCCCCGAACCGGGGTTGTGCATAAACCCCCCTTGATCCACCCCCGGCCGCCGAGCCGGCACGCCCGTACTGGCCCCCGCCCGCGCCTGGGCTATTCTGAAACCATCATGGCGATCCGCTCCACCCCGTCCCGCACCTCCCGGCGCACCTGCTGCGCCGACCCCGCCGCAGGCCAGGTCGTCAACCGCTGCTGCGGCAAGGACCTCGGCCCTATGGGAGACCACGAGGCCCCCTCCCAGGAAGACATCGAGCGCTTCAGCAGCGTCACGCGCACCTGCCCCCACTGCAAGGAGGACGTCTACGACGACGCCGAACTCTGCTACCACTGCGGCGAGGCCCTCGTCCAGGCCGACAAGCCCCTCCCCATCTGGGTCGCCGCCGCCGCGGTCCTCGTCCTCCTCGGCATGCTCCTGATGATCCTCCGCTGACCGCGCGGGGCTCCCCACTCCCCGCCCGCTTCGGCCAGCGCGCTGCACCCTCGACCAACCCGCTCCGGCTCCGGCGGATCGGTGGCGATGTCATTCTCGAGGTGAGGAAGCGATGGCCCATCGAACAACTGCGGCAAGCAAGGCCAAGCCGGCGGTCTTCGCCCGGATCGAGTACGCCCACGTCGCGGCATGCTTCAGGCGCAACCTGCCCCGCCCGATCCACGCATCGCCGCGCATCGCCGAGCGATCGGATGCGTGCCGGGCGATGGAACGTTCGGCGGAGGTTCGAGGAAGACGGAGTCGATGATCCGCCGGGCGGCCTCCACTGCATCGCCAATGACTTCGGAACGTTCCTGGCGATGCTCCACACAGATCAGTAGCACGATGCAGCACCCCCTGCTGTCCGGCGTCGAGATGGCAGCACACAGCAGCGAAAGCATCCTCGACGACGACGCCGTCTACGACATCGATATGTCCCGCTGGTACTTCGAGATCGTGTTCTACGTCGGCGCCGAGAACCTCCCGCCCGTCGGTGGACGGTTCGCCTCGTTCAAGATCATCTTCAAGGAGCCGTCGGCGTTCTCCTTCCGTCCAAAGGCGCGCTGTTCTCTGCTGCGCGGCCACCCGACGCTTCGGATTCGCCATCACGAGATCATCGAAGACAAGACGGGCGTCACGTTGAAGCTCAACGGCCTGAGCGATGAAGTGGTGTTCCTGGTCCCGATGACCATTCGATGCAGGACGATCGAGGTTGGCGCCTTCTCCTCCCGCGACCTCGACCTGCTCCGCCCCGGGTGGACGCGGCCGACGGTCGATCGCGAGCGCCACGTCAACATCGGCTATGGCCTCATCCGGCCGGATGTCCCGACGCTCGCCAGGCTCGTTCGCGCAGCAAAGCGGTCCACGCCGTAACGATGCGGTCGGGATATCTGCCGGCGATATCGGAGTTCTCGGGTCGGCGCTTCTTGATCATCTTGTGCATCGGGAGGATGCCTTCGGCTTCTGGGTGTTCAGGCCGGCGCTCGATTCCGGATGGTCGCCTGAGGAGGATCGGCGCGAAGGACGTCCCTCCTTCTCCGCGTGGGAGTGGCGCTCCCTTGAGCCGGCATAGGCCGCATCGTGCCACGTTTCATGGTGGCCCGCAGGCTTGTCCCTGGGCTGCGTCCAGCAGGCCCTCGCTCGCCCCGGCTGAGCCGGGGTGCGCCATCATGATGCACGAAACCCGCCGACCTCCCTGCCGCACACCATCCACCGGCCCGCGGGAACTCAACCCAGCGTGCGCCGGCACGACGCTGACGGGCGCGTGCGATTGAGCCCGCCGGGATCGTTCTGAAAGATCTCTCAGGGGCCGCCGACATCCCTCCCCCTCGCCATCCCCGCCGCCCCGGCCCGCCGGCAGCATCACCCCGCGCCGCGGGCCCGCCGCGGCCGGATGCGGAATCCCCTCCCCGCTGCGGTTTCTCACATCCATCCGCGGCGCCGACGCCGCGGCCGCCCGCCGCTCCCGCGCGGGAGACTGCACGCAATCACACCGGCGAGGCATTCGTTCGCGCCCGCCCACACGAGCGTGCACCCGCGCCCCGCCGCAGGAGCACCGCCATGAACACGACAGCAGGAGAAACATTCAGAGCCATCGTGGACGTCCTCACGTCCGTCCCCCTCGACCCCACGTCCACCGTCTGCGCCATCGCCCTGCTCGTCGTCGCCGCGATGACGTGGCGCATCATCATCGCCGCCCGCGACGACCCCCGCGCCCGCCCGCGGCGCACGCGGCGTCCCCCGCGACGAACCGTCCCCGCGGCTCCCCCTCTCACGCCCCCGCGCCGCACGCCGATCCGCTGACCTCTGCTACTCAGTAATCCCCAAGTCCGCCTTGGTGAACAGCGACTCGAACCGCACGCCCGCCGCGGCCATGTTCGCCGCGGCTCCCTCCAGCCGGTCGATCGTCGCGATCACCGCCACCACCTCCGCCCCCGCCTCCTGCAGCACCTTCACCGCCTCCAGCGCCTGGCCCCCCGTCGTCGCTACGTCCTCGACGAACACCACCCGCTCCCCCGGCGACAACTTCCCCTCCATCTGCTTCGCCGTCCCGTACTCCTTCTTCGCGTTCCGCACGAACAGGCACGGCAGCCCCGTCTCCAGGCTCGTCGCCGTCACCAGCGGAATCCCCCCCAACTCCGCCCCCGCCAGCCGCTGCACGCGCACCCCCGTCTCCCGCTCGATCGCTCCCACCCGCTGGGCGAAGAGCCGCCCCAACTCCCGCAGCACCTCCGGGTCCGTGCTGAAGAGGTACTTGTCCAGGTAGTAGTTGCTCGTCCGCCCCGAGCGGAGCGTGAACGTCCCCCTCAGCAGCGCAAGCTCCGCGATCCTGGCGGCGAGCTGTTCGTGCGTCATCGTCATGCGTGGGTGCTCCATCCCCCCGGAACAGGTTGGACCGGTAACCAGCCCCGACCGACGGGCGGCTATTCTAAACCCTGGTCCCGCCTAGCACTGCCCGCGCCCGCCCTCCCGTTCTGCCGATACACACCGCGGCCGCTGCGAGCCTCGCACCCCCCCGGGGAGCCTCCGTATGACCCGTCCCGCCCGCATCTCCCCCGCCGCCCTCCTCGCCGCCGCCCTCCTCGCCGCGGCGCCAGGCCTCGCCGCCCCCACCCCCCCGGCCCCCACGCCCGACGCCGGCGACGCCCCCCTCCGCGGCCCAACGGTCCAACCGGCCCCCGCACCCCGCACCCTCGTCCAGCGCGACCTCGCCGGCAAACTCATCCCCCTCGACACCCACCCCGCCGAGGCCGCCGTCCGCCTCCTCGACCTCGACCCCGCCACCCGCGCCAAGGTTGACGCCATCCTCCTGGAGCGTTCCCGCCTCCTCGACGCCCTCGTCACCGAGAACTTCGAACTCCTCGTCCGCCTCAATGCCGCCCGGGAGAGCGGCCGGCACGAGGAAGCCGCACGCCTCTTCCGCGAACTCTCCGCCAAGGCCCGGCCGCTCCGCGACCGCGGCCCCCTCGCCAGGGAACTGATGGCCGTCCTCAGCCGCGAGCAGGCCGCCGAACTCCGCCGCCTCATCCAGGAGTACTGGCAGGCCGCCGTCAAGGAGGAACTGGAAGCCAAGCGCGCCGCCGCGGCGGGCGAGAACCCCGATGACCACACTCCTGTGGACGATCCCGCCCCCGCCGACCTCCGCGCTGCCGCCCGCGACGAGATGCACGCCATCGTCCGCGGCGAGATCCGGCGCGCCTACGAGCGAACGATCGCCTCCGCCGCCCGCGAGTTCGACGAACTCATCAAGGACCTCCGCCTCACCCCCGAGCAGGAGTCGCAGGTCCGCAAAATCGTGGGCGACTCCTTCCAGCGCACCTACGGCAAGGCCACCCAGGCCGAGCGCATCCAGGTCTTCTGGCAGGTCTACTCCCTCCTCGACGACGACCAGAAGGCCGAACTCCTCCGCCGCCTCGGCCACCCCGCTCAGCCCCAGCGCTGACCTCCGCCCCCCTGCATCAAAAAGGGCTCGCCGCCGCCCACACGCCGCCCGTGGCGAGCGTCTGTCTCATGCAGGCGCAAGCCGGCCGCACCTCGTGGGCACGGCCGCTCGTCAGGGCCGGGGCTTGAGCACGACCGACCGACGCGCTCGCCCCAGCCCGACGGCTTCTCGTGGCATGGGCTTCCAGCCCATGCTCTCCTTCTCTCCCTCTCCTCCCCGCCTCACCCGTCCCCCCGCTCCTCCGGGTGCCACGGCTGGGCGCTTGGGGGGGCGCCCGGCCGTGCGCTTTTCCTCTCCTCCTCTCCCCCTCCAGGCCCCCTCTCCACCCTACATGGCTTCCCGACTCCCCCCTCACCTCTTCACCTCCACACCTGTTCACCTCCACATCTCCACACCCCGCCCCCAACAATCCCCCGTGTCCCTCCCTCCTCCACGCTGGCGCCGTCTCCAGCGGCCGGCCATCACCGCCGCCACCGCCGCGCTCCTCCTCCTCGACGCCGCCGTCATCACCCGCCTCCCCGAATCCGCCGCGGGCCGCGTCATCGCCGGCCTTGTTCAACGCCGCATCCGCTCCCTCGACCAACTCGCGAACCACTTCTCCGCGCCGTGGCTCCACCCGAACGCCGCCTCCACCCCCGGTCTGTTCGTCGCCCGGGACGAGAACGACCCCGCCGCGCTCCGCCTCATCGACCAGGACCGCGACAGTTGGGACGAACTCTCCCGCCTCCTCACCTCCCACCCCCGCCGCCTCGCTCAACTCTTCGTCGCCCACGGCGCCGACCGCGCCGGCTTCTGGGCCCTGACCCGCGAGCGCGCCACCGACGTCGTCGTCCTCTCCCCCATGGAGCCCGGCGCCTTCGACGACGCCGCCATCACACAGGTCCGTGCCCTGCTCCGCGACGCCGGCCTTCCCGTCGCCCCCGCCGGCGGCCAGGATGAATCACGCACCCGCATCCTCTGGACGGGCTACCTCCACAACGCCGCGGCCCTCCTCGCCCTCGCCGCCTTCATCCTCTCCCTCGGCTGGCTCCCCCGCCTCCCCGCCGCCTGCCGAGCCCGCCGCGCGCGCCGCCGCCTCGCCCGCGGCCGATGCCCCCGATGCCGCTACCCCCTCGCCGGCCTCGAATCGAACCAGTGCCCCGAATGCGGCCAGCAGTGGGGGAACGACGGAGCCGAAGCGGACCCATAGTCCGCTCCAACTCCCACCCCCTCCCACCCCTTGACCCCTGCTGACTTCTCACGCGGCGACGTCCCTGTATGCCCCAGCCCCCCGCCCGGGGTTCACGCCGCCACTGCCGCCTAACGCAAAGGGCCCGCGGGGGTGCATCCCCGCGGGCCCGCGTCGTGCCCGGCCTCTCGCGCCGGTAAGACGACCTACCGCATCACATCCGCCAGCCCCGGCACGTGCTCCGCGCCCACGGGCACCTGGATCGACGACCCCTCCAGGTCACCGTCGATCGGCTGGTACCGCCCGCCGAGGTGCTCGGCCAGGAAGCCCTCGGCCACCGCGTAGAAGCTCATCCGGTTCTCCGGCCGCGCGAAGCCGTGCCCCTCGTCCGGGTACAGCACGTACGTCACCGGGATCCCCTTGGACGTCATCGCCTCCACGATCTGGTCCGACTCGCTCTGCTTCACGCGCGGGTCGTTCGCCCCCTGACCGATCAGCAGCGGCTTCTTGATCCGGTCCACGAAGTTGAGCGGGCTGCGGCTCTCCAGGAACTCCCGCCCCTCCTCCGTCCGGTGATCGCCCACCCGCTTGGTGAACATCTCCACCAGCGGCGCCCAGTACGGCGGGATCGTGTTCAGCAGCGTCACGATGCTGCTCGGCCCGACGATGTCCACCCCCGCCGCGAACACGTCCGGCGTGAACGTCAGCCCCACCAGCGTCGCGTACCCGCCGTAGGAGCCCCCCATGATCGCCACCCGCTCCGGGTCCGCGATCCCCTCCTTCACCGCCCAGTTCACCGCGTCGATCAGGTCGTCGTGCATCTTGCCGGCCCACTCCATGTTGCCGGCGTTGAGGAACTTCTTGCCGAACCCCGTCGAGCCCCGGAAGTTCACGCTCAGCACCGCGTACCCCCGGTTGGCCAGCCACTGGTGCTCCGGGTTGTACCCCCACGAGTCCCGCGCCCACGGCCCACCGTGCACGTTCAGCACCATCGGCAGCGGCCGCTCCGGCCGCGCGTCCCCGTCCGTGTCCGAGCCCACCGGCAGCGTCAGGTACGACACCAGCTTCAGCCCGTCGCGGCTCTCGATGATCACCGGGTGCATCTTCGCCAGCGGCAGCCCCTCCAGCGCCTCCCGCACCGAGTACAGGAACGTCGCCTTCTTCGCCCCGCGGTCGTACAGGTACGTCTTCGCCGGCCCGTCGTCCAGGACGTACGCCACCGTCCACAGCGCGTCGTCCAGCGTCCGGCTCGTCACCGAGATCTCGCCGTCCGCCACGGTCTTGAGGTAGTCGAAGTCCGCCTGCACCGCCGGGTCCAGGATCTTCCAGTACACCCGGTCGTAGTTGAACGACACCGCCTGGATCGTCTTCTCCGTCGGGTGCGCCAGCACGCCCCCGGCGTCCGCCCGCGGGTCCTCCGCCAGCACCTCCTGCTCCCCCGTCTCCAGGTTCAGCGCCGTCAGCGCCCCCGTGTCCCGCCCCCGCGAGTCCAGCATGTACAGGACCTTCCCGGTCTTGTCGAACCCCGCCGGGCCCGTCGTCACCGCGTCCTCCATCCCCACCTTCAGCCACGGCTCGAACGCGCGCTCCTCCCCCTCCCCTCCCTCCTTCGCCATGTAGTACTGCACCCCCCCGTCCGGCGTCATCTGCACCGCCAGGCGGACGTTGTAGTCGTCGTCGGTGACGAACCCCGCGTACGCGTCGTTCCGCTGCACCAGCTCCATCTCGCCCGTCCCGATGTCCACCAGGTACAGGTCGTGGAACTGCGGGCTGCGGTTGTTCAGCCCCACCAGGATCTCCTGCGGCCGCCGCTCCGAGACCCCCTCGATCCGCGCCGTCGGCCGCAGCACCGTCCCGTCCGGCAGCGTGATCGGGTTCCCGTCCGGCCCGGGGATCGTCTCGAACGGCGTCAGGTCCTTCACCTCGCCGCTGGCGAGGTGCACCGAGTAGACCTTCCAGTTCTCGTCCCCACCCTTGTCCTGCAGGTACAGGATGTGGTCGTTCGTGTACGCCCAGAAGTACTGCCGGATCCCCCGGTGCGTGTCGTTCGTCACCGGCTCGGCCTTGGAGATGTCCTCCGCCGGCCCCACCCACACGTTCAGCACCCCGTTCACCGGCGCCAGGAACGCCACCCGCTTGCCGTCCGGCGACAGCCGCCCCGCCGCCTTGTCCGGGTTGCCGAAGAGGACCGACCGCGGGATCAGTTCGGTCTTCGCCATCACGCCGCCTTCCTCCGCCCTGGCCCCGCCATCCTGCACCCCGCCCTGCCCCAGCGCCGGCCCCGCCACGAGCGCCGCGGCCGCAAGAAACGTCGAAACAAGCCACCTGCTGCGCTTCATGTCCGTATCTCTCCAGAGTGAACAGGAGCGCCCGCGCCCACGCTGCGCCGCCGACGGCTCCCCGCGACATCCTACTGATCCGGCCCGCACCGGATGCGGCCGCCCGCTTCATCCCCCGCCCGTCGCCACCCCCTCCCCCGCTCCCACCCCGCCGCCCGCCTCGCCCTTCGACACGCGGTCCCACGTCCGCTTGCCGATCCACGCGATCACCGCGAACAGCCCCAGCGACACCGCGATCATCAGCGCCGGGTGCCCCGCCTGCTCGATGCTCTCCTTCGTCAACTGCTGCACGTTCGTCCCCACCACCACCGCCACCGCCGTCCGCGGCGCCATCCCCAGCGCCGTCCCCAGCGCGTACGCCGCGATCGGCACCCCCGTCGTGCTCATCGCGAAGTTCGTCAGCGCGAACGGCGAGTTCGGCGGCAGCCGCAGCAGCGTCACCAGCCCCAGCGTCTTCCAGAACCCGTGCCCGATCAGCGCGTCGCGCATCGCCCGGGCCTTGGGGTTCGTCTCGATCAGGTGCTCCACCCGGTCCCGCGCCACCGTCCGCGCCACCGCGTACCCGATCAGCGACGCCCCGGTGAACCCCAGCAGCGCCGCCGGCAGCCCCGCGGCCAGCCCGAAGCACCACCCCCCCAGCACCGCCTGCGACACCGTCGGCAGCATCCCCAGCCCCGCCGCGATGATGAACGCCCCCGTGTACACCACCGCCCCCCCCTCGCCCCACCCGCGCAGCCACTGCGAGACCGTCTCCATCTTCCAGAAGAGCATGATCCCGCAGATCGCCGGCGTGAACGTCCACAGCACCCCCAGCACCGCCGCGGGCCCCAGCCGGTGCCGGCGCAGGAACCCCAGCACCCCCTCGCGCCGCGCCGCCCCCGCCGCGCCCGCCCCGTCCGCGCCGGAGGCGGCGCCGGCGCTCCCGCCGCCGCGCTCCGCGGATTCCTCGATGGTCGGGCCCGGTAGGGACATTCCCGTGAGGTTAGGCCCACTCGGCCCGCGGGCGCAATAATCCCTCGACCAGCGAACCCGTGACCCCAACCCCCTCACCCGCCTGACGACGCCGGGCGACAGCCCGACTCGGAGATTCACGAATGATCCCCAAGCCACCGCCCCGCGAGGGCAGCCTCGGCTTCCTTTACCTCCCCCCGTACCGCGTCCAGGGCACCAGCGTCGCCGGGGAGGCCACCGCCGTCTCCATCCCGGAACTCGATATCTGCTTCGACATGGGCGTCTGCCCGCGCGCCATGCTCGCCTGCAAGTACGTCGCCATCAGCCACGGCCACATGGACCACGTCGGCGGCCTGGCCTACTGGTGCTCCCAGCGCTACTTCCAGGGCATGGGCCCCGGCAACATCATCTGCCACAAGGCCATCGCCCCCGCCATCCAGCGCATGATGGAGGGCTACATCGAACTCGAGCGCCAGACCACCCCCTACAACCTCATCCCCCTCGAGCCCGGCGAGGAGCACGAGATCAAGAACAACATCCGCCTCCGCGCCTTCGCCACCGAGCACACCGTCCCCTCCCTCGGCTTCGCCATCGTCGAGAAGCGCTCCAAGCTCAAGGAGCACCTCGTCGGCCTCCCGCAGGAGAAACTCCGCGAACTCAAGGACCGCGGCGAGGAGATCACCCGCATCCTCGAGATCCCCCTCATCGCCTACCTCGGCGACACCGCCCCCGGCCCCCAGCTCGTCCGCGAGGACGTCCGCAAGGCCCAGATCGTCATCGCCGAGTGCACCTTCACCGACCCGGAGCACAAGGAGCGCGCCAAGGTCGGCATGCACCTCCACGCCGACGACATCGCCGAGTGGATCCGCGTCCTGGAGTGCCAGCACCTCGTCCTCGTCCACGTCTCCCGCCGCACCAACCTCGCCGAGGCCCGCCGCCACCTCGCCCAGCTCGTCGGCCGCGAGCGCAGCGCCCGCATCGAGTGGCTCATGGACCACAAGCACAACAAGGAGCGCTACGAGCGGCAGGAGATCGAGGCCGGTGTTCGGCGACCCGAGACCGAATCCCCCGGCCGCCGCGCCAACGCCCCGCGCCGGTCGCGCGACGGCGGCGGCGGGGGGGCCGGCGGCGGCAGGCCGCGATCCGGTTGACGCCGACTCCGCCTTGTCTTACGGTTGCCCCGTCCGACGCCCCGCGCCGGTCGCGTCCCTGACGCACACCGGCCTGCGTCGCGGCGTCGGCACGCCCCGTCGGCACGCCCGCCGGGAGGCGTCGATTCGTTCGCGTTGGAGAGGGATCTCGTTCTCATCCACAACCCAGGGGCCACGCCGCCCATGCCCGTAGTGCCGCCGCGCATGCTCGAGCACGATCGCCAGACCTGGTCGGCCATGCTGGCCCATCTTCGCGCCACCCACCCGGCCCTCTGCCGCCAGTGGTTCGAAGAGATCGAGCCCATGGGGATCGATCGCGGCGTCCTGAGGCTCCGCGCCCACTCCGCCATCCACCGCGACTACCTCAACCGCCAGTGCGCCGAGCCCTTCCGCGACGCCGCCCAGGCCGTCACCGGACGCCTCATGCACGTCCTCTTCCTCGGCCCAGAGGACGAACTCGCCCCGGCGCCCGCCGCCGAGAACGGCAGCCACGCCCCCGGAGCCGGCGGCGCTCAGGACGGCGACGCCGCCCCCGCCCCACACGAGACCATCGTCCCCCGCGCCGCCGTCCAGCGCGCCCCCGGCGTCTACACCGACTCGCTCGTTATCAACCCCGACTACGCCTTCGAGCACTTCGTCGTCGGCCCCGGCAACCGCCTCGCGCACGCCGCGGCCCTCGCCGTCGCCGCCAACCCCGGCCGCGCGTACAACCCCTTCTTCGTCCACGGCAAGGTCGGCCTCGGCAAGACCCACCTCCTCCAGGCCATCTGCCTCCGCATCCGCCAGCTCCGCCCCGAGTCGGTCATCTACTACACCTCCTGCGACGGCTTCATCACCCAGTTCATGGACGCCGTCCAGGCCGGCGAGATGACCGCCTTCCGCCACAAGTTCCGCGACGTGGACGTCCTGGTCATCGACGACATCCACTTCCTCGCCAAACGCGACCGCACCCAGGAGGAGTTCTTCCACACCTTCAACAGCCTCTACCAGGCCCACAAGCAGATCGTCCTCTCCTCCGACGCCCCCCCCGAGGACATCCCCGACCTGGAGGACCGCCTCGTCAGCCGCTTCAAGTGGGGCCTGGTCGCCAACGTGGACGCCCCCGGCTACGAGACCCGCGTCGCCATCCTCAAGCAGAAGGCCCGCCTCCGCGGCATGGACCTCCCCGAGGACGCCGCCTGCTACATCGCCAGCCGCATCGACACCAACATCCGCGAACTCGAGGGCGCCATCGTCAAGCTCCAGATCCTCGCCAGCGTCGAGAAGCGCGACATCGACGTGGACCTCGCCAAGCAGGCCCTCGGCGAGGAGGCCGGCCGCGTCGAGCGCCCCATGCAGATCCAGGTCATCACCGACGTGGTGACCGAGTTCTACGGCGTCAAGATCACCGACCTCCAGGGCAAGCGCCGCCACCGCTCCATCGCCCTGCCCCGCCAGGTCTGCATGTACCTCGCCCGCCGCAACACCCTCCTCTCCCTCGAACAGATCGGCGGCTACTTCGGCGGACGCGACCACACCACCGTCATGCACGCCATCAAGACGATCGAGGACCGCGCAAACACCGATTCCGAGTTCGCCGAGATCGTCCGCACCCTCGAGGAACGCGTCCGCAACACCAACGCCTGACCTCCCCCGGTGGCATGGGCTTCCAGGCCATGCCTCCCCCTCTCCCCCTGCCCTCCACCCCTCCTCCCCACCCCCCGCGCCCCCTCCGCGCCACCCCCTTCCTCAATCCAAACGCACACCCGAAACAAGGGGTAACCCGCACGCGCCAACCCCGTGTGGAAAACCAGTGGGAAACGCGCCGTTGGCGCTCGATTCCGCTCCGGAGCGCCACCCGACGAACCCCGCCCCGCCGCGCAACCGACACGCGCGGCGCCCACGCCCCTGTCACCTGCCGCGCGCTGCCAACACCGCCCCGACAAGTTCTCCACGCCGCGGCGATCGCCAGAATCACCGGTTTTTCTCGATCAAAACGCGCAACGCGCCGCGCGCTATCCCCGCCGCGCCAGGGCTCTCTCTTACGACGACTGGTTCTTTCTCTTCTTCTCGTCAGGAAGAGCCCCACTCGGACCGCCCCCGCCCTGAGCCTCCGGGAGCCCTAAGTTCCGCTTCATACAGGCTTTCCACCAATTGTGAATAACTCTCTCCGGTAGAGCGCCGCCTCAGCGCCCCGCAGATCGCCGCCTTCCCCCTCCCCGCGGCTGGCAGGTCGGGCACGCCACGGTCGTCCGCTGCCCCACCCACAGGCTCTCCAGCACCCCGCCGCAGGCCACGCACGCCTCCCCGCCCCGCCCGTACACCCGGTGGGCCGTCTGGTAGGTCCCCGCCCTCCCCAGGCCGTCCACGTAGTCCCGCAGCGTGGACCCCCCGGCCTCGATCCCCTCCCGCAGCACCCGCCGGATCGCCCCCGCCAGCCGCTCCACCGCCGCGCCGTCGAGGTCCGCCCCGGGCGTCAGAGGGTGGATCCCCGCGAGGAAGAGCGCCTCGTCCGCGTAGATGTTCCCCACCCCGGCGACGACCCCCTGGTCCAGGAGCGCGGCCTTCACCGCGCGGCGCGTCCCCGCGAGCCCCCGGGCCAGTTCGGACCCCGTCAGCGTCAGCCCATCCGGCCCCAGCGCCGCCCACCGCCTCTCCAGCGCTGCCAGGTCCGGCAGCGCCCATACCCCTCCGAACCGGCGCGGGTCACGGAACACCAGCCGACCAGCCTCCTCGCCGCGTGAATCCTTCAGCGTCCAAACGACGTGCACGTGCGCATCGCCGGCGGGCCGCGACCCCGGCGCGAGGTACGAGAGCTGACCCGTCATCCCCAGGTGCACCAGCACCATCCGCCCCGACTCCCCGATGACCGCGAGCTGCTTCCCCCGCCGCGCCGTCCGCGCCACTCGGTCGCCGACGAGCAGGTCCGCCCTCCGCAGCCGCCGCGGCGTCACGCCTCCCTTCCCCCGCGCCCGCGAGAACCCCCCCGCCGGGTCCCCCGGCACGACGACCACGTCTCGCCGCCGCACCCCCACCGAGGCGACGACCCGGCCCACCAGGTGCGGCTCGAGCGTGCGCCTCGTGCACTCAACTTCAGGGAGTTCCGGCATCGCGGAGACCGTAGGGCGTCTCGATTGGCCCCAGCGAGGCGTCTTCCCCAGCCACCGCCGCCGTCCTCCACGCCGCGCCGCACTCGTGGCGCCGCACGATCCCGGGCGACTCTTCTTGGGTCATGTCGGCCTGGTGAACGCACGAAGCGCAGCGCCGGTCTACCGCGTCCTCCCCCGCCGCTCCCGGAAGAACGCCCGCAGCATCTCCCCCGCCTCCTCCGCCATCACCCCGCCGATGGGCGTCACGCGGTGGTTCAGCCGCTCGTCCTCCGTCAGCCGCATCAACGAGCCCATCGCCCCCGCCTTCGGGTCGGCGCACCCGTAGACCACGCGTCCGAGCCGCGCATTGACGATCAGCCCGGCGCACATGGCGCACGGCTCGAGCGTCACCACCAGCGTGCAATGGTTCAGCCGCCAGTCCCCCACCGCCGCGGCCGCGGCGCGGATGGCGATCAGTTCCGCGTGCGCCGTGGGGTCCTTGTCCACGTGCCGCCGGTTGAACCCCTCGCCCAGCACCCGCCCCGTCGCCGTCTCGTACACCACAGCCCCGACGGGCACGTCCCCGATCGCCGCGGCCTCCCCGGCCAGTTCGAGCGCCCGGCGCATCATCGCGAGATCGGTGGCAGTGGGTTCCATGGGGAAAGAGCCAGACCGCAAACGGCCAAAGGGCCAGGTTCAGGCCCGCGGGAACGGACCACGTTTCCTACTTGGCCATCTGGCCCTTTGCCATCTGGCCATTTTTCCTCACGGCCCCCCGCCGTCGCCCGCGTCGGCGTCGATCGGCGCTCCCCCCTGCGCCGCCCGCTTGCGCCGCGAGAACGCATCAAACCCCGCCGCCACCCGGTGCGCCGGCAGCAGCCGCAGCATGACCAGCCCCAGTTCGTACAGGGCGTAGAGCGGGATCGCCAGCAGCAGCATCGAGATCGGGTCCGCCGGCGTCAGGACCGCCCCGACAATCGCGCAGACCATGATCGCGTGCCGCCGGTACTTCGACAGCAGTTCCGCCTGGATGATCCCCGCCCACCCCAGCAGCAGCACCACCACCGGCATCTGGAAGGCCACCGCGAACGCCAGCGAGAAGCTCAGCAGCAGCCCCACGTACTCGCTCACCCGGAACTGCTGCATCACCGGCCCGCCGCCCACCATCGGGATCGTCAGCGTCCCCCCTTCTCCCGCCGCGATGCGGATGCGCAGTTCCTTCAGCGGCCCGTTGACCCACATCTGCCCGACTTCGGGCGCCTCCGGGTCCGCCTCGAGCACCGGCACGCCCGGCAGCGTCACCCCCTGCGGCAGCGGCGCCGTCGGCGCCGCCGTCCCGCCGCCGGCCAGCGTCGTGCCGAAGTTGATGAAGAACGCCAGCACGACCGGCAGCATCGCCTTGTACATGAAGACGATGCCGAAGGCCGTCAGCACGACCGACAGCGGCGAGAGCACGTACGCGAAGCGCCGCTCGTTGTCGTAGAGCCCCGGCGCGATGAACATCCACAACTGCCAGAAGACCCACGGCGCCCCGACCATGATCGTCAGGATGAGGCTGATCTTGATGTAGGCGTAGAACAGTTCCAGCACGCCGGTGATCTGCAGCTTCGCCGGCAGGTTGGCCGCCAGCAGCGCCTCCTGCACCGGGTGCAGGAGGTACCCGAGCACCGGCTTGCCCACCATCAGCGCGAGCACGAAGATCGGCACGATCCCCAGCAGCGCGTAGATCAGCCGCCGGCGGAGTTCCTCGAGATGGTCGCCGAAGGGCATGATGGCGTCGTCGTTGGAAAACCGTCGGGGCATGTCGGGGCTGCAACCGTCGTCGTCCGGCCCCCGGCGGGCGTGCGGGGGCGCGGCGGACCGAGCCCGACCCGCGGGCCCGGTCAAGGTTGGAGGATAGACGGGCCGCGACCCCGTAGAGTCCCCAGCACCCCTTCTCCCCGCGGCAGCCCGGCCCGCGAGGTCCCAATACAACCTCAGAATCGCACCCGAACGTTCGCCCCGGCGCGACGGAAACCGGCGCGGGGCGCATCTCGATGGAGGTGGACGGAGCGCACGCGTGAGCCCGGGCGAGGCGATGAACCCAGCGCGAATGAGCGGCGACGCCCTCGCCGCGGCGGCCATCGGCGGCGATGAGGAGGCCCTGCGCGCCCTGTGGGAGGCGCACCGGCGCTGGGTCGCGGCGATCCTGCTGGCCCACAAGCCGCGGGAGGCCGACCTGGACGACCTGCTCCAGGAGGTCGCCGCGATCGTCGTCACCAGGCTCGGCGAGGTCCGTGACGCTGGGGCCCTGCGCCCCTGGCTGCGGACGGTGGCGATCAGCGTCGCTCGCGCCGACGCCCGCAAGCGCCGGCACGTGGGGCAGTCGGGGTGGCTTCGACGGATGGCCCAGGCGTTCGGCGGCGGCGGTCGGGAGGCCGCGCGCGACGGCGGGCCGATGCACGACGAGCCGGGCGTCTCCGCGGCGGTGCAGGAGGAGGGGCGGCGGCTGATGGACCTGGCGCGTCGGCTCCCGGACGGGTACCGCGAGCCGCTGCTGCTCAAGTGCATCCGGGGGCTGAGTTACCGGCAGATCGGCGAGATGCTCGGCCTGCCGGAGACGACGGTGGAGACGAGGATCGCGCGGGGGAGGCGGATGCTGCGGGAACTCGCCGAGCGCGAAGCGGGCGAGGACCGGGCCGCGGCGGGCGTGGGGGCGCTGCGGGAAGGATGTGATGAGGTGATCAGATGACGGCGACACCCCAAGAGTTCCGGGATGACGAGGGCCTCGTCGGGGACGGCGATGCGCCGGTGACGCGGCACGAGCGGCTGCTCAACCGCGTGGTGGACGGGGAGGCGACGGACGCGGAGTGGGCGGAGTTCCGCGAGTGGGCCGATGCGGAGTTCCCCGGCGCGGAGCGGTGCGCGTGGCGCGAACTGGCGATGGCGCAGCGGCAGCAGGCGATCCTTGCCGCGGCGGTGGGGCGCGAGGTCAGCGCGGCGAGCGCGGTGGACCTGCCCCGGGCCGATCGGCGGCACGGCTCGACGGTCGCGGGGCGTGTGGGGATGTGGACGGGGTGGGCGATGGCGGCCGCGGGCGCGCTGCTGGTGGCGGCCAACGCGTGGCTGGGGCCGCTGTGGCGTCCGCAGCCGGGCGCGGGCACGGCGGGGGGCGCACCGCTGAGCACGGCCGGCCTGTTCCGCATCGACACGCCGGAGGACGCCATCGAGGTGTACAAGCGCACGGGCGAGCAGACGGGGCGCGTGATCGGGGAGATCCCGGACCGCGTGCTCGTGGAGTCGCGCCCGCGCCGGGAGGGGCCGGGGTTCGAGGTGGTGTACATCCGGCAGTTCGTCGAGCGGGCGGAGGTGACGGACCTGTACCGCTTCGGGCACAGCGAGGCGGGCGCGGCGCCGGTGCTGATCCCGGTGAGCGCGCCGGCGCGGCACGCGGACACGTTCTGAAGAAGCCGGATCGTGACGGAAACGAGCGCGGGGCGCATCTGAGCGTTCCGTCGGCGGGCGAGCGCCCGCGCGAGCACATGCTAAGGAGTCAGCCGATGAACCTGATGAAGTTTGCCAGGCTCGGAGCGATCGGCGCCGCGGCGGCGCTGCTGGCGGCGGTGACCGCCGCGCCGGCCCGGGCGCAGGAGCGGGCGCCGTCGCCGCCGAAGGCGCCGGAGCCGCCGGCCGCGTCCGCCCCCCGGACGCGCACCGAGAGCAACGTCACCATCATCCGGACCGACGAGAAGGGCGGCAGCGTCACGATCGAGCTGCGCAACGGCGAGGTCGTCAAGGCGGAGGTGGACGGCAAGCCGGTGCCGACCGATCGCGTGCGGGTGAGGCGCGGCGAGGTGCGGATCATGGACGACAGCGGCCGCGAGTTGGCCCGGGTGGACCTCCCGGAGGCGCCCGAGCCGCCGACGGTGTACGCCTTCCGCGGCCCCGAAGGCTTCGGCAACCTGGAGAACCTGCGGCTGTTCTACAGCGGCGGTGGGCAGGGCGCGGGCGCCTGGGGCTTTGGCCAGTCCGCCGCGCCGCCGAAGGTGATGCTCGGCGTCTCGCTGGCCGAGCCGGACCGCTCGCTGCGCCGGCACTTCGGCCTGGGGCGCGGGGAGGCGACGATGCTGCTGGGGGTGTACGAGGGGCTGCCCGCGGCGGAGGCGGGGCTGCGGTCGTACGACCTGGTCGTGGAGGTGAACGGCAAGCCCGCCGGGCCGGCGGAGTTGCGCCGGATCATCAACGACGCCGAGCCGGGAGAGACGCTGGAGTTGACGGTGATCCAGGGGGGCCAGCGGAAGCAGGTGACGGTCGAGCTGCGTGCGTACGACGCGGAAGCGCTGGAGGGCGCGGCGAGGCGGTACCGGGAAGAGATGGCGGCCGAGCAGGAGGAGTTGGGGTTCTTCGATTTCAACGTGATCCCGCCGACGCCGCCAACGCCGCCGGCGCTCCCGGACCAGTTGGGAAAGGACTTCCAGGAACTGAGGCGCGAACTGGAGACCAAGGCGAAGGCCCACGCGGATGAGGCGCGGCGGAAGGCCGAGGAACTGATGCGCGAGGCCACGGCCCGCCGGCGGGAGGCGGGCCGGCGCGCCCGGGAGACGGACGAGCAGCTCGAGCGGCTCGAAGAGCGCATGGAGCGGCTGGAGAGGCTGCTGGAGCGTCTGGCGGAGGAGAAGCAACCCGGGCGTCGCGGCGGCGACTGATTGGCGCACGAGTCAGTCTGCTGCTCGACTGCCCCGCGGGGCCGGCGTGACGAGAGGCCGGCCCCGCTTCTTTGCGCCCGGGGCAACCCGGGCGGCGGGGTAGCCGTATGATCCACGAACCCCGGCCCCCGCGGCATGAGCGGGCCTTTCCGGGGCAGGGACGGCCACGCCGGGGGGCCGGCGGGGCAGAATGGAGTCGAGCATGCCCGATCCGCTGGCAAGGGGCCCAGGCGCCGCGGCCCCCGTGGACACCGAGGCGGCCGTGGCGCAGGTGCGCGACGTGTACCTCCGGCTGCGGGAGCAGATCCACAAGGTCATCGTGGGTCAGGACGAGGTGGTGGACGAGATCCTGATCGCGATGTTCTGCCGCGGGCACGCGCTGGTGCAGGGGGTGCCGGGGCTGGCCAAGACGCTGCTGATCTCGACGATCGCGAAGACGCTGAGCCTGGGGTTCAGCCGCATCCAGTTCACGCCGGACCTGATGCCCAGCGACATCACGGGGACGGAGGTGATCGAGGAGGACAAGACGACGGGAACGCGGGAACTCCGGTTCGTCAAGGGGCCGATCTTCGCGAACGTGATCCTGGCGGACGAGATCAACCGGACGCCGCCGAAGACGCAGGCGGCGCTGCTGGAGGCGATGCAGGAGCACCAGGTGACGGTCGGCGGGACGCAGCACCGGCTGCCGGAGCCGTTCTTCGTGCTGGCGACGCAGAACCCGATCGAGCAGGAGGGGACGTACCCGCTGCCGGAGGCGCAGCTGGACCGGTTCATGTTCCAGGTGCGGATCGGCTACCCCAGCGCGGACGAGGAGGTGGAGATCGTCCGGCGGACGACGCAGGGGACGCGGGGGACGCCGGAGGCGGTGCTGACGTCGCCGGAGATCGCGCGGACGCAGGAGCTGGTGCGGGCGACGCCGGTGCCGGACCACGTGATCCGCTACGCGCTGCGGCTGGTGCGGGCGACGCGGGTGAGCGAGCCGATGGACGGGGACGGCGTGCGGCCGAAGATGATCCGCGATTATGTGGGCTGGGGCGCGGGGCCGCGGGCGAGCGAGTACCTGATCCTCGCGGCGAAGGCGAAGGCGATCCTGAACGGGACGACGAACGTGACGGTCGAGCACGTGCGGGCGATGGCCAAGCCGGTGCTGCGCCACCGGGTGCTGACGAACTTCAACGCCGAGGCGGACCAGGTCACGACGGACATGATCATCGACGCGATGCTGAAGGAGATCCCGGTGGAGGGGATCAGCGCGGAGGAGAAGCGGATGATGGAGTCGGCGATGCGGTGAGGCGCACGCCGTGCCTGCGATCGAGCAGAGCCCCCGGCGCTGTCGGGGGTTTTCTCGTTCTGGGAACTAGGCACTCGGCACTCGGCTCCAGGCACTCGGTTTCAGGCACTCGGGTTTGTTGTGGAGTGGTCGTCCTGCCGCGGGTTCCGGAATCCGGGCGTGGCTGGCTCCCCGGCCTTGCCGCTCAGGGGCAGCGGCAGGTGCGGCCGTCGGGCACGCCGGTTCCGG
>Ga0207874_1000681_pt1 | contig 46299 bp, 37 predicted proteins | sample HigsolmetaAR201D_FD_184833 | JGI IMG/M metagenome (GOLD analysis project Ga0207874, IMG submission 184833) | Ionic liquid and high solid enriched microbial communities from the Joint BioEnergy Institute, USA - AR20-1-D (SPAdes) (version 2) ...
CGTCGAGACGACACCGTCCGCCGTCCGCCACTGATCCGACAGGAATCCGGTTAGGACCCTCGACATCCGGCGCAAACCGCCCCGGTGCTGGGCGCGGCGAGAACGCGCCGGCGTTCGCGTCTGCGCGGGGCGGCTACCTGAGAATGGGCGACGAGGCTGCCACAACGGCGGGACGGCGACGACGGTGCTCCCAGGCCGCGCGGGGGCTCGCCTTCGTGATTTGCATCACACGTTCCCCTCATGCCCCGCAGCGGCATCCCCAATGTGAACGTTGCCTCCAGATGCTGCTCGGCCACAGGACGGCGGTGCTGACACTCAACCACTACGGCCACCTCTTTCCCGATGACCCGGATGCGGGCGGATCGGCCGGCCCGCCGCCCGAAATGACTCAGGCCCCCTCGATCGAGGGGGCCTGATTCGTGTGGCAGGTGCAGGATTCGAACCTGCGTAGGCATACGCCGACGGATTTACAGTCCGCTCCCATTGGCCGCTCGGGCAACCTGCCGGGCTCGCACTCCCCGGGGGTGTTCCGGTTTGTTGCGAGTAGCAGGGTACAACGAGGATGGCGAAAAGACGAAAACGCCCCCCTGAACACCGAGGAGGACGGATCCAATGGCGGATTCCAGCTTCGACATCGTCAGCAAGGTCGACCGGCAGGAGGTCGACAACGCCCTGAACCAGGCCGCCAAGGAGCTGGCCACCCGGTTCGACTTCCGCGGCACCGACACCACCATCGCCTGGAAGGGCGATTCCGTGATCGAAATCACGTCGTCGACCGAGGACCGGGCCAAGGCCGCGGTGGACGTGTTCAAGGAGAAGTTGATCCGCCGGGACATCTCGATGAAGGCCTTCGACGCCGAGGAGCCCAAGCCCAGCGGCAAGGTGTACAAGGTCACCGGCACCATCAAGCAGGGCATCGACGCCGAGCACGCCAAGAAGATCACCAAGCTGATCCGCGACGAGGGCCCCAAGGGCGTCAAGACCCAGATCCAGGGCGACGAGATCCGGGTGAGCTCCAAGAAGCGCGACGACCTGCAGTCGGTGATCCAGATGCTCAAGCAGGCCGACCTCGACATCGCGCTGCAGTTCACCAACTACCGCTGACGCGCCGAGATCGACGTTCGGGCGGGCTCCTCTCGCACTTTCCCGCCCAAAGGTGCGTTTGGGCGCCGGAATCGGGCACTGGCGGGGGCGGGGCGGCCCTACGCTGACGCCATGGCTGCACGCGAACCCAACGTGGTCGTCCTCGGCGGCGGGTCCTGGGGCACCACCGTGGCCTCGATCTGTGCCCGCCGCGCCCCGACGATCCAGTGGGTGCGGTCGGAGGAGACGGCCGCCGACATCAACGACAACCACCGCAACTCGCGCTACCTGGGCGACGTGGACCTGTGCCCGGCGCTGCGCGCCACCACCGACCTCGCCGAGGCCGCCGACCGCGCCGACGTGCTGGTGATGGCGGTGCCCTCGCACGGGTTCCGCGAGGTGCTGTCCCGGCTGGCCGAGAACCTGCGGCCCTGGGTGCCGGTGGTGTCGCTGGTCAAGGGCCTCGAGCAGGGCACCAACATGCGGATGAGCCAGATCGTCGACGAGGTGCTGCCCGGACACCCGGCCGGCATCCTGGCGGGGCCGAACATCGCCCGGGAGGTCGCCGAGGGCTACGCCGCGGCGGCCACCCTGGCCATGCCGGACCAGAACCTGGCCGCCCGGCTGGCGGAGTTGTTCCGCACCAAGCGGTTCCGCACCTACACCACCGACGACGTGGTCGGGGTGGAGATCGCCGGGGCGCTGAAGAACGTCTACGCGATCGCCGTCGGCATGGGCTACTCGCTGGGCATCGGCGAGAACACCCGGGCGATGGTGATGGCCCGGGCGGTGCGCGAGATGGCCAAGCTCGGCGAGGCGATGGGCGGCTCCCGCGACACCTTCGCCGGGCTGGCCGGCATGGGTGATCTCATCGTCACCTGCACCAGCCAGCGCAGCCGCAACCGCTACGTCGGCGAGCAGCTCGGCGCGGGCAAACCGATCAGCGAGATCATCGCCTCGATGAACCAGGTCGCCGAGGGCGTCAAGGCCGCCAGCGTGATCATGGAGTTCGCCCGCGAGCACGACGTGAACATGCCGATCGCGCGCGAGGTGGACGCGGTGATCAACCACGGCGCCACCGTCGAGCAGGCCTACCGCGGGCTGATCGCCGAGAAGCCCGGCCACGAGGTGCACGGGACCGGGTTCTAGCCGTCCTCAGCGGACGCCGACGGCGGCGCGCAGCGCGTCGGTTCTGCACGCATATGAGGCACCAACGTGGAGCGGCGCAGGGACTTCCCGCCCGTCCATAAGCGGGTCCTCGTCCACCGCGCTAAGCCGCGCGGACCACCGCCGTCAGTCCCTTGATCGCCGCACGCAACAGAGACGCCGAACCCCCGCCGTCCGCCTCAACCAGCACGCACCGATCGCTCGCGTGCGCCCGGATGAATCCGGTGGCGGCATGCTTGGCGCACCGTGTCGCCATCACGATGTAGTCGGCTCGCCGAGCCCATTCCCTGAGCTGCGGGCTCCCGACGTGATCATGGCTCAAGCGAACGTCGAGGTGCGGCGCAAGCACTGCGAGCGCGTCCTTCGTGCGCGCAAGGACCGCCTCGTCCAGTGAATAGAGCAGCATGGTGCCGGCAATCGTGTGCAGACCTTCGGGATCGTCTTCCGGCCTATCCCACGGCAGCCCGATGTCAAGTTCCGAGTCGATCAGTCTTGCGAGTTGGAGCTCGTCGGTCCCGAGTCGGTTGCGGTGTCGGCTGAGCGGTTCCAGCAGACGACTCACCAGACGCAGACGCGCCTCACGATTCGGCGAGGCGCTCCGCGACAGCAGATCCGCGAGGTCGAGGACCACCGATGATCGCTCGACGCTGGCCCACCGGCCGACATCTTCGTTTAGGTCGTCGACGAGTTGCGTGTAGTCCTCGAAGCTCGGCGCCGAGCGGAGCACAATCTCTGTCAACGCCACCAGTCCTGCGAGGTCTGCAGGTCCGAACCTGCTGCACAGCAGGCCGCAGGTGATCAGCGCGCGCGCACTCCGGGCCGCAGGCGCCCTGTAGTCGTCACTATCGACAAACGGACCTGCCAGGGACCACGCCCGCTCGGCCGATCGGTCGTCGAGCGCCTCGAGCGCTTCGGCGATCTCATCGTCGCTTTCGGCGGGCGTCGGCCACGTCCGCCACGGCTCCTCGGCGAGAACACTCCGCAAGTCCTGTCCGGTGGCAGCGGCAGCGATCAGGTCTCGCCATGTTTCAACGCGCGTTTCACCGCCCCCGGACCCGGTCGTCGACCAAGCCCCTGCCGTCTCGCGATCGCTCCGCGCCCCTTTCCCGACGTCGTCGGCGTCTTCCTCCCGAGGACTGCGGTCCGTTTTCTCGTTCGATTCGTCGCCGGCGGCCACCTGCGACAGAAACACCCAAATGTGCTCGGCGGTGGTCGGGACGCCTTTCAGTTGTCGAGCAAGCCCCCGGTCGCCGACACTTGCGGCCGCGACGGCAAGGACGGTGAGTGCCTCTTCGCTGAGCCCCTCGAATGGAGGCTCGGCCAAGGGTGGTACGAGGGTGCCCTGTTCGCGCAGTGCATGCTTGGCGTCCTCATAATCGCCGGCCTCGATCGACGGACCGACCAAACCTCGATAGATCGCTCTTAGGATGGCGTCCCTTACCGGCGTCGGTGGGCCACTCCCAGCGACCGACTTCAACTCGGGCAGACGCAGCAGTTCCCCATACCGGCCAAGCCGATCCAGACGCTTGATCACCAAATACGTGAAATTGCTTCCGCTTAACCCACTGCCAGCGATACGGTCCAGTAGCGTCGCCGAAGCCGAATTGTCGCCCGTTGCCAGTGCGAGTTCGAAGTCGCACAGCAACCGACCGAGCGGCAGTGGGGCGACACCGGTATCAACAGGTTTCCGCCCAACTGCATCACGGAGTCGCCCCAGTGCGATCCATAGTCCTTCGCCCGCGTCTTGCGGAACTTGTATCAGAACCACGTTGCGATGACCGACGAAGTCGACAACCGCGTCGTCGATCGGGTCGCCCTCGCGCAGGAGTCGCCGACTGTGCCGAGCGTACGTCGGGACGACGAATGCATTGACGTACTCTCGCACAACCGTCGCCTGCACGCTCTTCCGTGGGATCACGTAGACGAGTCGATCCCGAGTCAGCGCATCAAGACGAGGTAAGATGTATGGCACTTCGGATTCGACGGCCATCGCCTCTAGGTACGGACGGAGCCTGCGTCCCGTGGCCGAGTCCATATTCCGACCGGGCCAGTAGTCGTTTCCTGGCCCGAAGAATCTGTCGAGAAAACTTTCCAGTTCGCGACCGCTTACCACAGCGACCCAAATCTATTCGTGAACTCAACGCGGGTAATCGCCGCCATCTTGGCATCCACGCGATAACTTATGCGTTCATCATTTCTGTGCATTCCGTTGAACGTGTAGTTCATGGAACCGGTGATCTGCCAGTCGTCACCGCAGAAAGTCTTCTCGTGCACATCGTCATCAAAAACAATCCGGAGATACTCATTGTCCGCGACATAGCCCAGATTCCTCAAGAAACCCGAACTCGCGTTTGGCCGCGTGACCACCCGCAATTTCGATCGCGCTCGCGTGAGCATCCCCAATACTTCCGAAAAGCGGTAGGCTCGACTCGACGGATTATCAAGAACGGAGTCGTACACACCGCCACTGTTGTCGATCACATCGACATCGGAGATCCAAGGTGACACCAACCACAGATCGCTACTCGGAACCATGAGTTCGGCCAGTAGCACGTCCGAGAGCAGACTGTGCACCTTCACACCCGTAAAACGACTGGTCCGCAGATCTCTCTCAAAGATCAACTTGCCGCCTCCCGAACTTCGACGATCGCTCTTACCATCCCTTCGGATCGCACGATTCTCGCCACGCTCCCGTACAGCCGCAGAACGTCGCGATCGACGGCGACGGCAGGAATCCGTCGAACGGCACGGGCGAGTCTGTCGATGCTGTCGACGGGTGCAACGAGCGCCAGTCTGGGAGTTTCGCGGGCCGCGCTTGCGTACATGTCGATCCATGAGTCGACCGTCACGTCGATCGTCGGCAACCTCTCCTCGTGCGCGGCACGAACGAGCAACGGATCGATGAGTTGGCTGCGGCTATAGGGTTGGTAATGCACCAGATGCTGGGTTCGCGCCAACGCACCCCGTGGTACCAGCAGGCTGTAGATCTGATCGGGGCCGAACCCCAACTCTGCGATACCCGGAATATCAATCCGCCCGGTTCCGACCAAATAGGCCAGAATGCCGGCTTCGATTTCAAAGCCGACGCGGCCTTCCAGCACATCCCAGGCCCGGTCCAACTCCAAGGCAAGCCGGTCTGTCCGTTCGTCCGATCCCGGACGAAGATACCGTGACGACAACGCCGCGACGGCCGCATGCCGCGGCGGCGCATCTACACGACTCCACGCATGCCGCAGGTCTTTTAGAGCTCGCTCGGCGTCGGCAGAGGTTGGCGCCGACCGCAGTCTCGAGATGGCCTGCGCGCAGTCCGCGCTTTGATCGTTGACCACCTGATCGAGCAGTCGTGTGATCGATTCACGAACGTACTCGTGCTCACAGTCGTCGACCGCGCTGTCGACGAGGTTCCAGAACCCGGACGGATCAGCTGCGTAATATGCGAGGAAGCTCGAGATCACACCGAGTCCGCCGAACGACGTCTCGGTAAGCCACAGAACTCCTGTCTCGCCTTCGGGCGCCGGCAGACAGTCGATGATGATGTCCCCGTCTTCGGAGTCCGGGCATGCGCGTTGAACCGCCGCCCGAATCGCTGCAGCCACCGTCTCGCGGTATGTCCGCTGCGCAAGCGCTGCTGACTGTGACACCACATCGTCCGACCAGAGCAGTCGCCCGTACCTATCCACAGCACAACTGACAACAGGGTTGCGGCCTAGCGATTCGAGCGTCGCAACCAGGCGAGCGGGAGATTCATCCGAATCCGAACGATAGATCGCGTTCAGGACCGTCCGCACCTGATCAACCCACGCACCGTTCTGGAGTTGAGCATGCGCCTGTTCCGCGTCGACACTTGCGTCATCGACCATCAAGAGTGCCAGCGCCGTCGTGTAGACAAGGGCGATCCAGCGTCGTTGAAACACATTCGCGTGCTCATCCAGGCTCGAATCTTCGAGTAGCGCATTCGTGAACGCGAAGCCACGCCATTGCGGTGACCTCATGTATCGGTCGACGGCGGGAGCCTCGACGTCCAACCCGAACAACTCGAAACGCACGGCATCGGCGGTCAGGGAGAACCCGAGCGCAACGGGCTTCTCGTCGATCACGTAATCGACTGAGATTTGTTGTTCCGCCCCACTTTTCCACTTCACCGTGCAGTCTGCGCCGGGCGTCATGCGTCGAACTTCGACCGGATTTCCGACCGTACCCGTCCCGAACGCGATAGATTTCACTCGGCGAGACCACGGCAAGGCCTTCGGCACATAGCTTTCGATCAACGGCGCCGTTTCCACAAACTCACACCACCATCGCGGAGTCCCCTGGGATTGGTCGGAGATCTCCGGTTCCGGCTGATGCAGATGGATCGCGTATGGCCGAAGAACGCGAATCGGCGCTCCACCTACCGGGTTCCACACCCCTTCCTCGCGGAACTCGTCGAGGAACGACGTCACATCGACTCGTCCGTCGGCCGATGCGGGAACAGGGAGCCACGTTCGGTGGTCCTGATGCTTATAACCCCATCGCCGGCTCACTTTCCCGGGCACTGCCTCCCGCAGGGCGTTCTCGATGCGACGAGACTCTGGTTCGTCGAGGAAGTCGATGTTGAACCAGACCTCCGGAACGTTCAACGCGTCGAACAGTTTCTGCGTGACGAACTCCGGAAGTACCGTATCCGGACGCGACCCCGGGTCATAGTCATACGACTCCCAATGCCTTTCGAGCCGTCGTATGATCGTCGGCACTACGCCGAGCAGTATCGCGCGTGGCGCCTCCCAGAGAATGGCCTGCGCTTCTTCGGGACGCACGCAAAGGGCGGCACACAGGTGCGACTGCAGATCTGCCTGGAGCGTCTCGTCCTCCAGGAGTTTGACCAGGAGGTCCACAACAACGCCGTCGTCGGTGGCTCCACCCTGTCTCCCGCTTTTCGAAGGGGCCTTGACGATCGATCGTGCATCGAGTCCGGTGCGCACAGCGATCCAGTCGAGCAGAGCGTGGCTCGCTTGAATTTTCAGGACGAATCTGTTGCCGATTGGCAATCGCCGCGGCTGCAGTTCCGGTGCGAACAACGTGTCGTACGACTGGTACACGAATCGATCTCGCCCGTAGTCCGACAATGTCACGACGGTCCACGGCCTTGTCCCCCTCCGGCGTCCGGCTCGCCCTCGTCGCTGAATGAACGACGCGGCATCGCGCGGTGCCTTGTGCTGAAGAACCAGGCCGACGCGATCATCGTCGAAGCCCACTTCGAGCGAGGCGGTCGACACCACCAGATCCGAGTCCTGCGATACGCCCGACGATTGGGACGACGTCAGGGAGATTCGCAGTCCGTGCGCGCGGGCTGCCGGGTCGAGTTCACGCCCGATCGCGTGCACCAGGTCCCAGGATTGACCGTCTGCGAAGCGTTCGGCACGGTAATGGGCGTCCCGCGACCGTAGCCCCGCCAGTACCCGACCGCCGCGTCGATTTCCTTCGGCATCCGCCAAGTCGTGGAAGAGCCGATTCGTGACATCCAGGTCGTCGGTGAATATGAACCCGCGCGAACCGAAAAGCTTTTCGCGTCCGGGCGGGTCCAGGACACGTCCGAACAACATCGCGGTCTGGATCGTCGTCGACAGGACGCTGACCTGTGACAACGGGTCTGTACGGAGCGCGATCGCGTATTCGCGCCCCTCTTCGACCAGGTCCTCGCCCGCCGGTTCGATATGCTGCACGGACGCAGCCGGAATTCCGACCAACTGTGCGAAGAAGTCGACAGCGTCCCGGAGGGTTGCACTCAGACCCACGAAAACCGGGCGCCGCTTCAACGCGTGTTGCCACCGGCGTAGTAGGAGCGCCACCTGTGCGCCGTGAACACCCGAATAGGTATGTGCCTCATCAAGGAGCACGAGGGCCGGCGAGTGACCGCTTCGCCATCCGAGCACTGCCCCGATCCCCGGATCAGTCGAGTTGCGGTTGAGCATTTCCGTGGTTGCGAAGAGCAGATCCGGTGGATCGGCCTTGATCCCTTCACGGGTGAGAACGATGCAATCAATAACCACACTGCACTGCTGGTTTCCGCACATGAGGCGGTCGACTCGTCGCTTTCGGTCGGCGTCCGTCCACACCAGATCGCCGCGGCACTGCGGACAGGTCATGAACGGACACACCCGGCCATTGCCCGACTCCCGCCACGAACCCCCCGGGCCGAAGTGGAATCCCGAGTTGGCGCTGAACGGGGTGTCACCGTACAGGGCCGCAACGCGAATTTGTCGACTCCCCGATGACGCCAACAACTGGTTGACGTCGTTGATTCTGGCGACCGCCTCGCGGAACTGGTCTCGCAGCAGCTCATTTCGAGGATAGATCGCGATCGTGTGTACGCCGCGGTTGCCCGACCTCACGTGGTCAGCCATTGCAGTGATCGCGGGAAGATAAAACGCCAGGGTTTTCCCACTACCGGTGCCGGCCCCGACGATGATGCCCCGCGCTGTTCCTTCCTGAAGTGCCGCATACACAGCCTTCGCGGCCTCCAACTGGAACCGCGCCAACCGGGGGTATCGGATCACCGCTTCCGCAATGGGCACCAATGATTCTGTGAAGCCAGCGACGCCCAGCAGTTCATCGATGGCCGCCGAGGTCTCGATGTTTCGCGCGGGATAACGACGAGTCGCGACATGCAGGCGATAGTCCGAAACCAACGTCGGCCGGTGCTGCCACCACCCGACGTTCGGGGTATCTCGCGGCGGGAAGAGCTGGCGCAACGATGCCGCGAGCCGCACAGCCTCGCCTGTTCTCGTTCGGAATTGACGCGGCGACGTTCCGGGGAGTTCGAAGAGTATCGCCTCACTGAGAAGTTTTTCGAGCACATCGGCACAGGTCGTACCAAGTGGCCACGCATCAAGGTGGCGCTCGATGATCTGTTCAACCTCGATCTCCGCGAGTGATCCGTTGGTCACCCCCCACATCAGGAGCGGAAGTTCGAGATTCTCCAACTCGGTGAGGATTGCAGAGAGTTCGTCTGCCTCGCTGAACGAACGGTCAGTCAAAGTCTTCTCGCTTCACGATGATGTGCTTCGCCCAACCGCGTTTACGCAGGACCGCAATATCGTCGTCGGAAAGTTGGTCGAGCGTCGTGCCATGCTGAACTTGCTGCAGTACCGTTCGCAGGTGCGGGCCGGGATCCTCGACGTTCTCCAATGCCCTGACGACCCGATTACGCAGGGCATCGAACCGGGCGATCACGTCGGGATCGATCACCTTCTGTCCACGAAGTACGCGCAATTGCGTCAGGTCCGCCCGAACCTGCTTGGCCCGCGCTTGGTCCAGGAGGTACACGCGATCGGTCGGGATGGCACTCACCACTCCGTTTGCCCATTCGAACCACGCGGCGATCACCCGTTCCGAAACCCGCGCCTTGACCTCTTCGAGTGCTTTGCGCGCCGCCGTTGCCGCCTTTGGACTTGGCACCCCGTTGCCGGCGTGGCGCGCAAAACGATCGAGACCGGTGTCGACCGGACCGGTATCGACATCGATACCCTGCTCCCGTAACAACTCGACAACCTGGAGTAGCTCCTCCAAGCCGTCCAACAAGGTATGCGCGTTCGTGATTTCGTTCTCCACACGCGCGGCGTTTTCCCTGTCTATCTCCGAGTCACCCAATCGCCGGGCCTCGGCGCACAGCAACTGCGCACGGTCGAAGATCGACGCCGGGGTGCTCATTCAGCCCTCACCACTTTCCGCCAGCGAGCAACGAATTCCGCGACCTTCGACGCGGTCTGATCACCGGGATGTGCTCCCCCATACCCCTCGTTCAACCGTGCATCGAACCACTCATCGCACATCCGCAGGAACTCGACAATCGCAGCGACATCGCGACCACGGTCCACAGCGACCGCCTTCAGGACCGCCAGTCGCCGCGCACGGTCGTCCTCGGCCTTTTCGATGGCAGCCAGGTCACTCCGGAGTCGCGACACGGACTTCCAATCCGCCGCACGCAAGGCTTTTAGCCGATCCCGGAATCGCGTCGGATCCGGTTCGCTGAGCGGGCCGAGGCCGACGCCAAGCGCTTGTTCGAACGCCTCCGCGACCGCATCCAATGTCTGTGCACCCGAGATCCCTTCCGGCAGCAGTCGCGAGAGTTCACCGTTCAACTCCCGCAGTCGCCCGACCTGTTCTTCAGCCAGGCGGTCGAGTTGCGCCAAGCCCGCCGTCGCCTCCTTCAACGGGGACGGGAGTGGCCCGTCCGGCCTCCATTCCCAGGCCTGGGTCGCTTTACGCAGCAGTGGGAGCACACGCGCCGCGTCGATGATGCGCGGAGCGCCCGTCTTGCCGCGGGTGATTCCGACGAGGCGCTGCAGTCTCAGCACCATGTTCTCCCGGCCGGCGCGATGGGCCTCATACAGCTTGAGCCACGGTTCGGACCGGATCGCCACGTCCTCCAGCGTCCACCCCGTTCCGGGGTCGAACACCACATCGATCAATTCCTCGTCGGACATCCCGGGCCATGCATGCCCGCACAAGGACGCGCCCAGCAGCGACGCCGAGAACCAAGTCGTCAGCCATTCATCGTCCGCGTTCCGAACGCGCATGACGGCACGTTCGAGCGCACTCGAGTGTGTCTCGGCAATGCGCGCAAGACGCCGCAACGCCCTACCGTCACGCGGATCGGGAATGCCCGCTTCAAGACGGACCAAGCCCTTGAAGAACACCGCGTTCTCGGCACTGCGGGTAAATCTGATGGGAGCATCCTTCGTGCCGGGCAGGTTCTCGGCGTCGGCTGCCTCGATCGACACGACGGTCGAATTCTGCGGCCATGCCTTCTTCACGGTGTTCGAATCAGGCTCCGCGGTGAGCGGTCTGTTCCATTGACACCTGTTGACGACGGCCTGACGAACGATCACACGGATCTTTCGCGCCGTGTCCTGCGCCAAGTTCGCTCGACCGGTCACCCACGCATCGATTGCATCGAGGTGAGCGCGAACCGACGGCGGCACTTCACCCGTCGAACGTTCGGGCGGCGGCGGTGAACTCGAATCACCCCCTTGACCTCCCACAGTTCGGCCTTCGGACGTCCCACCCCTCGCCCCACCGGACGCCGACACATTGCTCAGTGGTGGCAATTGGAATGTTGCGTGAATCGTGGGGTCAAGGTTCACGAGTTCAGGCGGCGCATCACCCCAGTATTCAAGCAATATCGCTCGGCGACTTGCATGCTTCGAGTCAAGCTCTGCAATTGCGACTTGAACTTCCGAGGAGAGTGCCCGCTCATCCTGCGGCGTGGGAAACAGAGACCGGAACTTCTCCGTTGGAAACGTGCCGGTACTGATCGAGTCCGCTTCCTCAAGTATGGGACTAATGACCTGTCCGATGACGGTCCGCGGGTTGAAGGCCCCTTGACGATCGCCCCGCACCTGGCGCGATTTGATCGCCCTGCGAAGCGCCGGCCAATTCAACGGAAATATTCCGTATCCCCCCGGCGACGCGCCGAAGGTGTTGTGACAGGGCACTCGGAATTCACAACTGTCACACTTGTTCGGCGCGGGCGTACCAGAAGCGACGCCGGCCTCGCGAAGGACATCACCGCCAAGTCGCGCAGCATTAAAGTATCTGCCAACAAACTCCATTGCATCCGATTGCATTTGTTGGCTCGCATCGAAATCGATATCCAGATCGTATACGTACGGCGTCGCCGATTGCGCTCGTGTGATCACCGTATCTGCGAGGCGTGCGTAGTAGCCACTTGTAACCGCCATGAGTGTCCGCACAGGGGCGAGCACTTTCTCACCCTGCCGGATGCCGGGCTCGATGAGTGCGTCCAAGAGGTCCCGTTGCACACCCTGTATCACCGCGAAGTCTTCAATCAGCAGAACAATCTCTTTCCCCTGTTTGAGGTACTCACGGCGAATGGTGAGCATCGCCTCGTGCAGTTGGCCGCTCCCCATGCCGAACACGGCCTGCACCGCCGGCGAGAGCGCCTCGGTCAACAGTTCGGCCGCTGCCGCCTGCAGTTCGGCGTTTCCGATCAACTGTTGCAGGAGTTTGCGAACCTCGACGGCAGCATCGTTCACATTGACGATCTCTGGGAGGTCGCCAACTCCGAACTCTGTCGGACGATCCGGTTCCCCGTCCGAGCGGTCGGCGAGAAGGCTCGAAGCCAGCCTCGGTATCAGTGCTCCAGGCGCGGTCAAGTACTTCTGAACATGCACATCCCTGAGCACGTTCGCCAGTCCGCGCGTTCCTACCAGCACTCTTCTATATTTATTGCCGCCGTCATCGGCACTTGCGACGACATCGGCCATCTTCAGAATCAACTGCAACTGCAACGTTTCGACATCATAATCAGCCGTATAATCATCGACTTTTTCGCGGAGCTTTCTCAGCTCGGGCGTATCGACGTCATCACGCTCCAGCAGGATATGGATCAGCGCGCGCAGACTCGTTTTCGCTTTGGGGACGTAAACAACGGCACGGCGATCGTTCGACTCCGTGCGTTCATGCACCCAGCGGACGAGATGCGACTTACCGGTACCGGACTCACCGATAACCGGCATGAGCAGGACCCCATTGACGGGCTTGCGGGTAAGGAAGTCACGTCTGACTTCCTCCTCATCGATCCTTTCGGCGTCGCCGGCATTCGTCACATCAGGATGTCGCCGCCGGATCCGAAGCGGAACGTGCGTTGCGAAGAATACTTCTGGTGCCGGACTTACCGCATCCGTGCTGATCGTTGCCACCGCGGTATCACGGTTCCAGCACACCGGAATCCGCACGCCGACTTCGGCGCTCATGCCGCCTCCTCGACTACCACTCGAGAAACCAACCGCACACCCCTGCCCTCTCCCGGATCCCACAGTGCCACGGGATCAGCGGCGTCCGATTGAAATGACAACACGATGACTCCGTCATCATGCGCCGCCAACAACGCACTCGACAGCGTCTGACTTACGGTGGTCGCGGGGAGTTCGAAACCCAGGCTGCGACTGTAGTCACCGCCAGGCAATACCGGCAACGCCCGCAAGAGTTCATCGATGAAATCACGGGGATGCACTTCGACGCGGTGCGGCCACAATTGTTGGATCGTTCTGCGAACCGCCTTCCTGCAGTCCGGCACAAGTGCCCGCGCCTGCATGTCACCGATCAGCGGAGATTCCGCGAATCCCAACGCCTCGGCCCATGCGGGGAAAAATGTCCACCGTTCCTTGTTCTGGAACGGATTTCGCAGATCCTCCGAGAGGGCTCCCGTCTGCGCTTGACTGAACGTGTTAACGTCAACCTTTCGATCATGATCAAGCGTCATGAAGAATGTGAGTGCCCGGAGGAGATCCTTGCCCTCGGTGTTCGACGGGTCACTCCCGAGTACGTCGGGCGCAACCCGATGCAGCACGGCATGCCGAAGGAGGTCATAAAAGCCTTCGACGTCGTCGACTTCAAGGTTGCGGAGTTGCGACGTGAGTGACAGTTTGTCACCCACCTCTTCGAGCATCCCCAATTCTCTCGCGATTTTCACAGTTCGCGAGAATGTCAACTCCGTGTCCGATCGAGTGTCGCCGAAAAGTGATGGTGGGCTCAAGAACCTTTGTGCTTCAATCTCCGGCACAGGACGACCGACTTCCAGAAGGAATCGCGTGAGCGCCCACAGGGGACGGGGCAAGGTTCCACCGACGTTAATCAGTGCTGTCATCACAAATCCTTTGCTAAGACATCGAGGCGCACAGACTTTTCCATCGTCGAAAATTCGATATTTGGCCGGTCCGGGTGCATCATATCGGTTCGATGAATAATGTACGTTGGCATATTGGCCTTGATTCGGCGATACATCATCTCAGCCAACGGTTCACCGCGCGCCTGCACCCAGAGCAACGGACCTTCGAAAAGTTCGGCAAGTAATTCGTCATCGGTCGCATTGATAATTGGAGATGGCCATGCAAGTTGCTGTGCGCGTTGCAACACAACCGGCGTGAGGCCGCGACCGCCCACCATCGATACGCCTGCCCGGGCGAGACCAGATATCACGTGCGCAATCAAGTCGTCGAACTCTTTCTGGTCGTCCCAACGAATGCTGAGGAGTGGGCTTGCTCCTCGGTAGCGGGCCAATGGATCCGGAGGGGTCGGCCAACATGTGATGTCCGGAATCGGATCCACTCCCCCACGCCGCAGGCCCGTGGTCTTGATCCGACTTCTATTCCGGCGGCAGTGCGGGCATCCTCTGCAGTTGATCGACGTTCTCACGACCCCTTTACCTCGGGGCAATTTGTAGTGTTCGGCAATTGCCTCCGACACGCAGATTGTCCCGTCGATAAGATCATGCATACTTTTCAGCGCCAACCGTTGCTCTCGTTTCACCGCTTCGCGTTCGCGACCGAAGCACTCCTTGAAAAGGCCCTCGTCGTTGACGCCCACGTCGCGTTCGATGATCTCCCGCAACTCGGCGCGGGTGCCGCCTCCATGCGACTTGGCCGATGACTCCATCGCGTCGACAGGCCTGTCGGTTGCGACCAACTCGATGAGGCCTGCTCGCTCCATCAAATGGAGCAGCGACGCATTCCAGTGCTCGTTGAGGCTTGACGGATCCGAGAGCCCCGGGTGGTAGCTCGAGAGGTCGACCTCGATGCGCCCGTCGGGCAGCAGACGAGCCCTGTTCCGCATCGTCTTCCATCGCCGCCAAGCGAGGTCGTCGGTGAGCACGGTGACATCGTTCACCGCTGCGGCCATCCTGTCGTCGTGCGGACTCAAAGCCGCCAGATATGCGACCGAGGCGCGCCGGTCACGGCCACCGCGTCCAACCTCCTGGTAATACCGGTCGATCGTCTCGGGGATGGTCGCGTGGATCACCGCGCGCACGTCGGGGATATCGAGTCCTACTCCGAAGGCCGAGGTCCCGACCACGATGTCATAGCGGGTCTGTGACGGCTCGCCGGCGAGTGTGGTGCCACGCAAGCCGGTGATCACCTCCCGGCGCTCGCGCTCCGTCGAGTCCCCGTAGAGCTTGCAGACCCGCGCCAAACCGATCGATCGCAACCTGTCGTACCACTCGTCCGCGTCGGCCTTCCGTGTGACGTAGAGGATCATCGGACGCGGCAGTCGCGTTACCGCGGTGACGACGGCTTGTGTACGGGCGTTCTCGTCCTCGTACCGCTCCAAGAAATAAGCGGGTTCACGTCGTGTCGAGGACGCCCACACCACGTCGAACGGACCCGGCCCCGAAAAGAGATCTGCCAGGACATCGACCTGGTGCGCGGTGAGCGTGGCGCTCATCGCGATAGTCACCGGTTCCCGGCCTTGCGGCGCCAGTTCAAGCCAACGCCGGCGCTTGGCCGCCAGACTCTTGAATTCCGGTCGAAACTGGACACCCCATTGCTCGACCAAGTGCGCCTCGTCGACGACCAGGTGTGTCAGTCGCCCCTCTCGTGCAGCAATATCAAGCGCACCACTCAATCCCGTCATTACAGCTTCCGGCGCTGCCACGACCACCGGCTGCCGGTCTTCTCGGATCGCTCGGCGAAACTCGTCCTTGGCGGATTCGGGCATGCCGCCCGTATACGCGAACCGGCGCACCCCGGGGAAGTACGCCTGCAGGCGGCGGTCCAGATCCAGAGCGAGAACAACGGTAGGCACAACAATAACGGCAACGCCCCCATTGCGTACCGCGGGAACGATTGCCGACAGAGCGACTTCTGTCTTGCCTTGACCTGTCGGGAGACACACAACCAGTGTCGCTCCCGACGGCGCGGTCACGGCCGCGCGCGCCGCTTGGCGTTGGCCTACCGACTTGTGGTGTGAGAACGCTTCACCGTGTGTGTGAATCCAGAACGGATCCGCCGCGCAGGCTTCTTCTCGTAACCGGTCACCGCGATAAACGGGATCGATGTCTTCGGCTGCAGCGCCTGCGGATTCGTCAGGTGGGTACCAACGACTTGCGCGGACCCGGATCTGACTCCCAGATCTCACCGCGCGGCACCCGCCCGATTCCCACTGGTCGACGGTGGGGATGTGACTCGCGAGCGGAATCGAGATCGTCGGTTCTCGAATACCCAGGCGCGCCTCGTACTCCAAAAGGATCTGACGTGTCAGCGCGATGACATCTGCAGCGTTGTCCGCGCCTCGAGAGCGTTGGATCAACGCATCACGTAAACGTCCGCCCGTGCCACTCCAGTCCGACGCAAAGTCCAGATCCGGATACTCTGCAAACAGACGCTCCACGCCGCGGAGGTCGTGCATCATGACCACGTCGCTCCGATAACGCAACTCGCGGCGACGACTCGGATGGACGGGTGCAACAAGGCGTTCACGAGTGCCTCCGTCACATCCACGTCGAACAGGTAGCTCTCGGTGTCGTTGGTCAGGTGGCCGGCGGCCTGACGGGCTCTGGCTTGAGCACGCCGCACAACAAGCATCCGCGATGCCTCGGCGTGGGCGCGCTCGGCCCGATCTCGGAACCAATTCGCGCTCCGAATCGCCTCGACCACCGTACGTTCCGCCCCGTAAGCAGCATTGGCGAAGCTCTCGAAGCTTCCGAATACCTCGGTCAGCAACTCGGGTTGGCCGGCAATGTTGACATCGCGTTTGTTGTCGTAGGGTCGGTTCAACCACCGCAGCGTCTGTTCGTCGTCAACGCACGTATCATCGCCAGCCCTGATCCACAGCCTCGCAAGACCGGGTTCGAAAAGGTAATCCGCGTGCCGCCGGAGTTCTTTTTGCGCCATGTCGCCGGCGCGTGCGACAGCACCGGCAAGGTCTGCCTCGATCAACACGTCGAAGCCGAAGTAGGCAATAGCGCCTTCGGTTGCGAGTCTTCGTAATACCGCACAGGCCTGGCCACGTTCATCGACCGCTATCACGTTGGCCAAACCTGACACGAAGGGGTTCCCCAAGCGGAAGAGTCGAACCCCCGGCATCCGGAGGGCAGTCGTACGTTTGAACACCCCACTCAACGAGTCAGCAGGCAACCTGCCGAAGCGCCTGAGCATCAACGGTGAGACCAATGGCGGACGCTTCAAATCGACTCCGAACTCCGTTACGCCGTTACGTTCGGAGGTCGAGAGACGGATACCACCGCTGTCTGCTGCCGTGTAGCGCCGAAGAGCCGCTTCGTGCCGCTTCCATTCGGCGTCGCTCTGCCCAATCTTCAAGGCGACTTTCTCGCCGAGGGCGATGTCCTGCACTGCGTCAAGTGCATCCATGGTCTGCACTTGGCGCCGTTCCTCAGCGAGTGTGGCCCGCACGTAGTCGCAGGAATCCGTGATTCGCTGCGGCCCATGCTCAGCGGCCAACGCCCACAATTCGGTTTGCAGGTCGTCGAGTCGATCCTGAATAGCCGACAGCGAAGTCGTCCAGGCTTCGAACGCTGTCACGAGGACATCGCCCCACGCTGCTGAGAAACTGTCAGCAGGGTGTCCGACGGAAACGACATAATGACCGGCCGACTCTCTATTGGTGTAGGTCCAGTCGGCATAACGGTCGATCCGTCCGATGCGCTGTTCGAGTCGGTTCGGCGACTGCGGTAGGCGAACATGAATCACCGCGTCCGCCTGCTGAAGATTGACACCATCCTCGGCCGACGCGTCGGCGACCAGGATTCCACCCAATGATCGCCACCGGCGCAGATTCTGATCGATAAGGTCCTGATCTGTACTGCACGTGTGCTCGAGAATTGATTCGACACCGATGTCCCGAAGCGCGCGGACAAGGATCGTCGCCAGTTCACCCGCTCCACAGAAAACCACGACACGTCGGTGGCTTTGCGCGATGCCGGCGATGTCGACAACGAGTTTCTCGGCTTCCGGGCGTTCGTCATCCCGATGGGCGAGTAACTCCTCTTCAAACGGAAGGACTGGCGCCGACCGGAGGAGTTGCTTTTCGTCACCGCCGAGCCCTGCGCGTTCTGCGGCCGACTCGTCGCGATGGATCCTCCACCGTACCGCGTTGTAGAAGTCATCGGACAGCAGGTCGATGCGGGTCGCCAGGGTGGCGAGAACGGACCCGTACGCCGCAAGTGTCGCTACACGTTCCTTCGTCGAAACGTTGTCATTAACCCATGCGATCAGCGAGTTCTGCCAATCCAACAGCGCTTCGCTTGCAGGGGTGGCCTCGCACTGAAGTACCGTCGGCGGACGCCGTCCCGTCACTTCGTACGGCGCCAACTCCTCGTATCGGTCTTCCAACACCAGGGAGCGTCGGTGCCGAATGATTCGACGGTGCAGTCGATAGGTCTCGCTGATGTGAGCGCGCAGTGCCTCGACCGCATCGGCCAACTTGGGTCTTTCACGCTCGTCTCGAAGTGCCCCCTCATCGTCGAGGAGGTCCACGACGTTGCTGGCGAGTTCCTCGAACCGCGGGTCATCGGGAATCAGGTGACGGATCTTCTCGAGTGCATCCGGCAACAGTACGTCGAAATCCGCGTCCAGCGAGTCAACGGACGTCGCGAGTTCACGGTGCTGGTCGAAACGTTCGATGAACTGCGGCAGTTCCTCCCATTTGTAGACCTGCGGGTCCAGTAGATGAAGTATGGCCAGGTGCCGCTCGGGCTTCGATACAGACGGGGTGGCAGACAGAAGCAGAAGTCGTTCGACAGAGCGCGCGAGTGCCGAAAGTTGCGGATAGGGAGGGACATCCGGTCGGCCACCTTGCACGAGGAAATGAACCTCGTCGACCACGACCAGGTCGAAGCCATGATAGACGGACCATTTTTCGGGTGTGTTATGGCTCGATATTCTTACCGTCGCATCCGGAAAATCATCGATAAAGAATTTCGTCACCAATTCGGCCCGCCACTGCCGTCGCAGCACCTCGGGGACAATGACTGCAATCCTGGCAGACGGATTGTCGATCAAGAGTTGCCGAATAATCAATCCCGCTTCGATCGTCTTGCCCAAGCCGACCTCGTCGGCGAGCAGATAGCGCTGGACCGGGTCGGACAAGACGGTCAGGGCAGTATCGATTTGATGCGGAAAAATCTCGATCGCCGAGGATATCGCGGCAGTGAAACTGGCACACGCGCGCCGTTGGGCAACCAAACTCTGCAGCATCGAAATGCGCGCGTCCCGAAAATACGCTGACTCAGTAGCACCAGCTGCGAGCACCTCCACAGGAGATGTAACCGGCATTTCCCACCGGACACGCAACTGATCACCGGGGATCAGTTTGTCGCGGTTCTCATCGGGGAAACGTACCCCGTAACCCCGGTCGGTCACGGCGGTAATACGTCCGGCGAGCCACTGCCCGGACTCTGGTTTGCGCCAGTAGACGCGGGCCTGAACCGGCAGCAGTACCGGTTGGCATTCGCGCGCCGGGACTTTCCATATCTCAGCGACCGGACGACCGGGCGAGTCAAACGCCTCAATGGTGACAATGCCCTCGTCGCATGCAGTCACACGGGCAATGCCAGGCACCGACCTGTGCATGACGAACGTTCCGACCGGCAGTTGACCGATCCGTGTCCTCGCCGCCGCGGCAGTGCGATCCTGCACGATCTTCACATCCCCCCACCTAGGTCAACGGTGAAATTGCAACAGGACCCTCTGACCTGGCTTTTTCGCCAGTCCCCATGTGGTCCCACCGCTTCCGTGCTGTGGCGTACGTCAGCGTACATGTAAGGACCGACATCGACGACGAAGACGACCTTCATCCCGGACTCGTTGCGACGTGTTGACGCAGCGAGACGACGATTTCGAAGAGAACTTGCAGGGACCGTGCCGAAAGTCGCCGAAAGGCCGGCACCGACCCGGACATCAGGTTCCGTGCACGCTGCGTCCCCGGTCGGTCGCTAATGGGGCCACTTGAGCCGCGCGATCGCGTCGTGACTGTGGATGCTCTCAATATTTCGGACCGAAATTTCGTGCAAAATGCCAATTTCCCGACACTTTAGCGACAAATCTCGAATCAGATCCTCTACGAACTTCGGGTTGTCATATGCCGACATAGTGATCACCCGTTCATCCGGACGCTTGACGATCGGATATACGGGGCAAGAGGCATTATCTCGGATCAACTGGACCAGTTTTGTAATACGAAGCGGATAGGCATTATCCGCCTCGCCGTGCACAGAGAGTTCAACAGAACTGCGCTGATTGTGCGCACCGTAGTCGCTGATTTCCTTACTGCACGGGCACAATGTGGTGACTTCGGTTGTCACGGTGGTAACCAAGCTGAAGTCGCCATCACGCAACCGTCCTGCGAGACGGATGTCATGAACTTGATATCCGCACCGCTCGGAGGACGGCGACACGACGCGGGTTGCGATCGGTAGTCCGAGAGCCAAACGGAGGTCCGTAGCATCCAACAAAGCTGCTGCGCTCTTGAAAGCTGGTCGTAATTCCCGCGGATCCACCTCGGTGAAGAAGAACTCGACGGCTTCGACCATTCTGCTCATGTGGGTGCCGCGGCACTCCATCGGCAGAGCAACCGTCATCTCAACCGTAGCCACGCCACGTTGCGTCACCTCACCGTCAGTGAAGGTGATCGGATAGCGCAGACCCGAGATTCCAACTTCGTCGATTGCGATACCGCGCCCGTCAACTCCGGCCTGCACGTCAGGAAGAGGGTTCTCCATCAACTGTTTCCCGGCCCCCGGTACACGCAACCGGACGTGCACGTTTCCCGAACCATCACCGCGGACAACATCGGCAGCGACGGTGCCAGTTGGTTCCATAACCATGCGGCCAGGACTTCGCTTGTCGGATTCTCGAGGCCGGGGATCTCGTTCAAGTAGTAGTGGTCCAAGCGTGCGATGACAGGTCGGCAGGCATCTTTGATGTCGGCGAAATCGACGACCCACCCGGCGCTCTCATCGACGGGCCCCCTCACGTGAACCTGCACTCGGTACGAATGGCCGTGCAGGCGAGAACATTTGTGATCGCTCGGGACATTCGGCAGTCGATGTGCCGCCTCGAACGTAAATTCACAGAATATCTCCATCGTATCGGTCATGGAATTCCTAAGTACTTGTGGGTCTGCAAGTTCAATCGCCATTTCGGGTGCTTCAGGCAATAGTCGACCGCGGCAGCGGTGTTCTGTCGGACAGCAGGACCATCCATCGGGGACAGGCTGAAATAACGGAAGTCGAGGTGCTCGTACCGCTCAGGGTCACCGTCCGCCTGGGGGTAGACCAACTTCAACTCGTCCCCACTTGTGAGCACGAGTGGAGCGCCGACCTTCGGACTCACGCATATCCAGTCGACCCCCGGCGGCGGTAGTCGCGTCCCGTTCGTTTCGATCGCGACGTAGAACCCCTCCTCGTGGAGTGCGTCGACAAGTTGCCGATCCATTTGCAGGAGTGGTTCGCCACCGGTACACACCACCATCCGATGATCGCGGCCGGGATGGGGCCATGTGCTAGCGATCGCTTTCGCAAGTTCGACCGCCGATTCGAAACGGCCACCGCCCACACCGTCAGTACCAACGAAGTCGGTGTCACAGAATTTGCAGATCGCCCGATGTCGATCCTTCTCCCGACCCGTCCACAAATTGCAGCTTGCGAACCGGCAGAACACGGCGGGCCGACCGGTGTGCACGCCCTCACCTTGGAGGGTATAGAAGATCTCCTTGACCGTGTACGCCATCAGGCGACCTGGTACACGAGGGGGTCCGTGAGCCCTGCTTCTTCGAAGCCCTTCAACCGGAGTAGGCACGAATCGCATCGCCCGCACGGTTGCCCGGTGCCGGACGGGTCGTAGCAGGACGAGGTCAGTCCGTAGTCCAGGCCGAGTTCGGTACCGGTGCGGATAATCTCGGCTTTCGTCATGTGGATCAACGGAGTGTGGATCGACACCCCGTTGCCGGCAACACCTGCTTTCGTCGCCAAGCGAGCCATCGCTTCGAACGCAGCGATGTACTCCGGTCGGCAGTCCGGATAACCCGAATAGTCAAGCGCATTGACCCCCAAGAAGATGTCTCTCGCTCCCACCGTCTCGGCGAAAGCCAACGCGAAAGACAGAAAGATGGTGTTTCGCGCCGGTACGTACGTCACCGGGATCTCGTCAGGCAGTTCCGCGACGCTGTTGTGCTTCGGTACCTCGATGTCGCTGGTCAGCGCCGATCCGCCGAACACTCTCAGATCGATTTCGGCAACCACGTGCCGCACGACACCGATCGCCTCGGCGACGCGCCGGGCAGCTTCCAACTCGACCGCATGGCGTTGCCCGTATCGAAAGGACAGGGCGTGCGGTTCGAACCCCCGATCTTTGGCGATCGCGAGCACGGTGCTGGAGTCGAGGCCCCCGCTGAGCAGGACAACTGCTGGATCGCCCATCGAAACCTCCGGATCTGTCGGGTTGGTGGCTATAGTAGCGGAAACTACACGGCCAGCCTGACACATCTGAGCGGCAGTTTTTCCGACCGGGAAGGTGAGCGATGCAGAAACTGACGATCGTCGTCAACTGCACCGACCGCAAATCCGTCACCCCCGCCCCCGACCTGCGGATTCAATCCCTGCCCGCGGAGGATCTGCCGACCCGGTTCGATCTCTGGCGACATCGCCTGGCGACCGCTCACGACAAACTGCGGTTACGCTATCTGTACCAGGGTGAGGCATGGGTGCAGGCGACATGCCTCGCCGGCGACATCCGCAACCAGGGCGCGTGCGTGCGCATGCTCGTCGCGTCGGCCGGACTGGGGCTGCGAGAGGTCACCGAGCTCGCCCCAGCCTACAGTGCGACGTTTGCTACCGGACATCCAGATTCGGTTGCCGCCGACAGTAAAGGCAACGTTGAGTGGTGGGAGTTGTTAGCCACTCTGCCAAGCAGTCGGTCTGTGGACGAGTTGACGGACGGACCGACCCTGCTTGTCCTTTCGGAGAACTACGCGCGCGCGATGGACCAGGACCTGGTCGCATTGGCGAACCAGGGTGGAGACTATCTGCTCGTGGGTGGTTGGCGCACGATCACGGGATTACCTCGCCTACCAGTCGACCGCGACCTGCGCCAGGCACTGGGCGGCACCGTCTCGAGTCTCGGCCTCCGGATGGCCCGCAGATGGATGGCAACCCGGTCCAGGTCACACCGCCTCTTTGACCCGGTCGACCACCAACGGTGGACTCAGTGGGCCGCGAGCGTACGGAAGCCGGAGAAGTACGATCGCACGCCGCGCACCGACGTCGAGTTGATGGAGATCATCACTGAACTACTCAATGAGGAACCGACCCTGTCGGCCACCCGTGCGCTACGCGTCGTCCGCGACAGCGGGATCGCCTGCGAACAGAAGCGCTTTGCCAGGTTGTTTCGTGATGTAGTGGAGTGCCGATGACCGCGAGTGGAACGAAGATCATCGAACGGCGCGCCATACGTATCGAGCAGAATTCGCAGATACCGCTGTACCTTTTCGCCCTGGCAGCCAAGGAGATTCGCGAGGTTGCCGACGTCGCCAGAATCTCTCGCGACGAGGCCGGCAAACTGATCGGATATCAACGCCCCGAACGTCGTAACCACGTCAAACAGATCCTTGAATATCTCGACTCGGGAGACGTGCTTTTCCCGAACGGCCTGATTCTGGCGTTACCGGATACTGTGAAGTTTCGGTCCAGTAGAGGCCCCGGTGTAACAGACGATATCGGTGCCACCGCTGGAGTCCTCGAAATCCCGGTGCCCACGGATGACACACAACCGCGACCCGCGTGGATTGTCGACGGTCAACAACGCAGCCTCGCGCTCGCGCGAACGAAGAACGGTGACTTGGCGATTCCCGTCGCGGGGTTCGTCGCCCCCGGCATCGAAGTGCAACGTGACCAGTTCCTCCGCGTCAACACGGTTGCGCCGTTGCCAACCAACCTTGTCACGGAACTTCTGCCCGAGGTGGTTACGGTTCCATCGCCGCGGTTGTCCCAGCGTCGGATGCCGTCGGCTCTCGTCGACATGCTGAACCGGGATCCCGAGTCCCCTTTTTACGGGCTCATCAAGCGCGCTTCGACCGATGCAGAAGACCGACGCACCGCAGTCGTGACCGACAACAGCCTCGTTGAGGCGTTACGGGAATCTCTCGAGTCGCCGTCGGGCGTTCTGTTCCCGTATCGAAACGTCGCCACCGGTTCGACCGACACCGAGGGCATCAGACGGGTGCTCCTCATCTATTGGCAAGCCGTTCGGGACGTGTTCCCAGACGCTTGGGGCCGGCCCCCAACCGAATCAAGATTGATGGGCGGTGTCGGCATCCGAGCCATGGGTCGACTGATGGACCGCGTCATGGTCCACGTCGATATCACCGATCCCAAGGCCGACGAAAGGACGCGTGCGGAGTTGATGCGCATCGCCCCGTACTGCCACTGGACCAGTGGCAAGTGGGAGGAGTTGGGTCTGCCCTGGAACGAACTACAGAATGTGGCGAAGCACATCTCGGCGCTGTCGAACTACCTCGCCCGGACCTACGTCCTCAGCCGCCGGGAGCGACCGTGAAGTTCTACTTTCCTGACAGCCAGGATCAAATCAGCCCGACCTACGACTTCATCCACGACGAACACTCGCCACTGCGCGTTCGCCAACGCGACGACCGGTACGCGCACGAAGTGTTACGGGTGCCGGCCTACGACGGCATCCTGGTATCGAAGGCGATGGTCGACGGGTCGGTCAAAGGCGTCGGAAAGTACTCGATGCCGCAGCGCCAACGCCTCTACCGACTCGGGGTACGTGGCTTCTTTCGCCTGCCCGATGACATCGCCACGCTCGGCGACTGTGGGTCGTTCACATACGTCAACGACTCGGAACCTCCCTACACCGTGGAAGAGGTTCTGGACTTCTATGAAGGGTGCGGATTCGATGCCGGCGTCAGCATCGACCACGTGATCCTGGGCTTCCGCCGTGACCTCAAGGATCCTCCCGAGGAATGGAAGGAACGCCGACTCACCTCGCTGTCGCTGGCCGAGAAGTTCAAGGAAGAGGCGGAGCGGCGGCGATCCAGACTGCAACTGGTTGGTGCCGCTCAGGGTTGGGATCCGGCAAGTTACGCCGACAGCGTCCGGCAGTTGCAGGACATGGGATACCGGCGTATAGCGCTTGGCGGCATGGTCGCGCTGAAGACGACGGACATCCTGGCGTGTCTACTGACCATCGACCGCATCCGTGATCCGGAAACCGAACTGCATCTTCTGGGCATTACACGGTTCGACGCCATGGCCGAGTTCCAGTCGCTCGGGGTGACAAGTTTCGACAGCACCTCTGCATTCCGACAGGCTTTCATGGACGAGCGCGACAACTATCACACGCTGGAACGGAAGTACGCAGCGATCAAAGTGCCCCAGGTCGATGGCAACGCCCGCCTGAAACGCTCCATTCTGGCCGGTCAGATATCGCAACAGGAAGCAGTTGCGGCCGAGCGACGCAGCTTGCAGGCGCTCCGCGCATACGACCGCGGCGAAGCCTCACTCCAGGAGGCGCTCGACGCCGTGGTCGCATACGAGGAGGTCGTCGGTGTGAAGAAGAGCTACCGCGACCAGTACGCCGAGACACTCGAAGCAGCTCCGTGGCGGACCTGCCGCTGTGGCCTCTGCGAGAAGCACGGCATCGAGATGGTCATTTTCCGTGCCAGCGAGCGGAACAAGCGGCGCGGCTTCCACAACTTGTCAGTCCTCGCGGAGAAGATGAGGACACTTCCACCCCCTAGTACGCCACTCCTCGAAAGGACCGCTCGTGGCTGACAGGTACGACATCCGAGTACCCGCACTCGAGGTGCGGCAGGGAGAGCGGTCGATCTACTCCTTCGCGATCGACGGAAAACAGCTTCTGAATTTCACTGCGGTCTCGCGTGTGAAAAGAACCGACCAGGGCGAACTCCAGGGTTATCAACGCCCCGAGGTCATGAACCATATCCGCGCGATTCGCCGCTACATCGAGTCACCTCAGGCGATGCTCCCCAATGCGATCGTCCTGGCCTTCGATTCACGAGTTCGCTTCGTGCCCACCAGGCGTCGCAGCCCGGTCGATTACTCGACGGTCGGCGAGTTGATCATTCCGGTCGACGAAACGCTGCCGGATGCGGACAAGCCGGCCCTTCTGGTAGACGGTCAACAGCGGATCGCCGCGATCCGCGACGCCGATGTGGCCGAGTTCCCCGTCGCAGCGGTGGCCTTCATTGCCTCGAGTGCCGAAGAGCAGCGGTCTCAGTTCATTCTCGTCAACAACACGAAACCCCTACCCAAGGGGCTCATCCACGAGTTGCTGCCCGATGCGATCGGCCATCTTCCGCCCAAATACGCAAGGCGAAAACTGCCCGCGCAAATCATGACCAGACTCAACGTCGACACAGACAGCCCGTTTCGAGGCGCGATCGCTTCACCAACCTCGCCGGATGGCTACATCAAGGACAACAGCGTCCTCAAGATGATCGAGAACAGCCTCTACGACGGGGCGTTGTACCAGTACCGCGACCCCGAGGACGGATCCGGCGACATCGAGCAGATGGTGCTCCATCTCAAGATCTTCTGGAATCTCGTCGAGAGTATGTGGCCGGTCGAGTGGAAACTGGTGCCTCGCAAATCCCGCCTCACCCACGGTGTCGGCATCCAGGCAATGGGTTACGTGATGGATGCGCTCACCGAGGGACACCGCGCGGAGGAGTTGCCTGCGCTCGATCTGGGCCGGCGTCTGGAGCCCATTTACGAAGTGGCGGCGTGGACAGAAGGCACGTGGGATTTCGGGCCGGGAGATCAGCGCCGCTGGAACAGCCTGCAGAACACGCCGAACGACGTGAAACTGCTGACCAACCTGCTCCTCCGAGCGGTCGGCGGGCCCACGCGGTAATTGGAGGCAGTTCGCTCCGCGCTGTTCGTCACAACGGGGGCAGCAACGCCTGGTCTCCCCCGCTTTCCTGCAGTGGACGGGGTCCACAGCCTCTGCGTGTTGCCGCCCACAGCGTCACGTTCGGCCGATCCGTGGCCTCACGCAGCGCGAACGTCCGGGCACTCGCCCGTCACGGGCGTACAGCCCGCCGCGCCCCATCCAACGCAAGCGCGTCGACGCCGTCGAGGCCCCCGGCCCGCAGCAGCGGGTCGATCGCGGCCAGCGCCTGCGCCACCCGCGCCGCGCGGTCGCCGCGCACCTCGATCCACGGGGTCGGCCCCGCCGCGAGCAGTTCGCGGTAGCGCTCGTGCATGGCCCGGCGGGCCGCCCCCTCGTGGCGCAGGCCGGTGTTGTCCTGTTCGAACGGCGTGGCCAGATCGCACAGCACGTAGAGGTGGTAGGTCCGCTCGAGGGCGCGCTGCAGCAGCCGGTCGTCGGTGCGGCCCAGATAGGTCTCGTGGAAGACCGCCGTCACCAGCGGGTTGGTGTCGCAGATCAGCACCGGCCCGGCCCAGCGCGCGGTGTCGTCCTCGATGCGCGCCTGCATCTCGGCGATGAGCCGGAAATCCCTGGTCCGCCAGCGGTACCGGGTGGGCACCGGCATCGCCTCGGTGAAGTGCCGCCCGAACTCGGGCACGGCGACGGTGCCGAGGTGCCGTGCCAGATCGGTTGCGAGCGTGGTCTTGCCGGTGGATTCGGCGCCGATGATGCACACCCGCCGCACGAAGTGGGCGCGCACCGGCGGGTCGAGCCGGTGCAGATACGCCAGCGGGGCGGCCCGCACCACGGTGCCGCAGATCCCGTCCGGCTCGCGCCGGGTGCGTTCGTGCACGCAGCCGAGCGCGGCCGCGTAGGCGTCGCCGTAGTCCTCGCCGGTGAACACCACATCCGGTGCGCGGCCGAGCACCTCGACGGTGATGGCCGCCCACCCCACGCTGTCGTCGTCGCTGACCGCGTAGCGGTCGCCGTCGACGGTGTGCACCCGGGCGCGCACCCCGATCTCGGCGCAGATCTCCTCGATCCAGGCCGCGCGCAACGTGACCGGGATGGTGTGCCAGCCGGCGTCGCACACGATCACGTCGAGTTCGTCGACGCGGGCCGCGGCGTACTCGACCAGGGCGCGGTGGCCCTGGTGGAAGGGCAGGAACTTGCCGATGACGAGTCCGCGGGTCACCTCAGCCCGCCCCCGCCCCGGCGGCGAGCGCGCGGCGCCAGTCGACGGCGGCCCTGGCCGCGATCACGAGCAGCACCGCGTACAGCCCCGCCGACAGGTACAGGCCGCGGCCGGTGAACAGCGCGACATAGCCGGCGTCGACGGCGATCCACAGGTACCAGCTCTCCACCCGTTTGCGGATCAGCAGATACAGCGCACCGAGCGAGGCCGCCGTCAGCACGGCGTCCCACAGCGGTGCCGATCCCCCGACCTCGATCAGGAAGGCCCGGATCAGCACCGTGCCGGCGAGGATCGCGCCGAGGACGGCGGCCAGGTGTGCCGCCGCCGTGCGCCGGATGCCGGCGGTGTCGTCGTCGTCGGAGCCGCCGGTGCGCGACCAGGCCAAGAGCCCCCAGATGCTGAACACGATGAAGACGACCTGCAGGCCGGCGTCGGCGTACAGCGCCAGATCCCAGAAGATGTAGAGGTACAGGGCGGTGGCGGCGATGCCGGTCCACCAGGTCCACACCGATTTGCGCGCCGCCAGCCACACCGACAGCGCGTAGAGGACGACCGCGAACACCTCCGGCCAGCCGGCCGGGCCGTACCGCCCAAGCAGCCCGAAGTGGTGCACCGCCGACAACGCTGCGGTCGCACCGACCACCAGCAGGGTCGCCGGGACTGCCGACGAGCGGCCCGGTCTACCCGGGTCGCGGGCGGCGATAGCCGCGTCCTGTTCGGCGGCCGCGTGGTCTACCCCCATTCGCCAATTAAACAACGCGGCGAGATCCGCAGCGGCAACGGACAATCGGGCAGCGCCGCGGGTGGACCGGCTAACCCCGGTTCAGCAGCGGGTTGGTGTTGTTGACCACCCAGCTTCCGCCCGGGGTGATGACGAACCCCGACCCGGTGCGGCTGTCGACGCAGGTGGTGTTGGTGCCGTCGAAACCGCAGCTGATCGTCTGGTAGCTGATCCGGGTGTTGGCGGGCAGCGGCTTGGCCTCACCGACGACGGCGAACACGTCCCCGGCGGTGGTGGCGAATCCGGCCGGGCCGGGCCCGCCGCTGACCAGGTTCGCCCCGCCCGGGGCGTTCGGGATGGGGCCGCTACAGCCGTAGCCGCCGCTGCGCTGCAGCACGCAGGTCAGCCCCTCCGGGGTGCGGAAGGCGTACCAGTGGCCGTCCATCACCGCGTACTCCGGCAGCTTCACCGGCGGCAGCGCGTTGACGTTGGGCAGCGGTTCCGGAGCCGGGTCGGGCTGGGCCGCGGCCACGCCCGCCGCCAGGGTGGCCACCGCGCCGGCCGCGGTGGTCAAGCCGATCAGCAGTCTGCTCAGCATGGGCACACCATATTGTTCGCCGGCACCGGCCGCGGTGTTACCCCGACCGCAGGAAATCCAGGATGTCGGCGTTGATCACCTCGGCGTGCGTGGTGGGCATGCCGTGCGGCAGCCCCTCGTAGGTCTTGAGCGTGCCGTTTGCCAGCAGCGCGGCGGTCTTCGGCCCGGACGCCGCGTACGGCACGATCTGGTCGTCGCGGCTGTGCAGCACCAGCACCGGGATGGTGATCGTCTTGAGGTCCGCGGTGAAATCGGTCTGGGAGAACGCGACGATGCCGTCGTAGTGGGCCACCGCGGCGCCCATCATGCCCTGCCGCCACCAGTTGTCGACCAGCGCCTCGTCCGGCTCGGCACCGGGGCGGTTGAAGCCGTAGAACGGGCCGGCGGCCACCGCGCGGTAGAACGCCGACCGGTTCGCCGCCAGCTGGGCCTGGTAGTCGTCGAACACCTGCTTCGGGGTGCCCTCCGGGTTGGCGTCGGTCCGCACCATCAACGGCGGGACCGCGGCGATGAGCACCGCCTTGGCGGCCCGGTCCTGGCCGTGCCGGGCCAGGTAGCGCACCACCTCCCCGCCGCCGGTCGAGTGGCCGATGTGGATGGTGTCGTGCAGGTCGAGGTGCTCGACGAGCGCGGCCAGGTCGTCGGCGTAGTGGTCCATGTCGTGGCCGTGGCCGACCTGGGCGGAGCGGCCGTGACCGCGCCGGTCGTGCGCGATCACCCGGTAGCCCTGCCGCAGGAAGAACAGCAGCTGGGCGTCCCAGTCGTCGGCCGACAGCGGCCAGCCGTGGCTGAACACGATGGGCTGTCCGCTGCCCCAGTCCTTGTAGAAGATCTCCGTGCCGTCGGAAACGGTGATGGTGGCCATGGTGATCCCCCTGGCTTGTGTCCCCGCCTCGGAACCTACCGCGCCCGCCTGCCCATGTCGCGGCGAATGTGCAACCTGGTCCGCCCGCACCGGCGTGTCGCGGACGAAACCGCACCGTCGGGGCGGTCAGCGAACTGCCAGGCGGCGCATCGGCACCACCGCCGCGGCGCACAGCAGCAGCGAGAGCCCCAGCACCGCCGCGAATGCCGCGGCCGGCGAGACCGGCAACAGCGCGCTCCAGGCCACCCCGCCCACCGCGAGCGTGACCGCCTGGGAGACCGCGTCATTGAGATGGGTGTAGGTGCTGTTGGCGCCGGCGGTGTCCGCGGCCGAGTGGTTCAGGATGGTGACCGCCAGCGTGGGCAGCGTCATGCCCAGGCCGAGCGCACCGATCCCCCACCCGATCAGCACCAGCCACAGCGGGACACCGTCGACGAGCAACAACAGCACCGACGCCAGCCCGGCGGTGCCCAGCGTCAGCCCGATGCGCAGCCGGGCCGGGATGTCGTTGAACAGCCGCGGCCGGGCGCACAGCCAGGCACCGACGAACCACATCACCGACGACACCGTGAGCGCGGTCCCAGCCAGCGTCGGCGGGCAGTGCCGGAACTCGGTGAGCGCCAACGGCATGTACTGCTCGATGCTGAGGAACCCGGCCCCGGCCAGCCCGCGCATGGCCAGGGTGGCCGGCAGACCGGGACGGAACCGCCAGGTGCCGGCCGGCAGCAGCCGCGGCACCGCGGCGATCACCGCCAGCACCGCCGCCGCGAGCAACACCGGCCAGCCCGGCACCGTGCGCGGCCCGGCCGCGCTGAGCGCCAGAATGCCCAGCCCGGCCACCGCCGCCCGGGTCGGCACCGCGCGGTCGAACGGCGCGCTGCTGCGCCCGTCCAGCGACCGCAGCGCCGGCACCAGCAACGCCACCGCCACCGCCGCCAGCACCGGCACGAGCAGGAACACCCAGCGCCAGCCGAAGTGTTCGGCGATCGCGCCGGCCACCGCCGGACCGGCGAGCGCGGCCGTCATGAACGTACTGGTGTACAGCGCGAACATGGCCGGCCGCAGCGGCGGCGGGTAGCACCGCGCCACGATGACGAACATCGCCACCTGCAGCAGCCCGGCACCGAACCCGTAGACGGCCCGGCCGGCCAGGAACACCGCCATGCCCGGCGCCACCCCGCACAGTGCCAGCCCACCGGCGAACAGCACCGCGCCGACGAGCACCGGGACGAACACCCCGCGACGGTCCATCCACGGCCCGGCCAGTGCCAGCGCCAGCACGCTGACCGCCATCGGCGTGGCGAACGCCAGGGCGTACCAACGCATCCCGCCGAGATCGGCGGCCACCACCGGCATCACCGCGGCGATCGCGATGAGTCCGAAGGCGATCAGCACCCCGAGGATGAAGAAGCCCGGGGTGGTGACGCGCCGCGGGCCGGTCCACAGACCGGCCCGCGACAGTTCGGAGGTGGAGGTGGTCAGGACTGCACCACCTGGTCCAGCCGGTTGGCCGGCACCGGCAGCCCGTAGTGCTCACGCAGCGTGCGGCCGGTGTAGTCGGTGCGGAACAGCCCGCGCCGCTGCAGGATCGGGATGACGTGCTCGATGAACAAATCCAGGCTCTCCGGGAACACCGGCGGCATGACGTTGAAGCCGTCGGCCGCACCGTTGGTGAACCACTCCTCGATCGTGTCGGCGATCTGCTCGGGCGTGCCGATCACGGTGAAGTGCCCGCGCGCCCCGCCGAGGTAGGACAGCAGCTGGCGCACGGTGAGCTTCTCCTCGGCGGCGAACTTCAGGATCAGCTCCGCCCGGCTGCGGTCGCCCTCGATGGTGCGCGGCTGGTACAGCTCGGCCGGCAGCGGCTTGTCCAGTTCGAGCTCCTCGACCGGCCACTCCAGGAAGTCGCCGAGCGCCTCCAGCCCGCGCTCGGGCACCCGCAGGTCGTCGAGGTACTGGGCGCGCTCCTGGGCCTCCTGCTCGGTGCTGCCGATGAAGGGCTGCAGCCCCGGCAGCACCTTGACGAACCGCGGATCCCGGCCCGCCGCGGCCACCCGGGCCTTGAAGTCGGCGTAGAACTGCTGGCCGTCCTTGAGCGTCGGCTGGGCGGTGAAGATCGCCTCGCCCCACTTGGCGCCGAAGTTCTTGCCGTTCTCCGAGGAGCCCGCCTGCACCAGCACCGGCCGGCCCTGCGGCGAGCGGGGCACCGTCAACGGCCCCGCCACCGAGTAGAACTCGCCGCGGTGGTTGATCTCGCGGATGTGCCGGTCGTCGGAGTAGCGGCCGGACTCGCGGGACCCGACGATGTAGTCGTCGGTCCAGCTGTCCCACAGCTTGGTGACCACGTCGACGAACTCGTCGGCGCGCCGGTACCGGTCGAGGTGGTCGGGCCGGTCCTCGAGACCGAAGTTGCGGGCGATCTTGCGGTCGGAGGTGGTGACGATGTTCCACCCGGCGCGGCCGCCGCTGATGTGGTCCAGCGAGCCGAACCGGCGGGCCAGGTTGTACGGCGAGTTGTAGGTCGTCGACACCGTCCCGATCAGGCCGATCCGCTCGGTGGCCATCGCGATGGCGGTCAGCAGGATCAGCGGGTCGAGGCTGCCCTGCGGCTGGAAGTCCGAGGAGTTCCAGTGGCCGGGCGCGTCGGCGAAGAAGATCGAGTCGAACTTCGCCGCCTCGGCCTTGCGGGCCAGTCCGACCCAGTACTGCGGGTCGAACTCGGCGTTCAGCGGCGTGCCGGGCACCCGCCAGGCGGCCTCGTGCTGCCCGTAGGGCATCAGAAAGGCGTTCAGGTGAAGCCGGCGCGGCTGGCTCATTGCTGCTCCTCCGGGATCAGGTTGTCGACGATGTCGGCGAACACGACCGGTTCACGGATCGCGCCCACCTCGTAGAAGTTGTCCGCCAGCTCCTGCTCGGCGGCGATGATCTCGGGGGTGACGGGGATGAGCTCGGTTGCGGTGGCCACCACGAGGTCCGCGGCCTCGTCGACGGGGACACCGGTCTTCTTGGCGATGGCCTCGGCCCACACGTCCTGGTGCTCCCAGCCCCAGGCGTAGGTGTCGTTGATGCGGCGCAGCGTATCCGCCACGGCCGCACGGCGCTTCGGATCCTCCAGGCTGCCGGTGTTGGTGACCCACAGGCTCTCGCCGAAGTCGTAGGGATCCTGGCCGGCCTCGACGATCACCGCGTCGTGCTTGGTGATGGCCACCGTGGCGTTGGGTACCCAGATGGCCCAGGCGTCGACCGCGCCGGAGGTGAAGGCCGCCTGCCCCTTGGACGGGTCGAGGAAGACGAACTCCACGTCGTCGGGGCCGAGGCCGGCGCGCTCCACCGCCGAGAGCAGGAAGCCGTGCGCCGAACTCCCCTCGGGCACGGCGACCTTCTTGCCCTTCAGCTCGGCGGTGCTCTTCAGCGGCGATCCCTTCGGGGCCAGGATGTAGTGGTAGGACGCCGCGGTGTCGCGCAGCGTGCCGGCCGCCGAGACACGGAAGTTCAGCTTGTCGGCCGCGGCGGTGATCGGCGGCACGGTGCCGACGGTGCCCACGTCGACGTTGCCGGAGGCGACGGCCTGCACCAGCGGCGGTCCGTATTCGAAGGCGGCCCACTTGATCTCGTAGTCGGCGTCGTCGAACAACCCGGAGGCCTTGACGAGTTCGTCGATGCCGTCGTTCTGGTGGGCGATGGTGATGGTGATCCGGTCGTCGCCGCCGGAGGAGCAGCCGGTGAGCGCGGCGGCGGCCACACCGACGGCGAACAGGGACGCGAACAGCCGTTTCATCGGATTCCTTACGGGTAGAGCGAGATGATTTGCGGGGGAAGATGACTCAGTGCGCGAGGTTGGCCACCCCGAGCGCGTCGAGCAGCCGTACGCGCAGCTCGTCGCGTTCGGCGCCGTGGGTGCGCTCCTCGGCCGGGAGCGCCACGGTGAACTCGTGGCCGATGCGGCCGGCCTGCATCACCAGGATTCGGTCACCGAGCGCGATGGCCTCGTCGACGTCGTGGGTGACCAGCAGCATCGCCGCGTTGTGCCGTGCCCGCAGGTCACGGACCAGGGCGTGCATGCGCAGCCGGGTGATGGCGTCCAGCGCGGCGAACGGCTCGTCGAGCAGCACCAGCGACGGGTCGGCGACCAGCGCGCGGGCCAGCGCGACCCGTTGCGCCTCACCGCCGGAGAGCGTCTTGGGCCAGGCGTCGGCGCGGTCGGCCAGCCCCACCTCGGCGAGCGCGGCCAGCGCGCGCTGCCTGGCGTCGGGGCCCTTGAGCCCGATGGTCACGTTGCGCCAGGCCTTCTCCCAGGGCAGCAGCCGGGCGGCCTGGAACACGATCGCGCGGTCGGCCGGGACCCGGATCTCGCCGGCGTCGGGCCGGTCCAGCCCGGCCAGCAGCCGCAGCAGGGTGCTCTTGCCGCAACCCGACGGCCCCAGCAGCACCACGAATTCCGAACGGGCGATGTCGAGGTCGAGGTGGTCGAGCACCACCCGGTCGCCGAACCGTCGGACGATATCGCGGGCCTGCACGAACGAGGTGAGCAGTCCGGTCATGCCTGCACCCCGGTGTTGCGCCAGCGCAGCAGGGTGCGCTCCAGGACGCGCACGATCTGGTCGGCGGCCAGGCCGAACAGCGCGTAGATGGCCAGGCCCAGGAACACGCCCTCGTGGCGCATGTAGGTCTGTGAGAGCAGGATCATGTGCCCGATGCCCTCCTCGGCGTTGACCGTCTCCGCGGCGACCAGGCCGAGCACGCTGTAGGCCAGCGAGAAGCGCAGGCCGACCAGAAATCCCGGCAGCGCCCCGGGGAACACCACCCGCCGCAGCACGGTCAGCCGGGATGCCCCTGCGGCCCTTGCCATCTCGATGAACTGGTTGTCCACCCCGCGGATCGCGGCGAACAGGTTGAGGTACATCGGCACCGCGGCGCCGATCGAGATGAGCAGCACCTTGGTGAGCTCGTCGATGCCGAACCACACCACCATCAGCGGCAGGATCGCCAGCAGCGGAATGGTGTTGACGATCTGGTAGATCCCGTTGAAGGCCATCTCGCCGGCCCGGAACAGGCCGGCCAGCACGGCGGTGGGGATGGCCACCGCCAGCCCCAGCGCCAGGCCCAGGCCGGCGCGTTCCAGCGAGGTGGCGATGTCGGTGAACAGCGTGCCGGACTCGTTCTGGTAGACCGCCTCGGCCAGCACCGCGGTGGGTGCGGGGGCGATCGCGGGCGGCAGCAGGCCCAGCGCGCTGGTGAGCTGCCAGACCAGCAGGATCAGCAGCGGCGTGGTGTAGATGCCCAGTGGCCAGAACGAGACGATCCGGCGCCACCGGGACGGCCGCCCGGAAGCCGGGGTGATGACGTCGTAGGCGGTCCGGTCGGGGCCGTCGGCGGTGACGGTGGGCGGATGCGGGGCGACGTCGACCGTCGCAGGGAGCGTGGATGTCATGGCGTCCTCGTGTTCGGTGCCGCGGTGCGCGCGGCGCGCGGTTGGCTGGTGCCGGCCTACTCGGGGGATCGGCTATCGCCGGCAACAACACCGCTGACACAGCGCCATGGCGTCCCGCAGCCTCCTCTCCATGAACTGCCCGTCGTTCGCGGGGATGCCATAAGTCTGGCTACGGCACCGGCATCCGGGAACGGTTCGGATCGACGTGAACAAAATGCGCACCGCGCCTAAGGACCGCACAACGGAATCCGCCTCCCCCGAGGCAGCGGAAGGGGGAGGCGGATACGGCGGTGCGGCCCGGATCAGCGGGGCACGTCAGTACGGCGGGTGCCCGTGCCCGTAACCGGCCATCGCCTCGAGCCGGCGGATCCGGTCGGCGATCGGCGGGTGGGTGGAGAACAGCTGGCCGATGCGCTCGCCGGAGCGGAACGGGCTGGCGATCATCAGGTGGGCCTGATCGGCCAGCTTCGGGTCCGGCGGCAACGGCGCGGCCTCCACCCCGCCCGCGATCTTGCGCAGCGCGCTGGCCAGCGCCAGCGGGTCGCCGGTCAGCTCGGCACCGGACTGGTCGGCCTGGTACTCCCGCGACCGGGACACCGCCAGCCGGACGAGCGTCGCCGCGATCGGACCGAGCAGTGAAACGAGCAGCAGCGCAAGAGGATTCGGCCCGTTGTCGCGGTTGCCGCCGAACATGCCGGCGAACATCGCCATGTTGGCCAGCGCGGTGATCACCGAGGCCAGCGCGCCGGCCACGCACGAGATCAGGATGTCGCGGTTGTAGACGTGCGCCAGTTCGTGTCCGAGCACCGCACGCAGCTCCCGCTCGTTGAGCAGGTGCAGGATGCCGGTGGTGCAGCACACCGCGGCGTTGCGCGGGTTGCGCCCGGTGGCGAACGCGTTCGGGTTGGCCGTGTCGCTGATGTACAGCCGCGGCATCGGCTGATGCGCCGTGTTGGCCAGCTCCCGCACGATCCGGTAGAGCACCGGCGCCTGCACCTCGGTCACCGGCTGGGCGTGCATCGCCCGCAGCGCCAGCTTGTCGCTGTTGAAGTACACGTAGGCGTTCATCCCGATGGCGAAGATGAGCGCCAGCACCATCATGTTGCGGCCGAACAGCGAGCCGATGTACACGATCAGCGCCGACATGCCCGCCAACAGCACAAACGTCTTCAGCCGGTTGGCGTGCGGGTGCCAGGTCATCGCGGCGTCCTCCTCATCAGCATCGGGCTCCTCGGGGGAACTCTGCCGGAATAACGCTTAGCAGACCTTCGTAGGTTCCGTGCCGACGGGGCTCCGCGACGGTCAGCCCTGGCGGCTGATGGTGTACTCGACCAGCGTGGCCAGCGCGTCGCGGCCCGGCCCGGCCGGCAGGTGGGCGATCTCGGCGTGCGCCCGGGCGGCGTACTCGGCGACGGTCTCCTTGGCCCTGGCCATGCCCGGCGAGCGGCGCAGCAGCGCCAGCGCCTCGGCCAGCACGTCGTCGTCCTCCACCGGGCCGTCGGCCAGCAGTTCGCGCAACCGGGCGGCGTCGGCGTCGTCGCCGCGCAGCGCGTACAGCACCGGCAGGGTGTGCACGCCCTCGCGCAGGTCGGTGCCGGGCACCTTGCCGGACTCGTCCGGGTCGCTGTCGATGTCGATGATGTCGTCGGAGATCTGGAACGCGGTGCCGACGATGCCGCCGAGCCGGCTCAGCCGCTCGACCTGCTCGGCGTCGGCGCCGGAGAACGTCGCCCCGAACCGCCCCGAGGCGGCGATCAGGCAGGCGGTCTTCTCGTAGACCACCTTCAGGTAGTGCTCGACCGGGTCGACGCCGTCGGCCGCGCCCCGGGTCTCCCGCATCTGCCCGGTGACCAGCTGGGCGAACGTGTCGGCGATCACCCGCACCGCCTCCGGCCCGAGCCGCGACACCAGCCGCGAGGCGGTGGCGAACAGGTAGTCGCCGGCCAGGATGGCGATGTTGTTGCCCCAGCGGGCGTTGGCGCTCGGCGCGCCGCGGCGCACCTGGGCCTCGTCCATCACGTCGTCGTGGTACAGCGTGGCCAGGTGCACCAGCTCGATCACCGCGCCGGCGACGGTCACCTGCCACGCGTCCGGCTCCGGCCCCAGCTGGGCCGACAGCACGGTGAACAGCGGGCGGAAGCGCTTGCCGCCGGCCTGGAACAGGTGCTGCACCGCCTCGGCCATCAACTCGTCGGCCTTACCGAGCTCGGTGGCGATCAGATCCTCGATACGTGCCACGCCATCGCGGACGTCCGCGGCGAAACCGGCATCGCCGAAGTTCACACCCGCCACCACGGTCGCTGGGGTCCTCACCCTGCCAACATACTGTGAAACGTGAGCAACCCGGTGGGCTGGGCCCACGACCGTGACAATGCCGACCACATCGACCACGCCGACGTGGTGGTCGTCGGCGCCGGCCCCGCCGGATCGGCCGCCGCGGCCTGGGCCGCCCGCGCCGGCCGCGACGTGCTGGTCATCGACGCCGCGCCGTTCCCCCGCGACAAGGCCTGCGGCGACGGGCTGACCCCGCGGGCGGTGGCCGAACTCGAGCGGCTCGGGCTCGGCGGCTGGCTGGACGGGCGGATCCGGCACCGCGGGCTGCGATTGTCGGGCTTCGGCGCCGACGTCGAGGTGCCCTGGCCCGGGCCGTCGTTCCCGGCCACCGGCAGCGCGGTGCCGCGCACCGAACTCGACGACCGGATCCGCGCCGTGGCCGCCGACGACGGCGCCAAGATGCTGCTCGGCGTCAAGGCGGTCGGGGCCACCCACGACCCGGCCGGCCGGGTGGAGTCGGTCACCCTGCAGGACGGCACCAGGGTGCGCTGCCGGGAGCTGATCGTCGCCGACGGGGCGCGCTCCCCGCTGGGCCGGGTGCTGGGCCGGCGCTGGCACCGCGACACCGTCTACGGCGTGGCGATCCGCGGGTACGCGGCCAGCCCGCGCAGCGACGAGCCGTGGATCACCTCGCATCTGGAGCTGCGCTCCCCCGAGGGCCGGGTGCTGCCCGGGTACGGCTGGATCTTCCCGCTGGGCAACGGCGAGGTGAACATCGGCGTCGGCGCGCTGGCCACCGCCAAGCGCCCGGCCGACGCCGCGCTGCGGCCGCTGCTGGACTGCTACGCCGGGCTGCGCCGCGCCGAGTGGGGCTTCACCGGCCCGCCGCGAGCCGGGCTCTCGGCGCTGCTGCCGATGGGCGGGGCGGTGTCCGGGGTGGCCGGGCCGAACTGGATGCTCGTCGGCGACGCCGCGGCCTGCGTCAACCCGCTCAACGGGGAGGGCATCGACTACGGGCTGGAGACCGGCCGCTTGGCGGCCGGCCTGCTCGGCTCCGGCGACCTGAGCACGGCGTGGCCGGCGGTGCTGCGCGAGCACTACGGCCGGGCGTTCTCGGTGGCGCGGCGGCTGGCGCTGTTGCTCACCCTGCCCCGGTTCCTGCCCGTGACCGGCCCGGTCGCCATGCGCTCGACCCGGCTGATGACGCTGGCGGTGCGGGTGATGGGCAACCTGGTCACCGACGAGGACGCCGACCTGGTGGCGCGGCTGTGGCGGGCCGCCGGGGCCGGGTCGCGGCGGATCGACGCCCGGCCGCCGTTCTGCTGACTCAGTCCGCCGGTTTGACCGCGGCGTGCAGCGCGACGATGCCGCCGGTGAGGTTGCGCCAGCGCACCTGCGACCAGCCCGCGTCGGCGATCCGGCGGGCCAGGGTGGCCTGGTCCGGCCAGGCCCGGATGGACTCGGCCAGGTAGACGTAGGCCTCCGGGTTGGACGACACCGCCTGCGCGATCCGCGGCAGCGCCTTCATCAGGTACTCCAGGTAGACGGTGGCGAACAGCCGGTTCGTCGGGGTGGAGAACTCGCACACCACCAGCCGGCCGCCGGGCCGGGTCACCCGGGCCATCTCACGCAGCGCGGCGGTGTGGTCGACGACGTTGCGCAGCCCGAAGCTGATGGTGACCGCGTCGAACACCCCGTCGGCGAACGGCAGTCGGGTGGCGTCCCCGGCCACCTTCGGCACCGGCCGCCCCCGGCCGGCGGCGAGCATGCCGACCGAGAAGTCCGCGGCCACGCACCACGCCCCGCTGCAGGCCAGCTCCACCGTCGACACCGCGGTGCCGGCGGCCAGGTCCAGCACGGTGTCCCCCGGGCCGATGCCCAGCGCGGCGCGGGTGGCGCGCCGCCAGTACCGGTCCTGCCCGAGCGAGAGCACGGTATTCGTCAGGTCGTAGCGGCGGGCCACCGCGTCGAACATCGACGCCACGTCGTGCGGGTTCTTGTCCAGCGTCGCTCGGCTCACGGTGCCGACGCTACCTGCCCGCCCCGGCCCGCAGACACCGAGCGCGGGCGGAATGAATCGGGGCCGGAGTGACTTGACTCTGCTATGAGGCAAAAAGTGTGGTTCATCACCGGCGCGTCGCGGGGCTTCGGGCGCATCTGGACGACGGCGGCACTCGAGCGCGGCGACCGGGTGGCCGCCACCGCGCGCGATGTGTCGACGCTGGACGATCTGGCCGAGCGGTTCGGCGACGCGCTGCTGCCGCTGCGGCTCGACGTGACCGACCGCGAGGCCGACTTCGCGGCGGTCCGGCAGGCCGTCGACCGGTTCGGCCGGCTCGACGTCGTGGTCAACAACGCCGGCTACGGCCAGTTCGGATTCGTCGAGGAACTCTCCGAACAGCAGGTGCGCGACCAGATCGAGACCAACCTGTTCGGCGCGCTGTGGGTGACCCAGGCGGCGCTGCCGTTCCTGCGCGCCCGGCGCAGCGGCCACATCATCCAGGTGTCCTCGATCGGCGGGGTGACGGCGTTCCCGGAGATCGGGATCTACCACGCCTCGAAGTGGGCGCTGGAGGGGCTCTCGCAGGCCCTGGCCGCGGAGGTGGCGCCGTTCGGCATCCACGTCACGCTGGTGGAACCGACCGGGTATGCGACCGACTGGGCCGGGCCGTCCGCCCGGGTGGCGACCCCGCTGCCCGACTACGTCGCGGCGCACGCCGAGGTGGCCCGGGACCGCGAGCAACGCTTCGCCCGGCAGGGCGATCCGGCGGCCTCGGCCGCGGCCCTGCTGCGGGTGTTCTTCGGGGCCGCGCCCCTCGAGGTGGTCCGGGACGACTACGACGACCGGCTGCGCACCTGGGAGCAGTGGCAGCCGGTGGCCGTCCTCGCACAGGGCTGACCGCCCGCTGCGGACCGATCCCGGCCGCCGCCTGTCGCTAGGGTTACCGCATGCGGTGGTGGCGCGCGGTCGTGGTGCTGGTGGCGGGTGTGGTGCTCGCCGTGGCCGGGTGCGCCCGGTTCGTGCCCGGGACGGGGGTCGCCGACCTGCCGCCGGTGACCGTCTCCGACGACGGGTACGGCATCGTCACCGGGGATCCGGACGCCCCGGTGCAGCTGGAGTTCTACATCGAACCGCAGTGCCCGCACTGCCACCGGCTGCTGACCGAATCCGACGCGGCGCTGCGCGCGGCGATCGCGCTCGGCCGGCTCGTGGTCATCTACCGGCCACTGACGTTCCTGGACTTCGGCGACGACGACACCTCGGCCCGGCTGAGCAACGCGCTGTTCGCCGCCGTCGACCCGGGCACCTCCGCCCCGGCGTTCCACGATTTCCTCATCGCCCTCTACGACCACCAGCCGGAGTACGGCGAACCCGCACCGGACGACGACGAGATCGCCGGCTTCGCCGAACGGTCGGGGCTGCCCGCGGTGGCGGTGCAGCGGATCGCCGACGGCGACGTAGTGGTCGACACCGTGGCGATGGACGAGTTCAACGCCGACACCCTGCTCGAGATCACCCCGGACCGGGTGGCCACCCCCACCGTCGTCGACCTCGCCACCCTCGAGGAGGTCGACACCGGACCGGAGGACTGGCTCGACCGGCTGCTCGACGGCGCGTGAGCGGCCGTCCTCCGCGGCGCGTCAGGCGGCGCTGCACCAGTGCGACGACCACCAGCGCCCCGCCGGCGATCAGCCAGCCCACCACCGCGATGGAGCCGGCCGGGATGATCGCCAGGGCGGCGTTGCGGTCCCGAACCCGCACCAGATTCGGGTCGTTGACGTCGTATTCGACGTAGATGCGCATCCCGTTCTCGAGTTCGGACGGGTAGAGCACCCCCAGCTCCGGGCGGTAGGTGACCCGGTCCGGGGTGACGAACTCGATCGTCGAGCGGCGCGGCCCGGCACTGAGCACCTCGGCCTCGGCCACCCCGAGATGGCGTTCGATCTGCCGGTCGTTGCGCCAGGCCCCGAGCACCAGCAGCACGCTCTGCAGGGTGACCACGCAGGCCAGGACGATGATGCCGATCCGCACCCGGCGCAGGATCCGCTCGCTGCGGGTCTCCTCCGGTGAACCGGCCAGCCGCGGAACCAGGAAGTGCCACACGGCTTTCAGCCACGACCACAGCGTCGCCAGGGCGGCGGCCGCCGGTGCCGGGGCTTTCGCTGCGCTCACAGGCGGTCTCTCGTTCGCTGCGCTCACAGGCGATCTCTCGTTCGCTGCGCTCACAGGCGATCTCTCGTTCGCTGCGCTCACAGGCGATCTCTCGTTCGCTGCGCTCACAGGGCCGCCTTGATCGCGGCGTGCAGCGCCCGCAGCGACGACCGGTCGGCTTTCACCTCCAGCACCCGCAACCCGTCCTGCGGCTCGTCGAGCGCGTCGGCGAGCTCGCCGACCTCGATCTGGCGGCTCTCCACGTGGTAGGCCCGGCACAGCGCGCCCACGTCGACGTCGTGCGGCGTGCCGAACACCCGCGACGACACGTCGGAGAACCGCGGATCGCCCTGCTCGAGCAGCTCGAAGATGCCGCCGCCGTTGTCGTTGCTCACCACGATGGTCAGCCGGCGCGGGCACGGTTCGGTCGGCCCGATGAGCAACCCGGACGCGTCGTGCACGAACGTCAGGTCACCGATCAGGGCGACGGTGCGGCCGTCGCCGGCCCGCTCGTGCGCCAGCGCGGCGCCGATCGCCGTCGACACCGTCCCGTCGATCCCGGCCACCCCGCGGTTGGAGCGCACCGCGATCCCGTGGGTGTCCAGGCCGACCAGCGCGGCGTCGCGCACCGGGTTGGACGCCCCCAGCACCAGCTGGTCCCCCGGACGCAGCGCGTCGGCCACCGCGGCCGCCACGTGCAGGCCGGTGGTCAGCGGATGGGCCGCGAGCTGGCTGCGCACCGCGTCCATCGCGTGCCGGTTGGCCTCCGCGCAGCGGCGCAGCCAGGCCGGGTTGGGCTCGCCGCGGGTGACCGCCCGGGTGCCGGTGGCCTGCGAGTTGCCCGACACGTCCGGCCAGCGCGGGCCGGTGGTCAGCGCGTAGACCGGCACCGACGGGTCGGCCAGCAGCGCCGAGACCGGGCGGTGCAGCGTCGGGCGGCCCAGCATGATCACCTGCTGCGGCCGCAGCAACGGCAGCGCCAGCGGGTGCAGCGGGTTGTCGGCCGGCGGCGCGGTGGGCTCGGCCACCGTGGGCAGCCCGGCCAGGTTCGGGTGCACCCCGGCGCCGTGCCCGGCGATCACCACGGTGTCCGGGGTGAGGTCGATCTCCAGCGGCTGGTCGAAGCTGACCGGCGGGGTGTAGGTCCAGGGCCGGCCGTCCGGGCGGCCCGGCGGGGTCTCGGCCGGGTCGTCGTGCGGGTCGGGCACCAGCGGTTCGCGCAGCGGGATGTCGAACTGCACCGGGCCGGCGTTGGCGGTACGCGCCCCGGTCGCGGCGACGAGCACGCGGCACACCGCCGAGCGCCACTGCGCGTTGAGCTTGTCCAGCTCGCCCGGCGCGGCACGGGTGATGTCCGGGGCCAGGCCGAGGCTGATCGTGGCGCGCACCTGGGTACCGAAGTAGCCGAGCTGCTCGAAGGTCTGGTTGGCGCCGGTGCCGAGCAGTTCGTAGGGCCGGTTGGCCGACAGCACGATCAGCGGCACCCGCGCGTAGTTGGCCTCCACCACGGCCGGACCCAGGTTCGCCACCGCGGTGCCGGACGTCATCGCCACACACACCGGGGCGCCGCTGCCGACGGCCAGCCCCACCGCCAGGAACCCGGCGGTGCGCTCGTCGATGCGCACGTGCAGCCGCAGCCGGCCGGCGCGGTCGGCGTCGTGCAGGGCGAACGCCAGCGGGGCGTTGCGCGAACCCGGGCACAGCACGACATCGCGGACGCCGCCGCGAACGAGTTCGTCGACGACCACGCGGGCCTGCGCCGTCGAAGGGTTCACCCGTACAGCCTATGCGGCTCCCACGCTGCGGATGAATTCCAGTGCCGCGGCGTTGACGACCTCGGGTCGCTCGATGAAGCCCAGGTGGCCGGTGTCCGGAATCTCCAGGTAGCGCCCGTTGGGCAGGGCCTCGGCGACCTCGCGGCCCAGGTAGGCCGGCAGCAGCACGTCGTCGGCGAACCCGATCACCAGCGCCGGGTGGGTGATGGCGCGGTAGGCGGGCAGCCGGTTGCCCACCGGCCCGCACTCGAGCTGGCGACGCAGGCCCGGGGTCTGCTTGGTGGGCCACATGGTGAACATCTCGATCCAGTCGCGGACCTTGGTGTCGTCGTTGAGCGTGGCCGGCGAGAAGTTCTCCAGCAGCCGGATCTTGGCGTCCATCTCCGGCGGCAGCTCGACGCCGGATTCGATGAGCGCGATCTCGGCCCGGCGGAAGAACTCGCGGGTGCGGTCGTGGCGGCCGCGGGTGGCCATCAGCACCGCGGAGCGCACCAGCTCGGGCCGGGCCAGCATGAGCTCCTGGGCGATGAACGACCCCATCGACACCGACACGATGTGCACCGGGCCGGCGCCGACCTTCTCGATCAGCGCGGCGGTGTCGTTGACCAGGGTCTCGGTGGTGAAGTCGCCGGCGTTCTCGGTCGCCCCCACCCCGCGGTTGTCGAACGTGATGCAGCGGTACCCGGCCCGCAGGAACTCCGGCACCTGATAGAGGTGCCAGGTGCGGCCGGCGCCGCCGCGACCCGCGATGAACAGCACGGGTTCGCCGCGGCCACGGTCGTCGTAAGCCAGATTCACGCCGACGACGGTACCGCCTCGCCGCGGCGGCCCCTCGACAGCTCGCCTGTCGCCGCATGTCCCGGGTGGGGCGGCACCGGGCGAGTGCTCAGTGCGTCAGGCCACCAGCGGCAGGCAGGCGGCGATCCGGTCGATCCACCACTGCCGCCGCTCGGCCGGCACCGCCAACGCCGCCAGCCGGGCCGGGTCGGGGCGGACCGGACCGACCGGCAGGGTGCCGTCGACGGGCTGCGGGGTTTCGGCGACGTCCTCGACGAACAGCCCGCCGGTGCCCAGCCCGCAGGCGTGCCGCAGCTGCGGCAGTGCCGCGGCGGCGAGCAGACCGCGGCCGATGCCGACCGCCGAGTCCAGGGCACTCGAGACGACGACCGGGACGTCGACCTGCGCGGCGATGTCCAGCAACCGCCGCACCCCGCCGAGCGGGGCGACCTTGAGCACCGCGACGTCGGCCGCGCGGGCGCGCACCACCCGCAGTGGGTCGTCGGCCTTGCGGATGCTCTCGTCGGCGGCGACCGGGACGTCGGTGCGGCGGCGCAGCTCGGCGAGCTCCGCCACGGTGCGGCAGGGCTGCTCGAGGTACTCGATCGGGCCGTCGGCGGTGAGCGCGGCGGCGGCCGCGGCGGCCTGCTCGACGGTCCAGCCGCCGTTGGCGTCCACCCGCACGGTGGGCACCAGTGCGCGGACGGCGTTGACCCGGGCCACGTCGTCGGCCAGGGTCTGACCGGGCTCGGCGACCTTGACCTTGGCGGTGCGCGCCCCCGGGAAGCGGGCGAGCACCGCGGGCACCTCGGCCGGGGTGACGGCGGGCACGGTGGCGTTGATCGGGATGCGGTCGCGGTGCGCGACGGGCGCCGGCCGGTAGGCGGCCTCCAGCGCGGACGCCAGCCAGTGCGCGGCCTCGGGCGGTTCGTACTCGGGGAACGCGCCGAACTCGCCCCAGCCCTCCGGGCCGTCGATCAACGCGACCTCGCGGACGGTGATGCCGCGGAACCGGACCCGCATCGGCAGCGCCACGACGTGCAGGCGGTCCACGAGCTCGTCCAGATCCGGCATGGAAACCATCCTGCCGGGGCGGGTTTGGGACGGCCGGATCCGGGGCATCCTTCAGAAACTTAAGTTTCGAGACGAAGGAGTGCTTCGTGCCATCGAAGACCCTCATCCCCACGGCGGCGGCCGTCACCGCCACGGGTGTCATCGGCGGGCTGGCGAGCCGGCCGGCCAGGACCGCGTGGTTCAAGCGGCTGCGCAAACCGCCGTACCAGCCGCCACCCCAGGTGTTCCCGATCGCCTGGAACGCGCTCTACAGCACCATCGCGACGGTGTCGGCCTCGACGATCGACGAGTTCGACCGGCAGGGCCGCACCGCGGAGAAGCGCCGCTACATCGGCGCCCTGGGCGCGAACCTGGTGCTCAACGCCGGCTGGTCCTGGCTGTTCTTCAACCGGCGCCGGCTCGGCACCGCGGCCGTGGCGGCCGGTGTGCTGGCCGCCAGCAGCGCCGACCTGACCCGCCGCTCGGTCGCGGCCCGCGGG
>Ga0207874_1000682_pt1 | contig 46270 bp, 33 predicted proteins | sample HigsolmetaAR201D_FD_184833 | JGI IMG/M metagenome (GOLD analysis project Ga0207874, IMG submission 184833) | Ionic liquid and high solid enriched microbial communities from the Joint BioEnergy Institute, USA - AR20-1-D (SPAdes) (version 2) ...
CCGGGCGATTCGCCGCCGCGAGCAGTTCGAGGGAGGCCACCTGCCGATTGTGGCGATGACAGCCCGCGCCATGAAGGGCGATCGTGAGCTATGTTTGGAAGCGGGGATGGATGGTTACCTGTCCAAGCCGATCCGCCGCGCGGAGCTGCTGGACGTCTTGCGCGCGGCCTGCCCCGACGCCGTATTGCCAGCGCGCCAGGACCAGCCCACCCAGCCGTCGGCCGTCGACGCAAGTCCCAGCGGGAGCACACCCTTGCCGGAATCTGATACCCTGCCCGATACTGACGCCACCGGCCAGTCGCTGGAACCGCTGGAGCTGAACTGGCATCAGGCCCTGGCTTCGGTGGAAGGCGACCACGAACTGTTGTCGGTCGTGCTGGAAGCCATGACCGAGGAGGTCCCGCACCTGCTTGACCAGGCCGATCATGCCCTGGAGAGCGGCGACGCTAAGACCTTCCATCGCGCGGCCCACTCGCTCAAGAGCTCGCTGCGCATCTTCCAATTGACCGAGCTGGTGGACCTGGCCCAGCGGCTGGAACTGTTGGGCAAGGATAACGAGCTGCATCTGGCTCGGCCGTTGATGCCGCACATGCGCCGCGAAATCGAGCGGCTGCTGGTGGCCGTGGAGGCTTATCTTCGTCGGGCAGCGTCCAGCAACACCGTCTGACACGCCGAGGCCCGGTTAGCCATTGGCCAAGGCCACCGTGCGGCTGGTACCATGATGCGCGTCGCTACTGGTGTTTTCTGCCCGATTGCCGCGCGCCATGTCCGAGTTTGCCATCACCATTCGAGCCGCCCTGCCGTCCGACCTGGAGACCGTGGTCGAGTACAACCGTCGCCTGGCCTGGGAAACGGAGAGCAAAGAGCTGTCGCTGCCGAAGCTGCGGGCGGGTGTGGCGGCCGCGCAGGCCGATCCGCAGAAAGCCCGCTACTTCCTGGCCGAGGTCGATGGCACCGTGGCGGGCCAGTTGATGCTGACCCGCGAGTGGAGCGACTGGCGCAACGGCGACATCTGGTGGATTCAAAGCGTGTATGTCGCCAGCGACTTTCGCCGCCGCGGCGTGTTCACCGCGTTGTTCCGGCATGTGGAACAACTGGCCCGCAGCCAGCCCGACGTGGTGGGGGTGCGGCTGTACGTCGAAGAGCGCAATCACGCGGCGCAGCAGGTCTATGCGGCGCTGGGCATGAAACCTGCCGGCTACCTCGTGCTGGAATCCCTTTGGTAATCGCCGCACGCCACGGGAGCGGGGCCTGCTTTGTCGGTGGGCCGACTGGTCCTAGGCTTCCGAAAGCGCGGCGGCTGGTGGCAACGAGCGATCTTTGATGGTGCAACCGCTTCGCTTTCTGCTGCTTCAGGTGCGTAACTTCGACGACCCGATGCTGGTTGCCGAGGTGCGATCATTTGCCCGAGCCTTGCGCGTGCGGGAAGAACAAATCGCCGTGGCCGATCTGCTGGCCGGCTTTCCCCATGCCGCTATCCTGCGAACGTGCGATGCGGTGCTGCTGGGCGGCAGTGGGCATTACTCGGTCGCCCACGATTCGCCCTGGCTCGATGAGATTCTGGCGGGCCTGGCCGAGCTGTGCCAAAGCGGCAAGCCGACGTTCGCTTCGTGCTGGGGCTTTCAAGCCATTGCCCGGGCGCTGGGCGGCCGGGTCATTCACGACGTCGAGCGGGCCGAGGTCGGCACTCTGCCGATCACGCTGACGGAAGCAGGTCGCCGTGACCCGATCTTTGGGGCCTTGCCGCTGACCTTCCTCGGCCAGCTAGGGCATGAAGACCACGTGGTGGAACTGCCGCCTGGGGCGATTCGCCTGGCGTATTCCGCAAAGGCGGAGCACCAGGCTTTCTGCCTGGCAGGCCGCCCGGTGTACTGCACCCAGTTCCATCCGGAGTTGAATCGCGACGATTTCCTCGCCCGGCTGGAAGCCTATCCACAGTATGTGGCCGCGACTTCCGGCATGACCTTGGAGCAGTTCCGCAGCGCGGCTCGCGACACGCCCGAAGCTGAGTCGCTGCTGCCGCGGTTTGTCGAAACCTTTCTGGGCCCGGCGCTGGCCTAAACGGTCGCGTGCCGCCGCGGTTTGCCGTTTGTGCGGTTGAGTCTGCTGTGGTAGTTAATCACTCTAGCTTGCATTCCCGCTTCCTTTCCGAACGGTCCACGCGCAGGAACGGCAGACGATGGGCAAGGCCCTGGTTACTGGCGCCACCGGATTCATTGGTCCTCACCTGGTTCGCATACTCCAGCGGCAAGGCGATGAAGTCATCTGCCTGCGGCGGCAGCGCAGCGACGTATCGCGGCTGGAACCGCTGGGCGTGAAGTTCGCCATCGGCGACGTGACCGATAAGGAAAGCCTGGCTGCGGCCGTGGCCGGTGTCGACGTGGTGTATCACCTGGCCGGGCGCACGGCTGGCTTCAACATGCGCCAGTACCTGGACGTGAACGAAGGCGGCACGCGCAATCTGCTCGAAGCCTGCGCCGCCCAGTCCAACCCGCCGGTGGTAATCCATGTCTCGTCGCTGGCGGCCGGAGGCGTGTCGCCGCGTACGCGGCTGCGGGTGGAGAGCGACCCGCCGGAACCGGTTTCGATGTACGGGCGGAGCAAGCTGGCCTCGGAGGCGGCAGCCCGGATGTTCGCCGGCCAAGTGCCGATCAGCATCGTGCGGCCACCGGTGGTGCTGGGCGAGGGCGATCGGGCCAGCCTGCCGCTGTTCCGCAGCATCTGGCGCACGCGGCTGCATGCCGTGCCGGGGTTGAGCCGTCCCCGGTATTCGATCATCCACGCGACCGATCTGGCCGAAATGCTCGCGGCCACCGCGGCACGCGGCCAGCGGCTGAATCCGGCGGCGGACGACGCCACCTTCTACGACGGCGTGTACTACGTGGCGGCCGATGAGCACGTCACCTGGGGCGAGCTGGGCCGCATGATCGGCGAGGCGCTGGGGCGCAAGCCGCTGGTGCTGCCGATGCCGCTGGCGATCGTGCGCGGCGCCGCCTTGGGAGCCGAGGGGGTGGCCAGGCTGCGGCGCAAGCCGATGGTGTTCTGCTGGGACAAGGTGCGCGAAGCCGCGGCCGGCTCGTGGACCTGTTCGCCGGAGAAGGCCCAGCGGGAGTTGGGCTGGAAGGTCGGCGCCGATCTGCTCAGCCGCCTGGCTCAAACGGCAGCCTGGTATCGCGAGCAGAAGTGGCTCTAGCGAAGGTGCGCGAAGCTTGCCGGATGTGCCGCTTAGGGCAACGGTGTGGTCGGGGGGGAAGTGATGCAACCTACTGCGCCTCAAGAAGTAATGAGGTCTGTCGCGGTCGCAGGGGGTTGACAGAATCGATCAGGAAGTCCTAGACTACGGACCAAACGTTGCCCTGTGAACGTTGGCTTCCGCATGATGCGCGTTTATTGGCTGTTGGGGTTAAAGGAGAGATGGGCACGCTTCTCTGATCTGGCCTCAAGCGTCCTTAGCACGCCTCACCCCTTTTTCTACGCGCACGGAATCTGACAGGAACGGAATTCACCACCTGGCTCTTTGTACTTCACGGACGGACAACACTAGCCCTGCCCATTGCGCGCTAGTTTGTTGCGCCGGGAGCGGCCGTCCGCCCGGCAAAGGGAGTTTGACTGATGCCACACCTTCCCACCGCATCCACCGACTTGATTCACCAGGCTCGACCCGCGCGCACCATGAGCGCCGATGAAGAGTTCCTGGCTGCTCGGGTGGAACGCGCGATCCGCCGCGGCACGAACGACAAGGTGCGCAACCTGTCGGTCACGGTCGTGGATGGGACTGTGATTCTCAATGGCCGCTGCGCGACCTACTACTGCAAGCAGCTCGCTCAGACGGCCGCCTTCCCCTACCTGGAAGATCGCCAGCTTTCCAACCAGATCGAGGTCTGGTAAACGGCACCGCGATCCGGCGGCCGGCTCCCGCCTGAGGAAACCGCAGGCGTGGGTTGGCGTGATGATCGAACGAAGTGCTATCAATGCTAGCAATGCCCGTCGCCACACTGGGCTTGGCGATGGGCATCGTTCGTTTTATGGCCGCCCCCGTGCCGGAAAAGTTTCCGCAGCTTGCCTGAAAGGCCTTGCTCCGCTGAGTTGGCCCGCGATACATGCTGCCGCCTGAAGGCCGTGGCGGCCAATCACTTCACCCGGCTCATGTACCGGATGAACTCGTTCTCAAGCGTGTTCAGGTCGCCGAAGATGCGGGTGAACTCGGCCAGGCGATCCTCGGGCTTATCCCAGATGAGCGGGTCTTTCTCCGACAGCAGCTTGAGATACTCCACGAACTCACGCTGCTTGACCCGGTTCAGGTAGAAGCACAGCGCCCAGGCGTCGGCATACGCGGCCGTGGCTTCGTCCACCTTGCGGAACCGCAGGTCATCGCTGAGCAGGGCTGCCAGCGAGCCGGTTGCCCGCGACGGCAGGTTCTGCCGGAAGGTCTGCATCCGCATCCGGTTCACCTCGCCGATGGAGCTCCAGCCCCGGGCGTTGGAGAGATCGGGCGTTTCAAAGTACATGGCCACGCCTTCGCTGAGCCACAGCGGAATGTCGGCGTAGCGTTGGTGCATGCCGGAGTTGAAGGCGATCTGGTGCGTGGCCTCGTGGATGATCGTCGCCACGGTGGGGGCGGCGTTCGGTTGGGCCAGCATCGTGTTGATCTGGGCCGTGTTGAGGCGGCTGCCCCGCGCGGCGCCGGCGATGCCGGTCAGGTCGTACATCGCCATGCGGTTGGTGCGCAGGCTGTAATAGCCGATTACCGAGCCGGCGGCTTGGCCCAGCTCAGCCTGGGCATAGCGGACGTAGCTTTCCTTGTCGCCGAATACCAGGGCGACCAGCGGGAACTGCGGATTGCGCAGCTTGTTGAAGCCCCGCCGTGACCAGTAGTTTTCAAAGCCGCGATACAGCCGCTCGAACAGGCTGCCGCACCAGGCGGCATACGCCCGCGAGGTGTTGTGCACGATCAGGTAGTTGTTCGTCTCGTACGTGGTAAAGCCCGGCGGCAGCGCGGCCAGCAGTTCCGCCGCAAGCTGATCCTTGGACAGCGGCTCAAAGGGCGTGTCATCCGTTTGGCGGCTGACGAGGTTGGCCGGCTCGATGCTGTGCAGCACGCCGTCGCGGCCCAAGAGCAGCAGGCCGCCATCGGCGGCGGTCACTTGCACCTGGCCCGATACTTGCTTCTCGCCGTCGCCGTCGCGGTAGACCACGTGATCGAGGGCCACGGCTGGCCGAGCCGCCGCCAGCAGCGAGGCCAGCAGCACCGGAACGAACACACGCCGCCGCAGGCGGGGCGATGAAGTCGACAAGCCAAGCGGCAAGCGCAGGGCCCGGTGGAGGGCTCGGGGCATGCGGAACCTCGAAGGGCGGGAGGAAAGGAAACGGCGGCAACGTACGTTCCATTGTAACGTGACGCGTTCGCGGCGGAGTAGCCGCCGACTGGCGGGGCGCACGTGGGAGCGACGCAGGCGGGGGGCGTCTTCAACTCTAGCCCAGGTGTGCCGGGGGAGCCTGCACCGCGGGGCGATTGCCCACGCTGCCTACCGGGTGTTCCTGCCCGCATTACCGCTGCCAACAGAAAAACCGGCCCGTCGGCGGCAGGGCCGACGAGCCGGTGCTGGTTGTACCGTTGCGATGGCAACGGATCGGAGCCGGGTATCGCTTAAGCGATGATGTCGTGGACCACTTTGCCGTACACGTCGGTCAGGCGGAAGTCGCGGCCGGCATAACGGTAGGTGAGCCGTTCGTGGTCCAGGCCCAGCAGCCACAGGATCGTGGCGTGCAGATCGTGCATGTGCACGCGGTTCTCCTGGGCATAGTAGCCGTATTCATCGGTGGCGCCGTAGGCCAGGCCGCCCTTCACGCCGCCTCCGGCCATCCACATAGTGAAGCCTTGCGGGTTGTGGTCGCGGCCGTTGGCGCCTTGCACCATCGGGGTGCGGCCGAACTCGCCGCCCCAGACCACCAGAGTGTCTTCCAGCAGGCCGCGCTGCTTGAGGTCGGTCAGCAAGGCGGCGATGGGCTGGTCGGTCTGCAGGCAGTTGCGCTCGTGGCCGGACTTCAGGTTGCTGTGCTGGTCCCACACGTTGGCCGTCGACACCTGGATGTAACGCACGCCGGCCTCGGCCAGGCGGCGGGCCAGCAGGCACTGGCGGCCGAAGTTATCGGTGTCGGGCTTGCCGATGCCGTACAGCTCGTGGATGTGCTTGGGCTCGCGGTTCAGATCCAGCACCTCCGGAGCCGTTTCCTGCATGCGGAACGCCAGCTCGAACGCCTCGATCGCGCCCTCGATCTGCTCATCGTGGCCCGCCTGGTCCAGGTGGTCGCGGTTGAGCTGCTGGATGAAGTCCAATTGCCGCCGCTGGGCGTCGAGGCTTTCGCCGCCGCTGAGGTTCGTAATGCGGCCATCGCCCAAGCGGCCCGAGCGGCCGATGGTGGTCGCCTGGTGGGAGGCCGGCAGGAACGCCGAGCCGTAGTTGCGGGGACCGCCGTGCCCGCTGGACGGGCTGATCGAGATGAAGCCCGGCAGGCTGCTGTTCTCGGTGCCCAGGCCGTACGACACCCAGGCGCCGACCGAGGGCCGTACGAAGTTGTCGGTACCGGTGTGCAGCATGCACACGGCCTGGCCGTGCGACTGCCCACGGCTGTGCATCGAGCGGATGATGCACATATCGTCGACGTGTTTGCTCAGGTGGGGCAGCAACTCCGACACCCACAGGCCGCTTTCGCCGTGCTGGGCGAACTTCCACGGCGACTTCATCAACGTGGGCTTGGCGTCGATGTTGGCCGAAGCCTTAAAGGGCAGGTCCTTGCCGTCGTCCTTTTGGAGCTGCGGCTTGTAGTCGAACAAGTCGACATGGCTGGGCCCGCCGTGCATGAACAGGAAGATCACCCGCTTGGCCTTGGGGGGGTGATGGGGGAGTCGGGCCGAGGCCGACGCCTGGGCGGTGGAGCCGGCGGTCAGTCCTGCGAAGGCCAGATATCCAAACCCGGCGGCGGTGTTCTTCAGCAGTTGACGGCGGGACAACACGCTGGAGATGGGAATGTAACCTGGCATGGCATCGACTCCGTGTCACGATGAAGGCTGTTTTGGGCGTGGACGGTGGGACAAAGCAGCGGCAGGCCAGGCGCGCCTAGTTCAGCATGCGGAACTCGGTCGAAGCAAACAGGGCCTGCACGAACTGCCGCCACGCGTCCTGCGGCGACTGCTCGGCGGAAACCGCCTCGATGAAAGCCGCGGCGCGGCTGACCTCAAAGTCCGAGGCCGGCCGCGTGAGGATCAACTGGTAGGCCGTATCGATCCGCTTGGCGGTAGCCTGGGCCGCCTCGCTTTCTTCCTTGGGTTGCGGCACCATTTCCAGGAGCCGCGTGGCGGTGGCCTGGGCCTGCTGCTTCACGAACGGGTCGTTCAGCAGGAACAGGGCCTGCGCCGGCACGTTGGTGACGGCGCGGCGACCGGTGACCATGTCCGGATCGGCAAAGTCAAACACCGTCAGGAACGAGGGCAACTCGTTGCGGATGATCGGCAGGTAAATGCTGCGGAGCTGGATGTCGGCCTTGCGTCCGCTGGAGCTCTGGTTGTTGTTGCCGATGGCCAGGTAGCCCAGGCCTTGCACGGGCGACTCGCCCATGCTGAGGTCCAACTGGCCGGCCGCGGCCAGCATGCTGTCGCGGAGGGCTTCGGCGGGCAGCCGCTTGCGATGGGCCCGCCACAGCAGGCGGTTATCGGGGTCGATTTCCATCGCCTTGGGATTGTGCTGCGAGCTTTGCCGGTAGGTACGCGAGAGCACGAGTTGCCGGATCATGCTCTTGACCGACCAGCCCGACTCCACGAATTGCACCGCCAGCGTATCCAAGAGCAGCGGGTGGCTGGGCTGCTCGCCCAGGTGGCCGAAGTTATCGACCGAGGCCACCAACCCTTCGCCGAACACGTGCTGCCAGATGCGGTTGACCATCACGCGGGCGGTCAGCGGGTGATCGGGCCGGGCGATCCAGTTGGCCAGTTCCAGGCGACCGCTCTGGCCGGGGTTCTCGATCTCGACCGGGCCGTTGCTCATCACCTGGATGAAACCACGCTTGACCTTGGGCCCGCGGTTCTTGACCTCGCCGCGGATGCAGATCTGGCAATCTTCGATCTTGGGGGCCTCGCGGGCGGCCATGGCCGTGGGCGCCGGAGGCGGAGCGTTCTTTTCCGCGTCCTTGAGCTTGGCTTCCAGAGCGGCCAACTCTTTGCGGAGCTTTTCAATCTCGAGGCGGGCTTCCTCCATTTCGGGCGTGTCGCGCTGGGCGACCTCAGGCATCTCCTCCCCGGGGAGGAACTGCACGGCGTCGGCGATCACAAAGCCGGTGGTGCCTTCGGTGCTAATGGTGACCGAACCGGACTCGCCGGCCTCAAACCGGAACGTACCCAGCGATTTGAACAGCTTATCGATCGGCGGCGTCGCCGACTGATCCACCTTGATCAGCGTTTCGCCGTCGGCATGGCGGATCCGCACGGGCACGGCCGTATCGCGGCCGCCGCCACCGGCGTAGGCGATGCGCACTTCGTACTTGCCGGCCATCGGCAGCTTGGGCGTGAACGTGACCGACTTCTCGCCCTTGCCCGAACGCTCGTCGTGGATGTAACCCTTGCCGATGAAGTTAGGGCTATAACGCGATTCGGTCCACTGGCCGACCTTCTTGGCGTCGGCGTCATCGACCAGCACGCCGTGGCTGTTGCTTTGCAGTTGGGCCAGCCGGGTTTCAGCGGCCTTGAGTTCCTGCTTGGCCTTGGCAATCTGACCGTTGAGCTGATCGACCACTTGCTTGTGCGCGGCCAGAGCCTCGGCGTGCTCCGGTGCGATCGGCAGCGGCGTTTCCTTCCAGGCCGAAACGTACCGCTGGCTTTCGCCTTCGAGGGTGATCGTGCTCTTGAAGATGCCGGCCAAGGCGTAGTAGTCGACCGTGGGAATCGGATCGAACTTGTGATCGTGGCAGCGGGCGCAGCCTAGCGTCATGCCCAGGAAGGCCTTGCCCAGGCTGTCGATCTGTTCGTCGACCACGTCCATCACCAGTTTCTCTTTGTCCCGCTCACTGAGCATCTTGGAGCCCAGGTTGATGAACGTGGTGGCGATCAACTGCTCGGCACGCTGCTGATCGCTGGTGTACGGCAGCAGATCGCCCGCGATCTGCTCGCGAACGAACTGGTCGTACGGCTTGTCGCGGTTGAAGGCGTCAATGACGTAGTTGCGATACCGCCAGGCGTTGAAGAACGTGGCGTTGAAGTCGCTGCCGTTGCTGTCGGCGTAGCGGGCCACATCGAGCCAGTGCCGGCCCCAGTGCACGCCAAACTGGTCGGAGGCCAGCAGCCGATCGACCACCTTTTCAAAGGCCAGCGGCGATTTGTCTTCCAGAAACGCTTTGGCTTCCTCAGGCGTGGGCGGCAGCCCCGTCAGGTCGTACGTGACGCGCCGCAACCAGGTGAGCCGGTCGGCATCGGGGGCGGGCTTCAGACCCGCGGCCTCGAGTTGGGCCAGAATAAACGCGTCGACCTCGGTGTACGGCCACGAGGTGTCTTTCACATCGGGCGGACGGTGTGCCTCGGGCAGCTGGAACGCCCAGAACTCGCGTGCGGCTTGCAGGTCGATACCGGAGTTCGACTTGCGGGCAACCTGACCTTCGCGCGGGTCGGGGGCACCAAGCTTGACCCATTTCTCCAGAATGGCAATCTGCTCGGCCGGCAGCTTACCTTGCGGCGGCATCTCAAAGGTTTCGTACCGCACGGCTTGGATCAGCGGGCTTTCGTCGGGATTGCCCGGCACGATCGCCGGACCGCTATCGCCGCCTTCCATCCAGCCGGCCCGGGTGTCGAGTGCCAAGCCGCCTTTGAGTTCGCTGGCTTGGGCCGAATGGCATTCGTAACAGTGCTTCACCAGCAGCGGGCGGACTTCCTTCTCGAAGAACTCCAGGTGCTCAGCCGGAATCTTTTCCGCAGGCCGGGCGGCATCATCCTGGGCAGGCTCTGCACCTTGGGCCGCCGAGAAGCCTAGCACCATGGCTAATAGCCAGCACACCAAGCACCACACGGTCCATAGGACCTTGGTGGAGAAGGCCATCCGGGACTGGCTCATGCAAGAAGCACAAACGCGCACTGAAGCAGCCGGGGTGTGCAGAATCTTCATGCTACCAGGTGGGATTAAGGTAGAAGGCGTGAAGAGAATGGGTGGCTGGCATTATACCCGGGGGGCATGCATTTCCCATACTTTTTTCGGCCTGGGGCCCTTGCGGACGACAATTTCCACGAGAATTCGGCCAGTCTGACTTAACTGCCCGAAGCTGCGGTCGTTTATAGAGTTAAGTCGATTGTTGAGGCCTTAAGTCACGGCGCTTTCAGCAGATAATGAGCGCGTGCGCGCTATAAGTCGGCGAATTGCGCCTACGGTTGTGTTTCAATTCGATACAGGTGCGTCTTGGTCCGTACGAATAGGGCATCGCCTGCAACAGCCGGCGAAGCCATGCAGCCAGCGTCAAGTTTATTGGTTGCCAGCAGTTTGAACTCGGCCGCGGCCTCGATCACGCGCGTTTCGCCGTCCTCGTCGAAGAAGTAAATCCGGCCCTGGTTGTACAGCGGCGAGGCCGAATACTTGCCGCCCAGTCGCTGCGTCCAGATGCCGCTTCCTTGCGTGGCATCAACACATGCGGCGATGCCATCGTCGTTCACCATGAACAGCAGTTGGTCGACCAGCAGCAGCGATGGCCGCTTGGGCGAAGTCCGCCCAAACTTCCAGGCCACGTGGCTATGGGTGATATCGCCTTGGCCATCGGGCCGAATGGCGAAGGTCCGGAAACCGCCTGCTGCCGAGTTGGCATACACTAGCCCATTGCCATACAGCGGACGTGCGGCCGCATTCATGCCGCCGCTATACACCCGCCAGATCTCCTGGCCCGTGCGCGGATCATAAGCCACCGTGGCACTGGCGCTTGGACTGATGAGCAGATCGCGGCCGTTGATGGCGAAGACGGTCGGCGTGCTGAACGCCTTTTTGATGTCGCCGTTATCGCTGTCGTATTTCAGATTGCGATCGGTTTTCCAGACGGTTTGCCCGGTCTGCTTATCCAAGGCAACGAGGTACTGCACATCGAAACCATCGAAGGTGAGAATCACCAGGTCGCCATACAGGATGGGCGATGAGGCGGGGCCGCGATGATGGTTGCAGGGCAGGTCGCGCCGCTGCCAGAGGATCTTGCCGGTGGCCGTATCCAGACACGCGGTGCCGTAGCTGCCAAAGTGAACGTACACGCGGCCGGCTTCGATGGCCGGCGTACACGAAGCGTAACTGTTGAAGTCCGGCATCCAGGCCGGCCTCTCAACATCCCACAGCTTGATGTTGTGGACAAGCTTGCCGGTCGCCCGATCCACGCAGATGGCGAACATCTCATGGCCATCGGGTGTGGCCGTGGTCAGCCAGATTTGATCGCCCCAGATCACCGGGCTGGACCAGCCTTTGCCGTGGATGGCAGTCTTCCAGGTGACATTTTCAGTTTCGCTCCATGTGAGCGGCAACCTGGCATCGCGGGCGTGACCATCGCCGCGGGGGCCGCGGAACTCTGGCCAGTTTTCCTCGGCCATGGCCAGGCTGGGCAACAAGACCGCGGTAGCAACCGCCATCCAGGAACCGGCCAACAACGTCGCACGGGAGAAGGTTTGCTGCGGCATCAGAACGTTCCGGGGTTAAAGCCGGGCAATGTCAGAAGGGAAAGCGGCAAGGCCCTGCCCACGGAAGGGAGCCGTCCAACCGGAGCTTAGGGAGGCGCGGCCTGCCTGCCGGCCATAATCGTAACACGGCTCAAACGGCAATCGCCAGTCCAAGTGAGGGGGCGTAGCCTCGTAAGGCGTGGGGCGTGTGGGGGGCGTACGAGGCGAGAGACGCGAGGCATCGCCGCGTAACGCGGCCACTGACCAAAGCGGCCATCGACCGTTAGAATGAACCCGGCGGTGGATCGCCGGCGGAAGCCGTGCCGTGTAAGGGGCCGCTGTGCGGACCAACGAACGACGCTGGTTTGCTGATGTTGCCTACGCCGCCCGGTTCACAGAGCCGGGGCACGCATCATACGCCGGAGCATGCGGAGCCTCGCCGCGGCACCCCCGGCTCCTTGTTCCTTGACCCATTCTCTCCCAGATACGTTTGCCCTCCATGCAGCTGCCCGCGTTCATCTTCACCACGTGCCAGATTGGCGCGGAGCTGGCCCTAAAGCAGGAACTGGCACGGCGTTATCCGGGATTCAAGCCGGCCTTCTCGCGGCCCGGCTTTGTGACGTTCAAGCTGCCGCCGCAGCACAACCTGACCGTCGATTGGCAACTGGACGCCGTCTTTGCCCGAAGCTGGGGCTTCTCGCTCGGCGGGATCGAAGGTTCTCCGGAGTCCATTGTCGAGGCCATCTGGGAACAGGCGGGCGATGCGTCCTACCAGGCGGTACACGTGTTCGGCCGCGATCGCAAGCCGGTGCGGATTCACGGGTATGTGCCGAAGCTGGAGCCGGAGGACATTGAGCTGGCCGCGCGGTTGCGGGCGGCACGGCCCGATCTTGAGCTGCACGAGTACACGCGGCCGGGCGACCTGGTGCTGGACGTGATCCGGATCGACGAAGGCCAGTACTGGCTGGGCTTCCATCGAGCCGGCACCGAGGTCGGAACGTGGCCCGGCGGTTTCTGCCTGATTCGGCAACCAGCCGACATGGTGTCGCGGGCGTATCTGAAGATGGAAGAAGCCCTGCGGTGGTCGCAATTGCCGGTGCGGCCTCGGCAGCGGTTCGTGGAGATCGGCAGTTCGCCGGGCGGGGCGGCACAAGCGCTGCTAGAACGAGGATTAGAAGTCACCGGCATTGACCCGGCCGAGATGCATCCCCGCATCGCGGGCGATCCGAACTTTACGCACATTCGCAAGCGAGGGGCCGATGTGCGCCGCCGGGAGTTTCGCCGGTTCCGCTGGCTGGCCGCCGACATGAACGTTGCCCCCAAGTACACGTTGGACACGGTGGAGGGCATCGTCACGCATCCGGAGGTCAATATCCGCGGAATGCTCTTGACGCTGAAATTGCTCGATTGGAGCCTGGCGGAGCAGCTACCCGAGTATCTGTTCCGCATTCGCACCTGGGGGTATCAGCGACTGCAAGCCAGGCAGTTGCACCACAACCACCAGGAAATATGTGTCGCCGCCGAGCGAACAGGTAAGTAGGGCAGGGGAGGCCGGAGGGCCTTTCCGCTGAGTTCAAGGCAGCAAGGAGCGACCCATGAGCGAGGAGACCGCCAGCAACCGGCCCCAGACTGCCAACGCTGCAACCGATCATGCCAGCCTGCCATCTACGTTAACTGGTGGAGCAAACACAGCGACGACGCAGCCGCCGCCCAAGGAACCGGCCATCTCGAGTCAGCCCACGGGCGAAACGATTGGGCCGACCGACACCGTCCCGGCCGATGAACCTTCCGCTGGTGCGATCCAGAAATACCTGCTCTATACGCTTTCGATTCCGGAGCGGGCTTTGCGCAGTGGTGTGGGCCTGGTGGGCGGCGTGGCCCGTGAGGCGTCGTCGCTGCTGATCCCGCAGGCCTTCCGCGACTCCAAGACCTACCAGATCATGGTCAGCCAGATGCTCGACTTTCTGGTGGAGGACGTCGGCGGGGTCGCAGGCTGCAAAGCGACCGATAGCCCCGAGGCCGCCCAGGCCAAGAAGATCGAGAACTTTGTCGCCCGCAAGACGGTGGGCAACTTTGTCGAAACGGCCAGCCTGCTCACGTTCCATATCTCGCCGATGACGGCGCTGGCCATCCTCAGCGACGTGGCCTACGGTTCCAACGCGTTCCTCCGCGAACTGAGCCAGGAACTGAAAAAGCAGGGCCTGATCGACGAGAAGAGCACGATCAACCACGTCGACGATCTGCTCGACGCCGTGGCGCATGCGTCGGGCAACACGGCCATCGCCCTGGATACGCCGCCGCTTTCGATCGATGGCCTGCGCGAAACGATCGAACAGGCCCGTGATGCCGTTCGCCGGATCGATCCCACGAAACTGATTCCGCAGGCCGAGATACAGCGGATGTGGGACGAAATGGCGGAGATCGCCCGGCGCGAGGACGTAGGACTATTGCAAGTCTCCGGCGCCATGACCATGCACATGCTCAGCAAGGTGGCCGGCGTGGGGCGCGGCGTGCTGTCGGGCGTGACCGTGGCCGGCAACCTGTTCGATCGGCACATTCTCAGCTACTATTCGGCCGCCTTGCAGGACATTAAGGAAAAGGGTTTCTACGCCACGCTGGCCGAGATCTCCGGCCCTTATATCGAGGCCGTGTGGAACAACTTTGCGACCGACCGCCGCACCGTGACCGAGGAGGTCGTCACCGGGCGGTTCTTCGCCAAAGCGTGGCGCTGGCTTCGCGGTTGCCTGGGGCGTAAAACCACAGAGCAGCGGCCGGATGCGATTGAGGAGCCGCAACAGCCGCAGGCCGCGAGTTGAGGTTGAATGACGCCGCACGCGGCGAGCCACCGATCGTGCAATGCAACAGCCGTTTGACGGCGGGTCATCAAAGGGGAAGCTGGCTGCATGGAGATCACCGCCAACGTACCGACGGTTGATGACACCACGGCCGGTTCTGCGGGCCACAATTGCGAGAATTGTGGCGCTCCGGTTGATGACCACGACGCCTACTGTCCCGCGTGCGGCTCACCGCAGCCACAGACGCTCCAAACGCCCAGCGGCCAGCCCCAGCGCGTTGCCCGCTACTTCGCCTGCCAGAACTGCGGGGCCAAGGTTTCAACCGACCCCAGCCAGCGCAGCTACGTGTGCCCCTTCTGCGATTCGACCTACGTGGTCGAGTACTCGCCCGAGCTGACCGGACGGCAGCCGCCGGAGTTTGTGATCGGGTTTCGGATCACGCCCGAGGAAGCCGTCGAGAAGTTCCGCCAGTGGATCAAGGAGAACAACTGGTTTCGGCCGGGCGATTTGAAGCTGGCGCAACTGGCCGAAAAGATGCGCGGCGTGTATTTGCCGTTCTGGGCGTTTACCATGTTGGCCCAAAGCCGGTGGACGGCCCAGATCGGCGAGTACTGGTATCGCACCGAAACGTATACCACCATCGAGAACGGCCGCAGCGTCACCCGGACACGCACCGTTCGCGAAACGGAATGGTGGACGCTCTCAGGCAGGCATCACCGCTATTACAACGGTTACCTGGTCTCAGGCAGCCGCGGCTTGCCGCAGGAGCAGGCCCAGTGGATCATGCCGTTTCAGTTGCCGGCCTTGCGGCGTTACCGGCCGGAGTACCTGGCCGGCTGGCTCAGCGAGGAATACTCGGTCGAACGTGAAGAAGCCCTGCGAATCTGCCGGCAGGTGTTCGAGCAGCAGGAGCAGGCCAATATCGCGGCCTTCTTGCCGGGCGACACCTACCGCGGGCTGCAAACCCAGACCGAGTTCAGCCACATCACGTCGGACTTGTGCCTGCTGCCGGTCTACCTGGTGAGCTACCGCTACCAGAACAAGCTGTATCGCTTCCTGGTGAACGGTCAAACCGGCAAGGTCAGCGGCGAGAAGCCGGTTTCATGGGTGCGCATCGCCGTGGCCGTGGCGATCGCCGCCGTGTTGATCCTGATCTTTGCCTTGGTGATGTCGTCGCGCTAGGCGGGCGGCACCTCGCCGGCGGAATTCGGGCGTGCGCGCAAACCAAGGGTCGCGGGGCTTATCCTTGTTGGGGACAGCGCCGCGGCCCTGGTTGCTCTTCTCTGTGTGGTCCAGCCCCGTCGACTTAGCGCTGATATTCGGAACGCTCTTCTACGATGACGGTGGGAGCGGAGCCGGCGCCGGGCCAGGCGAACGGCTCATTCACGGTGCCCACCCACATCGGAGAGTAATAGCCGGTAAACGGCGTGTGGTTCGCGCGAGGCCGCGAGTTGGAGAAGCCGTACCACTTGCGGGCGGCCATCCGCTGCTGCCGCTGCCAGGCATTGAACTCGGCCTGCCGACGAACCGAAGCCTTGGGGTCGTTGTATTGCGACATCTGCTGCTGGTAGAGCCACATGCTGGGCGTGGGCGTCAGCTCGCCCATCGAGAACTGCTGCTGTTGCTGCGGCTGCTCACCTTCACCGAGCAGACGGGGATTGCGGGCTTGGGCCACGGAGGTTAACGCAGCAAACGCCGCCACGGCCAACCAGAGCCTGGACATGAGCACTTCTCCTGACAGCAAGCAGTTTCCGACGTGGTGGTGGCTCGGCGCCAGCGCGAGCCAGCCGAGGCGGGCGGCCCGTCCAAATCAGGCCTTCCCTGCGGTTCTTCGACGCAAAGCTACCCATACAGTCGGCTGCTGCGGGCCGCATCAATCAGTGAAAATGTGCGGCTTCTAGCGGATTTTTGCTAGGTGGCGGCCGTACCGGGTGCTGTCCCCCCCCAGGCTGGTGGTGTGTGCTGGCAGGCTGCATTCCATCCATCCAAGCCCGTGAATACCTCGGCGTGCGGATTATGATGGGCAATTGCTGGCGCCAGGGGCGCTGCTTGCCCGTGCCAGCATTCCGGTCAAGCGCATCGTTTTTTTCAACGCCCAACGAGTTCGATGCACCGCAGAGCTACCTTCCTTGCAGGCATTTTGATCGTCGTGGTGTTTGGGGCCGTCGCGGCCGCTCAAGACGACGACCGTAAGCTGATCCGGTTTGCATCCACGCCGGCGCTCTCGCCCGATGGCAAGACCCTGGTCTTCTCCTGGCAAGGCGATTTGTGGTCGGTGTCGTCCGAGGGCGGCAATGCCCGGCGGCTGACCTTTCACCAGGCGCTGGATGCCGAGCCGGTGTTTTCGCCCGACGGCAAGCAGTTGGCTTTCACGTCCGACCGCGACGGCAGCCGGCAGGTGTACGTGATGCCGGCTAGCGGCGGCACGCCCCGGCAGGTCACCTTTCATAGCGAAGGCTATTCGCTCCAGGACTGGTATCCCGACGGTCGGGCACTGCTGGTCAGCACGCAGCGCGATAACTTCTGGCGTCACGCCGAGCGGTTCTTCCGGGTGGAGTTGGAGGAGCCGTACACCGAACGGCTGCTGATGGACGACTACGGCTCCAACGGCCGCCTTGATCGCCGCGGCAACCGGTTGCTCTTCACGCGCGAAGGCGTCCAGTGGTGGCGCAAGGGATACCGCGGTACGCAGGCCAGCCAGGTATGGCTGTACGACATCGCCGGTGGCAAGTTCCAGCAGCTTTGCAACGACCCCAGTGGCTGCCGTTTTCCGATCTGGGCCCCCAGCGGCGACGCCTTTTATTACGTGACCGCCAAGAGCGGCGCGTTCAACCTGTGGCGGCGTTCCCTGCGGGGTAAGGGGCAAGAAGAACAGCTCACGTTCTTTGAAGACGATTCGGTGGTGCTGCCGTGCATCTCTCGCGACGGCTCCACGATCGTGTTCCGGCACCTGTTCGACTTCTACCGGCTGCAGCCCGGCAAGGATCAGCAACCGGTCAAACTCACCATTCGCTACACCGGCGATCACCCGCAAGAGGACAAGCAGCGCCGCACGCTGGAAACGGCGTCTGAAGTTGCCTTCTCGTCCGATGGCTTGGAGGTCGCCTTCATCTCCGGCGGCGATGTATGGGTGATGGACACCGTGCTGCGCGAGCCGCGGCAAGTGACCAATACGCCCGCCGAAGAGCGCTCGCTCGTCTTCGCCCCTGACAATCAAAGCCTGCTGTTCGTGAGCGACCACGAGGGGCAGCCCGATATCTGGCGGGCCGAACGCGCGGACGCGAGCCGCTACTGGTGGCAGAACGACAGCTTCAAGCTCACGCGGCTGACCAACGATCCTGAAGCTGAAAGCAACCTGCGATTCGATCCCACCGGCAAGCAGCTGGCCTTTTTGAAGGTACGCGGCGACCTGTGGGTGATGAAGCCCGATGGTACGCAGGCTCGCCGCGTGTTCGAGTCGTGGAACGAGCCGGATTACGATTTCTCGCCCGACGGCCGCTGGTTGGTGTATGCCGTCTACGATAACGACTTCAACCGCGATATCTGGTTGCTGCCGCTGGACGGTTCACGCGAGCCGTTCAACCTGTCGCGTCATCCCGACAACGACGACAATCCGGTCTGGTCGCCCGACGGCAAGCGCATCGCCTACACCGGCCGCCGCTCCGATGGCGAGATCGACATCTACATCGCCACGCTGCGCAAGGACGAGGGCGAAGAAACATCGCGCGACCGCAAGATCAAGGAAGCCCTGGAGAAACTCAACAGGGCCCGCAAGAAAGACGCCGGTAAAACCGCAGCCAGCGGTCCCGCTGCCGCGGCGGCCACGGCGGCGGCTGATGATCGACCGGTGGAAGCACCGGCGCCCGGCGCGGACGACGCAGCGGCCAAGAAGCCTAAGGAAGACGATCCTTCGCTGGTGAAGATCGACTTCGAGGGGATCCACGACCGCATCCAGCGGGTGAATATCCCCGGCCCCACCGAACGCAACCTGTTCTGGAAATACGATTCGAAGAAGCTCGCCTTCACGGCCACCATCGACGGTAAGGAAGGCACCTACACCATCGACCCGCCCGATAATTTAAAGCCCACGCTGCTCACCACAACCACGGGCACGCAAGCCCGCTGGATCGAGTCGGGCAACCAGGTGCTATGGCTCTCCGGAGGGGCGCCGGCCAGTCTGGATGCGGCCAGGGGCACGCAGAGCCGCTACACCTTCCAGGCTCGCCAGGTGGTTGACCTGCCCGGCAAACGCGAGGCGGCATTTGTGATGGCCTGGCGGGCGATGCGCGACCGCTTCTACGATGGCAACCTGAACCATCGCAACTGGGACGCCATCCGCCGCAAGTATGCCGATATGGCTCGCAACGCGGGCGATACCGAAACGCTGGCCCGCGTCATCAGCCTGATGCTGGGCGAGCTTAACGCATCGCACCTGGGTTTCATTCCCACCCAGCTCAACGTAGGTACCAATTCGGCGAAGCCATGGCGCGAGGAAACGGCCCACCTCGGGCTGCGGTTTGATCCGGCGCATCGAGGGCCCGGCTGGAAGGTGCGCGATGTCATTCCCGGCAGTCCGGCCGATCGCGAGAAAAGCCGGATCAAGCCGGGCGAGATCGTGCTGGCTGTCGACGGTACTCTGGTCGATCCCGGTATCAATCTGGCGCCAGTGCTCAACGGGCCGCTGGATCGCGACATTCGTTTGAAGGTGCAGAACGCCGAGGGCGAGCAGCGCGAGGTGACGCTGCGGCCCATCTCCTACCGCGCTGCCCGGGATCTGCTCTACGAAGCCTGGGTGGATTACAACCGCCAATTGGTGGAAAAGGCCAGCGACGGCAAGTTGGGGTACCTGCACGTGCAGGCGATGAACATGCCCAGCTTCTACCGGTTCGAGGCCGAGCTGTATGACGTCGGCGTGGGCAAAGACGGTCTGATCATCGACGTGCGCGAAAACGGCGGCGGTTCCACCACCGACCACCTGCTGACCGCCCTCACGCAGCCGCGACATGCGATCACGGTTCCTCGGGGCGGCGGCCGCGGCTATCCGCAGGACCGCACCGTGTATGCCACCTGGCACAAGCCGATCGTGGTGCTGTGCAACCAGAACAGCTTCAGCAACGCCGAGATCTTCAGCCACGCCATCAAGACCCTGGGCCGTGGCGAGCTGGTGGGCGTGACCACGGCCGGCGCGGTGATCAGCACCGGCGCCACCCGCATCATGGACCTCGGCATTCTGCGGATGCCGACGCGCGGCTGGTACGTGCTGAACACCGGCCAGGATATGGAACTCAATGGCGCGGAGCCGCACTACATCATCTGGCCCCAGCCGGGTGAACTGCCCGCCGGCAAGGACGTCCAGTTGGAAAAGGCGATCGAGGTACTTCAGCGCGCCGTCGACAAGTGGCGGGCGCAGCCGCAGGTGGAGCTGATTAACGCCTCGGACCGCGATCGCAAACGCGACTAAGCGGCCACTTAGTCGGCCAGCTCCTTGAGCATCGCTTCGAGGTTGTCGACCAGGATCACCGACGTATCCTCTTGGACCACGTTGGTGCCCAGCCAGGTTTCGTAACCGCCCAGGCGGTGCTGCTCGGGCGTAGGCAGGTAGCCGTATCGGCCGTTGGCCAGGCCGATCACCATGGTGATCGGGAATGGGCTGCGGCTCTTGAGGTCGAGCCCGATCTCACAGAACGTTTCAAATGGGATGCCGCAAATCGCCAGGTCGCCCACCCGCAGCGCTTGCAGCTTCACGGTGAGCGTATCCTCCTTGCGCTCGTGCGTTTCGATCACGCGGCGGGCATAATGCTCAGCCAGCCGCGGCAGCTTGGCCTTTTCAGCCTCGTCGGTAATGGTGAGTACCTTGCGGGCGGCGGCCACCTGCTTCTCGGTGGGCCGGCGGTACTTCAGCACCACCTCGCGCTCAAGCATCTCCAGCGGTACCCGATCTTGGTGCTTTTCGATCTTGCGGTGGGCGAACCACGCGGTATCAGCCGCCTTTTGGGCCACGATGCGAATCTGTTCAAACGGCGCCCGTGGCGGCCGGGTGACCAGGAAAGGTCTGTTGTTGATGTCGCCCGAGCAGCCGTTGGACATCATCGCTACAAAGTCGTCGCCAGCTCGTAACCGCGACGGCATGATCCGCGCAAACTCGCCATAGTAATCGGCCGACACCGTGCCCCGCGGCACGCCGCCCACGTAGTGCAACGCGTAGTTGGCCCAAAGCGCCAGCGGCCGGCCGCGCTCGTCCTGCACCGAGAGAATCGTGATGTCCGGGTCGGTGGGGCCGGCGGGGCGGTCCAGCGTGTCGGGATCGTTGTCGGGGTTCATCTTTACCATGTCCAGCTCGCCGAATGGGTTGAGCGGCATCTTGCCGGGCTTCAAGTACCAGCGGCGGTTGAACACTTCTTCAGGCAACTGATGCACGGCGGCGCCCACGCGAGCCGGACGCAGCTTCGCATGCGCATCGATGATCGATTGCGCGATACCTTTGAGGATCAATTCGCGGTAAGCGACGGCCGGAGCCGGACCTTCCTTCACGCCCGAGGTCGGGGCCGAGTGCGTGTGCGTGGAGCAGACCAGCATCCGGTTGACCGGGATGCCGGTTTTCTTCGAGGCGATCTCCTTGGCGGCCTCGATCACATCGGGCGCCACGCCCAGGTTATCGACCACTGCCAGCGCCACGGTTGTATCGCCGCTTTGCAGTACCAATGCCCGCGAGTGCAGCGGATCGTTGATGCGATCGGCCATGTTGGCGGCGAAACCGCCGGGCAGGTTCAGTGGCAACTGCTTGGGCGTAATATCAACCGCGGCTGCCCCGGCTTTCAGCGGTGCCGCGTCCTGAGCCACGGCTGCTGAAGCCAGATTGATCCCGATGGCAACCACGAGCAACGACAACTTCAGCACAGTACGCATAACCAGACTCCGAGGACGAGGTGGAAGCTGCTCGCCGGAGGTGCCGCATGCTGGTCGCGGCACTTGGGATATCAGGTAGGCGGGAATCCAAGCGTCGGGCCAATCGTCCCAGTGAAGCGTTTGCCTCTGAGGGGGCGTTGCGCCCATCGGACGCGGGCCGCCAATTTGCTTGCGACCATATCCAAGGAAGGGGACCGATGCTAGTCTTTTCTGGGAAAGCCAAGCCGCGCACCGCATCGTTGCCGGCGTGCCGATTCTTACGATTGCTCCCCTTAAATGCCCACGAGGAAGTTGCCGTGAAAGCCGCCTCCACGCTCGCTTTGCTCGCCCTCTTGGGAATGGCCACCGTGCTCCAGGCCCAGCCGGCGCTCGCGCCACCGCAGCCTGCGACCGCCACCGCCGAGCACCCGCTGCTGGTGCTCAACCAGGCCAGCCGGGCGATCTATGCCCAAAGCCGTGCCCGGGCACTCGCCGAGGCCAAGCCGGTCATCATCTTGATGGGCGACCGCTTGATTCTGGATACGGGCGAAAAGCGCTTGGAAGCCAGCTTTGCCTCGCGGCCTTATGACGATCTGAAAACATTCGCCCACATCGGCCTGGCGCTGGATACGGCCTTGATGGGCTTGCCTGAGGATGGCCGGCTGAGCGACGAGCTTGTGGAGCAGCTTCTTCAATACAAGGCGTTGATTCAGGCTGCGGCTTCCGAGATCAGCAACTTGGACTTGAACGAAGATCAGGCTGCCCGACAGCACAAAATCGCCACAGCGGCAATCGCGTTCATCAACCGGCTGGCCGACCAGCGGCAATGTACCTCGGCGCAGCGGCAGGCGTTCATTCGCAGTTTGACGCCACTGGTGATGGCCAACGTGGCCGAGGCGGCCGAAGCTACGCTCGAAACCATCGACGGCGTGGTACAGCAGTGGAAACGCGAACTTTCGCCCGAGCAGTGGCAGCGGCTGCGGGTGATCGTGATGGGGCGGCAATTGCCGCGCAAGGACAGCCTGGCCGTGCAGTACTTTGCCTGGCTGCTGAACGTGCCAGGGGAGGGTGAACGGATCATCTATGCCGAAGGCATCCCCGACGAAGAAGGCGCGCTCAAGCTCCTGGGTACGCATTTGATCGATACCCAGGTGGGCATCGACTTCTTTGACGATCCCGCACGGATGCGTCGCGACCTGCTGGGCGACGCCGCCCGCGAAACGCTCAAACGTTGGAGCGAAAAGCGGTAAGGCACACCCGCGAGGGCCACTTTGCGGACAAGGAGAGGTACACGCGTTGATATACCAATCGCGTACCACCGCTCAATGGTCCGCGCGCTTACCAATTCCAATCTGCATGCGTGCCACGGCTCTGTGAGCCGTGTTTTATTGACGCCGGATTAAATCAAGGCACACCACTGCCAGGCGAACAAGGCCCCACACCACGCTCGCGTATCATTCGCGCCACGCGGCGGCCCCTGCGTTACGCACTGAACATCGTACCAATCTGGTACGTGGCAAACGCGGCCAGGTAAGCCAGGGTGGTCATGTACGTGAACGTGAACAGCGGCCAGAACCAACTGTTGGTCTCACGCTTGATCACGGCCAGCGTCGCCGCGCACTGGGCGCACAGCGCGAAAAACACCATGATCGAGAGCGCTACCGGCAGCGTGAATAGCGGCCGGTCGGTGCCTTCCCAGGTGGCGTCCTGCATCGCCGCGGTCAATTGACCTCGCTGTTCCTCGTCTTCCACGTCCACGTCGCTGCTCTGGTTGAAGATCACGCTGAGCGTGGCCACCACCACTTCGCGCGCCGGGAACGACGCCACAGCCGCCGAGCCAATCCGCCAGTCCCAGCCCAGCGGCTTCACCACCGGCTCGATGGCGTGCCCGATCCGCCCCAGGTAACTGGTTCGCTGGTACTCGCCGGCGATCTGATTCTCGATCGAGGCGATCTGCTGTTCGATGGCTTCGTATTCCGGCGTTCCTTCGGCGGTGCTTTCGAGCTTGGTTTCCAGCTCGGCGATTTGGTCTTCCAGATGCGAGACATCGGCATTGTGCGGGTAATACAGGGCCGCCCACACCACGATCGAAACGGCCAGAATCAGCGTGCCTGCCCGGTAGATGAAGGCCCACCCGCGTTCCACCATCCGGTGCCACACGGTGCCTAGTGCCGGGCCCATTTGCGCTTCGGGATCACGCCGCTTTTGCAGCGGGTACAGCAGCCAGTTGAACGGCCACAGCGAGAGCGAAGGCAGCTTGTAGCTGGGCAGCTCCATCACAAACGGCGGCGTCTCGCCCTTGAGCAGCGTTTTCTTGAGGGCAAAGGCCACGATCACCGCCGTGATGATGCCGAGAAAATACATCGACACCATTACCAGGCCTTGCAGGCCGAACACGCCGGCCACGGTCCGCTCCGGCACAAAGGCGGCAATCAGCAGCGTGTACACCGGCAACCGCGCGCTGCAACTCATCAGCGGCGCGACCAGGATCGTGGTCAGGCGGTCGCGGCGGTTCTCGATCACCCGCGTGGCCATCACGCCGGGAATGGCACAGGCAAACGACGACAGCAGCGGAATGAACGACTTGCCCGACAGCCCCACCCACGACATCAACCGGTCCATCAGGAAGGCGGCCCGGGCCATGTAGCCGCAATCTTCCAGCAGGCCGATGAAGAAGAACAAAATGAAGATCTGCGGCAGAAACACCAGCACCCCGCCTACGCCGGCAATCACGCCGTCGACCAGCAGGCTTTGTAGCGGGCCTTCGTCCATGTGCGCGGCCACCCACTCGCCCAGCGAGCCGATGCCGCCGTCGATCAGGTCCATCAGCGGCCCGGCCCAACTGAACACGGCCTGAAAGACAATAACCATCAACGCCGCAAAAATGAGCGTGCCCCACACGCGGTGCGTGAGCACACGGTCGAGTCGGTCGGTAAAGGTATCGGTAACTTGCTCCGGCCGCTGGACCACGCCGGAGAGCGTTTCCGATACCCAGCCGTACCGCGCAATGGCTTCCACAGCCGGTACCGGCATGCCGGCCTCGGCCAAGCGGGCCCGGGCAGCTTTCAGCCTTTCGGCGATTTCCTGCTCGCCTTCCTGGCGGCCTTCGCCCAGGTGCAGCAGCTCTTGTTGCAGGTAACCGCTGGTGTCCAGGATCAGCCGTTCGATGAGGAACCGCGGTGGACGTTCGGCAAACGACTTGGCGGCCAAGGCTTCTTCCAGCTCCCGCACTTCGTCCTGGAACGCTTGCGGGAACGGGCTGATCCGCTGGGGCGGCGCCATCTCGCCCACCTGGGCCATGGCTTTCTTGAGCGCGTCGATGCCGACCCGCCGATTGGCCTGCACCGGCACCACCCTGACGCCCAGCCGCTTCTCCAGTTCTTCGATTTGAATGACGATGCCGCGTTCGCGGGCAACGTCCATCATGTTGAGGGCCAGGACCGTCGGCAGCCCCAGCTCGAGCACCTGGCTGACCAGGTACAAGTTGCGCTCCAGGTTCGATGCGTCGACGATGCACACCACCGCCTGCACCGGCGGCGTGTCGGCCCGGCGGCCCAGCAGCACATCGACCGCGACCATCTCGTCGGGCGAACGAGGCGCCAGGCTGTACGTGCCGGGCAGGTCGATCAGGCTAAGCCGCTGGCCATCGACCGTGAGCGTGGCGACCTTCTTTTCGACCGTTACGCCCGGGTAATTGCCGGTGCGTGCCCGCACGCCAGCCAGGGCGTTAAAGATCGTGCTCTTGCCGGTATTGGGATTGCCAATCAAGGCGATCGACAGCGTATCCGAGTGCTGGGCGATGGGCGACATCGGCAGATCGATGGGGGAGCTAGAGCAAGGCGGGTGTCAGCGGCGCGAAATTGCTCGCACCACAACTCAGGCAGGTTCTCATCCAACGAGGCGGCGCAGCGAGCAGGCCTGGCCGCGGGAACATCTTAGCCAAGAAATGCCAGCGCAAGCCGGCAATTCGGCACAGCCGCAGGGCGGGGGGCATCATGCGCCGGACGTGCCGGCCGCAGGCAGCGGTTCGATGCTCACCCGCTGCGCTTCTTTCTTGCGGAGCGACAGCCGGTAGCCGCGCAGTTCGATCTCCAGGGGATCGCCAAACAGCGCGCTGCCCAGGTACACCACCTCGACGCCCGGAATGACGCCCATCTCCATGATCCGCTGGCTGATCTCGTCGTCGCCGTCGATGCTGACGACGCGTGCCCGGGCCATCTTCTGATTCAACTGGGCAAGGGTGGTCAAGGCGTCAGGCTCCCGCGCGGACAAGGACGTTGGTGGCTTCGTTGCCCCGGAAACACAGCTTGTGGCCGGCCAGCCGGACAATGCAGGGGGTGCCTGGCTGGAGCATCTCGATTTCCACGCCGTCGCGCAGTCCCAGCTCGCGCAGACGGTGGACCTGGTCCGCGTCGCCTAACAACTGGTCGACCCGACCCTTCTGGCCGGCAAACATGCAGTGCAACGGGATGGGAGGAGCGTTCACGCCGGCACCGGACCTGAAAGGGGTAAGCGGCTTTCTTGACACTCAATCTCAATAACTGCTGCATTGTAGCCGGGCCGGACCCAGCGTTCAACGGGCAGGGCAGGGGCCGCCCCCCGCGGAAAGCTCGCCAGTAGTCCCCCCATTCTGGTATGCTACTTGCACAGCGATTCCAGGTTCGCAGGCGACCTATCACCACGTTCGTCTTCCCGCTCGCAAAGGATGAGTCATGCGCACCGCAGTATCGTTCGTGGCGTTGTGGATGGTGGCGGCAGGTGTCGCTTGGGCCCAGGATCAGCAGCGGCCGCCAGCCAGGCCCGACGACGGCGAGCAGCAGCCCACCAGCATTCCCCGCGGCGAAAAGCCCCAGCTCGACTGGACCGGCGACTGGCTGTTCCAGGCCCAGCCCGAGGGCGCGGTACCGCTGCAGCCGCGGCAGCGGGTGTGGCGCGATCCGCAGCGCAAGCTCGTGATCATGGACGGCGAAGTCTGCCTCCGCGAAGGCCCGCTGGAAATGTTCGCCTGCCCTCGCAACACCAAGGAACACGAATCTGTGGTGGTGGTCGACGCCATCCCCGGCGTGGTGCACGCGGGCTTGGAAGCCATCGGGGCCAAGCCGGGCTCGCCGGCTTCGTTCGATCCGTACCAGCCGGCCACCGGCACGCGCATCAAGGTGATCGTGGCCTGGGCCGACGAGAACGGCAAGCGCCACGCGGTACCGGCCCAGCGCTGGGTGAAGAGCACCCAGACCGGCAAGCCGATGGAGCGTAACTGGGTCTTCGCCGGTAGCCGCTGGGTGAGCAACGAGGTCACCGGTCGGCGGAGCTACCTGGCCGACGGCGGCGACTTCATCTGCGTGAGCAACTTCGCCAGCGCCATGCTCGACTTGCCGGTAAAAAGCCCGCAGGAAAACTCCAGCCTGCTGTTTGAAGCCAACACCGAGGAAATCCCCAAGGTGGGCACCAAAGTGCGGCTTGTCCTGATGCCGGAACCGCTGCCGATTGATGGGGAGTAGAAGCGGCTTGGAGTGTGTAGACCGGGCGCTTGCACCCGGTGGGAACACAGCCAGTAGCGGTCACTGTGAGGATCAGGAAGCGGGCCTAAAGAGTGAGTACGTGTGAGACGCTTGCGCCGCCGTCGCATATGGCGGTGCAGAAACGTACGGCTACGAACCGTGGCATATTGAGCGCCCGAGGATACTGACCAACCGTTACTCCTGCCCTGAGATACGTGATTAACCTGCGGCGCATTTCTTGCCCGCTGCCGAGGGGCTGTCCATACGGTATGTGTTTGGCTTTTCACCTCCGTTGCAGCGCGCCATGTGTTGCGGCCGGCTCCTAGGTATCAGCTGACGACGTGCCCGCGGTTCTTGGCTGTAATGCGGCAACTGCCCGGAAATGTTGGAACGTGCGGCCCGTTTTCCTCGACCCGTCTACGGCTTCTTCCTCGGCTCATCCCAGCGGGCTTTGTACAGCCGGTGGTCTGGCAGGCGGATCACCTGATCGGTGCCCACAAAGCGGAGCGTGTCGCTCCACCAATGCTCAGGCGTGCCCATGTGGTAGACCGTGCGGCCACCTTTGCGCTGTTCGTCGATCGACTTCACTTTCTTGTGCTCGGCCAGGCTGGGGTGCGGCGTGAACGTGCCGGTTTCGGTATCGAATCGGTACACGGCCGTGTTGGTCGTGACGTAGTAGCCGCGGCCGTCGGCGGTGGGCGAAAGGTCATGCCCACCTTTGGTCGGCAGCTTCCAGCGCTTCTCGGCAACCAGTTGCACCTTGCCGTTTTCCTCGCGCACGGCGACCAGCAGTAGCTCCACGTCACCCAGCGCCCAGATCCGCTGGCGGTCGGCATCCCACTCGGCCCCGTGCGCGCCAACCAGCGGCAGCGTGGCCAGCGGCTCCGGCTGGTGGGGTTCGGTGCCGATGGCGAACAGTTGCAGCTCATCGCCGCCAAAGCTGGAAGCGACCGCCACGCGATTGCCTGGGATCAGGCAGGCACTGTGGGCATTGCGGCTGTAAGTGTAGAACCGGCAGGTCTTGTCGTCGCGGCGGACCAAGGCTACGCCGCCGCTGGATGAGGTGATCAGGATCTCGTCCTCGTACGGTTTGCAGTCGTCGGTTGAGGCAAACGTGCGGTGGGCCTTGGCGTCGATCGCGGCCGAGTCCGCGGCCTTCCAATTCCAAAGCCGCTGGGGAGCTTCTTGGCCAGTTGCAACAGCCGGGATGATGAACACCTCGGAGGCTCCGCACACGATCAGCGATGACGCAGGCTCGGCCGCAGTCACTACCTGCCCAGCCAAGGCAGCCGTGCCGATTAAGCCGACCGCGACCAACCACCGCGAAAGACTCAGCATGAATTGTTTCATGGAAGCAAGGCTCTCGTTGGGCTGCGATATTTGTGATTCCCTTGGGTAAGAGTGTACCTGGACAGGCGGGCGGACTCTATCAGATCCGTAGGCGAAAGGCTCCAACGTTCGGCGGCTTGTCGTGGGGCAATCATCTGATGGCAGGGTCGGCCAAAGGGGTAGATCATGTTTGGCCTGTTCAAACGATGGTGGCGAAAGCCTGATCCGGCGGCATCTGAGGAAAGGGTGATCGTATTCCTCAATCCGCTGGTGATGATCCTGGCGGCCCCCGAGCGGAAGAAGGGCAGCCCTTTAACCGCGGAGGAGGTCCTGGCCATCCGCGACAAGGCCCCGTGTGCGTTGATGCCGCGGTCCCAGGCGGAAGCGTTCTATGCAAGCCTCGACGCCCAGATACCGGTGTATCGCATCAACCCGGAACGCGTCGTGGAAGAGTGGCAGGCGATCCGCGACCCGATCGAGTGAACTTAAGCCAGTGTCTGGGCTTACCGATGCCATGCCTGGCATCGCTTGGTTGCTGATGGCGCTTAGCCTTGGGCTTGGCGGCCGGTAAAATGCGGCAATTGAAGCCGAACCAGGTTGGCACAGTCCGCGGCTGTGGTTGGCCGCATTTGTCTGGGCGATCCAAAGCAATGAAACGTCCGTGGTGGCTATCGGCATTGACGTGGGATGGAGTGCTGCCGCTGATGATGATGGTCGCGTCCGGCTCTCTGGCCGTGTTCTTTCCGCGGAGCGACACGGCTGATCTTGCCGCGGTGGTGTTGTTGCCGATGATTGCCGCGCTCGTTCGGGCATCGATCGGGCTGCGGCAGCTTGCGGCGATCTGCGGCAAACATCCATCGATTTTGCGCCAGGTACTTTTTGCCGCCGCGATCGCGACCCTGCTCATGTTCGAGATGTACAGCGGTTTTCTCGTGCGCGGCAGGGCGCCTTGGCTGTTCTGGTGGCCTGCCGGCGCCTTGTATGTGGTTTATCTGGCGTTCATTGTCTGCTCGGTGCGGCCGGGCACGAACCTGCCGCCCAAGAGTTCTCTGGCTGATCCGCCCGGCAAGTGCAACCGGACTGAGCTTGGATTACGATCGTGGGTTGCCCAGCGGCCATCTGGGGGCAGGCACGCGGGCCACTGCATAAACGTGTTGCCAGAGAATCTCGCCGGTTGGAGACAAGCATGTTTCGCTTCGCGCTGCTTTCGCTGATTGGATTGTGCGTGCCGACGCTGGTTTGGGCCCAGGGCAATGCGCCTGCTGCCAAGGCCGATGACGGCAAGTTGCGGATCATCTGCTTTGGGGCCCATCCCGACGACGCAGAGTACAAGAGCGGCGGCACGGCGGCCCTGTGGGCGGCGGCCGGCCATCACGTGAAGCTGGTTTCGGTCACCAACGGCGATATCGGCCACTGGCAGATGCACGGCGAGGAGCTGGCCAAACGCCGCAAGGCCGAGTCGGCCGAGGTCGCCCGGCGGCTGGGCGTCGTGTCCGAAGTGCTCGACATCCACGACGGCGAACTGATGCCGACGCTTGAGAATCGCAAGAAGATCGTCCGGCTGATTCGTGAGTGGAAGGCCGATATCGTGATCTCGCATCGCCCTTGGGACTACCATCCCGACCATCGTTATGTCGGCGTCCTGGTGCAGGATGCGGCGTTCATGGTGACGGTGCCGTTCTTCTGCCCCGAAACCCCGGCATTGAAGAACAATCCGGTGTTTCTCTACTCGAGCGATGGCTTCCAGAAGCCGTATCCGTTCAAGGCCGATATTGCGGTAGCGATCGACGACGTGTTTGAGAAGAAGGTCGATGCGCTGCTGGCCCTGGAGTCGCAGACGTTTGAAGGCGGCGCGAACGGCAGCCCCGAGTTCGTGGCGACCGTTCCGCCCAAGTCGGACCCGGTGGCTCGCCGCGAGTGGCTGCGCGAGCGCTGGGTGCGCCGCGCCGGGGGCGAAGCCGACCGCTACCGCGAAGCACTCATCCGCTGGTATGGCCCGGAGCGTGGCCGCGCCATGAAATACGCCGAGGCGTTCGAGATCTGCGAGTACGGCCGCCGGCCAAGCACGGAAGAGATCCGCAAGCTGTTTCCGTTCCTGCCGCAGCAGTAGCGGGTGGGGCACGACCGAACGGTCAAATTCCCGATTTTGCGTTCGCCGGCCCCCTTCTTCTGCGGCCCCATGCCCAGTATGGTGGTTGGATGGACTGAATGCATATCGGGACCGTTTCAGATAGCCCTCGCCCTCGGTCGCCTTCCCGCCCCGACGTCTGAAATTTACCTGACGCGTTCGATCACAAACATGACCGGCCGGCGAAATGCCGAGGTGCTCGGCCTTCCATGGCAGACAAGCAACGTCTGCTTGACCGCGCGTTGGCATGGAACGCCTCGGGCGGCCGGTTGTTTTTCAGGTCAGACCTTCCCCCCGTGCGTCAGGTAAGAGCTGCGTGTCTGTTTCCACGTTTGAACAGAACCCCGACTCCACTTCGGAGGCGGGCGTCGAAGTTACTTTTGGTGACCTGGGCCTCAGCGATCGCCTGCTCGCGGCGATCGAGGCCGCCGGCTATGCCACGGCCACACCGATTCAGGCACAGGCCATCCCGCCGCTGTTGGCTGGCCGCGACGTGCTGGGCCAGGCTCAAACCGGCACCGGCAAGACCGCGGCTTTCGCTCTGCCATTGCTGGAGCGGATCGATCTTGCGCAGCAACATCCGCAGGTGCTGGTCTTTGCCCCAACCCGCGAGTTGGCCATTCAAGTGGCTGAGGCCTTCCAACGTTATGCGGCGGGCTTGCGCGGCCTCCGGGTTGTGCCGATCTATGGTGGTCAGGATTACCAGGTTCAGTTTCGGGCATTGGATCGCGGCGCCCATGTCATCGTGGGTACGCCTGGGCGGATTGTAGATCATGTTCGCCGCGGCTCCATCTCGCTGGCCGGCCTGCGAGCGCTGGTCCTCGACGAAGCCGACGAAATGCTGCGGATGGGCTTCACCGAAGACGTGGAATGGGTGCTATCGCAGGCCCCGCCCGAGCGGCAAACAGCCCTGTTTTCGGCCACGATGCCGGCCACCATTCGCCAGATTGCCCAGCGCTACCTGCAAAACCCGGTCGAAATCAATGTGCGCCAGGCTACGGCCACGGCCGATACCATTCAGCAGCGCTACTTGATCGCGCCGCCGCACCAGAAAGAAGCGGCGCTGGCTCGCATTCTGGAAGCCGAAGAAGCCGACGGCGTGCTCATCTTTGTCAAGACCAAAGCAGCCACCGAACCGTTGGCCGACTTCCTCACCAGCCATGGGCACCGCGCCGCCGCTCTGAGCAGCGACGTGGCCCAGAAACAGCGTGAGCGAATTCTCGAGCAACTGCGGTCGGGCGTCATCGATATCATCGTGGCTACCGACGTTGCAGCTCGAGGGCTCGACGTGCAACGCATCAGCCATGTGATCAACTACGATCTGCCCTTCGATACGGAAAGCTACGTGCATCGCATCGGCCGCACGGGGCGCGCCGGCCGCGAGGGACATGCCATCCTGTTTCTGCATCCCCGGGAACGGTACATGCTGGAGCGGATTGAACGGGCCACGCGGCAAACCATTCCGCAGATGGAGATTCCTTCCAAGCGCGTGATCAATCGTCTGCGCGTGGCGAAGTTCCACGACAAGATCACTAAGAATCTGACGCACGAGTCGATGGATACGTTCGTATCCCTCATCGAACAGTATCGTGCGAAGAACGACGTGCCGATGGAGCAGATTGCCGCGGCCCTCATGGCCATGGCCGTGGGCGACGCGCCCCTGTTGCTCACCGAAGACTTGCCTGCCGCACGGTTTGCCGATTCGCAAAATGGGCGACGCTATGACCGAGGGCCAGGCAACTTCCGAACCGGGGGCCGTGCATTCTCCCGCGATGATCGATCAGCACCCAGCCGCCGCCCACAGGGAAGACGCTCCAACGTGCGGATGGAAACTTTTCGGATTGAAGTCGGCCGCGTGCACCGGGTAAACCCCGGCAATATCGTCGGCGCCATCGCCAACGAAACTGGCCTGGCCAATTGCGACATCGGCCGCATTGCCATCTACGACCAGCACAGCACCGTGGACCTGCGGGCAGGACTGCCTCGCGAAGTGTTCCACGCCCTGAAGCATGTGCGCGTGGCCGGCAGAAAGCTCAATATCTCGCGTTTGAGCGATTCATCGGCCGCGGGCTGAAGGCTCATCCAGCTGAGAGACTAAGCCAGGCGTTAGGCCTATTGCTCCACCCAATTTCTTGGGGATGAAGACCAGAAGAACTACGAAAAGTTCGCTGGCCCTTCCGGGTATTGTCGGGCGGCCTCCTGATTGTGTGCTACAGTTGCAAGGTCGCTCATCGGGAAGGTGGCCACGCTGCCGAATTGGCGCACTGACGCGCGCTGCCAGTCACCTCAATGATTTCTGTTAATCGTCGCAGGCGGCGACGTCCCACGTGATCGATTGATTGAGTTCAATCGAATCACCATTTTGCCCGTCCATCTGAACGCAGATCTATCCTTTTGTCGCAGAGGCCCTTGGATGCGCATTTCTAATCATCTGTCCCGTCGTGAGTTTGTGCGGCTAACCGGGCTGACAGCTGGTGTGGCATGTTCGGCCCTGGCCGTGACGGGGCGGGCCACCGACGAGGAACCGATGCAATGCGACCTGGACTCGGTACTCGCGCGACTGCTTGAGGGCAATGACCGGTTCGCAAGTGGACGGCCCATTCACCCGCGGCGCAAGCCGGAAGACTTCCAGCCTTTGGCGGAAGGGCAGGCGCCCCTGGCCGTCGTCATCGGTTGCGCGGATGCTCGCGTGGCACCAGAGCTGATTCTTGACGAAGGGGTAGGGGAGCTCTTTGTCGTCCGCGTGGCCGGGAATGTGGTCAGCGGCGGCGGGGCCTCAGTAAAAGGGAGCGTCGAGTACGCGGTCGCGGAACTGGGCGTGCGCTTGATCATGGTGTTGGGGCATAGCAATTGTGGCGCGGTCAAGGCCGCCCTGAAGTACATCGACGCCAAGGACGTGCTGCCGGGCTCCATCGGCGACCTGGTGGACACCATCCGGCCGGCCGCGGCTGGCGTCAAGAACAAGCCGCCCGGCGAAGCGCTCGATATCGCCATCCAGCGCAACGTCCAGCGGGGCGTTGAGCGGCTCAATACCCTGCCGCCGATCGTGGCCGATGGGGTCAAGAAGGGCAACGTGAAGGTTGTTGGAGCCGTTTACGACCTGCACAGCGGCAAGGTCAAGGTGCTCGGCTAACGGGTAAAGGCCTCAAGCGGGCAACAGCTCGCAGGTTTCGGTGCTGGCCGAATCTTGCACGATCGCTAACCGACCTGGCCAGTTGAGCCTATTCGACGGATTTCGGCGAAAGGTACCGGCGTACCTCTGCTCTAGAGCAATGGAGCAGGGGGCTGACAGGATATGGCTGCCGTACGCGCAGCGCGTGTCGTTGAATCAACGGCACGTGCAGTTCTTTACACCCGCTCCCGAATTCGTCGGGCATCGCCGCCAGGTGGTAGAAGAAAACGCAGACGTTTTACGGCGCCGCATTGCGCCAACCGTCTGGCCGTCGGCTCTTCGCGGCAGGATTCGTGCGAAGAGGAGGGCCTTATTGGGGAGGGCCGTTCTGCTGCTGCGGCCAGGGCCGCGAAATATTTGTGCCGCGAAGCCGGGTTCCGCGCTTCATGCCGGCGGCGGACGGATTAAACTAACCGCGTCCCCGTCGCATAAGGCAGCTTCGATGGGGCGGCGACGATCCCGGCTGCCGGACCCGCAAGTCCTCTTCCACGCAACACCCATGGAAACGCGTCGCGAATTCATCAAAAAGGCCATGCTGCTCGCAGGCGTGGTCGGTTGGAATGGCTCTCCTTTCGAATCCATTGTCCGGGCGGCGGCGATCGATCCCGAGCCTGGTAGCACGTATGCGGACGCCGAGCACGTGGTGATCCTGATGCAGGAGAACCGTTCGTTCGATCACTGCTTCGGCACGCTCAAGGGGGTGCGCGGGTTCAACGATCCGCGTGCGATCCGGCTCGCCAACGGCAATCCTGTCTGGCTGCAGAGCAGCGCCGCCGGCGAGACGTTCGCGCCGTTTCGCTTCGACATTCGTGGTACGAACATCACCTGGTTGGGTTCCACGCCGCACGCGCGTTCCGACCAGGTCGATGCGTTCAACGGCGGCAAATACGATCGCTGGATCGACGCCAAGAAAGTCAATCGCACCGGCGCCGAGCGGATGCCCATGACGATGGGTTATTACACCCGCGAGGACGTGCCGTTCAACTACGCGCTGGCCGATGCCTTCACGATTTGCGATCAGAACTTCTGCTCGGCAATGACCAGCACCACGCCCAACCGGTTGTACCTCTGGTCAGGTACGATTCGCGGTGAGCATCAGGGCCAGCCTAAGGATTACATCCGGAACGACATCCCGTGGGGAGAAGCCCGCTGGGTGACTTTCCCCGAGCTGCTCGAAAAGCACGGCATCTCGTGGAAGGTTTATCAGAACGAGCTGACCGTCGGCGGCGGATTTACCGGTGAAGAACGGCGCTGGCTGTCGAACTTTGGCGACAATCCGCTGGAAGAACTCGCGCAGTACAACGTGCGGTTCTCGCCTCGCTACGTCGCCGGGCTGGAAGCGCAGGCGAAGAAACTGTCGGAGGAGATCGAGAAGCTGCGGGAGGTGCTCGCCAAGCCGCTGCCCGAGGAGGGCGATACCCCGGAAGCGAAGCGGGCTTTCGAGCAGGCACGCCAGGCTCACGAAAAGGCCAAGAAGGATCTCGCCATCAAGGAAGACGTGCTCCGCCGAGCGCAGGAAGAAATGAAGAAGTGGAGCCGGGAAAATTTCGAGCGGCTCAGCGAGTTCGAGCGGAACCTGTTCGAGAAAGCCTTCACCACCAATACGGGCGATCCCGATCAGCATCAGCTCACGACGTTGAGCTACGAAGTGAATGGTGAGAAACGCGAGTTGCAGATTCCCAAAGGCGACATCCTCCATCAGTTCCGCCAGGATGTGAACAACGGCCAGCTTCCTGCCGTGTCGTGGATCGTCGCTCCGGCGAACTTCAGCGACCATCCATCAACGCCCTGGTACGGCAGTTGGTATGTCTCGGAGGTCATCGACATCCTGACGAAGAATCCGGAGGTCTGGAAGAAGACCATCTTCATTCTCACCTACGACGAGAATGACGGGTACTTCGATCACATTCCGCCGTTCACCGCGCCCGATCCGGAAAAGCCCGAGACCGGCAAGTGCTCGCCCGGCATCGACCCTGGCGTTGAATACGTCCGGCGCGCACGCGAGCTGGCGCAAGGTGTCTCCGAGCGGGAAGCGCGCGAAGGACCGACGGGCCTTGGCTACCGCGTACCGATGATCATTGCCTCGCCATGGACCCGCGGCGGGCGCGTCTGCTCGCAAGTGTTCGACCACACGTCGGTCTTTCGCTTCGTCCAAGACTGGCTGGAAAAGAGAACGGGCAAGAAGATCAAGGAAAACACCATCAGCGCGTGGCGCAAGACGGTGTGCGGTGATCTCACCTCGGCGTTTCAACCGTTTGTTGGCGATGAGAAGAAGCTCGATACACTCGAGAAAACGCGGTTCATCAAAGCCATCTACGACGCGAAGTTCCAGCCGTATCCGACCAATTATCGGCCGCTGACGGCGGAAGAGATTGCGGAGACGGCGAAGGATCCTCGCAATTCGCCGCTTCTGCCGCGGCAAGAACCGGGCGTGAAACCTTCGTGCGCGCTGCCCTATCAGCTCTATGCCGATGCGTTCTTGAGCGACGACCGCAAGACGGTCGTCGTCGCGATGGAAGCCCGCGATGAAGTCTTCGGTCCGCGTGCTGCCGGCTCCCCCTTCAACATCTTTACGCCGGTCAAGTACGCTGCCTTGGGGCCGGATGGAAAGCCTGGTCCCTTCGAGCACGTGGGGTGCCGGTCTTACGCCGTCGTCGCCGGTGGGCGCCTTACCGACTCCTGGCCGGTGGCGTCGTTTGAAAACGGCCTCTATCACTTGCAGGTGCATGGGCCCAACGGCTTCTTCCGCGAACACCGCGGTAGCGCACACGATCCGGCACTGCGCATCGAGTGCGATTATGAGCGCATGCCGGACGATGCGAGCAAACTCACCGGCAACATCGTGCTGCTGGTGAAGAACACGGATCGGCGGAAAGCCTACGAGGTGGTCATCAAGGATCATGCTTATGGCGCCGCACCGATCCGGCGGACCATCGCCGCGGAAGGCGCGCCGACGAAGATTGTGATCGATACAAGCCGCGGACAACGCTGGTACGACTTCAGCCTGTTCGTGCAAGGCTTTGAGCAGTTCGAGAAACGCTATGCCGGCCGCGTTGAGACCGGTGCCGACGGCATCACTGACCCTTACATGGGCCGGGTTGTGTGAAGCCCAACCAGCCGCGTCTGCCGGTTTGAATGGCGGCTTTGAGAAGAGAAGGAAGCTTGCTCGTCGCTTGGTTGAACGGGCGGCGAACGGGTTAACCCTTGGGAGCCGGTTTCCTGCGGGAAGCCGGCTTTTTTTGTGTTTCCGGGGCGGCGGTTTGGTCAATTGGGAGGCTCAAACGCGACCTTCCGATCTGGGCAGATCACCGTGAAACGCCTCAGGGCGTAGGTTTCCTATTGGTCAAAACGACCGCGCCCAGAGCAGCGCTGGGGCCATTGCGCATTGCGGAAGAAGCCGCGGGCGATGAGAAGGCGAGATAAGAAAGAAATACGCCCGGAGGGATTCGAACCCCCAACCCTCGGTTCCGAAGACCGATGCGCTATCCAATTGCGCCACGGGCGCGAACGTGTTCACCAAGCAGCAGAGCCCAGCGGCGCGTGGCCGCGAACATCCGCTGCTGGAGATGCTTGGCGGCTTACAATCTTAGACAACCTGGGCCACGGCACAAGTCCAGGCAGGTACTGCTGGGCGGCAGGTTGGCGTATGCGCGGCCGTGCGTTTGAGCGTGTTCGGTGAAACGGACTCAGCGGGCCGTATCGTGCCAGTGTGCGGCAACGGTACCGATAGCAAAGGCACGTTGCCGCGAGGCAGGCGGTGGTCGGCGGTTACCAGCCGTAATAGCCGCCGTAGTACACGCCATACGTCGGGTAGTAGGCGCCGTAGTACACGGGGTAAGCCGGCGCGTAGTAGGTGGTGTACGTGGGGTAGTACACCGAGTACCCGGGGTAATAGGCCGGGTAGTAGGAGTAGGCCGGGTAATACGCGGGGTAGTAAGCCGGGTAGGCGCCGTAGTAGACCGTGCGGCCATGCCAGCCCCAGCCGGCCTCCGCAGTTTGATCGCTGGAAGTGAGCAGCAGGGCACCGCACGTCAGCACCGCCAGGATCGTCAAGCGTTTCCAGGCAGACATCGCTAACCTCCTGTGCAAGCAAGACCCAATCGTCTGGCAAGGAGCGAGCGGTGCGGTCCCGGCCAGAAGCAGCCGCTTCGCGTCCAGGTACACCGGCAGGCCCGCGGCCGCAAATGAAAAACGGCCGGGAAGGCGAAACACCTTTCCCGGCCGTCATTCTTGCGTTGGTTCTGGCCACTGTCCAGCAGCGGCCAGAGGGATTCGTACGGCCTGCGGCCGCTAGCGGTTAAGCGGGTGCTTAACCCTGGCAGGACACCTGGCCGCGGGGGAACGTGTCCGTTCGCGGCGGTGAACTCCTGCCAGCAGGGAACAATGTTAATCCAGGAAGCCGGCCAGCTCGGCGCTACGGCTGGGTTGCTGGAGCTTGCGGACCGCCTTGGCTTCGATCTGGCGGATACGCTCGCGGGTCACCTTGAAAATATGGCCCACTTCTTCCAGCGTGTAGCTGTAGCCGTCGCCCAGACCGTACCGCAGGCGGATGATTTCGCGCTCGCGGTAGCTGAGGGTCTTGAGCACCTTGTCGATGCGGCTGCGGAGCATTTCGTGGGCCGCACCGTGGGCCGGGCTTTCGGCGCCGCCGTCGGGCAGCAGGTCGCCGAAGTGGCTGTCCTCGCTGTTGCCGACCGGGCGGTCGAGGCTGATCGGATACCGGCTCATCGCCAGCACGCGGCGGGCCTCGTCCACCGCGCAACCGGCCTCTTGAGCGGTTTCCTCAATCGTCGGTTCGCGGCCCAGCCGTTGCAGCAGTTGCCGCGACACGTTGCGTACCTTGGACATGGTCTCGACCATGTGCACCGGGATCCGGATGGTGCGGCTCTGGTCGGCCACGGCCCGGGTGATCGCCTGGCGAATCCACCACGTGGCATAGGTACAGAACTTGAAGCCGCGGCGGTACTCGAACTTGTCGACAGCCCGCATCAAACCGGCGTTGCCTTCCTGGATCAGGTCCAGGAAGCTCAGGCCGCGGTTGCGGTACTTCTTGGCGATGGAGACCACCAACCGCAGGTTACCCTCGGAAAGGGCCCGCTTGGCCTGCTGGTACTGCGCGTGCACTTCTTGAACGTAGCGGACGCGGTTGCGCAGGCTGGTCGGGGTTTCCTGCACCTGGCAGAGGATCGAGCGGTACTCCTGGAGCAGGGGCCGCAGCTCCTCCTTGGTAGCCTTTTCTTGCTTCAACCGCTGGATTTGCGCCTGGAGCTCATCCACGCGGCGGCTGAACTTGACCAGGTGTTCGATCTTGGACTCGATCCGCTGGGTCCGCAGGCCCAGTTCTTCGATCAGTCGCATGGCCCGGCGACGGCGCTGGCCCAGTCGGGTCCAGGCGGCTTTCCGGACGCTCATTTTGGCTTTCTTGCTCAAGGCCAGGCGGTAGTCTTCCTGGTTCTTCTTGAGCAGCATTTCGACGGTCCGCAGGTTGTGCGGCAACCGGCCCAGGATCTGCTCCTTCTCGAGCTGATCGGTCACCGAGACTTGGACCGTGCGATCGAACGGCAGCTCATTGGCCTCGACGCGCTTGAGCACCTTGAAGGCGTCCTGGATGACGTAATCGCATTCCAGGAGCTTCCGGCGGAATTTAGCGCGGGTGATTTCGATCCGCTTGGCCAGCTCGATTTCCTGCTGACGGGTGAGCAGAGGGATTTCGCCCATCTGCGTCAGGTACATCCGCACCGGATCGTCGGACCACGACTCCGAGTCGTCGGATTCCAGAAGCTCGTCGGCCGATAGGTCGTCGTCGGCGCTGGCTTCCAGATCGTCATCGGCATCGGTCAGATCGTCGTCGTCCAGATCCTCGTCCGTCTTGTCAGCCAACTCGACAGCGTCCTCTGGGGAGGGAGTTCGTTCGTCGTCGAGCTCGTCCAACAATGCATCGTACAAATCACCACTCCTACGCAAGAATGAGGTGGAACGTAATACCAGGTGAGGGTATTCGCTCGCCTTCATGAGCCGCTCGCAGGGCGGGAGCCAACCGTTGTGGGGTGCAGCTTCCCGGCTAGCACCGCGAGGCGGATTGTGGCTGCGAACTGGTTATGAGAGATCGCCAAACAACTTTACCCACTGATTGCGCCAACCTCCGGGACGAACCAGCATTTGGTAAGAAATGAGGCGCTATCACTGGCGGTCGAATTCAGCACACGCTGCGAGTTCTCGCTTGCCCGCAAGCCCTACCTCGCCGACATCGGCCAGCCACCCGGTAATCCCGGGCGCCAAGCGGGTGTCGTCGGCTGTGGGGCGCTGTTCAGGGGCCGTTGATCTTAGGGGCTGATTCTCCGCTTTTCCCTACGCCGGGGACGGCAGGCATCCCTCGGGCCTGCCGTGCTTTGCAGTGTTAAATCGTCAGGAATCGTGTGTCGTTAACCAGGTGCCTGGTGGGGGGCGAGGGGCAACGGCCGCCAAAGTTTGCGGGGCCATTGTTACCGCCACGTGTGGCCAGGGAGTTTGCTGGCCTTGCTGCCCAACCAAGCCGCGTCTTCAGGTGCGCTGCAAACCTCGTGTGCGAACCAAAGGACCAAAGGCGAAGCGGGGAAAGTCGAGGGTGCCAGCCGCAGGCCACGCCGTGCCCCCCGCCAAGTCCCCGTAACCGTCTATAACCAACCCAGGCAACCATGCCGACAGACTAGCGCCCAGGAATCCACTATGTGCCGAAAAACGTTACCAACCGGGGAAAGCGCACCCAAAAGTGCGCCGTGCCATCTTGGGCGTGTTCATCCAGATTGCGTTAACCAGAACGCCGATCCGCTGTGCGTCCTGGAAGAAGGCGGGGGACGGTCCCCGACGGGCATCGCCGACGACTGGCATGTTTGCATGTTTGACATTGCTGATTTCGCGAGGTTTTAACCGAGGGTGCCGCTCGAACTCGCTTCCAGTCGTTCGGTATGGCAATGCCGCAACGCAGGCAACGATGCCACCGGGAAAATCAGACCCGACAGCAGGCCGTGCCGTGAGGCAAGGGGTACCGTGAGGCATGCGCCAAGGAGGAAGCCGCCGACGAAGACGGGGCCCTGCCTCCTTTACATTGACCCGCGACGGCCGAATGTTTCGCCTGGGTGACGAAAATGCACCGTGTGGTGTAATTGTCAACCCCCGCGCCGGCAGTTTGCTGTAAAGCCGGACGGCGAAACGGCGTTTGCGCCCGCGAACCTGATTCATTCTATTCACGGCAGTTGCCCGGTCCAGTGTTTTGTAACTGCCCACCCAAAAAACCTCAGAACCGCGCCAACCGCGACCATCCAAATGTCCACTACGACTGCACCGCCAGCGGCGGCAGATCGTAAACCCGTAAGGCATTTTCGTAAAACAGCTTACGCTGCTGATCCGCCGGCAGGTCCGCGACCACTTGCCGCAACGCCTGTACCCAGGCAGACAGTGTGCCCCCCAATGTGCACACCGGCCAGTCGCCCCCGAACATCACCCGATCCGGTCCAAATGCCGAGAGTGTCCCATGGATCACGGGAGCCAATTCCTCGGGCTGCCAGTTGCGGCTGGCCTTGTCGATGATGCCGGACACTTTGCAGACGACGTTTTCGCGCTTGGCGACTTCGGCGAGCAGCCGTCGCCAGCGGTCATGGTCTTGCCGGTCCGGTCGCTCGTTGCCGCAGTGGTCGAGGATGAACCGCGTGTCGGGACAGCGATCGGCCAAGGTGGCTGCGTCGGCCAGTTCCTCCGGGCGGATGCAGATATCGAAACTCAACCCTAGCTCGCCCAGCAGCCGGATGCCACGCACAAAATCGTCGTTGAGGCAGTAGCCCGGCGGCGTGTTGCCGCCATGCAACACCTGACGGATGCCCTTGATGTACGGCGAGTCGCGAAACGGCCGCACGTAGGCTGCGAACCCCTCGCTAGCCGGCCTGCCCGACACCACGGCGGCCACCATCGGGTTGTCGTCACGGCGGCACAGTTCCACCACGTAGTCGGCCTCGGCCTGTTGCTGGGCCGGATCCACATCGACTTCCATATAGATGGTTCTTACCACGTTCAAGCCGGCGGCGGCTTGCAGGTAGTCTTCCATCAAGAAGTTTTTATTGAGCGACGGCGCGTTCTTTACCCAAGGGAGCCGGAACCGCCGCAGGTCCCACAGGTGCTGGTGGGTGTCGATGATCGGGATGGAATCCATAGGCTGCTGATCCTCGGCCGAGACTTTGGCGACCGGTTGCAAGGTAGCGGCCGCCGCGGCGGCCAGGCCAGTTTGCAGAAATTGGCGGCGGTTCACGGGCGACCTCTTGCTACCAATGGCGAGCGGGGTAGGGGGCGTTCTCGGTTGGCTGGCGACCGCCTGGCAGGTGCGCGGCGACATGCTTCATGGCGGCTCGCGACGGCTGGTAACATGCAGCGACGATTGGGCGAAAGCCGCCGGCGCGGCAGCGACCGCTGGTAAGGCATCAAGGCTCGCATCCACAGCGCCCTCTGAGGCGATCTGCACACAACCCAGACGTTGCCGGATGAGCGACACGAAGAAACTTGTCCAGGAAGACGGTCAGGCCGGCAATGCTGGTGCGCCAGTATAGCCAGGCAAGATAGGGGCGGTACGTCATTGGCCTTCCTCCGCGGGGGCAACCAGGCTGCTCCCACTTTAGTTAAGACCAAAGGCCAGTGTTGTTCTTTTTCTGCCAAACCCGCGAGTACGCAGGTGGCGTCTCGACGGCGCGATTGGGTTACCGCCACAAATCGTCGTCGGCAAACGGATGGGCAGGGCGGTCCAGTCGGGGCTTAGGCAGTACCTTCAGCGCCTGCTCGGCCAGCTTGAGATCTTCCTGGGTGGTGACCTTCAAGTTGAGCGGGCTGCCGGGCACCACGGCCACTTTTTGCCCCATGCGCTCCAGAAGCTGGGCGTCATCGGTGGCCACAAAACCTTGCCGCTCTGCGTACGCCTTCAGCAAGAGATCCTTGCGGGCGACCTGCGGCGTTTGCGCTTCCCACAAGCCGGCACGGGGGACGGTTTCCACAATCTGATCGCCGTCCACGCGCTTGATGGTGCCGTTGATCGGCGTGGCCAGAATGGCGGCCCCGTGCTTGCGGGCGGCGGCAAACACGGCGTCGATCCACATGGGGGCCAGGCAGGGCCGGGCCGCGTCGTGCACGCACACGTAGTCGGCTTCTTCCTTGACCGCCGCCAGGGCCTTCTCGACGGAGTCCGCCCGTTCCTGGCCGCCTTCCACCACGTCGATGCCCAGGAAGACGACGTTGGACGCGAACCGCGAGTCGAAGTATTCGCGGTCCTCGGCCGCGATGACAATGATCACCTGGCAGACGTCGGAGCGGTTGATGAACCGCTCGGCCGCGTGCAGCCACAACGCCCGATCACCCAGCGGGATGAACGGCTTTTTGTACTGCGGGTTCTTGAAGCGGCTGCTCTTCCCGGCCGCCGGCAGAATGACAGCGAACTTGGCCATGCCTTACTCTCCCCCCTTGGTGCCGACGCGATTGAATCCCCACGCCCTCAGTGGAGCCAGGGCGGCGCGTGCTACGGCGTCTGTCGCTGGTAACCGGCGCCGCGCTTACAGCGGCACGCCGTCCCACCGCACAAAGGCTTCCATCGCGTAGTACTCGGGCAGGCCCAACTTGTTGTACAGGTCGGCCGTGTGCCGGTTGCGATCTTCGGCGCGTTGCCAGAACTCGCGGCGGTCGGAGCCGGGGAACAGGGCCGAATCTTTCTGCGATTCGTGGCGGAAGATGGCGGCCTTCTTGCGTTCCAGGTCACGCGGACTCAGCGGCACGGCGATTTCGATCTGGTGCGCCGGCCACTCCTGCCAGGCCCCGCGGTACAGCAGCACCTCCGGAATCTGGCCGGCCGTTTCCTCGATCTCGTTGAGCGCCGCGATGATCGCCTCGGCACACACGCGGTGCGTACCGTGCGGGTCGGAGAGATCGCCGGCCAGGTAGATCTGGTCGGGCTGGAGCCGCTCAATCAGCTCACGCACCATGCGGATGTCTTCGCTGCCGACCGGGTTCTTGGCGATCATGCCGGTGCGATAGAACGGCAGATCGAGGAAAACCAGGTTTTCTTCCGGGCAGCCGCAGGCCTTGGCCGCCGCCTTGGCTTCGCTCCAGCGGATTAGGGCCTTGATCTTGAGCACGTCTTCGCTGTCGGGCTGGCCAGGGGCCTTGTTGGCCAGGGCTTCCATCACCCGGCGTTCGACTTCGACCGATCGTTCGTTATCGATCTGGAAGAGCCGGTTGAACTCGGTCACCAGGTCGGCCACACGCTGTGCGTCGTGGTCGAACACGGCGATGTTACCGCTGGTCATGTAGGCGATGTGGACGTCGTGGCCGTCTTCCACCAGCCGGATCAGCGTGCCGCCCATGCTGATCACGTCGTCGTCGGGGTGCGGGCTGAAGCACAGCACCCGTTTGCGCTCGCGGCCGGCCGGATGGTAGTTGATGGTGTCCATCATCCAGCGGAAGACGCGGTGGCTGATGCCTTCGGCCGGACCTTGTTCGCGGAGCAGTTGGTGCAGGCCGTGCTCGCGAAAGTCTTCGCCGTCGAGCTTGAGCAGCGACTTGCCGGTCTTTTCGCACAGCCACAGCACGGCGCGCTTCACCAGGGCGTCGTTCCACTCGACATTGCGCAACTGCCACGGCGTGGCGACGCAGGTGAGCTTCTCGGCCGCCCCTTCGTCCAGCAGCACGGTCAGATCGGGGTGATCGCGGAGCAGCGTGGCCGGAATCCGTTCGGTGACGGGGCCTTCGACCGTCTCGCGAACGATGCCCGCCTTATGCTCGCCCATCGCGATCAGGATGATCTTGCGCGCTTCGTAGATGGTGCCGATGCCCATGGTGATGGCCTGGGTCGGCACGTTCTCCTTGCCGAAGAAGTCGCTGGCGGCGTCGGTGCGGGTGACCGGGTCGAGGGTGACCAGTTGGGTGCGGCTGTTGCGCGAGGTGTACGGTTCGTTGAAGCCGATGTGGCCGTCGCGGCCGATGCCCAGCAGCATCAGGTCGATGCCGCCGGCGCGTTCGATCAGGTCTTCGTAGTGCCGGCAGTAGGCTTCCACCCGGTCCAGCGGCACGGTGCCGTCGGGAATGTGGATGTTGCCCGGCGGAATGTTCACGTGATCGAACAGGGCCCGCCGCATGGTGTAGTGATAGCTCTGCAACTGCTCGGGGTGCAGGCCGTAGTACTCGTCGATGTTGAAGGTGACCACGCCGGAGAAATCGAGCCCTTCCTCGCGGTGCATGCGCACCAGTTCGCGGTACACGCCGGTGGGCGTGCTACCGGTGGGCAGTCCCAGGACGGCATTCTGGCCGAAGGAGTTGCGCTCGCGGATCACGGCCGCAATGGTACGGGCAACGCTCCGCGCCAAGTCGCGGTTGGAGCTGAAGATGTACGTAAGCACCCGCGTGCCGGCAGCCCGCTGGGCTGCGCAAACCTGGTGGGAAACCGTCGAGATCGCCATGGGACTGATGGTGACTGGTGCAGCGAGAGAACGTTGGCCAAGCGGCCGGCCGGGGTGGGATGCTGCCGGGCACACCCGCGGCCCGAAGCGCGCAGCGACGTTCGCCGCGCGAGGCTTTGTGGAGCAAGTCATTCTCGCACGCCGCAGGCAAAAAATCCATGAGCCGCGAGGGGCCGGTAGGCGGCTGTAACGCCGTGCGAGGCAAAGAAGATCGGCTGTGCGCTTGGTGCCGGCCCGCCGCCGAGGCTAATTGCGAATCGGCCAGAAAAATTTGACCCGTACCCCGTATATGGGGTAGGGTACCGCTCGATTTCTCGTCTGCCACATCTTCGAGAGATCGTTCCCTTCTCATCTCACGCACGTCTGCACACGCTGATCGGAGGGTCCGACCATGTCAACCGAGCGCACAACGTTCGCACGTTGGGGGCACGTGCCGCTGGCGTTCTCAGTGGTTGCGCTACTGGGGCCGGGATTGCACTTCATTGCATTGGATGGTTTCAGCCAGCCCCATGTCGTCTCCGATGCCGCCCGGTTGGGCGTACCGATTGCCGGGGTCGCCCTCTGCATCGCCGTCGCGGCCCTGGCGGTGTCGCTGCGGCGCACCCGCTCCCGCAACGAACTGGCCTGGGCCTTGGCCCTGGCCCTGGGAGCCGGTGTGGTGTGGGGATCAATTCTGGTGGGCGACAACTGGATTTGGGGACCGATCGACTCGGCGCAGGCCAGCGAGGGGGAACTCAAGCCGATCATGCTCTACGACTACGGTCCCCAGGGTGACGGCACGCACCTGTTGGTGCTGGCGAACCGCTCGATTCGGATTGATCTGGCCAAGCTTCAGGCGAATGGCCTGACCATCGACGGAGTGGCTGAAATCCTTCGCCGGGGCTTCTGCTCGATCACCTCGCCCGGCCAGCTCAAAGGCGTGTACAGCATCCTCGACAGCGTGGGAGTCACCGTGATCGGCATCGGCAACGGTTACCCAGTCTACCTGGACGAAGTGGCCAGGATTGAAAAGCTGTAAAATCCGTATCTAGGTCATTTTAACGGCACGCTCGCGCGCCACGGTTCTGCGATTGTCGCGCATTGCACGTGCGTCACGGCATGATCAACCGTGTTGCTTGAGGACGTGCGACGTTTTCGCGCTGTTCCCCGGCACGGGGATGCTCACTCACTGAGGGCGAGCGTTCGGCTTTTGTTCGGTCTGCACACCTGGCGGTCAATCCAAGCACCGCACGCGCGGCCTTAGCAGCCCGTTGAAGAATCGGTTTCTGCCGCGGGGCGGGGCTCGGCGCGGCAGGGCCCGCGTCAGCCGGCGTAGCGTCGCGCCGACCGCATCGGCCTGCCG
>Ga0207874_1000689_pt1 | contig 45965 bp, 35 predicted proteins | sample HigsolmetaAR201D_FD_184833 | JGI IMG/M metagenome (GOLD analysis project Ga0207874, IMG submission 184833) | Ionic liquid and high solid enriched microbial communities from the Joint BioEnergy Institute, USA - AR20-1-D (SPAdes) (version 2) ...
CTGCACCAGCATCGCCGACTCCGCGTCCGCTACGAGCGCACCGCCGAGATCCATCAGGCCTTCCTCTCGCTGGGCTGCATCCTCATCTGCTTCAACAAACTCAAACCGCTATTGTGTTAGGGGTTCTAAGACTCGCCTTGTTCGTGGGGGGGCCTTGTTACGATTGGGGCGGCTTCGCAAGTTTTGGCTCAGCTAGGCGACAACGGTGAGTGCCTGAGCGGGTGTGTAGCGACTGGTGGGAACTATATGACGCCAAATTGTTGGATGCGGACATCGCGAGCAATTATCGATCTACAGTTTGATCCGTCGGAGCCCATCACCGCAACAATTGATGAATCTTGCTCGTGGGGTTATGCGAGCGTGGCATGGATACGAATTTGCAATGGCCATGGCGAAACATGGGGGAATGGTCATGGTTGCGGTGATTGCGAAGAGGAGCCGACTGAGGCATCTGGCCATGCGGCTGCTTGGGATATTGGCCAGTTGTCTGCGTCAGCCGGTGCTAACGCTAGTGTTCCAAGCGCATCGAGCTGGGAAATTTGTACGTCTGTTACGCTCGGTGCCTGCGGTGCTCCTTGCAATGGAGGGAGAGTGTGGCCGTTTGGAGCGCAATACGGTAGAGCGAAGGTGCATTACGCGATCACTGGTGGTCCGCGCAACTCAGTGCCAGTGGTAGCGACCGTGTCATTGCCGCGAACGCCAGTGAACGATCCGACCACTGGTCGAAAGATCCACTACTTTAAGGTTGTTCAGACATGTGGATCGAGTGCTAATGCAAACGTCGTTTGGGCGACGGGGACGCCAAATGGGCAGGTTGCCTCTGGGTTGGCATACGACCCGATCAATGATGAATGGAGTGCTAATGTGCCCATGGAGTTGTGTGGCGGTGCTAACGAGTTTGATTCAGAACTCGCTTCCATGAGTGAGGACGGGTTGGATGTTGATGGTAGTGGCCGGTTTTGTAGCGCGGACGTGGCTGCTCTGTCGGCCCTTCTGGACTCAACGGATGAAGATGATCTTGCTTGGGATTTTGATCGTAATGGCGTGATTGACCAAGCCGATGTTGATTTTCTGCAATCTCTTATTGATGCGGGTCTTAGTGCGGGCACATTTGGTGATGTCGATGGCAATGGGAGCGTTGATCGTTGTGATTGGGCTTTGGTTGTTGGTGCCACTGGTGCAACAATGGGTGGTCCCGGCTATTTCGTTGAACTTGATGACGACCTCGACGGTACGATATCTGCTTCTGAGTTTGAGGCGATGTGGGTGCTGTCAGGTCGCGCCGACTGGAATCGCGACCATGTCGTGAATAGCAACGATCTGTCTGCATTTCAGGCGACATGGCTGGCAGACATCGCCCACAGCACGAGCTTTGCAGACTTCAACGGTGACGGTGTCACGAACAGCAACGATCTGTCTGCATTCCAGACGGCGTGGCTCGTCGCTCTGGAAACGGCTTGCAACTAGACCATTAGTCTGCTAGGGGATTCCTGTGGTACGAGCGGCCTCTCGGAGCAGAGAGGTCGCTTTTTCATTGATCTGTGCGGTAGACTTCTGATCATGAAATCTGCTGAACCGGACTTCCTCGAGAACGTCCTTAACCATCTCAGTCGCGACGAGCCCGCCGCGATCGCCCGCCTGACCGACTGGCTCCGCATCAAGAGCATCTCCACCGACCCCGCCTACCGCGACGACTGCCGCCGCGCCGCCCAGTGGGCCGCCGACCAGCTCCGCGCCGCCGGCCTGCGTGCAGAACTCCGCGAGACCGGCGACGTCGGCCCCGACGGCCGCGGCAGCGGCCACCCCGTCGTCATGGCCTACTCCGACCCCGGCGAGGGGTACATCGGCCCCCACGTCCTCTTCTACGGCCACTACGACGTCCAGCCCGCCGATCCCCTCGACCTCTGGGAGTCTCCCCCCTTCGAGCCCGTCATCCGCGACGCCCGTCCCGGCGAAGAAGGCGGCAAGCGCATCGTCGCCCGCGGCGCGGTGGACGACAAGGGCCAGGTCGCCATGTTCATCGAGGCCCTCCACGCCTGGAAGGCCGCGGGGGAGCCCTTCGGCGGGATCAAGTTCACCGTCCTCCTCGAGGGCGAGGAGGAGTCCGGCTCCGCCAACCTCGAGCGCTTCATCAAGGAGAACGCCGCCGAGTTCGAGGACTGCGCCTTCTGCCTCATCTCCGACACCGGCATGCTCGGCCGCACCGAGCCCGCGATCACCTACGGCGTCCGCGGCCTGGTCTACACCGAGGTCACCCTCCACGCCGCCGACCAGGACCTCCACTCCGGCCTCTGGGGCGGCCGCGCTCCCAACCCCAACAACGAACTCGCCAAGGTCCTCTCCCGCCTCTGGGACGAGAACGGCCGCGTCACCATCCCCGGCTTCTACGACGACGTCCTCCCGCTGACCGACAGGGAGCGGGAGATGTGGCGCAAACTCCCCTTCGACGCCGCCGAGGCCCTCAAGCGCATCGGCCTCCCCCCCGAGGCCGACGTCGGCGAGGCCGGCTTCACCGCCCTGGAGCGCGAATGGGCCCGCCCCACCGCCGACGTCAACGGCATCTGGGGGGGCTACACCGGCCCCGGCGCCAAGACCGTCATCCCCGCCAAGGCCTCGGCGAAGGTCTCCTTCCGCCTCGTCGCCAACCAGGACCCCGCGAAGATCCGCGACGCCTTCTTCGCCTGGTGCCGCGCCAACACCCCACCCGGCTGCCGCTGGGAACTGCACGACCACTCCGGAGGCCACCCCGCCACCGTCCCCACCGACTCCGCCTACCTCGCCGCGGCCAGCCGCGCCGTCGAGAAGGCCGCCGGCAGGAAGCCCTGGCTCATCCGCTCCGGCGGTTCGATCCCCGTCGCCGGCATGCTCGCCGCCGAACTCGACCTCGACACGGTCTTCATGGGCTTCGGCCTCGACGACGACCGCGTCCACTCCCCCAACGAGAAGTTCGAACTCGACTGCTTCCGCATGGGCGCCCGCTCCCACGCCATCCTGATCGACGAGCTGCGGCGCATGCGGGCCGCGGTGTAGCCACCGCCCCGGCCGGCCCTCGATGCTCCCGGCACGCCCCTAGAATGCCGGTTCAGGAGCCCCGATGGCCAGCAGCAGCAACAGGGAACGAACCAGCATCAGCGTCCGCTCGGAGCGCACCGTCCTCGCCGCGCTCCGCCTCCCGGGCGCCGTCTACGACCAGCGCGACCCCTTCGGCGAACTCAAGGCCCTCGCCGAGCAGGCCGGCGCCATCGTCGTCGGCGAACTGGAGCAGCGCCTCCCCCGCCCGGTCGCCTCGACCTTCCTCGGCAGCGGCAAGGTCGAGGAACTCAAGCGCCTCTGCGACGCCCTCGACGCCACCCTCGTCATCTTCGACCACGACCTCTCCCCCAGCCAGATCGGCAACATCGAGAAGATCGTCGGCCGCAAGGTCATCGACCGCAGCGAACTGATCCTCGACATCTTCGCCAGCCGCGCCACCACCCACGAGGCCAAACTCCAGGTCGAACTCGCCCAGATGGAGTACACCTACCCGCGCCTGCGCGCCATGTGGGACCACCTCGAGCGCATCGTCGGCCACGGCGGCATCGGCGGCATCGGCACCCGCGGCCCGGGCGAGCAGCAGCTCGAGATCGACCGCCGCCTCGTCCAGCGCCGCAAGCTCGAACTCAAGCGCGAACTCGACGCCATCCACGCCCGCAAGCGCCGCATGGTCCGCGAGCGCCGCGAGGAGCACTTCACCGTCTGCCTCGTCGGCTACACCAACGCCGGAAAGAGCACCGTCTTCAACGCCCTCACCGCCGGCGGCGCCTACGCCGACGACCGCGTCTTCGCCACCCTCGTCACCCGCACCCGCGAATGGGACGTCGGCGGCGGCCTGCGCGTCATGCTCTCCGACACCGTCGGCTTCGTCCGCAACCTCCCGCACCACCTCATCGCCAGCTTCCGTGCCACCCTCGAGGAGGCCACCCACGCCGACCTCCTCCTGGTCGTCCTCGACGTCTCCGACCCCGCCGCCGAACTCCAGTACCAGACCGTCATGTCCACCCTCGACGAACTCATCGACGAGGCCGCCGAGCGCGAGAAGGCCGAGGCCCGCCGGCGCGCCGACGGCGGCGGCGCGGGCTGGGGCGAGTGGCGCCCCCCCGAACGCCTCCTGCTCCTCAACAAGGTGGACCGCCTCCAGGACAACCGCGACCTGCTCGTCTGGCAGAGCAAGGTCCCCGACGCCATCCCCATCGCCGGCGTGGACCCCTCCCACCCCGGCCACGAGATCCTCCGCCAGCGCGTCCTCGCCGCGGCACAGGGGGGCGTCATCGACGCCGAACTCACCCTCCCCATCACCGCCGGCCGCGCCGTCCTCATGGTCGAGAACCGCGGCCAGGTCCTCTCCCGCGAGTACGACAACGGCAGCGTCCGCCTCCGCGTCCGCATCGGCCGCCGTCAACTCGACCAGATCCGCTCGGCGGTCGGCGGCGAGGGCCTGGAAATCCGCCCCCTCTGAACCCTCCCGCGTCCGCCCTCTCCCCGAGCCGCCGCCCCAAACCCGCCGCCGCGGGACCCCCGAGACTGGAAAATCCCCCTCAGCGTGCGGATACTCACTCCGTTCGCCGCCACCCTAGCTCAGCGGTAGAGCGATGCTTTCGTAAAGCATAGGTCGTGGGTTCGAATCCCACGGGTGGCTTTCCCAGCCGAACGCACCGGCGACAAGACGGCCCCCCCGGGGCCGTTGTTGTTTTTTCAGCCTCTTTTCGGCTCCCGGCCGAAGCCGGCACGCCCCGTCCCCCAGCCCGCGGCCCCTCCCGTGTCACTCTGGGTAACCGACTTGTACCCGGCGGCCGTTTGTGCTTTATTGAGGGCGGAGTGCACGCCCCCGTGGCGCACAAAGGAGGATGTGATGGCCAAGCGGAACACAGCCACGGCGTCGACCCCCTCAGCCCGCCGGCTCGCCCCCCTCGCCGCCGCGGCCGTCGGCCTCGCGGCCCTCGCCCCCGCCGCCCTGGGGCAGGCCACCAACCGCACGATCTTCGTCGGCCATTACTACCCCCAGGGGTCCATCGCCTCCCTGAACGTCAACCCCGACGGCGCCGTCTCCCTCGCCCACCTCACCCCCGTCGGCGAGTGGATCCAGTCCATCGCCCTCTCCCCCGACGGCCAGTGGCTCGCCGCGGCCAGCGGAACCGCCAACGAACTGCTGGAGGCGATCTACATCTTCCGCGTCCTGCCCGACGCCGGCCTCTCCCTCGTCTACACCGGCGTCGTCCCCGACAGCCCCCTCGACATGAAGTGGCTCGCCAACGACCTCCTCGCCGTCACCGAGACCGACCTGAGCGCCTCCCACATCGGCGTCTTCCTCTGGCAGCCCGAGGTCCCCGCGCTGACCCGCATGGACCGCAAGCCCTCCGGCGGCTTCAACAGCGCGATCGCCTACCACCCCGGCAGCGAGTACTTCTACACCCAGATCTCCACCGGCGTCGGCGGCCCGAGCCTCAACCGCTGGCGGATCAACCCGGACCGCACCATCTCCGCCGCGGGCGACTTCTTCCCCGGCCCCTACCCCCTCAGCCCCGTCTTCACCGCCGCCGGCGACATGCTCTTCGCCGGCGGCGGCATCAGTTTCGGCCGCAACGCCGTGATCTCCTACCTCGTCGATGAGGAGGAGGGCGGCCTGATCCCCGCCCCCGGCATGCCCTTCATCTCCCCGGGCAACTCCCCCGCCTACCTCGCCCCCACCGGCGACGGCCTCATCCTCGCCGTCGGCCACGGCAGCGACTCCACCGTGCGGACCTTCACGATCGAGCCCAACGGCGTCCTGACCGCGACCGGCCACTCTTTCCTCGTCCAGAACCTCACCGGCTCCATCGGCGAACTCGCCGCGCTCAACGACGTCATCTACGTCACCGACGACACCTCCGCCATCGACGGCGTCCAGGGCATCCACGCCCTCCGCGTCGGCGCTGACGGCTCCCTGACCCCCCTGGCCGAGATCGTCTACACCGGCGCGCCCCGCCCCGAGGGCGGCATCGCCGTCTGGAACCCCACCACCGTCTGCCCCGCCGATTTCAACGGCGACAGCCAGGTCAACTCCAACGACATCTCCGCCTTCCTCTCGCGCTGGCTCGCCGACGTCGAGTCCGGCTCCCGCTACGCCGACTTCGACCGCGACGCCGCCGTCACCTCCAACGACATCTCCGCCTTCCTTTCAGCCTGGCTCGCGGCCGTGGCCCAGGGATGCGGCTGACCCCCTGGGACGCGTGCGGTTGCATTTGCACAATCGTTTGCCGCTGTAACCCCCGCGGGCGTACAGTCCCCCCGCGATGTTCTACCTGCGTGACCTGCCGAAATACGAGACGCTTCTCTCTCATTCCCAGCGATACCCGGAGATCGATCCCCCGGCCTACGAGGCCTTCCTGGTCCTCCTCCGCGTCGCCAGCGACGTGCTGAGCGCCTGCGAGGAATACCTCGCCGGTCACGGCCTCTCCCAGGGCCGTTTCACCGTCCTGATGATCCTCAATCGTGACCCTTCCGGCGGCTTATCTCCGTCGGACCTCGCCGACCGCGCCGGCGTCACCAGGGCCACCATGACCGGCCTCCTCGATTCCCTCGAGCGCGACGGTCTGGTGCGGCGCGAGCCGCACCCCCAGGACCGCCGCATGCTCACCGTCCGCCTCACCCCGGCGGGGATCGAGCGGCTCGACGCCATGATGCCCGACTACTACCGTCGCATCGCGGCCCTGATGAAGGGCATGACCGACGAGGAGCGCCGCACCGTCGTGACGCTCCTGCGCAAGATTGAATCCAACCTCCCGGAGTTGGCCGAGCCCGCCGCGGTGGAGGCAGCGCCGTAAGAACCGACGCCCGACGCCGGCCATGAACGCCGGACGATCACCCGCAGGCGTCCTGGCGCACGTTGCACAAGGAGTGACAGGTGATCGGACGCATTCGGAGCCGAGTTGTCGGTGCGCTGCTCGCGCCGGCCCTGGGGCTCGCCGCCGGCGTCGCGGCCCAGCCCGCCGGCGGCCCTCCCCCCGCCAAGGTCGTCCTCGACGAGGTCCGCCTCGAGCAGATCGAGCAGTGGCGCGAGGTCACCGGCGAACTCCGCGCCGCCAGGCGCAGCGTCCTCGCCGCGCAGGAGGAGGGGCTCGTCGTCGAGGTCGCCGTCGAAGCCGGCGACGAGGTCCGCGCGGGCCAGGTCGTCGCCAGGCTCGACGACACGCGCGCCCGGATCGATGTGGACCGCGCCACCGCCCTCGTCGCCGTCCGCGCCGCCGAGGTGGACGAGGCACGCGCCGCCCTCGAACAGGCCCTCCGCAACCACGGCCGCATCGAGGAGTCCTTCCAGAGGGCCTCCGCCTCCCGCCAGGAACTCGACGACGCCGGCACGGTCGTCGCCGCCACGCAGGCGCGCCTCGCCCGTGCCGAGGCCGACCTCCAGTCCGCGCAGGCCGACCTCGCCCGCGCCCGCAAGCGCCTCGCCGACATGGAGATCGCCTCCCCCTTCGCCGGGCGCATCATCGAGAAGCGCACCGAGGCCGGCCAGTGGGTCATCCCCGGCGACGCCATCCTCGAGGTCGTCGCCCTCGACTGGATCGACGCCTGGCTCGACGTCCCCGAGGCCCTCGTGGAGCACGTCAGCGCCCCCGGCGCGACGGTGCAGATCCGGGTCCTCGCCCTCGCCTCCGGCCGCCCCGCCTCCGCCGCCGAGATGCACGAGGCCCCCGTCGCCGCCGTCATCCCCTCCGCCGACCGCCTCAGCCGCCTCTTCCCGATCCGCGTCCGCCTCGACAACCGCGCGCCGGGCGACGCCGGCGGCAGCGAGGGGAGCCCCTGGGGCGGCCGCCTCCGCCCCGGCATGAGCGTCGTCGGGCTCGTCCGCGCCGGCGAGCGCCGCCCCACCCTCACCGTCCACAAGGACGCGATCCTCCGCAGCGACACCGGCGCGTACGTCTACATGGACGCCGGCGGCGTCGCCGCCGTCGCACGCGTCGAGCCCCTCTTCGCCGTCGGCGATGGTCAGCGCCTCGCCGTCCGCTCCGACATGCTCCGCCCGGGGGCGAGGGTCGTCATCGAGGGCAACGAGCGGATGTTCCCCGGCCAGCCGCTGATGCCCGTCGGCGGCCCCCCCGCCGCGGGGGCGGCCGGACCGGGCGGCGCGGCCGAAGGCGCGGCGCAGGGAGGCTGACCAGTGGACATCGTCGCCTGGGCGATCAAACGCCCCGTCAGCGTGGCCGTGGGCGTGATGCTCGTGGTGATGTTCGGCCTCATCGGGCTGGGCGCGATCCCCATCCAGCTCACCCCCACCGTGGACCGGCCCATCATCACCGTCACCACCACCTGGCCCGGCCGCAGCCCCCAGGAGGTCGTGGACGAGATCACCCGCGAGCAGGAGAAGCGGCTCAAGAACGTCGCCAACCTCAAACGCATGCGCTCCACCAGCCAGGAGGGGCTCGCCACCATCTCGCTGGAGTTCTACCTCGGGACCGACATCGGCCGCGCCCTCCAGGAGGTCTCCGACTCCCTCCGCCAGGTCCCCGCCTACCCCGCCGAGGTGGACGAGCCGATCATCAAGGCCGCCGAGGGCGCCAGCGAGAACGCCATCGCCTGGATCATCATCGACCTCAAGCCCGAGGCCCGCGCCCGCCACCCCGACTACGACATCACCACCCTCTACGATGCGCTCGACAAGGAGGTCAAGCCCTACCTCGAGCGCATCGACGGCGTCGCCGAGGTCAACATTTACGGCGGGCGCGAGCGCGAGGTCCGCGTCCAGCTCGACCCCCTCCGGCTCAGCCAGCGCCGCCTCAGCCCCCTCGACGTCATCGAGGCCCTCCGCGCCGAGAACCGCAACGTCTCCGCCGGGACCATCGCCGAGGGCAAACGCGACTACCGCGTCCGCGTCACCGGGCAGTTCGTCACCGCCGAGGACATCCTCGGCGCCGTCATCGCCTACCGCGACGGCAAGCCCGTCTACGTCCGCGACGTCGGCGACGCCGAGATCGGCTACAAGAAGCACCGCGGCTTCGTCCGCTCCCTCGGCGCCCCCTGCATCGCGATGAACGTCATCCGGCAGAGCAACGCCAACGTCGTCGAGGTCATGGCCGAACTCCGCGCCCGCCTCGAAGAGGTCCGCTCCGACATCCTCCCCCTGCTCACCGCCGCCGCCCCCGGCCAGAGCGCCGACGTCGGCCCCGACCTGCGCATGCGCCAGGTCTACGACGAGACCACCTACATCGACTCCGCCATCGACCTCGTCCTGAACAACCTCTGGCAGGGCGGCCTCATCGCCGTCCTCGTCCTGCTCCTCTTCCTTCGCTCCACCGCCGCCACCGGCCTCATCGCGATCGCCATCCCCATCTCCGTCATCGGCACCTTCCTCGTGATGGTCGCCTTCGGCCGCACCCTCAACGTCATCTCCCTCGCCGGCCTCGCCTTCGCCACCGGCATGGTCGTGGACAACGCCGTCGTCGTCCTCGAGAACATCTACCGCCGCCTCCAGGTCGGCGACGCCCCGCGCCAGGCCGCCTACCGCGGCGGCAAGGAGGTCTGGGGCGCCATCCTCGCCAGCACCCTCACCACCATCGCCGTCTTCATCCCCGTCCTCACGATCAAGGAGGAGGCCGGCCAGCTCTTCCGCGACATCTCCCTCGCCATCGCCGCCTCCGTCACCCTCTCCCTCATCGTCTCGATCACGGTCATCCCCTCCGCCGCGGCCAGGGTCATCCGCAGGCCACCCAACATCGAGGCCCCGGGAACCAGCCGCCTCCTCCACCACTGGCACATCCTCTTCGGCCTCGCTCCCCTCCTCGCCCGCGCCGTCCGCGCCCTGGGCGACCTCGTCTTCTGGGCCTCCACCGGCTGGCGGGCCTGGACCCTCCGCCCCGTCATCGTCGCCGCCATGGCCGCCGGCAGCATCCTGGGCATGCGCGCCCTCATCCCGCCCCTCGACTATCTCCCCACCGGCAACCGCAACCTCGTCTTCGGCGGCCTGCTCATCCCCCCCGGCTACAGCGTCGAGCAGCAGACCCGCATCGCCGAGCGCCTCGAGGCCATCGTCGGCCCCTACGTCGCCCCCGACGCCGGCGCCGGCGACAACCTCAACGTCGCCCGCGACACCTCCGAACTCCCGCCCATCCCCCGCTTCGACCCCGCCGCCGGCAAGCCCCTTCCCCCCTTCGACCCCGTCCGCATCGAGAACTTCTTCATCGGCGCCTTCGGCGGCGCCATGTTCGCCGGCGCCGTCAGCGCCGACGAAGAGGTCGTCATCCCCGTCGGCCAACTCCTCACCAACGCGATGAACACCATCCCCGACGCCTTCGGCGGCGCCCGCCAGGCGGGGATCTTCGCCACCGGCGCCGACGGCGGGAACTCCGTCAACGTCGAGATCTCCGGCCCCCACCTCGACCGCGTCATCGCCGCCGCCCAGATGGTCTTCGCCACCGCCGCCCAGACCTACGGCTACGGCAACGTCCGCCCCAGCCCCGCCAACTTCAACCTCACCCAGCCCGAGTGGCGCGTCGTCCTCAACGACCGCGGCCGCGAACTCGGCCTCACCACCCGCGACATCGGCACCGCCGTCCGCGGCCTCTTCGACGGCGCCTTCGTCGATGACTTCCGCCTCGGCGCCGAGACCGTCGACCTCGTCGTCGTCCCCATCGGCGGCGAACTCCCCTACAAGGAACTCCTCGCCTCCACCCCCATCGCCACCCCCGCCGGCCCCATCGTCCCCCTCGACAGCGTCGTCACCCTCATCGAGGCCTCCGCCCCGCAGGAGATCTCCCGCGTCGAGGAACTCCCCGCCGTCACCATCCAGGTCACCCCCCGAGAGGGCTCCAGCGTCGAAGAGGTCGTCGCCGACCTCCGCGACAACATCATCGCCCAGGCCCGCGCCGCCGGCCTCATCGACCCCACGATGCGCATCCGCTACGAGGGCACCGCCGCCAAACTCGACGAGGTCACCTCCGCCATGTTCGGCCGCGCCGACGGCACGCCCCCCGACCGCGGCTGGCGCCGCGCCGTCCTCTGGCTCTCCTGCCTCATCGCAGCCGCCGGAGTCGCCGTCGGCGCGTACACCCTCTTCGTCGGCGCCCGCCGCCGCTCCCGGCCCGGCGGCCGCCTCGGCCCCTACGCCGCCGGCGCCCTGGGCGCCCTGCTCATGGCGGTCGCCGTCGGCGGCCTCTTCTTCGGCCTCGCCCACCACCCCCACCTCGCCACCGCCCGCTTCGTCTGGGCCCTCCTGGTCACCTACCTCCTCATGTCCGCCCTCTTCGAGTCCTTCCTCTACCCGCTGGTCATCATGTTCAGCGTCCCGCTCGCGATCGTCGGCGGCTTCGCCGCCCTGCGCCTCCTCCACGAGTGGACCCTGCGCATCCCCTGGCAGGCCCCGCAGCAACTCGACGTCGTCACGATGCTCGGCTTCGTCATCCTCATCGGCACCGTCGTCAACAACGCCATCCTCCTCGTCGAGCGGGCCCTGCAGAACATGCGTCCCTCGGACTTCGGCGACGATGCGCCCCCCATGGAGCCCCTCGCCGCCATCGCCCAGTCCGTCCGCGAGCGCGCCCGCCCCATCTTCATGACCACCCTCACCACCGTCGGCGGCATGACCCCGCTGGTCGTCGCTCCCGGCGCGGGCTCGGAGATGTACCGCGGCCTGGGCGCGGTCGTCCTCGGCGGCCTCCTCGTCTCCACCGTCTTCACCCTCCTCCTCGTCCCCCTCGTCTTCAGCCTGGTCATCCAGATGCGCGAGGGCCTCTTCCTGGCCTTCTCACCCGCCCCGGCGCCCGCCGCGGCGGCCCCCGGTCGTGTCGCCCCGCCCGTCCACGACCGCCCCGTCCTCGTCGCGGCCAACGGCGACCTCCCCCCCGCCCCGTCCCCCTCTCCCGCCCCCGCCGAGGCCGGTCCCGACCAGGCGTAGGCCCCCCGGAGGCCGGGAATCGCTCCACCGTGGAACCGCCGCGAGCCCCGGGGCGTCTAACGTCCTTGAGGGAGGGCTCGTGCGGGGCGATGAAGAGGGCGGGGCACGCAACCACGGGGCACGGGCGGCAAGGAGCGCACCACATGGCATCGAACACCAGCAGGCTGATGTGCGGGGCGAGGGGCGGCAGTGGGGGGATCATCGCGGTCGCGTGCCTCGCCGCGGCCGGGGCCGCGTCCCTGACGGGCCTTCCCGTCGCGGCCGCCCAGCCCGCCGGCGCCGAGGTCGCCGTCGGCAACCCGGCGCGCAACAACCTCATGAAACTCACGCGCCGGATCACCATCGAACTCAACGATCAGCGCCTCGAGGACGTCATCAACTTCATCATCGAGGTCACCGGCGCCGACATCGAGCCCATCTGGCGCACCGACGCCACCGAGGGCCTCGACCGCGACGCGAGCATCACCCTCAGCGCCAACAACCTCCCCGCCCTGACCCTGCTGGAGCGCGTCCTCGACCGGGCCCAGACCGACTTCATGCAGAACTCCTGGCAGTTCACCTCCTACGGCTCGATCGAGATCGGCCCCAAGGAGCGCCTCAACCGCAACAAGCGCCTGGTCATCTACGACGTCCACGACCTGCTTCTGGAGGTCCCACGCTTCTACGACGCCCCGAGCATCGACCTCCAGGGCGTCCTCCAGCAGAGCCAGGGCGGCGGCGGCGGCCAGAGCCCCTTCACCCAGATCAACCAGGACCAGGTCCAGGAGGAGGAGGCCGAGGCCCGGCGTCAGGATCGCATCCGCAACCTCATCGACCTGATCACCACCTTCGTCGAGCCCGAGCAGTGGCAGGACAACGGCGGCGACGGCGGCACCATCCGCTACTTCCAGGGCACGCTCATCGTCAACGCCCCCGACTACATCCACCGCCAGATCAACGGCTACACCTTCTGGCCCGATCGTTCCGTCCAGACCCTCCCCAGCGGCCGCCGCTACGTCAGCCTCAACATGGACACCGGCATCAGCACCCTCAACGGCTTCGGACGCGAGCCCGTCACCGCCGTCGTCGGCGGCCGGCTCATCCGCAGCGGCGACGGCGGTCCCGGCGGCGGCGCCCAGCAGCCCGGCCAGAACCCCGGCGGCGGCAGTGGGGGAGGTGGCGGGAGCGGCGGCAGTGGTGGGGGGAGTGGGGGAGGTGGGCGGGATGGGGGGGGCGGCGGTGGTCAGCGCGGCAACCCCGGCGGCTCGAAGTAATCACGAAGGCCCGCCCGCGCGGGCGACGGCGGCACGACGCACACCGCCCCCGGGGCACGCGCTTGGACCAGCGCGGACCCCGGGGGCGGCGGTGCTTCTCGGCTGACGCCCTCACCCGTTCCGGGCCGCTTACCCCGCGTACTGGCTCATCGGCGGGCACACGCACACCAGGTTCCGATCCCCGTACGGGTTGTCCACCCGCGCCACCGGCGGCCAGAACTTGCTCTCCCGCAGGTACGCCAGCGGGTACGCCGCCCGGCTCCGCGGGTACGCGTGCGGCCACTCGTCGGCCGTCAGCATCGCGATCGTGTGCGGCGCGTGCTTCAGCGGGTTGTCCGCCCGGTCCATCTCCCCGCGCTCGATCTCCGCGATCTCCTTCCGGATCTCGATCAGCGCGTCGCACAGCCGGTCCAGCTCCGCCTTGCTCTCGCTCTCGGTCGGCTCGATCATCAGCGTCCCCGGCACCGGGAACGACATCGTCGGCGCGTGGAACCCGTAGTCCATCAGCCGCTTGGCGATGTCGTCGATCTTGATCCCCGCCGACTTCTCCAGGTGCCGGCAGTCGATGATGAACTCGTGCGCCACCCGACCGTTGCGCCCCGTGTACAGCACCGGGTAGTGCCCCTCGAGCCGCTTGGCCATGTAGTTGGCGTTCAGGATCGCCACCTGCGTCGCCCGCGTCAGCCCCTCCGCGCCCATCAGCGCGATGTACACCCACGAGATCGGCAGGATGCTCGCCGACCCGTACGGCGCCGACGACACCGGCCCGATCGCCTGGCTCGTCGAGGTCATCGGCCGCACCACCGGGTGCCCCGGCAGGAACGGCGCCAGGTGCGCCGCCACCCCGATCGGCCCCATCCCCGGCCCGCCGCCCCCGTGCGGGATGCAGAACGTCTTGTGCAGGTTCAGATGGCACACGTCCGCGCCGATGTGCCCCGGGCTCGTCAGCCCCACCTGCGCGTTCATGTTCGCCCCGTCCATGTACACCTGCCCCCCGTGCCGGTGCACGATCTCGCAGATCTCCCGGATCCCCTCCTCGAAGACCCCGTGCGTGGACGGGTACGTCACCATCAGCGCCGCCAGGTCGTTCGCGTGCGCCGCGGCCTTCGCCCTCAGGTCCTCGATGTCGATGTCCCCGCGCTCCGTCGTCGCCACCGGCACCACCCGCATCCCCGCCACCACCGCCGACGCCGGGTTCGTCCCGTGCGCCGACTCGGGGATCAGGCACACGTTCCGGTGCCCCTCCCCGCGCGACTCGTGGTACGCCCGGATCACCAGCAGCCCCGCGTACTCCCCCTGGCTCCCCGCGTTGGGCTGCAGGCTCACCGCCGCGAACCCGGTGATCTCCGCCAGCCACGTCTCCAGGTCGGAGAACAGCCGCGTGTACCCGCGCACCTGGTCCGCCGGCGCGAAGGGGTGGATCCGCGCGAACTCCGGCCACGTCACCGGAATCATCTCGCTCGTGGCGTTGAGTTTCATCGTGCACGACCCCAGCGGGATCATGCTCTGCGCCAGCGACAGGTCGCGCCCCTGCAGCCGCGTGATGTACCGCAGCATCTCCGTCTCGGAGTGGTACGTGTTGAAGACCGGGTGCGTCAGGTACCCGCTCGTGCGGGCTAGCGCCGGCGCCGGCCCGGGCCCCGCCTGCGCCGCCAGCGCGTCCACGTCCTCCTGCCCCGTCCCGCCGAAGCACGCCAGCAACTCCTGCACGTCGCCCCGGTCCGTCGCCTCGTCCAGCGAGATGCCGACGCTCCCGTCCCCGAAGTCCCGCAGGTTCATCCGGCGCGACAGCGCCGCCTCCAGCACCTCCGCCGCGCTCCGCCCCACCGGCCGCACCCGGAGCGTGTCGAACACCTCGTCCCCCGCGACCTCGTGCCCCAGCGCCCGCAGCCCGGCGCGCAGCGCCCGCGTCAGCGTGTGCACCCGCTGCGCGATCCGCCGCAGCCCCTCCGGCCCGTGGTACACCGCGTACATCCCCGCCATGATCGCCAGCAGCGCCTGCGCCGTGCAGATGTTGCTCGTCGCACGCTCACGCTTGATGTGCTGCTCGCGCGTCTGGATCGCCATCCGGTACGCCACGTTCCCCCGCGCGTCCCGGCTGACCCCGATGATCCGCCCAGGCATCCGGCGCACGTACTCGTTCTTCGTCGCGATGTACGCCGCGTGCGGCCCGCCGAAGCCCATCGGCACCCCGAACCGCTGCGCGCTCCCCACCGCGATGTCCGCGCCCCACTCCCCCGGCGGCCTGATCAGCGCCAGCGCCAGCAGGTCAGCCGCCGCCACCACCAGCGCCCCCGCCTCGTGCGCCTTCTTCGCCAGCGCCTCGTAGTCCTCGATCCGCCCGTCCGTCGTCGGGTACTGCACCAGCACCCCGCAGACCCCGCCCCCGTCCCCCCCGCTGAAGTCGAACGCCGCCGGGTCGCCGACGACCACGTTGATCCCCAGGCTCCCCGCCCGCGTCCGGACCACCGCGATCGTCTGCGGGTGGCAGTCCCGCGCCACCAGGAACGTCCGCTTGCTCCCGCCGCCGATCGCGAAGCACATCGCCATCGCCTCCGCCGCGGCCGTCCCCTCGTCCAGCAGGCTCGCCCCCGCCAGCGGCAGCGCCGTCAGGTCCGCGATCATCGTCTGGAAGTTCAGCAGCGCCTCCAGCCGCCCCTGCGAGATCTCCGCCTGGTACGGCGTGTACTGCGTGTACCACCCCGGGTTCTCGAGGATGTTCCGCAGGATCACCGGCGGCGTGATCGTGTCGTAGTACCCCATCCCGATGAACGACCGGTACACCTTGTTCTGCTGCGCGATCTCCCGCAGCTCCGCCAGCAGCTCGAACTCCCCGCGCCCGCCGCGTGCCGACCCGCTCAGCGTCATCGGCTTTGGCAGCCGGATCGACGCCGGCACCGTCGCGTCCACCAGTTCTTCCAGCGACGAGTACCCGAGCGTCGAGAGCATCTCGTCGATCTCCGCCGGGCTCGGCCCGATGTGCCGGTGCACGAACGTGTCGGTCGGCCCGAGCTGCGACCCCGCCGCGGCGCCCGGCCGGGGGCCGGAGCCGTTGACGGGCACGCTCACGGGGTTGGTGCGGGTGGCGGCGGCGGACGACGAAGCGGCGGGGGGGTGGGGGGTGGAGGACATGCGTCTCTCGGGGAAGTGCGCCAGGGACCCCAGGAGGGCAGGACAGTCGCGGCAGCCGAGTTCCACGGCTCGCCAGGGTCGGCATCCGGTCTCTGGCAGGGCGGCGCAACTGTAGGTTCAGCCCCCCAAAACGGCCAGACAGCCCCCCCGTGGCACGGGCTTCCAGCCCGTGCTCTCCTTTTCTCCCCCTCCTCCCCGCCTCATCCGCTTCCCCCGCTCCTCCGGGCGCCACGGCCGGGCGCTTGGGGGGGCGCCCGGCCGTGCTCTCCTCCTCTCCCTCTTCTCTTCTTCTCCTCTTCTGCCCCCCTCCGAGAGGGCAGGGGTAAGGCCTCCATGGCCTCCCTCTCCCTTCTACATGATGGCTTCCCGACTCCCATTCTCCTCCTCGAACCCCTTCCCCCATGGAGAGTTCCTCCTCACCTCCACCCCTCTTCACCTCATCCGAGACATCACACGAACCCCCGCATCCTCCCGGCACCCCACGGGTACAGTTCGCAAACCCCTCCCCACCACCCGCTCCACACCAACAAGGGACCAACCGACATGACCACCCCGGCTCGCCCCAACCGGCTCGGCCTTCCCATCGCCATCGCCGCACTCTCCACGCTCCTCACCGCCGCCCCCCTCACCCTCGCCCAGCCCGCCGCAGAGACCCTCGCCGCGCCGGCGATCACCGTCTCCGACCACGACATCGCCCGCTACCGCCAGCACCTCTACACCCTCTCCAACCCCTTCTTCGAGGGCCGCCGCCCCGGCACCCGCGGCAACGACCTCGCCGCCGACTACCTCGAGCACTGGTTCAAGAGCCTCGGCCTCCTCCCCATCTTCCCCGAGAAGACCACCGCCGCCGACGGCGCCGAGGTCCTCACCCCCCGCGCCTCCTACCGCCAGGCCTTCCCCTACGGCCGCGACATCGCCGTCGAGCACGCCGCCCTCACCATCACCCCCGACGCCGGCGAGCCCGTGTCCCTCACCCGCGGCCGCGATTTCGAGGTCCTCGGCATCTCCGGCACCGGCTCCGCCCGCGGCGAGGTCGTCTTCGCCGGATACGCCATCAACGGCGGCCCCCACGGCTTCACCAGTTTCCCCCCGCGCAGCGCCGACGCCCTGAAGGGCAAGATCGCCCTCGTCATGCGCTTCGAGCCCATCGACGACAACGGCCGCAGCCGCTTCACCGGCAACGCGTGGAGCAACGCCGCGGCCCTCTCCGCCAAGTTCCGCACCCTCGCCGACCGCGGCGCCGCCGCCATCATCCTCACCTCCCCCCCGGGCGCCGACGATCCCCGCATCAACGACCTCGAAACCACCGCCGCGACCACCCGCATCGCCCGCCAACTCGACATCCCCGTCGTCATGATGACGATGGACGCCGCCGACGCCCTCGTCCGCGCCGCCGACACCGGCGAGAACGGCCCCGCGACGCTCATGGACCTCCGCAAGATCGCCGATGAGGGCGCCGCGCTCGTCGCCCTCCCCGGCGTCACGGTTGACCTCGCCGCGGCGGTCGGCCGCCCCGAGCGCACCACCGAGAACGTCGCCGCCCTTCTCCCCGGGAAAGGCGGCCTCGCCGACCAGTACATCGTCGTCGGCGCCCACTTCGACCACGTCGGCGACGGCAGCCTCGGCGGCTCCCGCTCCAGCGAGCCCGGCGCGATCCACTACGGCGCGGACGACAACGCCTCCGGCGCCGCCGGCCTCCTCCTCGCCGCCGAGCAACTCACCTCGCTCTACGCCTCCCTCCCCGACGACGCCGACGCCCGCTCCATCATCTTCATAGGATTCAACGCCGAGGAGATCGGCCTCGTCGGCTCGCGCTACTACGTCCAGAACTCCCCGATCGACGCCCCCGCCACCTACGCCATGGTCAACATGGACATGATCGGCCGCCTCCGCGACAACAGGCTCGAGGTCCACGGCACCGGCACCGCCGAGGGCTTCGAGGAGTTCCTCCGGCCCATCTTCGCCGCCTCCGGCCTCGAGATCGGCCCCCAGCCCGGCGGCCGCGGCCCCTCCGACCACGCCAGCTTCTACGCCGCCGGCGTCCCCGTCCTCCATCTCTTCACCGGCCTCCACGAGGAGTACCACACCCCGCGCGACGTCGCGGACCTGATCAACATCGAGGGCGGCGCCCACGTCGCCTCGCTCGCCGCGAGGATCACCTTCGCCCTCGCCACGCGCCAGGAGCCCCTGGTCTTCCGCAGCACCGACCGCGCCCGCGCCGACGCCGGCGACCCCCACGCCGGCCAGGAGCCCGGCTCCGGCCTCGGCGGCGTCCGCGTCCGCTTCGGCATCTCCCCCGGCAGTTACTCCGACGGCGAGCCCGGCGTCCTCGTCGGCGAGGTCTTCCCCGGCACCTCCGCCGCCGACGCCGGCGTCCAGAAGGGCGACCGCCTGATGACCTGGAACGGCGAGGAGATCCCCGACGTCCAGGGATGGATGACCTTCCTCCGCAAGGCCAACCCCGGCGACGTGGTGGACATCACCGTCCTCCGCGGCGGCCAGACGATCCCCCTCAAGGTCACCCTCAAAGGCCGCGACCAGGGCGCCCGCTGATCCGCCCACCAGCCGATTCCCACAAAAGGGAGCCCCGGGCGCAAGCCCGGGGTTTTCTGCTCCCGTGCGCACGAATCCTCAAAGGCGGAACACGCACACAGCGGGAAACGCACCGAATCGATAGAAGAACACGCACCCAACCCCGCCCCCGCCCCCTTCAACCCCTTCCTTCCTCTTCTCTCTGCGCCCCCTCTGCGTCTCCGTGCCTCTGCGGCGGCTCTTCTTCTCCCTCCCCCAAAGCCCCTCTACCGCGTCTCGCTCGACATCGACAGTTCCAGCCACGCCTCGTGCCGCGCCGTCTCCCGTCGCATGATCGCCGCGTGCCGCCCCGCCGTTGACTGCGCCAGCCGCCACAGCAGCGCCGCCGCCGGCCGACGCAACGGCCCCCGCATCACCCGCACCAGCGCCCGCAGCGGCCCCAGCCCGTACCGCCGGATCAGCGCATCCTCGAGCGCGACGAACGCCTGCGCCTCCCCCGGGTCCCCCTGACGCCCCGCTCGCCCGAAGAGCTGCCGGTCCACCCGCGCCTCGTCGTGCCGCTCCGTCGCCAGCACCACCAGCCCGCCCATCGCCCGCGTCTCCGGCGTCAGCAGGATGTCCGTCCCGCGCCCGGCCATGTTCGTCGCCACCGTCACCGCCCCCTTCTGCCCCGCCCCCGCCACGATCGACGCCTCCTCCGCCTCCCGCGTCGCGTTCAGGATCCGGCACGGCACCCCGCGCTTCGCCAGCAGCTCCCCCAGCCGCTCCGACGCCTCCACCGCCCGCGTCCCGATCAGCACGGGCCGCCCGGCTTTGTGCAGCTCCGCCGCCCGCTTCGCGACCGCCTCGAACTTCGACGCCTCGTCCGTGAACACCCGGTCCGGCAGCCGCTTCCGCGCCACCGGCCGGTGCGTCGGGATCCGCACCACCGCCAGCCGGTAGTCCCGCCACAACTCCCCGCGCACCTCCCACGCCGTCCCCGTCATCCCCCCCAGCCGCCGGTACCGCTGGAAGAACCGCTGGTAACTCGTCCGCGACGACGCCTCGTGCGCCCCCGTGATCTTCAGCCCCTCCTTCGCCTCCACCGCCTGGTGCAGCCCGTGCTGCCACTGCCGCCCCTCCAGCACGCGCCCCGTCGAGCGGTCCACGATCACCACCTGCCCGTCGCGGATGATGTAGTCGTCCCCCGCCTTGAAGAACTCCTTCGCCCCCAGCGCCTGCAGGATCAACTCCTCCCGCCGCCGCGGCCCCGCCCAGAACGGCGGCAGTTCCCGCGCCAGTTCCGCCAGCCTCGCCCGCCCCTTCTCCGTCAGTTCCACCTCCCGCAGCCGCGCCGCGGCCACGTAGTCCTCCCCGGCCCGGAACTCCGCCGCGATCCTCGCCGCCGTCCGGTAGTGCTCCTCCCCGCTCCACGCCGCCCCCTCCTCGACCGGCTTGGCGATGATCGCCGGCGTCACCGCCTCGTCGATGAGCACCGAGTCCGCCTCGTCCACCACCGCCGCGTGCAGCCCCCGCTGCACCAGCGCATCCCCCCACGTCCGCCGCGCCCTCGCGCTCCCCCGCTCCAGTTCCGCGTTATGGATCACCTGGTCCAGCAGGTGCGACGCGAAACTCGGCCGGATCGGCGAGACCAGCCGGTCCCGCAGGAAGTCGAAGATGAACTGCTTGTCCGCCCCGTAGGTGACGGCGCACTCGTACGCCGCCCGCCGCGCCGCCGGCTCCATCGAGTCCTGCAGGTACCCCACGCTCAGCCCGAGCCTCGCGTACGCCGCCCGCGTCGTCTCCGCGTCGCGCCGCGCGAGGTAGTCGTTCACCGTGTGCACGTGCACCCCGCGCCCGCTCCACCCGTCCAGCGCCGCCGGCAGCACCGCCGTGATCGTCTTCCCCTCGCCCGTGGCCATCTCCGCGCAGCACCCCGCGCTGATCGCCAGCGCCCCCATCACCTGCTCGACGTACAGCGACAGCCCCACCGTCCGCCGCACCGCCTCGTACGCGACCGCGAACGCCACCTCCACCGCCGCCGGATCGTCGCGCCCCACCACCGCCGCGTGCCGCGCCTCCTCCACCGCCGCGTCCAGCGCCCCCTCCGACAGGTCCCGCAGCCCCTCCGCGCGCTTGACCACCGCCTCGGCCCGCCGCCGCAGCCCCGCCTTCGCCCGCATCCGCGCCACCGCCCCCGCCACCCACTGCCCGAAGACGTCCGCCCCCTGCACCGGGATCGGACGCGACGGCGGCCTCGACAGCGCCGGCCACAGCCGGTCGTCCGTCAGCCGCCCGTACCGCAGCACCCCCGCCCGCGGGGCCGACGGCGTCAGTGCCCTGGCCGCAGCGCCGCTCATCCCAGCCGCCCGCGAAGATACTGCCGCGCCATCCGCAGCCACTGCGACGCCAGCGGCTCCGCCGGCAGCGGGAACCGCACCCACGCACGCTGACCCGGCTGCGCCGTCGGCGGAAGTTCCGCCCCCTCCGCCGCGGCCAGTTCGATCAGGAAGTGCGGCCGCAGCGCCAGCCCTCCCGACGGATCCTTCGGGTCCAGCAGGATGCTCCCTCCTGTGTTCGCCGCCAGCGCGGGGTCCGTCAACTCGCGGCTCCCCACCGCAACGTCCCGCACCACCCGCGCGGGGATCGTCCGCTCCGCCAGCCCGCGGACCTTCACCTCAATGTCGCGCCCCCCGGCCCGCTCCTCGCCGGCCCCCAGCCCCGCCAGCCGCAGCCGCGCGTACTCCCGATCCGAGACCAGCACCCGCACGACGAGGTCCCCCGTGGTCTCCACCGACCCCAGCAGCGTCCCGCGTTCGATGAACCGCCCCTGGTCGTTCCGCAGGTCCGGCGACTCCACCGACGCCGCGACGAACCGCCCCGACGCCGGCGCCGTCACGCGCAGCGCCGCCGCCCTCGCCTCCAGACGCCGCACCTCCGCCAGCGCGACCGCCAGGTCCTTCTCCGCCAGTTCCTGCTCTCCCGGCGAGGCGTCCCGCGCCTTGCGCAGCATCGCCCGCGCCCGGCGCACCCCCACCCGCGCCACCTCCAGTTGCGCCTCGACCTCCGGGTTCTCCAGTTCCACCACCGTCGCCCCCTCCTCCACGCTCCCGTGCGGCTCCGTCAGCACCGCTCGGACGAACCCCGCCTCCCCCGCGCGCACCGGCGCCACCGACCTCGCCTCCACCACCCCCGGCGCGTACGCCGACGCCCGCACCGGCACCAGCCCCAGCACCGCCGCCAGCCCCCCGACCCCCGCGGCCGTCACCGCCACCGCCCGCGCCCGGTGTCCCACCAGCGCCGGCGAACTCGCCAGGTACCCGATCCCCTTCAGCACCGGCCACACGACCGCCACCGCGATCATGATCGCCCCGAGGATCACCCCGATCGTCGGCGCGAACTCGAAGAGCACCAGGATGATCGCCGTGAGGATCATCATCCGGTACGGCGCCGACAGCGCGCTGTACGCCCACAGCAGCGCCGCCTCCGCGCCGTCGCGGATCGCCGGCCCGTGCACCGACTTCACCCCGAAGAGCCACCGGTGCACCCCCGCCTTCCACAGGTCCTTCGACCGCTGCGCCAGGTTCGGGCTCCCCGCCAGGTCCGACAGCACGTAGTACCCGTCGTACCTCAGCAGCGGGTTCAGGTTGAACAGCAGCGTCACCACCCCCGACACGATCATGACGTTGTAGCAGATCGAACTCAGCAGCCCCGGCTCCGCCACCGCCCAGATGATCCCCGCGATCGCCGCCGCGAACCCCTCCACGATCACCCCGCCCATCGACACGATCACCCGGTGCCGGATGCTGGGGAACCGCCACGAACTGCTCGCGTCGCAGTACGGCAGCGGCAGCACCAGCATGATCAGGATCAGCCCGATCTCCGTCACCCGGCCCCCGAACGCCTTGCACGCCATCGCGTGCCCCATCTCGTGCAGCCCCCGCAGCACCAGGAACACGGCGCCCATCCACGCCAGGTTCTCCGGGTGCAGCAGCCCCGCCATGTTCAGCGCCGACGAGAACCGCCCCCAGTTCGCCGCCACCATCCCCAGCGCCACGCCCACCACCGCCAGCCACACGACCGCCCCCACCCACGAGAACGCCAGCCGGATCGCACGCTCGTGCCGCTCCAGCCACGGCTCCGGGTTCAGCACCGGCACCGAGTAGAACAGCCACCGCCCCGTGCGCCGCTCCATCCGCCGCCGCCGCGCCTGCGCCTTGCGCTCCAGCACCAGGTCCGGCGCCAGCGGCAGTTCCCCCATCAGCAGCCCGTGGTGCTGCAGCCGCGAGAGCACGTCGATGCACTGCCGCTGCGTCGGCGCCGCGTCCCCCAGCTGCGCGTTGCACGCGTCCCACGCCTCCTGCACCGTCCGCGTCCCGTCCAGCGCCGCCACGAAGGCGTACGCCGCCTCCGAGATCCGGTAGTACGTCCCCGCCGCCGGCTCCTCGATGATGTACGACACCTCCGGCCCGTAGCGCTGCCGCACGATCTGCGCGTGCGGGCTCAGCCTCGGACGCGTCGGCCCCGTGCGGTACCACAGGTCGCTGAAGGTCGTCCCGATCTCGCGCCGCAGCATCGCCTCACCACCACATGTACAGCCGCAGCCGGTCCAGCAGCGGGCGCATCAGCCACGCCAGCGCCGTCGTCGTGCCGTCCCGCAGCCGCGCCGTCCCCGTCATCCCCGGACGGACCCACGCCTGCTCCTCCAGCATCTCCGCCTCGACCTTGAACACGTTCGCCCCCTCGCCCGCCGTCGCCGCCGGCCGGATCCGCACGACCCGCACCGGCACCCGCCTCCCGGGCTCCCCCGCGAACGACACCCACCCCTCCTGCCCGACCTCCACCCGCCCGATGTCCCGCTCCTCCACGTCCAGCACCACCACCGGCGGGTCCGTCCCCACGATCTCGAACAGCGGCTCCTGCGGCCGCGCCTGCGCGCCCACCAGCAGCTCCGCGTCCCCCTGCGCCACCCGCCCCGAGATCGGCGCCGTGATCCTCGCCCGCTCCACCCGGTCACGCATCAGCGCGATCTGCAGCTCCAGCGACTCGATCGTCGCCGCCAGGATCGCCGCGTCCCCGTGCATCCCCTTCGCCCTCGCGTCGCTCTGCTGCGTCCTCGCCTTCTCCGCCTCGCTCATCAGGTACGCCAGCTGCTTGAGCGTCTCGTCCGTCTCCAGCGTCGCCAGCACCTGCCCCTCCCGCACCTCGTCCCCCGGCCTCACCTCCACCGACGCGATGTACCCCTGGTACGGCGGCGAGACCACCCGCGACACCGACGCCCGCGTCTCCGCGTCCGCCACCACGCGCCCGGGGATCGGCACCACCGCCATCAGCGTCACCAGCAGCGCCGCCAGCAGCCCCAGCGCCTTCGCCCCCGTGTACCGCGGCCCCACCGCGATCGTCGCGATCTCCAGCGCGCGGTCCCGCGCCACCGCCAGCACCCCGCGGTCCGCCATCCGCCGCGTCCACACCGCCGGCCCGATGAACTCCGCGATCAGCCGCATCAGCGGCACCGCCGCCGGCGGGAACGGGTCGCTCGCCTCCCGCTCCAGCACCACCACCCCCACCAGGTCCCCCTCCACGCGCAGCGGCAGGCTCAGGATCGCCGCCGGACCGAACTTCATGCTCAGTTGCTCGTGCGCCCGCGTCACCCGCCGCAGCGCGGGGTCCGCCTGCATCTCCGGCGGCTGCGGGTACACGATCTCCGCATCCTGGTCGGCGCACTCCTCCATCGCCGCTTCCAGCGCCACCGCCGCCGCGCTCCGCCGGTCCAGTTCGTCAGCGCCGCTCACCGCCGTCAGCCGCAGCCGGTCTCCCCACACCAGCCCCAGCGACACCCGCGTGCACCCGAACCGCCGCGCCAGTTCGTGGCAGAACAGCGACCCCATCGTCTCCGCGTCCCCGCCCTGCTGCGCCGCGTCCAGCAACTCCAGCGTCTCGCGCAGCCGCGCCTTCGCGTGCGCCTCCCCCATCGCCTGCTGGTGCCACAAGAACGCCTCGAACCGCGCCGACGCCAGACGCAGACGCTCGATCCCCTCCGCCGCCGGCAGCCGCCCCGCCGCCCCGCTCAGCGGCGCGAGCAGCACGCTCGCCCCGTGAACCTGCTCCGCCGCCACCAGAGGGCAGCCGATCAGCCGGTGCGTCGGCTCCGTGTGGTAAAGCCCGTCGTCCCCCGTCAGCGTCACGGCCTCGACGACCCCGCGCCCCTCCGCCGCGGCCTTGGCCCCGATCCGCTCCATCCGCGCCAGCATCGACCCGTCCAGGAGCGCCCCCGCCCCGACTCCGCTCCTGGGCCCCTTCCCCTCGCCCGCCGCGGCCTCCGGAGCCGGGTACACCGCCGCGATCCCCGCCGGCCTCACCGACGACCCCACGAGGTACACCACCCCGCACGTCGCCCCGATCAGCCCCGCCTGCTGCTCCAGCAGGGACACGAGAAAACGGTGCAACTCCGCCGCCGCGCTCCCCGCGCCCCCCGGCACGGCGGCCGCCGCCCCTTCGACACCCTGCCGGCGCGACACCTGCACCGGCGCGCTCCCGGCCCTCTGCGTGCTGGTTGTCTGGCCTTCGCTCATCGGCGTTCCGGCCCGCCCCAAACCTGGATCCCCGCCCCAGGTCCTGCCGGCCGCCGGCGGGCGCATCAACCGCGCCGCCGGCGGCGTTCCCGGCCGGAGAGTCTACGGGGAAACCCGCCCCGGGGATCCGCGGATCCGGGTCGGGTGTGGAACTGTCACCGTGCCGCCGGTTTCCGGACCTTGGCCGCTACCGCAGGCCACGATCGCGGTCGTGCGGGGAAACGTGGGCCGCGAGGATTACTCCGCGAGGCGCGGGCCGCCGCCCTGGTTCTGCTGCTGCTGCCCGGGCAGGCCGAGGTTGATCTCGCCGTGGCGCTCCTCGAACTGACGGATCACCTGACCCAGGCTGATCGCCAGCCGCTTCGCGCCGCGCCAGTTCATCACCACACGCGACCCCACCGAGAACAGCAGGACCGGCTGCTGCCCCTCCTGACCGGGCATCGGGAGGTTCATCCCGAAGTCCAGCACCACCTCGTCCCCCGTCGTCGAGGTACGGATCGTGTTGGCGTACGTCGTGTGCATCTTCGACTCATCGATGCGGAGCTGGACCTGCTGCTGCTGCGGTTGGTCGGCCATGGGTTTCGAGCCTTTCTGCTTTGCAAAGCCTGTCAAAGTGGGCCAAGCGATTCGGAGCAGGCCCTCCGTCGGGGGACCCGCCCTCACGAGTGCCGGCCTCTGCGGCCGGCGCGGGGATCCGAAGGTTAGCACTCATGCACCCCTTCGTCACCAGTCATCCGCCGCACGAGGTACGCCGCCGCCCTCAGCCGGGTTCCGATGCACCGCGGGATCCCCGCGACCGCCCACCGATGCAAAGGGGGCCGGTTCAAGCAGTGGGGGGGCTGAGGGGGGGAAATGCCGGAGACAGGAATCGAACCTGCACGCCCTCGCGGGCAACGGATTTTGAATCCGTCGCGTCTGCCAGTTCCGCCACTCCGGCGCAGCGCCCGGAACGATAGGCCCCCCCGGGGACCGGCCGCCCCCCGCCCCCCGCCACTCTCCCCCGCTCCTACACCTCATCCGGGTGCATCAGCCGCACCGTCGGGCTCAGGTACTTCCGCCCCTGCATCACCTCCCGGATCGCCGTCGGCAGCGACGACGGCACATCGTCCTTCAGCACGAACCCCGTCGCCCCGAACGCCAGCGCCCCCCGCACCAGCCACCCCTGCATCGACGCCGCCACCACGATGATCTTCGGCGGGTCCACCATCGACAGCACCTCCATCGCCGCCTCCAGCGGGTCCCGCCCCGGCATCCGCACGTCCAGCAGCACCACGTCCGGGTGCAGCCGCTCCGCCGCCTGCGGCAACGAGTCCGCCTCCCCCAGTTCCCCCACGCACACCGCCCCCGGCGTGCGCTCGATGATCGACCGCAGCACCCCGCGCACGATCGGGTCGTCGTCCACAATCAGCACGCTCACGGCCGACGTTCGCGGCCTGATTCCGGTGGTCATGACTCTGCCGGCCCCCTTCTCCGCGCGCCGCCTCGCCCCGGCGCATCCTGCACGTCCCGCCCGCTCACCCGCTCAGAGCAGCACGCCGACGACGTTCATCAGTGGTGACTCGGCCATCGCGCCCATCGCCGGCGCCCGGCGTCCCCGCAAGGCCCAGGATCAGCATCAGCGCGGCCACGCCGCCGCGCGCGGATGGACGCCCACCCGGTCTCGATGGAATATACGGCCGCTTCGAAGCGGACCGGTGAAATCCCGCTCACGCCTCGCAGAGGCCCCGCGCGACTGCCCCCCTTCACTCCCCCGCGGGAACCAGCCGGATCACCCGGTCCGGCCCGTTGAGCGCGATGAACACCGTCCCGTCCGGCGCCACCGACACGTCGCGCACCCGCCCCAGCCCGTGCAGCAGTTCCTCCCGCTCCACGACGACCAGTCTCCCGTCCCCATCATCCGCCACGCGCACGCGGTCCAGGTTCTGCCCCGACAACCCTCCCGCCAGCAGGTCCCCTTTCCACCCGTCGAACGCCCCGCCGCGCACCACGTCCAGCCCGCACGCCCCGATCGACGGCAGCCACCGGTCCACCGGCATCTCGAAGTCCTGCCCCTCGTCCGGCCACGGCGTTCGGTACGGCGACCCCACGTAGTTCATCCCGTACGACACCTCCGGCCACCCGTAGTTCCCCCCGCGCACGACCCGGTTCAACTCATCGCCCCCCCGCGGCCCGTGCTCCGTCATCCACAGTTCTCCCCGCTCGTCGAACACCAGCCCCTGCGGGTTCCGGTGCCCGTACGACCAGATCGTCCCCAGCCACCCCTTCGCCTTTCCCTCCTCCGTGTTGAACGGGTTGTCCGCCGGAACCTCCCCGTCGTCGTACACCCGGTGCACCTTCCCGTTCGGCCTCGACAGGTCCTGCGCGTGCTCCCCCATGCCGCGCTCCCCGATCGTGAAATAAAGGAAGTACCTCCCCGTCCCCTCATCTTTCTGGAACGCCATCCGGCACCCGAAATGGATGTTCGTCGGCAGGTAGTGCCGCTCCTCCGCCTTGAAGATCGTCTCCTCATCCGCCCACACCGCCCCTCCCTCCCCGTCCTCCTTGATCCGCCCCCGCACGATCTTCGTCATCCCCGGCGAGTTCCGCCCCGATCCGGCCCCATCCGCGAACGCCAGGTACACCCACCCGTTCCGCTCGTACTCCGGGTGCAGCGCCACCTCCATCATCCCCCCTTGCCCGCGGTGGCGCACCTCCGGCGTCCCCTTCACCGGCGCCGACACCCGCCACCCCTCTCCCTCCTCCCCCGGCGTCAGCACCCGCACTCCCCCCGGCCGCTCCGTCACGATCACCCGCCCATCGGGCAGGAAGTCCATCGCCCACGGCGCATCCAGCCCCGAGTCCGCCACCGCCTCCACCCGGAACCGCTCGTGCGCCGACGTGTACGCCCCCGCCTCATCCGGCCGCGGCGACCCGTGCCTCGCCCGCCAGTCCCGGTGCTGCAACTCCCGCAGGTACACCGTCAGCGCCCAGATCTGCGCATCGTTCATCGTCTCCCCGAACGCCGGCATCCCCGACTCCGGCACCCCGTGCTTGATCGCGTCGAAGAACGGCCGATCCATCCCCATCGCCGCCGCCCCCATGAACTCGTCCCCCAGCAGCGACGACGTCCCCGCCCCGCCCCCCTGACCGCGCACCCCGTGGCAGTTCGCGCAGTTGCTGTTCCAGACCTCCGAGATCGGCCCCGTCCCCACCGCCAACTGTCCCCACGCCGCCCCCACCGGCGCGCACAGCAGCATCGACACAGGGATCACGGCGGTGATTCGGCGGTGGTTCATGGGCGCGGTCTCTCACAGTGCCGGTCCGCTCGGGCGCGACGCCGCCCTCGCGGCACACGGCATCGACGAACGCCCCCAATCTACCCGATCTCCCCCGCCCCCGCTCATTCAGCCCGCCGGAACAGGTCCAGGAACCGGTCCTCGTACTGCCAGTAGATCCCCAGCCGGTCCAGTTCCTCCTTCAGTTCCACCGCCTTCCGCCGGTCGCTCCTCGCCTCGTGGAACAACTGCTCGATCCGCCGCCGGGTCCGGTAGTCCAGCCGCGGCGGATCAGGCTCGCGCGACGACGCCCCGCCCGTTCCCCCCGCGTCCCCGATCCCCGCGATCGACGGCCCCTCCTCCTCATCCTCTTCTTCGTCCTCTTCCTCCTGTTCGATCTTCCGCATCGCCTCGATCAGCAGCCGGTCGATCGCCGTCGCCTGCTTGCTCAGTTCGTTCAGGCTGACGTCCACCCCCGCCAGCACGCTGAACACGCTCAGCGCCGCCTTCGCCGCCTTCGGGTTCGGCACCGCCGCGGCGAAGAACGGGATCTCCGCCAGCAGCGCGAACCCCGGCATCCCCCGGTGCGCCGCCGCCCCCAGCAGCACCCCGTTGAGCCCCCCGATCTGCCCATCCTCCATCGGGCTCACCTCCGCCCGCTTCAGTTCCTCCATCATCTCCCGGCTCGTCGCCACCCCCGACACCTTCGGATCCTCCGCCGGGTGCAGCCCCGACGCGATCGACGCGAACGTCACCACCCGCGACACCCCCAGCCGCTGCGCCATGTCCAGCAACTCGTTCGCGTACGCGTACGCCCCCGTCGCCGGCTGCGCCTCCCCCAGGAACACGATCAGGTCCCGGTTCGGGCCCGGGTTGTTCCACCGAAAGAAGATCCCCCGCGGCAGATGCGGCGGCGTGATCACGCCCCCCTTCACCTCCACCTCGTCCACATCAAAGTGGTCCCGCGACGGCAACTCCCCCGCCGGCTTCATCCCCAGTTCCGTCACCAGGTACCCCGCCGCAATCACCGCGACGTTCCCCATCCCAGGCCACGCCGCGATCAGCCACGGCGCGGGCTTCCCACCGCTGGCCTGCTCGTTCGCCATGCCCTCATTGGATGCCGACCCCGCCCCCCTCGCATGAAAGCCCCCTCACCCCTCTCCCCCTCCCCCCGTCACCGCCTCCAGAATCGCTCCCCTGATCCCCTCCTCATCCCCCGCCGCCGGCAGCCCCATCCACGCCCCCAGCACCACCCCCCGCCCGTCCAGCAGGATCGCCGACGGCTCGATGTGCACCCGCCTCAGCCACGTCTCCTCCGCCCCCGGCGCCATGTGCACCGGGATCGGCCCCGGCGACTCCATGATCCCCGCGGCATCCGCCGCGTCCGTCTGCACCGCCGCCACACGCACGTGCCCGCTCCCCTCCTCCCCGCCCATCCCCAGGTCCATCAGCACCTTCTCCCACACCGGCAGCACCTGCTCGCAGTACCCGCACCCCGCCGCCATGATGAACACCAGCGCCGGCCGCTCCCCCCCGTCCCCCTCCCCCGCGAACCCCAGTTCCCGCACCGACCCATCCCGCCTCACCAGCGTGAGCCCCCCGAGCGTCTCCCCCACGCGGATCCGGTCCGCCGGCTCCCGCGCCGACATCACCCGCGCCAGTTCAACCTTCAGCCGCCGGTTCTCCCGCGACAGCATCAGGCACAGCACGCACAGCGCGATCGTCGCAACCACCAGCGCCCCGGTGAACACCCGCGACGCTCCCCCCGTGCTCCCACCGCTCCTGGGCTCCGGAGTTGCTGCATGCTCATCCATGCCCGCAGTCTACCGAAGCCCGCTCGCCTTTGCCCACCCTGTTTCGCCGGGCACGTCCAGGAAATACCCCAGGATGCGGCGACCCACGCATCCCTGTGTCACCCCCAACCCCACCTCTTCTTCATGTGGCCCTTTGGCCCTTTGCTATCTGGCCATCTCCCCTCCCTACGGCCTCAACCCGATCTTCCCGAGGAAGTGCTGCTTGAGCATCCGGTGCGCCTCCTCCACCTCCTCCAGCGAGAACATCCTCGCGATGTGCACCCGGAACGGCCCCCGCTCGATCCACCGGTTCAGCCGCAGGATCACCTCCGGGCTCGCCTCCGCGTCGTAACTCCGCATCTTCACCCCCGCCCGCCCCCGCGGCACGGGCTCGACCCCGTTCGGATACGCCACCCGCCCCCCGTCCCGCACCGCCTCCAGCGCCCGCTCCGCCGCCTCGCCACCGGCACACAGGAGTGCGGCATCCAGTCCCTTCGGCGCGAACCGCCGCGCCGCCGCCGCGACGTCGTCCTTCCGCCCGTCCACCACCTCGTCCGCCCCCAGCCCCCGGACCATCTCCACCCCGTCCGCCCCCGACGCCGCCGCGAGCACCCGCGCCCCCATCAGCCTCGCCAGTTGCACCGCCAGGTGCCCCACCCCGCCGCTGGCCCCGAACACCAGCACCGACTCGCCGGGCTTGAGCCCCAGCGTGTCGTCCAGCCCCCGCAGCGCCGTCACCGCGTCCACCGGCATCACCCCCGCTTCCTCCACCGAGAGGTTCCCCGGGATCCGCGACACGCCGGTCGCCGGCAGCACGATGTACTCCGCGTAGAACCCGCCCTTCGGGTTCGCCAGCGCCCCCGCGTACACCCGGTCCCCCTTCGCGAAGACACGCACCCCCTCGCCGACTTCTTCGATCGTCCCTGCTCCATCCGACCCCGGCACGTACGGGAATCGCGCCGGCCTCCCCATCATCTCCGCGAACCCGCCCTCCATCTCGAACGTGTCCCACACCCCGACCCCCGCCGCCTCCACCCGGATCATCACCTCCCCCGGCCCCACCTCCGGCACCGGCAGTTCGTGCACCGAGATCGGCCCCCCGAACTCGTCGATCGCCGCGGCCCGCATCGTCTTCGTCATCGTCCCCTGTGCCATGGCTCACCTCGCGCAGTGCAGAAGGCCCGACCGCCCCCGCCGCCCGCCCGGCGGCGTGCGGCCGCGCTGCATCATCCTTGCGGTCTTGTCCGCGGGCGACGTTGCTGCGCTCTCATCCCGCCCCCCCGGCTCGCTCGGTCGCTCCGCTGGGCCCGCCCGCGCACGCTCCGCACCGGCCGACCCGGCGCCGAGCGCACCCAGAACTAGGTGAACGCGCACTGCCGACGATGCGCGCCCGCGCCGTAGACTCCCGCGCTCGCCCCCGCACGCCGCGGCGGCGCGCACCCAGCAGGAGACCACGCCATGCTCGAACAACTCCTCGGCGGCGCCAAGTCCGGCATCGTCCAGAACCTCACGTCGAAACTCGGCATCGGCTCCGATCAGGCCGGCGGCTTCTTCAGCAAGGCCCTCTCCATGCTCGAGGGGGGCATCACCAGCGGCAGCGTCAGCCCCGGCGACGTCGAGTCCGGCAACACCTCCGGCATCCTCTCCAAACTCGACCTCTCCCAACTCTCCACCTTCACCGGCGGCGACACCGGCAAGGCCCGCTCCGGCATGGAGACCATCATCGGCCACGTCACCAGCGCCGTGAAATCGACCGGCGGCGTCCAGGGCCTCCTGAGCAAGTTCGGCGCCGGCAGCGGCGCCCAGGGCGGCGTCATGGGCCAGGTCGGCGGCATGGCCGGCAAGATCTTCGGCAAGCAGCAGCCGTAGCCGCGATCGCCGTCCGCTGATGCGTCGGGGCGTCGTGAGCCCGGCGCTGCGCCCTTGCCGCCGCGCTCCTTACACCACCTGCTGCTCCCGCCCCGCGCGCGGACGCGGGCGCAGCTCCGGCTGGTGCTCGCTCACCACCCACCTGCCGCGCCGCGGCTCGCACACGAAGTGCTCCACCCGCATGTTCGAGAAGAGCACGTCCCGGTACACCGTGTCGTACAGTTCGCTCGCGAAGTACACCCGCGGCCGCAGCCGCTCCGTCAGCAGCGTGATCAGCCCCGCGTACACCCCCACCGCCACCTGCGCGCACGTCGCGTTCGCCCCCACCACCTCCGCGTTCGACTTGCTGTTGATGTAGTAGACGCGGCGCTCCGGGTACCGCAGCATCACCCCGATCGTGTCCGTCCCCACCAGCGGCGTCGTCGTGTTGTCCCCGACCTCCAGGTCGCCGATCTGCACCGTCCCCTGCCGCCGCCACAGCCGGTCGATGAAGTCCATCGTCCGCGGATGGATCGCGTAGATGTACCGCGACGACGCCCCCAGCGCCCGCCCCAGCTTCACGTTCTCCTCGTGCAGCACCACGTACCCGCGCGGGTACCGCTCCAGCCGGATCACCGGCTCCATCACCGGCCGCAGGTCCTCCCGGTGCTCGACCGCGTTGCCGGGCAGCATCCGCACCTCCCCGTCCACCACCACCCCCGTTGGATCCCACACCACCTCCGTCAGGAACTCCTGCCGCGACCACGTCACGATCGGCCGCCACCCCGCCGCCGGCGTGGACGTGTCGTACTCGAAGTGCACGATCTCCGACGGCCGCCCGTAACTCCGCACCCCGTGCGTCACCCAGATGTTCACCGCCCCGGGGTTCATCCCGCTGCTGATGATGTGCGGCGCCCGCCGCGGCCGCTGCCGGTACGGGTGGATCGCGTCCACCATCTCCGCCACCCCCGCCCCCGTCTGGTTCAGCGCGGTGTTGATGTACGACGCCCCCGCGCTGTCCGTCGCCTCGAACACCGGCTGCGTGTCCAGGTCCGTCAGGTCCAGCACGATGTCCACCGCGCGCTCCCGCAGCAGCTCCACGTACGACCGCGCATCCTCCGGGAGCCGCAGCCGCCGACGCAGGAAGGTGTACCGCAGGCGCTTGTGCTCCAGGAACCGGTTCGCCGTCACCCGCTCGTTGCGGTCCAGCAGCAGCAACTCCCCGAACTGGTCGCGCCTCCCCCCGAGGCGCCGAAGGAACGCCTGCGCCACGAGCCCCGACGCCCCGAGCACCAGCAGGTTCGGCCGCCGGCTTCCGGCCGCGCCGCCTCCCCCGGCCGCGCTCACAGCGCCTCCTCGCCGCAACGCGCCGCCCGCACGCGACGCCCGCCCATGCCTTCGGCCATCACATGCTCCTCCTTTTTCACGCCCTCCCCGCTTCACCCAACTCTAGACGCCGCCGTCCTCGCCGCTCGCGCGGCGATACACTCCCGCGGCCATGACCAGCGACGCGCCACGAACGCTCGATCCTCTCGTTGACCCCGCACGCGACCACATCCTCGGATCGCCGCAGGCCGAGATGACCCTGGTCGAGTACGGCAGCTACGCCTGCGCCAGCTGCCACGCCGTCCACGAGGTCGTCAAGGGCCTGCGCAACCGCTTCGGCGACCGCATGCGCTACGTCTTCCGCCACCTCCCCCTCCGCGGCAGCCCGATCGCCCTCCGCGCGGCCGGACTGGCGGAGTTCGCCGCCGTCACGACCGGCCGGTTCTGGGAGGTCCACGAGGCCCTCATGGACCGGGGCCCCGCCCTCTCCGACGCCGACCTCGACGCCATCGCCCGCGAGTTCGGCCTGCCGGTGGGCGACCCGGAGCACCAGCCCGCGCTCGCCGAAGCGCAGGCGCGGGTCCGCCGCCGGGTCGAGGAGGCGCAGCGCGCCGGCCTCGTGCAAGCCCCGACCTTCTTCATCAACAACCGGCGCTACACCGGCACCTGGGATGAGAGTTCCCTCGCCGACGCCATGCTCGGCTCGCTCGGCCACCGCATCCAGGCCGCCGCCTTCGAGTTCGTCCGCTGGGGGCCCATGTCCGGCCTCCTCCTCGGCCTGGCCACGCTGCTGGCGCTGGTCCTGAGCAACTCCCCCGTCGCCGCGGCCTTCACCGAGTTCTGGGAGACGCCCCTGGGGGGCCGGTGGGGCTCCTTTGAGTTCTCCCACTCCCTGCTCCACTGGGTCAACCACGGCCTCCTGACGGTCTTCTTCTTCGTCGTCGGCCTCGAGATCAAGCGCGAGTTCACCGTCGGCCACCTCGCCAGCATCCGCTCCGGCTCGCTCCCCGTGATCGCCGCCCTCGGCGGCATCGCCCTCCCCGCGATCATCTACGCCTCCCTCGCTCCCCCCGAACTGCGCCACGGCTGGGGCATCCCCATCGGGACCGACACCGCCTTCGCCGTCGCCCTCATCGTGCTCCTCGGCCCGCGCGTCCCCATCGAACTCCGCGTCTTCCTCACCGCCGCCGTCATCATCGACGACGTCGTCGCGATCCTCGTCATCGCCCTCTTCTACACCGGCGGGATCCACGAGGGGTACCTGCTCGCCGGCGGCGTCGTGACCGCGTTCGTCGCCGTCCTCAACAGGGTCAGCGTCTACCGGCCCCTCCCCTACGCGGTCTGCGCCGTCGTCCTCTGGTTCTGTCTCCACGAGGCGGGCCTGCACGCCACCCTGGCCAGCGTCATCATGGCCGTCCTGATCCCCGCCCGCCCCCCGGCCAATCTCAAGGCCCTCCTGGCGCAGGCCTCGCTCGTCATCCACCGCGAGGACAGCCACAGCGGCGAGGCCATGCGCGCCGGCCCCTCCGAGCCCGCCCTGCGCCTGCTCGACGCCATCCACGACCGGATGGAGTCCCCGACCGACAAGCTCCTCCGCTCGGTCGAGCCCTGGTCCAGCTACGTGGCCCTCCCCATCTTCGCCCTGGCCAACGCGGGCGTCACCTGGACCAGCGGCGTGCTCGAGGGCCACGCGAACCTCGTCCTGGCCATCGCCCTCGGCCTGATCGTCGGCAAGCCCGTGGGGATCATCGCCGCGGCGTGGCTCGCGGTGCGCAGCGGCATCGCCGTCAAGCCCGAGGCCTACACCTGGCGCCAGCTCTGCGGCGCCGGCGCCCTCGGCGGCATCGGCTTCACCATGTCCCTGTTCATCGCCGGCATCGCCTTCCCCGACCCCGAGGTCTACGCCGCCGCGAAGATCGGCATCTTCATGGCCTCCCTGATCGCCGGAGCCGCGGGCATCTTCATGCTCTGGCGCAAACCCGCCCCCAACAGTTCGGTTCTCGCCTCCTGACGGGAGCCACGGCGCGGTCCGGTTCTCCCATCGTCTTCCCCCTCAGGACGCCAACGGGCGGGCCGAGGCGGCCCGCCCGTGCTCTCTTTTCCTTCTCCGTCCACCGCTCCCCGTCGGCGAGGGCAGGTGCTCCAGGACTTCCCCCCGCCCCTCGACGGCCCTCCTCACCCCTTCTTCTGAGCCTCTTCTTCCAGCGCCGCCAGCATGAACGTCGAGTGCGCGTACGCGCCCCCCGCCCGCATCTCCGCCGCCACCCACACCGCCTCCATCAACTCCTCCGGCGTCGCCCCGGCACGCACCGCGGCCCTCGTGTGCGACTCGATGCACTGGCGGCACTGCGTCACGTGCGCCACCGCCACCGCGATGATCTGCTTCACCTTCGCCGGCAGCGCCCCGTCGGCGAACACCTTGCTCTGGAACCCCTGGAACGCGGCCATCGTCTCCGGCGCGAGCTCACGACGCCTCGCGGCCAGACGCTTGCGGTCCTCCGCCGAGAGTTCAGACATCTGCTGTACCTCCTGCCCGCGGGGCGCTGCCCCGGATCGCCGCGTGCGTCACTGCTGGTCAGCACGCGGATGTCGCCGACTCCAGCCCCGAACCGATTCTCGAGCATCCCCCCGTCCTGGTATTCTGCATGCGCCGGGCGGGGCCGCCCATCGGAAGAGGCCCATCCCATCGACATGAACCGGCCAGATGAGGAAGGGGCGGCGGGCGGTCTCCGCCGGCGTCCGGTCCCGCCATCGCCGGCCCAAAACCGAGCACGGCCCGCTCAGCGCGGGCCGTACCGTTCGGCTTTGAATCGAATAGTGGTTGCGCAACGGTATTTGAAGCGAGAGCTCGGCCGAGTGGCGTCGCACGGAGGCGTCCGACCTGGCCGGGTGACAGACGCGGGCGGTGCGTCGATTACTCCGGTGCGGTGGTCTCTGATGGGTCTCACTGCTCGACGTTGCTGTCGGAGCCGCTAATCTGCGTTACGGGGCCGCTGGGGATCGTGACGCCGCTGTCGGACGACGATGCGGAGCCGCTGCCGGAACCGCTGGAGGATCCCGAGGACGAGAACGACGAGGAGCCGCTGGACTTGTCGGACCCACTGCCGCTCCCGGAGCCCGAGCCGGACCCAGAGCCCGAACCAGAACCGGACACGCTCGCGGAGCCGGACGCGCTGCCCGACCCGGAACTGCTGCCCGGGCCGGAGCTCTGCGCCGTCGCCGGCAGGTCGTTGTGGACCCACACGCCTTCGGCGAGGAGCGTGTTTGTGCCGGGGATGTGGATGGCCACGGTGCGGGCCGGCGCGTTGATGCGGACGACGGATTCGACCGGCTCCTCGTTGAGGTGGTCGTCGATCAGGTGGTCGCCGGGCTGCACGAACTCGGCGGAGGCAAAGCCCCACTCGTCGCCGCGGCGGATCATGAACGGGTGCTCGGGCGTCGCCTTGAGGCGGCGGTTGATGACGACGAAGCCGTGGTGCTCGCCGAGCGTAATGCTCGCGACGCGGGCGGCCACGGGCGATGCGCCGTGCAAGCCGTGGTGCGAGAGCCAGTTGTACTGGGCGCGGTAGGGCACATCGACCTCGAGGCCGGGCACGCGGACGGACGCCACGCGGTCGCCTGGCTTGAGGTTCTCGATGGGCGTGAGGCGGCCGTCCTCCAGGCGAACGAGGGTGCCGAAGAGGAGGCAGTTGCCGCTGCTCCCGCCCCCCGAGGAGCCACTACCGCCGGACGAACCGCCCCCGCCGCTCGATCCGCCACCTCCCGAAGAGCCCCCGCCCCCGGACGATCCCCCGCCGCCGCTGGAACCGCCGCCCGACGAGCCTCCGCCGGAGGAGCCTCCAGAGGAGCCGCCCGAGGATGCTCCGGACGATGCGCCCGAGCTCTGGCCGGAGCTCATCCCCGAACTGCCGCCGGAGCTGGCATCGGAGCTCATGCTCGATCCGCCGCCGGAAGAGCTGCCGGACCCGCTCGACGATCCGCCGCCGCCCGAACTGCTCGCGGCGGAGCTGCCGCTGCTGATCTCTGTGGACTGGCTTGACATGCTGTCGGTCGGCGTCCCGCTTCCGGACTCGGTCGTGCCGCTGTTGCTCGTGAAGGCATCAGTGGTGTAGGTCGTCAGCGTTGGCGTACCGCTCGGACCGGTCGTGAAGATGACATCGCCGGTCGTCGAGTAACTCGACGGTTCGCTGGGGGGCATCGACGACGAGGGGGTCTCGCTCGGGGCGGTTGAGCCCGAGGGCGTCGAGAGCTCGCTCGATCCGCCACCCTGGGGCGGGTTGCCGGTCGCCCAGACGGGGATGTAGAGGTAGTAGCGTGTGGGGCCGTCGCTCATCGGGCGGCCTCCTGTGCGGGGGGCTTGGCGGGTTCGGGATTGGGCTCGTACCACCCCTCGGTACGGACGCGCTTGCCGCATTCGGCGCTTGCGGCCGCCAGCGCCTTGTCATAGTCCATCCGCTCGAAGACCCCGAGCTCGCTGCCGGGCGAGCAGTTGACCACGCGGAAGCGGTGCTTCTCGAAGTGCGGGCGCAGCGCCTCGAATCGGCGGGCCAGCGATTCGTAGAGGACGTTGTTGTGGCGGATGGCGTTGGGCGCGCGGTGCTCGTCGAAGGCATACTTGCGGTCTGGGGCCATCTTGAAGTCGCACCCGAGCAGGTAGACGGTGCCGAAGCCGAGGTAGTGCAGCAGGCGCAGGGCCACGAGCATCACGCTGCGCTTGCCGACGATCCCCAGCGAGTCGGGCGTCTTGCCGTCGTTGCCCCAGGGGATCGAGTCGCCCGTCAGGAACCGCTCGTGGTCGAAGTGGTCGGCCCGGCGGAAGAAGAGCACCGACGGCATCTGGTGGACCTTGAAGGCGCTGGGGCGCATCGTCCCGTCGGGGTTCTGGATGCGCAGACGCTTGGACCACATGCACGTCGGCACCATCTTGAGGATGCCGGGGTCCTTCCAGCCGGTGTCGATGAAGCGGCCGGGGTCGTCCACGCAGGTCCACAGCGTGGGCCGGTGGATCGTCCAGGAGTTGTTGACGCCCATCGTGACGATGCCGCGGCGGTTGAGCAGCGAGAGATCCACCCGGTTCAGCGACGGGCCGGAGAGGATGAGGAAGGCAGACCTCCCTCGGTAGAATTTCGCCAGCGAGACCGAATCGAAGTCAGCGGTATAGAGGCGCAGCCCATCCCGCGCGGGTCTCCGCGCCTTCAGGCCCGCCTGGAGCGCCGCGATGTCCGACTGGTTCTCGCGCATCAGGGGCTGAACCTCCCGACGATGTACCGGCCCATCGCCCGCCGCTCCGTCACCGCGCCGACGCGTCCGATGCGGTCCAGCCACCACGCCATCGGCCGGACGGTGGGGTGCAGGTTCTCGCCCAGCGCGGTGATCCGGCTCGGGCGGGTGCAGATGGAGAGGACGAACCGCCCGCGCGGGCGGGCCACGCGGCGCATCTCGGCCAGCACCGGGTCCACGTCTTCCGGCAACAGGTGCTCGAGCGCGTCGAAGCACGTGACCACATCGGCCACGCCGTCGAGCAAGCCGGTGGCGTGCATGGGCTTGACCACATCCGCATCGTCGAACGCGAAGTCCACACCGAGCCCGTCGATGCCGAGCCGGCGGAGGTGGCGGATGAACTCGTTGCGGCCGCAGCCGAAGTCCACGACGAAGCGCGGCTTCCAACGCTGGACGAGCGGTACCGCGTGACGGCCGTGATTGGTCGAGCCGTATATCGACCCTGGCCGGGCGGCCAGCTCCAGGTACTTGGCCCGTTCGTGCTCGCGGCGGGCGTTGAGATCGCTCGCGACCGCGCTCATGCGCCGCCCTCCACGTAGAGGTTGAACTTGCGATCCCCGTCGGCCGGGTCGGCGATCTCGATCAGGCTCATCGCCTCGAAGACCCACACCGGCCGGCCCTTGCTGTTGCGCTCGCAGGTCAGTTGGACGCACACGCCCTGGGGGATGGGCACGAGCTTCGGCCGTAGCGACCGCGCCGGCGGGCACTTGGGCAGCACGCCGGGCAGTTCGCACACCGGCCCCAGGCCGAGCAGCCCCTCGAATCCCGAGCCTGGTTCCGAGGAGTTCATGTGGTGGGCCTCGAAGCGGTTGATCGCAAGCAGCGTGGGGTCCTCTCCGCCGCCTGGCAGTTGCGACGACAGACCCTCGGGCACGGGCACGTAGCGCAGGTAGGTGTCGCTGCCGGGGTCGCCGTCGATGCGCGCCTCGTGCCACGGGTAGCGCCAGCGGTTGTTCTCGGTGGGGATCGGCTGGGCGGCTCCGAGGATCGCGGTGATGCGCCCGGGCGAGGGCCGGCCCATCTCGATCACCGCCCACTTCTCGCCGACGCCCTCTTCCTTCCAGAGGATCGGCACGCCGCCCATGGGCGTGCTGGTGAGGATCGTCTCCTCGGGGGCGAGCTCACACGTCGTGTCGAGTTCGTTGGCGATGTAGACGCGCGCCGGCGTGACGCCGGTGAGGACGCACCGGCCGAGCTGGCCCGGCTCGATCGGCTGCGTGGCCAGCACGAACGACAGCGGCCGCGACTCCTCGGTCGCCACCTCGCCGGTCAGCGGCGTGCGGCTGTGGAAGGTCCGCTCCTGGTCGTTCTCATCGGGCATAACCAGCACGCCGGTGATGGCCAGGACGTGGTACGGCTCGATGGTCTCCTCAGCGTCGTTGCGGACGAGCACCAGGCCCCGCGGCACGGACTCGGCCAGCGGACCTCCGCCCCGGTCGCGCTCGCGCCGGCGCTCGGCCACCGCCGCATCGATGAACGCGTTGTACGCCGGCGCAGGGATTGCCAGCGGCTGGCCGGACCGGACTTTGCGGAAGGCGTCTCCCATGCGTCAGATCCCCAGCGCTCCGAAGTTGCCCTCGTCGTACACCCGCTCGACGTAGGCCGCGACGGGACGCTTGACGATCGCGTGCGACGAGGCGTCCTCCTGGTCGGCGTAGCGCACCCACAGGTACTCCCAGCCCTTCTTGCTGATCCCGCCGATCGGACCAACCGAGATGCCGGTCGCGTTGGGGCTGGCCGCGAAGCGGAAGGTGATCTCCCAGTCCGCGTCGGGGTCGGTGCCGCGTTTCGAGCCGGTCGCGCCCAGGAATAGCACCTCGCCGGCGTTGAAACCGCGGAACGAGCCGGCGTTGACCCGCCCGGTGAGCGAGAAGAGCGTGCCCTTGTACCCCTGCGTCACGACGGCGTCGGGCAGGTAGTGCGTCTCGGAGAACTGGTAGACCGGGACGGTGATGTCCACGCCCTCGACGCCGTCGGCGGTGACGCCAACCGCCCCCTGGAAGTCGGGCGCGTTGGTCCCAGGCGCTGCGTGGCTGGCGACGGTCTGCTTGCTCTGGGTGATGTGCTGGGTGCCGCCGCCGGTGTCGAAGGTGAAGACGCTCTCGCCCGTCTGCGGGAACCCGCCACCCTGGGCGCGGCCGTAGCGGGCGGTCGCCTCCCACAGCTCGAACCCGACCGGTTCCACGGAGACCGTCTGCCGCGGCAGGCCGTCGTAGTTGGCGGGGCTCTCGGCCTCGGCGGCTGCCCGGGCGGCGAGGTCGTCGTTCGTGCCGCGCACGGTGTAGACCAGCTCCGCCGAGGAGTTCTCGCCCTTGGTGGACCGGCGGCTCTCGAACTTCTCGCTGACCGTGATCGGCACGGGCGCGGGTCTCCTCTCGTGGGGGTTACGCGAAGGTCAGGCCGCCGCTGCGGGCGGCGTCGGCCAGTTGCCTGGTGTGCTTGGCGGTCTGCTCGGTGGCGCGGGCGGTGCGCTCTGCCGCACCAGAGTCGGACGCGAGACCCTGCACGGCGCGGGCGTTGAAGGTGCCGCGAACCGAGATGCCCTGGGCCACGAGGTCGCCGACGGCCTGAAGGCGGTTCTCGAACTCGCCCAGCAGGTCGCGTGGCGAGCCGCTCGGTCCGGGTTCCGCCCCGGCCTCCTTGCGCCGGCGCTTGGCCTCGGCGATCGCCTCGTCGAGGCGCTGCCGGGCCGCCTCCAGTTCCCGCTGGGCATTGGTGATCCCTGCGTCCGTCCGGGCGTCGAGCGCCGTTTGGGCGTCCTCGTACTGCTGGCCGATCTGCGCCAGCGTGGCGTCATTGAGTTCGCTTGCGCGGTCCCGCTCGGCAGATCGCCGGGCCTCGCGCTCGGCCACTGCCGCGCGGGTCCGTTCGTCGATCTCGCCCAACCGCTGCTCGAGCTGCTGGTCCACCGCCTTCTTGGCCGCCTCTACATCGAGCCCCGAGTCGAACAGCCCCTGGATTTCCAGCATCCGCTTGGCCACGAACGAGGAGGCCGATTCCCACGCCTTCTGGAACCCGCCCGTGAAGCGCGACCACGTCTTGGAGAGGAAGGAGGTCGTCTCGATCCACCCGACCTCCAGCGCGTGCAGCACGGTCTGTGCCGCAGCCAGAGCCCCGAACCACATGGATTGGGCCGTTGAGACAAAGAACCGCCTCGCTTCGAGCCAGGCCGAGTTCAGCGCGGCCACGCCCTTCTGCCAGACGACCTTCAGCGACAGCCAGAGGATCTCCGCCGCGAGGGCGATGTCGCCGACAGCGAGCGCATCGGCGATCCCGCCCGTGACCTTTCCGACCCAGTCCCGCAGACGGGTGAACTGGCCCATGAGCCAGGCCAGCGCCTCGCCGCCCGCCCCGGAGGTCACGGCAATTGCCCCGCCCAGGCCGACGACAGCCGCGACCACGAGGCCGATGGGCGAAAGGACCGCCCCGAGCACGGACGCGACGACGCCGACGGCCGTGGCCAGCCCGCCCATCGCGACGCCGGCGAGGCTGATGGCCAGCCCGATCCCGATCAGCGCCGCCCCGGCCGCAACGACCGCCGCGCCGATGCCGAAGATGGTCGCGACCAGCCGCGGGTTCTGCTCGGCCCAGGAGCGGACGGCCTGCACCGCCGCGGTCACGACCTGCACCAGCGGCGTGAGCACCGGGAGCAGCGCCCGACCGATCGCCACGGCCGCGTCGCGGAGTTCGCCCCGGAGGCGCTTCATCCGGTTGGCGAACGAGTCGGCTGTGCGGGTGGCGTCGCCGACGGCACCTTGGTCGCCCATGGCGCGCATGATCACGTTCAGCCGGGCAAGCGCCTTCTCCTGCTCGGTAACCTCCGTCCAGGACTTGCTGATGCCCATCCGGAGCAGCTCCTGCTCCAGCGCGGCCTGCTTGATGTTGATGCCGAAGCGGTCAAGTACCTCGCTGGATCCCGACAACGCCGAGATGAACCGCTCGATCCCCTCCTCGTCGGAGAGGTTGTTGAAGCTCGCGAAGTCGATCGCCAGCTCCGTGAGCGTCTGCGAGAGCTCCCGGGCCTCCGGCGCGGCGAACCCGAGCCCCGTGAAGAACGACTGGAATGTGCCGAGGGCATCGCGGGCGGCCAGGCCCGAGCGGCCGACGCGGCGGGCCAGATCGTCGGCGAACTTCCCGGCGGCATCCGCCTCGCGCCCGAAGACCTGGGCGAAGCGGGACAGCGATTCCTCCGCATCCGAGGCGGCCTTGACCGCGGCAATCCCCAGCGGGGCGAACGCCGCGGTGGCGATCGAGGCGAGGCGGAGCCCGAGCCGCTGCACGCCCGCGCCGAACGCTTCCAACCGTCGCTGCGCACGCCGCAGCCCGGCCGACAGCTTATCGCTGACGCCGAGCTCGACAAAGGCACGCCCGGCTCGGATGCCGCGAGTGTTGGCCATCTAGGACCCCCTCCGAACACTGTTGCGCCAGAGCAGCGGCAGCTTCGGCCGCTCCCGCTCAAGCGCCGGGGCCATGTAAGGCCGGGCGGCGATGCGCACCTTCCGCGTCTGAAGCCGACCGCGCCGGCGGGACAGCACGACCGTTGTGCCGCCATGCTCGAGCGCTCGCGGCGCGACGCTGTTCTTGAAGCCCACCGGCCCGACCACGACCGACTGGTTGGCGCGGTCATAGCCAAAGAGGATCAGCCGCCGCAGGCTCCCCTCGTGCGAGTGCGGCGGCTTACCGGGTGGGGCTGATCCCTTGCGCTTGCGGATGCTGGTCCTGGCCGCCGTGCGGATGAACGCCCCGGCCTGGCTGAGCACCTTGCGCTTGGCCGAGTCCATCGCCCGCATCACGACGTGCCGGTCGAAGAACATGTCCTTGATGCGCATGGTGATCACGTTCACGACCCCAACGGGGAGCCTCCGAAGAGCCGTTCCAGCAGCCCCAGAAGCGACCTCCGCTTCGCCGGCGGGATGTCCTCGCGGTTCTTCTGCGCCCGGTGCGCGGCCCGGCGCAGTTCGGTCGGCATGAAGAGCAGGTCAAGTTCCGTGCGCCGCCCGCCACAGACCACCTCGCCGCGCGTGGCGAAGTAGTCCGGGCTGGCGGCGGGGTGCTGGTACGGCGGCTTGTTGGGGACGCGGATGAACCGGCCGGGGACGATCTTCATGAGGGCCTCCTTGCGTGCGTGGTGCGGATCAGGCCTCGCCCGCCATGTCGCGGCCCGTCTCCAGGCCCTTGTTGAACGACGCTTCCTTCTCCTTGCGGAGTCGGCCCGAGCCGATGAACAACCCGACGATGCCGGTGAGCGCCGGCAGCGCGGGGCCGAGCACGGGCAGGCCCGCGACCGTCGGGCCGACGGTGTCGAGGGCGGAGAGCGTGAGCTGCCCGAGCAGCCCGCGGACTTCACCAGCGCGCTGGATGTTGCCCTTCCACTGCGCGCCGGTGGCCTGCACCTGGTTGAACCAGTTCTGGTACTCGACCTCCGCCTCGTTCAGCGAGAGCGTCGAGCGCAGGCCGGTCGTCTGCTGGATCGCGTTGGGCGTCTTGACTTTGACAAGATCGCCCAGGTCGATCCCGGCGCACGAAGCGAGCACGAGCGCCAGGAGAATCAGGCCGACGAGGTAGACGACGTGACGGGTGGAGAGCGAACCGAGGTACTTCATCCGAAATCCTCCTGTGCGATGCGGGGTACCTTGCCGTCGATGAACACGTCCTTGAGGACCGAGACGGGAACGGTGATGCGGCGTTGTGCATGAGAGCGCTGGGCGAATGGATCGAAGTCGCTGGGCTTGAGTCGGCGGGATCGCTTGGGATCGCGGTGCAGGTTGGCGATGACCGAGAGGCACGAGGAGGCGATGGACCAGTCGTGACGCTGCCGCCCTTCGAGCATCTCCATCAACTCGCGGAGCGTCAGGGGGCCGGGATCGACGCCGACGGCTCCGGCGCAGTGCCAGACGTGCCGCCAGGCGTCGGCGGCGGTGGGTCCTCTCCCAGGGCGTTCTCCGCCAGGCGTTCGAGTTCCCCGCTCTGGATCAGGTGGTCGATCCGCCGCGTCGCCAGGTCGCGGGCCTTGTCCATCACCTCCCGCGTGGCCTGGAGCACCCGCCCACCCCCCACACCCCCACAGGTTGGCCCTGCCCCTGACACTTGCGCTAAACGACAACGGCCCCGGCGTTGCCGGGGCCATTGAGGGTCACGCGAGGACTCCACGCGCCTACGCCGCCAGGCGCGTCGGGCCCTCGGTGACACTGGCGATGGTGAGGCCCGGCCCGCCGACGCCGAAGGAGATCGTGAGTTGCTGGCTGGGCGGGCCACTGATGTTGCCGCGCTGGGCCTGCACGATGTAGGTCGCGCTCGCGGCCCCGGCGGGGAGCGTCTCGTCGGTGAACGCCTTCTCGCCCGTGCCGCCCAGGAGCGTGAAGGCGGTCTGTCCGGGGAGTTTGCGGCGGACGAAGTAGACCACGCGGTCGGAGCCCTGCGGGTGGCGGGCCTTCCAGCGGATGGTGATCGACCCGCCCGGGTTGAGTTCGACGCGGAAGTTCTCGGGCTGGCCCGGCGGCGGGACGGGCGAGGCGGGCTGCGGCGCCGGGATCTGCGCCTGCACGTAGACGTTGGGGTTGTTGCTGTTCTCGGCGAAGGCGCGGATGGAGCGCACGAGGTCGCCGGCGTTCTCGCGGAGGACGCGCTCCTGCTGCCCGGCGGATTCGGTCGCGGCCTTGGCGGCGTCCTGCGCGGCCTTCTGGGCGTTCACGCGGGCGCGCATCGTGTTGGTCGCCGTCTTGAAGGCGGCGGTCTGTGCGGCGGTGAGGCCGATGGCCGCCGGGGCGGATTCCCACACGGGAAAGTGCGCCTCGCACCAGAGAAGGAACTGCTGACGGTCACGCGGGTAAGTCCCCATAAGAACACCTCCGCCGCGAGCGCGGCGATTGTGGTCGGCGTCGCGCCTGGGGAAGTCGCGCGGCCCGGCCGATGCCCGGCGAAAGCGCCGCTCACGCGAGCCGCGCCCCGCCGCTCTCCATCGTCCGGCCGATGATGGAGGGACTTGAGGCGGAGATCACCGACAGCGGATCTCCGCCGGCGACCCGCGCCCTCGGGACGGCGTTCACGAAGGCACTGGAAGCGGACGCCCGAGCCATGAAAGTTGGCAGGAG
>Ga0207874_1000692_pt1 | contig 45935 bp, 42 predicted proteins | sample HigsolmetaAR201D_FD_184833 | JGI IMG/M metagenome (GOLD analysis project Ga0207874, IMG submission 184833) | Ionic liquid and high solid enriched microbial communities from the Joint BioEnergy Institute, USA - AR20-1-D (SPAdes) (version 2) ...
TCGGGTCACAAGTCATCTGGAAGCGCGTTTGTGGTATCTGGCTGCCCTTATCAACTGTCTGTTGCGGCTCACTGAGCAGAAACGCTCACTTGCCGCATTTACCATTTAGCTAGTAGCAACATTAGTTATTAGCACGAGTATGCGTTGTTGTTCTGCATAACAGGGGAATAGTTTATGACGAAATGAGTATTCCGATAGAATATTCCATTACACCTACACACAAAACAATATCAAAGACAAACCAATATTTTCGCATGGTGAACGCAGTAAAATGCGATATATTAGTTGTCTAACGTAGTGAATAGGCATATAAACGATAGCTTAGTGTATCGCACATATTAGCTAATTAGTTCATCAAAAAGTATTATGTTTATTTCGAGGCATGTAAGAAGATTGGTGGAGGGGATTTCATTCTTCCGGAGTAACATACGGGGCTATTGCAATACGTAGAGAGGGTTTTAGTAGGAGGACTGATACTCAACGTCGTTCGGTAACAAAGGAAGTCGATGCACTGCTACCCGCGGCACATCGACTTCACATACATTGCAGACGCTGATATCAGTTACAAACCAACAGAAAGCCGTTCAGCGGGCTACAGTGGACGCGCCCATTCGAAGTGCATACCATCGCTGCTATCATCGGTCTTGTTGTAGCGAAAATGTCCGCCCCAGTAGAAGCCGTAATGATTCGCGATCGGCACGAGTTCGCGCACCGAGCCTTTATCTCCCACCAGTGCGGCCCGCGCAAGGAAGCCGTTCCACTTCACATTGATATCGAAGGCCGCGCCATAGGCATGCATACTGATCTCGCTGGAATTACCGGCCATCACACGAGGATACCAATCGCCATCGTAGGTGAGGATCAGGTGCAGCAGGCCAGCGCTCTCCCACGCGGCCCACATCGCCAGCAGTTGATCGACCACACGGCGGTGAAATCTGACCTTTCGATTGCCGATCAGGCGCTGAAGCTGAGGGATGGTCACTTCACAAATATTCGCCTGCACCCAAGCGGGATCGATATTGATCTTGTTGCCCTCGCCCCGCGTGAACGAGAAGGCGCCGAAGGCAGCATCGCGGGCGGCGCGGTTGGGCAACGGCTTAAAATTGGGAAAGGGCGGCCAGTTGGGATCACGCACCGGCGTGGATGAAACGTTCGGCGGCGGCGCGCTAAAGGTGACAGCAGCCGGCTGTTCGGGCAGGGAGGCTGAGGCGGGCTTCCAAGCTTGCACATCGGCGGGCTTCTCGAGCGCGCTCATCCGCCGAATCTGCCCATCCGGCCCGGCGTACAGCGTATCGAGCGCGAACACCTGGATGGTGTAGGTGACACCCTCGTGCTGAGCGGTGTAGACGCCGCTGAGCGGTGTACCCAATCGCTCTTTGGCTGCGAGCTGCTGGAAAGGCGAGTTGGGATCGTAGGGCGCACCGCACACTTTGTAGGTCTCGATCCAGATCGGTTGATACGCCGGATCGCTCGGCTCGGTTTGGCTGAGGAATCGACATCCCGCCAGCTCGGTGCGGGGCGTGTAGAGCGTATCGCCCGCGAACACCTGCACCGCGTACACGCCATCGGCGGTGGCGTAGTTGCCACTGAGCGCCGGGCCAAGCTTCGAGCGCATAGCGGTCACGTGGAAGCGCCAATTCTCGCGGAAACCCTCATGGCCGTGCAGACCGACGCGCCTCTTGGTCTCGTCTTGGCTGGCCTTGTAGCTCGCTTCGAGCAGCGCACGGGCCACGCCTTTATCGGGCACCACGTAGTCGAGCATGTCGTTGAGGTTCTGCACGGCGGCGTAGTTCCGCCCGACGTTGAAGAGCGTGGCGCGGGCGAACGGCTGGAAGTTGTAGGTCACATTGTTGACCACCACAGGGGTTGGCTCGTTCGGGGCGACGGGCGCGCCAAGGTTCTGCTGGGTGGCGTAGATCGGGAAGGCCTGGCTGCGGTTGAGATCGTTGAGGGTGTATTTGAAGCCGTTGCTGCGACAGTTGTATGTCTCGCTCTGCAGGAACACCCACAGCCGCAGAGCGCTCTCGTCGGCGCCGAGCACCAGCGGGGCAGGCGGCGCGGGAGGCTCGTGGATCAGCGGGAGCGGCGGCAGCGTCGGCACAATCGAGCCCTGGCCGGGTTGGTCGCCATCGCGCCAACGCACGATCGCAGCGTCATCGAGGTCGTAGCGTTGCTGAAGTTCGTCGATCAGGCCGTGCAGGGCGATCAGTTGGGCATCGGGTGCGGGCGTATCCGGCGCGCTTTCCAGCCCGATGCTGATGCCGATACGGCTTATGTTGCGATGACGTTTGTTCCAAAGAGCGATCCCACCCAAAGTTGCTACCCGTTGTTCGGGCACCATGGCGCTCACAGTACCGTCGAGCGCGATGAAATAGTGCGGTTGTTGAGCGGCTGTTTTGATCTGCTCGGCGCTCTGAAAGAGATCGTGCAGGACAATTAAAAGAACGCGGTCTTTACCTCGCGAAGCGACACGAGGCTTAGCACCCTTGGAGGGTTGAGTATCGAGATGTTCACTCATCGCTGCCCCTATTCTAACGCGGTCATGGATCTTGCTGTGGAGGTGCACTATCTATTGTAGCACTGAATGATCGTTGATCGAAGAGCAGTGTTTAGATGTATCCGTTTTTGGATGAGCAACGCAGAGTCGACAGGTGGAAATTAGGACATTTGGGCGATGCGACAAATTTAAAATTATGTGTTATAATGCGCTGCGTTGGGCTGGTAGCTCAGTGGTAGAGCAGCGGTCTTTTAAACCGATGGCCGCGGGTTCGATCCCCGCCCGGCCCACCAAAACCACCGCATTCCTGCGGTGGCTTTTTTATTGCCGTCGATACAGTTCCCCTTGCCTCAATTCCCCTTCACTAACCAGATATGCCACCGCCGTTAAACACCATCAGGCCGTGCCTCAACCTCAACCTACCGCTCGTCATCCAATCAATTGGATTCCAAAAACAGAGAGGGATCGACTTGTACACCTCCCCTCCCTGTAATTAAACGTTCGATCTTGTATTTTCCCAGCAGCAGAGCCTATTCATCCTAAATCCGCGCACCATACACAAAACCACCGGATTGGATACGGTGGTTTGTGGATGAAACTTCATTGTTGGGCGGTTTAGCTCACACTTTGCGAGCCACCACCAACATCTGCTCGCTGGCGTTCTCATACTCATCCAGATCGTACGAGCCGTACACCGCCTCCAGTTCAAAGCCGGCCCGCGCCAGCAGATGCTCCAACTCGAAGCGGTAGAGCCAACGCAAGGTGAAGGTCTGCACGTTCCGGCGCACCAACCCCGAGGCCTCCTGCTCGTCGTAGATAAACTGGGTTGTGATCGTCTGCGCCGCAGGATCGGCCTGCTGGGTCACAAACTTGTGAACCTGGCTGCCATCCTCCAGTACCAACACCTTATCAAAGATCATTTCATTGTTGTAGGAGGAGATCGCCCGCAGATCGGGATTAAACAGATCGAGCGCCAATAGGCCATCGGGCCGTAGCACGGCGTGGATCTGGCGGAGCGCAGCCAACTGATCTTTGGTCGAGAGCAGATGCATAAACGAGTTGAGGCCGATCAGCGCCATGCCAAACGGCCCCGACTGCAACGGCTGGCAGATGTCGGCCTCCAGTAGCTCGACCTGGCCGAGCAGCCCTGCCGCCGCCAACTTGGTGCGCGCCACCTGCAACAGCGCCGGCGAGACATCGACGCCCGTCAGCCGATAGCCGGCCCGCGCCAACGGCAGCAGAATCCTGCCGCTCCCACACATCGGCTCTAGGATCGGGCCACCACAGCGCCGCGCCAACTCGCGGTAAAAGGGGATATCATCCTCGAAACTGCCGAAATCGGCATCGTAATAGCGGGCGAACCCGTCGAACTGACTCATTCTTTACTCGTATCAATGGCAGAGCCAAAGCCTGCGCGCAATTCTTAGATCAACCCATTCTGTACAGCGTACACGAGCGCCCCCACAATCAGCGCCACTAAACCGATCAGACCAAGCGTCAGCACCAACGGAGGGATGATCGGATCGAAACGGGGGGCGGTTAGTGGTGGAGTATTGCGCGTTGAGGATAGACGCTGCGGTATGTCCGGTCGTGGCTGAGGGATGTACGTATCGCCCCATGGCATAGAGAAGGTACTATCGGGCATCTCGATGCTCTCGGGACGGGGGAAACTTGGCTGCGAGCGCTTCACGCGCACTTCGCCCAGCGCCCGTATCGCAGAGATCGCGATGCTCAACACCACCAACCCAAGGATCGCAAGCGGAATCAGGCTCGGCAATTGCGCCGGCAGCGCGATGGCACCGCCAAAGATGCGGCGCACCATATTCAACAGAGGTCCACCAGCCAGCACCAAAAAGAAGATCAGCCAACTGATCACTGAACCCCAATTGATGTCCGAACGACGCTCGTTTTCCTCATTCATGATCGCTTCCTTATGCCACTAGCACACGGTATTGTAGCATAGTTCGCCCACCATCTCCCATCCGACCCACTACGCAGCATCAGGGTTCGTATTCCACTGATATTGGCCGCCATCGTCGTGGTGCACCACCAACAGCAAACCGCTGCGCAACGTCACACGGGCGGGCACCTCAAGCAGCACATTGCTCACTCCACGGGCCTGCTCGTAGTGCAGCGTCGCCTCGTGCAACGGATACTGCAGACCCTGCGTCGTCACCCCACGGGCCTCGACGCTGAGCGGCAGCAGCGACACGGTATCGCCCACCTTGCCGGAGATCTCGGCCTGATCGCGCACCACAAACAGCTCCTGCCGATCGTCCAACAGGCGCACCTTACGATCCGCCAGCGCGGGCAGCGCCAACAGCGCCACATTCGCAAAGGTGTGATCCCAACGCCCTCCAAGCGCCCCCACGACATCGATCACCTGAGCGCCCCGTCGCGCCGCCTCAAGCAGCGCGAGTTCGAGGTCGGTCTCGTCCTTGGCGCGAGGGAACCGCTGCAACTCAACGCCATGCTCAAGCAGGATCGCTTGATCATCGGAGGTCAGCGAATCGAGATCGCCGATCACGATCTGCGGGTAGATGCCCTGACGCATCAGCGCCCGCGCCCCGCCATCGGCGGCGATCAACAGCGCCGCCTCGTCGATCAGCCCCAGATACGGGCTTATATCCAAATTGGGCGCATTGGCCACAATGATCGTCCGCATCGCGCAACCTATGAACTCATCGCATACCGATGCTCCATGGTGCCGCATCCTGGGAACGTTTGTCAAGGCCACGGGCGCTGCGCCGCCCCAATGCCCGCGCCCCAGATCTGCTCCCAGCCACCCAGCGCCGCCTCGACGGGCCGCCAGAGCTCGCGCACATCGCGCGCCCGCAGGAGTTGCCCGTAGGTGGTGGTGATAAACGTGATGCGCCGCAGCCGTGCGCTAGGCAATGGCACCGCCAGTGGCTGCAAAGAACCGAGCGCCAAGCGGTAGTAGCGCTCGTCGGCGCGGGGGTGCTCCGGCTCATCGGGCAGCAGGTCGCGCCGCCGCGCCACGCTCACCGAGCGGAGCGGCGCCATGTAGCGCACCGACCAGCGCTCGGCCCCGAACGCCGCCGTCTGGTAGAACGCCACGTACTCGACCGCCAGCATACGGGGCGCGCTCCGCAGCGGGATACGGTACCAGCCCGCCTCGCGGGCCAACGCCAAGTCGCGCGGGCGCGTCACCACCGCCACCAGGACACTGCTATCGAGGGCGATCTGTTCCATAATGGCTCCTAGATGCGTTTTGGATTGCAAAGCCGTTTCGCCTGCAACAGCATGGCTCGTTCTGTTTGGTGTCAACTACCCACGGCTAAAGCGCGTGAGCTTGTCCCAGGCGCGCCGCAACATGATGCGGCTCCGAGACGTGTGGCAGGCTGACGACTGCCCTGCCCAGGACACGAATGTTCTGGGCAGCGATTGTATCGGCATGGCCAGCGAAGCCACACGATACACAACAGAAACGAGCTTGAGCGGCTTGTTCGGAATGACAATGAGAACTATCAAAAACTTTAAGACAATGCATTTCGCCTGCGGCAGCTAGGCACGGCATCCAAACAATAACACCTCATCTGTGTAATCTGTGGATACATCCACCTCACGAAACCACCTCGGCCCATTCCGGCGCGAAGCGGGCCAGATCCTCGCGCAGCCGCAGCAGGGCCAGATCGGCGGCTTTGGCCTCCAGCATCATATCGAAGGCGGGCAGGCCACGGGCCGCCTCCAACCAAGCGATCACCTCGAACGGGTTGAGGAAATCGGCGTGCTGACCCAGACGCGGGCCCAACACCCGCCGCCCCTGCCGACCCTGCGCGGGCAGCAGATGCGCCTCGGTGCGCTGGCTGCTCAGGTGGATCTTGGGGCGCTGCCCCAACGGCCAGGTGGCCAGTGCCAACGACAGCGCGGCGCTCGGCGGGATGCGGCTCGGATTGTGGATCTGGTAGTGCAGGGTGTCGAAGATCAGGGGTACGCCAAGCTGCTGATGCAGGCGCAGCAGATCTTCGAGGGCGAAACTATCTTCGTCGGGTTCGAGCGCCAGCCGCCGCTGCACCGCGTGGGGCAACCGCTCGAAACGGGCCGCGAAACGCTCCAACGCCGCCGCCCGATCGCCGTGCGCACCACCTACGTGCAGCGTGATGACGGAATCGGGGCCGCAGCCCAGCGCACCGAGTAGCGCCGCCCGCCGCACCAGCGCCTCCGCGCTGCGCTGCGCGATGCCCGCATCGGGGGCGGCCAGCGACAAGTGCAGGCCGGCGTGCATCGTGAGACGAACCTGGTGTTGGCGAGCCAATGCGCCAACCTCGGCCAGGATATCGCGGCACGCTTCGAGTTCGGCGGCGAATTGGGCGGAATCGTAGCGATCTTGGAAGGGGACGAGATCATCGGCGAGGCGGTAACAGCCGATGCGCTGCTCGGCCAGATAGAGCAGGATATCGCGCACATACAGCAGGCTGATGCTGAGGTGCGGGTGATGCTCGGGGCGGCGCGCATCGCGCGAGCGCAGACCATCGCGGCCCAGCACCCGCACGGCCACACCCAGCCGCCTCGGGGCGCGGTTGGGGCTCTCCATGCACTGCTTCGGTTGAAGATGAAGCTGCTGCATACGACGCCCTTTACACGATATCGTTTAGATTATACCACGAGTATTTCCCAACGACAATGATCTCCGGCGTCGTATGGAGCGCGCCCAGTTGCGGAATCGTGACCGCTACTGCGAATCCTCCCCGTAGATCTGCGTATAACTTTTCACGATCCGATGGTACGAGCTGTTGAGGTGTTTGATCACCAGGTCAACGGCCTGCTGCTCATTCTTCTGAACGATCATATCGAGGATAGCTTGATGCTCGATCGCGACGCCGATATGCTTAAAATCGGGGTTCGCCACCGTGCGCGTCAGCAACAGAATATGGATCTGCGGTTGCAACGCCGTCCAGATGCTCAGCAGGCGCCGATGCTGGCTCGCCTCGTAGATCAGCGTATGGAAGGCCAGATCAAGCGCCGCCGACTCTTGGCCCGTAATACCCCGCTGCAGGGCCACCTTCATCTGATCGACCACATCCTGCATTTTGCGGAAGTGCTCAGCGGTGCCGTACTGAATCGCCCGCTGAACCGCCAATGGCTCAAGGATCCGTCGTAAACTATACACTTCCTCAAGGTCGTCGCGCGCCAACCGAGCCACAAAGGTGCCGCGATTGCGTTGCACAATCACCAGACCCTCACGCTCAAGCGCGATCATCGCCTCGCGCACCGGCCCTCGGCTGACGTTCATCGAGCTAGCCAGAGTATTTTCGCTGAGACGCTCGCCAGGCTTGAGGCGACCACTTAAGATCGCTTCACGGAGCTTGCCAGTCACCTCATCCGCCAAACTGCGCTTCAGCGGCGGCGATAAAATCTCCGACAACTCCTCGGGAGTCTTCATAAACGATCTGCTCCTCTCGTATCGTTCTACGAGCGCCATTGTACCATTGCTCAAAACGATTATCGATTACCCATGCGGGGGTCCAGGGCGTCGCGAAGGCCATCGCCCACAAAATTCACCGCGAGCACGGTGAGGGCGATGCACAGGCCGGGCGGCAGCCACAACCAGGGCTGATTCGTCAATACCGGCAGCGATTGCGCCGCGTTCAGCATATTCCCCCAAGTCGATGTTGGCATCTGCACACCCAAGCCAAGGAAGCTTAACGAGGCCTCCGTCAAGATCGCGCTCGCCAGCAGCAGCGTGGCCGCCACCATCACATGCGGCAGCACGCCCGGCAGAACATGCCGCATCAGGATGCGCCACAACGGCACCCCCAGCGCCTGCGCCGCCGTCACATACTCCCGCTCGCGCAGTGAGAGCGTCTGGCCGCGCACCAGCCGCGCCAAGCCCGTCCAGCCCAACACGCCGATCACAACGATCACATTCAGGATATTCGGCCCGATCAGCGCCACCAACAGGATCACCGCGAAGAAGGTCGGGAAGGTCATCACCAACTCGGTAAAGCGCATCAGCACGTTATCGACCACGCCGCCAGCATAGCCCGATACCAAGCCGATCAGCGTGCCGATCACGCTCGAGATCGCGACAGCGGTCAGGCCCACCAACATCGAGATGCGCGCGCCGAACACCAATCGCGCGAACACATCGCGCCCGGCGGCATCGGTGCCCAACAGGTGTGTCGCGCTGGGTGGCTGCTTCAACTGATCCAGATCACCGCGGTACGGGTCGTGCTGCGCGATCTGCTCGGCGAACACCGCCATCAACAAAAAGATCAGCAGCACCACTAAGCCGAATACCGCCAAGCGGTGGCGCAAAAACCGCCGCCACGCCGTATTCTTCGATTGGTTGATGACTATGGGTTCCGCCTCGACAGACATCGTTGTTACAGTCATGATCGCTCACTATTGATATCGAATGCGCGGATCGGCGTAGGCATAGAGCACATCGGCCAATAAGTTCGAGAACAGCACCAACACCGAGAAGATAAACGTCAAGCCCATCAACACCGGGTAGTCGCGCTGCTGAATGGCCTGGATCGCCAACAGACCCATGCCGGGCCACTGGAACATCGTCTCGATGATGATCGCGCCACCCACCAAGATCGGCAGGCGCAACGCGATAATCGTGATCAGCGGGGTGATCGCATTGCGCAAAGCGTGGCGCAGCACCACGACCCGCTCGTGCAAGCCCTTGGCCCGCGCCGTGGTGATGTAATCGGCGTTCAGCACTTCGATCATCGAGGCGCGGGTGTAGCGCATAAACGAGGCCACCAACTCCACCGAGAGCACCATTGCGGGCAGCACCAAGTGCCGCAGGTGATCGGCCAAGCCGGGGTTTTGCGTGCCCACCGCCGCGCTCGACATGCCGAAGGCCGGCAGCACCTGAAGCTTCGCCGCGAAAATATAGAGCGCCACTAAGGCTAAGAAGAAGCCAGGCACCGAGAGGCCGAGCAACGACAGGACGCTTAACGCATAATCCCAGATCGAGTAGATGCGCAGCGCTGCCAGGATGCCGAGCACCGCGCCCATCAGCGTCGAGATCACGAGCGCCGCGCCCATCAACTCGACCGTCGGCCAGATGCGTTCGCCGATGCGCTTCAGCACCGGCTCGCCGTTGATGTACGAGAAGCCGAAGTTGCCCGTCAGCGCCTCGCGCAGCCACAGGGCGTAGCGTACGTACAATGGCTTGTTCAGGCCGAGCCCTTCGCGCAGCCGCTCCAGATCTTCGGCGACGACACGATCCTCCGGCCTAATCATCGCTAACACTGGATCGCCTGGGGCCAAATTGATGAATAAAAACGTGATTATCGAGATCGCCAGTAGCATCGGCCCCACTAGCAGCAGGCGCTTTAAAATGTAGCGAGTCATACACGATCCTCTTTATCCCTCGAAGCCCGAGCGGCGCCCGCCACACATACGAATCGCTGAGCGATTGCTTGGTCAGGCGTTCCTGGCCGCAACCAAACAACATCTCAGCGACTCTTCCCACCTTAATCTCTATCATGTTACCAACGCGCGAAGCAGCGCATCGGCAAACTGGCTCGATCAACCAGCCATTCAAATGGATGTGGTGGATGAAGGTCCTGTGTGAGCAGTACCTCCATCCACACGCTTCCAACGAGTTACTTCAGATCCCACAACTCGGGGCGGTACAGGAACGCGTCGAAATCGCTGAACAACCGCTTGCCGGGGCCGAGATCATCGAGGCTCGTCACCTCCTGCATGGTATCGACCTGCGGGATCGACCAGTTCCTCGACAGGATGAACAGGAAGTTCTGACGATAGATCGGTGCGATCGGCACGGTCTGCAGCACTTCCTCGGTGATCTCCTGGTAGATCGGGATGCGCTGCTCCTGGGTGGCTGCGCGGCGACCGGCCTCGATCTTCGCATCTAGCTCGGGGTTCGCATAACCGAGCGCATTCTGCGAGGTCGAGTGCATGTGCCAGTACAGGAAACCATCGGGATCGGGGAAGGTGCCGAACGTCACATACACCAACTCGTAATCGTGATTGGTGTAGAAGCGCTCGACCCACACGCTCGCCTCCAACTCCTGGAAGTTGATCTTGATACCGACATCGCCCAGCATCTGCTGCTGCGCCGCCAGAATAGCGCGGTCGTCCTCGCTGGCGATCGGCAGCACGTTGACCGTCAACTCGCGGTTGCTGTCCCAGCCCATCTCGGCCAGCAGGGCCTTGGCCTTCTCTGGATCGTAGGCGTACAGGTCGTTCCACTCCGGCTTCTGGAACCAGGGGTGAACCATAAACGAGTTCGGCAGGCTGCCCACGCCGCTCAAGAGGGTCTGCAGGATCTTCTTGCGGTCGATGGCGTACAGGAACGCCTGGTGCAAGCGCGGGTCCGACAGGTAGTCGAGGCGATGGTTGAAGCCATAGCCGAGCACCGGACCACCGCCCGTCGCGACCACCTTGAAGTTGGGGTGGTTCAAGAACTCCTGGTAGGTCGCCAAGGGGAGCGGGCCGCCGTCGGTGACGACGAAATCGAGCTCGCCGCGCTGCAAGGCCACCTGCATAGCATCGTGCGACTTGATGATGCTGACCAAGATGCGGTCGATCTTGGGCTTACCGCCGAAGTAATCGGGGTACGCCACCAGCTCGGCGTACTGGTCGGTGACGAACTTCTCCAACTTAAACGGACCGGAACCGACCAAGCCGTCGATAAAGAATCGGTTCTGCGAGAGCTCGGCGGGCGGCACGTTGCCCAGCAAGTGCTCGGGCAGGATCTGCGCGCGCTGAGCGGTCTCGTCCACGAACAGACCGTTCGGGAACTCCATATCGAAGCGGATGGTGTGATCATCGATCACCGTGATGCCTTCGACATCATCGGCCTCGCCTGCTGTGAAGGCGGCGGCGCCCTTGATCAGCGCGTAGGCGCTGGCGCGGTTGCTCTTCACCTCGGGGTGCAGCGCCATGCGGAAGGTGAACGCCACGTCCTTGGCAGTCACTGGCGTGCCATCGTGCCACTTGGCGTTCGGGTTCAGCTTGAACGTCACCGAGGTGGCATCGGGCGCGACCTCCCACGAATCGGCTAGCGAAGGAGCGGCGGCCAACGCATCGGTATCAGCCACCGTCAACTGCGACATCACGAGCGACAACACCCAATACTGGAAGGCGTTCGAGGCTGTGAAAGGGTTGAAGTCGCCGGGCGGCACGTTGATACCCACGCGCAATACCTTCTCTGCGGCGGGTTGCTCGGCAGGCTGCTCAGCGGGTGCCGCAGTCGGCTCGGCTGCGGGTGCCGCAGTGGCCTCAGATGCTGCGGGCGCAGCGGTTGCTGCAGGTGCCGCTGGGGCAGCAGGAGCCTCGGGGGTCGGCGCTGCTGAGCCTCCACAGGCGCTCAGCAACAGTGCGCCCACCATGATCAGGGCGAACAGTTTTCCAGGCAATGCGAATAAACGTTGAGCGGAATTGGACACGACGTGGTGGGGGTTCACGCGTAAGCGACCCATCGGCTCCTCCTCTGTACCATCTATTCAATTCGATGTGGATGGTTGTTGGATAGGAGTGTACCGAAAGAATGCAGGCTTGTCAAGTAGCATATTTGCGTATTTTCAGATTGTTAACAAAATACAATTATAAGAGCGCCGGATGCGCCATTCGGCGGGTAGGCGAGTCTTCACGAGGGCACAGGCTGCTGCGCAAGCCCAAAGGGCCGGTCGCAGCCCTTAGGAAACCCCGACCAGGGGCGATAAGCCTCTGGTCCCCAAAGTGGAAGGCCGCCTCATTTGGTTTGCCCGTTGTTATGCCTTGCGTTACATGAGGTCTGAGGTATGGGTGGGGTTTGTGGTGGCAAAGGACAGTGTGGTCTGCTTGTTGTGGTTTTTCTCCAGGTCACCGTGTCACCAAGTCACCTTATTACCTTGTCTGGCCGTTGCGTGCCGCACTTCATGTGGAATATGCGCTGTAACAACATGCGTTTATGCGCAACTTTTTATTTTCCCTCAACGTCACAGCGACACATCATCAACATATGCGGCTTGTACCCCTTGTTTCGTTACACCACTCTTCAATTTCGGCGGGCATCTTAAAAGACCTTATGACGAGGCTCCATGCAGAATCCCAAGCGATTACGGGTTGCGTTACAACTTCGTTCAAATAGGGCAGCGCAACGATCCAACCCAATGGGGAATAACGAGTATACTATCCATACCTCGGCATGAGGTGAGTTGGGTATACGGTAGGGACTAACTGAGACATTAGAGCGTACTGCTGGTCAAAATTATGCTACTACGAATGAGCAGTACCCTGAGGCCCCAATCGTAACACCACTGCCCAATATGTAACTTCAACGGCACAGTATTGGCACATCGTTCCCTTTTGACGACGCCTGTAAATCGCGCAAATTAGCAGTATAATAGCTATACGTTTCAGGCGGAGGAGGATATCGTGAGCAAACGCAGTATACCCAATCTACTCGGCTTATTCCGCATCGTTACAACGCCGCTGTTGGTGATGCTTATTCTTCTCAATACCAGCGGTGGTTACATTGGCGCAGTGATCCTGCTGCTTCTTATGTCGGCAAGCGATATCGCCGATGGTAAGATCGCCCGTCGGCTCAACGTCGTTTCTCCACTCGGTGTCTTCCTCGATACAATTTCAGACAAGATTTTTGTCGCAGCAGCGCTGATCCCCATGGTCGAAATGGGCCTGATCTCGGGTTGGATTGCACTGCTAGTGATTGTGCGCGATTTCGCCGTCTCGGGGTTACGTTCATTCGCAGCGGCGGAGGGGCAGGTTATCTCGGCCCGCCAATGGGGCAAGCAGAAGTTGGTGATCACCGTGGTGGCGTTGGTGTGGCGCTTGCTCGCCGCAGCCGCGACGCCGAACGCTACTCCGTTCACCTTCACGTTCGAGGGCCTCACAGGCGTTGCCTGGGCCTGGGCAGTGCTCGTGAACCTATGGCCCATCCCTATGGCATTGGCGGTCATTTGGACGATCTTCTCCGGGGTGGAATATTTCTGGAAGGCCCGCTCGCTGCTCAACGAATCGTGGACGCCGCGCCCCAAGCCCGAGAAACCCACCAAGCCCGAGAAGAAGTTCTCGTTTAAGCGCCCGCTCCCGCGTCGCCCCAACATCCGCAGGCACGAAGTGACCAAGCCGACTCAGTTGAAGATGAAGGGCAAAGAGAGCCAGGGCTGATCAGGGCCGATGGCAGGATCGAGAGCGCTCCACTTCGGTGGGGCGCTTTTGTTTGGGCGCTGCTCAGCAATGTCGTTCTTGCGGTACAATAGCGCCAGCAGTCGCCACCCCAAGGCCCGACTGGCTTTATGAATACATCAAAAGGATAAGTATGAGCCGTATTTCAGAAACCTTTGCGCGCCTCCGGGCTGATGGTCGCACTGCGATTATGCCCTATCTGATGACTGGCTTCCCCGAACTCCATTCGGCTCCTGAGTTGCTCTTCGCGTTGGAAGCGGCAGGCGCTAGTCTGTTCGAGTTGGGCGTACCGTTCTCCGATCCGCTGGCCGATGGCGCGACGGTGCAGCGCGCGGGCGAGCGAGCGCTGGCGAATGGCGTGCGCGTGCCGTTCTGCATCGAGACGGTGAAGCAGGTGCGCGAGGGCGGCCTGAAAGCCCCGATCGTGCTGATGGGCTACTACAACCCGTTCCTGCAGTATGGCATCGAGCGCCTGGCGAACGACGCCGCCGCCGCTGGCGCCGATGGCTTGATCATCCCCGATCTGCCGCCCGAGGAGGCCGAAGCCTGCCAAGCCGCCTGCCGCGCCAATGGCCTCGACCTGATAATGTTTGTGACGCCCACCACCACCGACGAGCGGATCGCGCAGATCGTCAAGTTGGCCAGCGGCTTCATCTACTGCGTCTCCATCACGGGTGTGACGGGCGCGCGGCGCGAGTTGTGGGACGGCCTGCCGGCCTTTTTGCAGCGCGTGCGCCAGTACACCGATGTGCCGCTGGTGGTTGGCTTCGGCATCAGCACGGCGGCCCATGTGCGCCAAGTTGGGCAGTACGCCGACGGCGCGATCATCGGCAGCGCGATGGTGCAAGCGATCGAAGCGAGCGAACCGGGCCAGGAGGCCGCCGCCGCAGCCGCATTTTTGCGCGAGCTTCAGGCCGATTCGTAGCCTTGTGCAAGGGTTAGCAGAGAGGTGGTGTGCTATAATGGTGGCGGTTATCCACACGTACAATACGCCATCACTTCCCTGCGAGATCCACACCTTCGCATTGGAGGGGTTATGCCAGCACGAGCCTATATTTTGATCGAGGCAGAGGCCGGTCTCGTCAGCTCTGTGATCGCCGCATTGCGTAAGCTAGACGGCATTAGCGCTGCCGACCCGGTGACTGGCCCTTACGATATCATTGTAGCTATCGAAACACCCGACCCACGCGATATTGGACGCTTGGTCATGAACGATATTCATGCCATTCACGGGATTAAACGCACGGTGACTTGCCTTACGATTGAGCACGAAACATGAACAAGGACGTTGATGTTCCTCACTGAATAAGGAAAGGACTCCCCAATGGGTAAGGGTTTAGAGGGCATTGTTGCAGCATCCACAGCTATTAGCTATATCGATGGCTTGAATGGCCGCCTGTTCTATCGCGGCATTGAGATCAACGAGCTGGCAGAACACTCGACCTTCGAAGAGACAACAGCGCTGCTCTGGTACGGCAAACTTCCCAACCAACGACAACTCTCCAGTTTCAAGCAGAAGTTCGTCAACAACCGCCAGATCCCCAACGAGATCCTGGCGATGATGATGGCGATGCCGAAAAAGGCCACGCCCATGGAGGTGTTGCGCACCGCCGTCTCGGCGTTGTCGGCCTACGATCCCGAGGATCTCGATAACTCGCTCCAGGCCAATGTCAATAAGTCGCTGCGCCTGACCGCCGCTATGCCCACGATTGTGGCGGCTTGGGATCGCATTCGCCATGATCAGTGGCCGATCGCGCCGAACCCGAATCTCGATCACGCGGCGAACTTCTTGTATATGCTGACGGGCAAGGAGCCGCCCCCGCAATCGGCCAAGATCCTCGATACCTGCTTGATCCTGCACGCCGATCACGGCCTGAACGCCTCAACGTTCTCGGCCCGCATCACCGCCTCGACGCTCTCCGATCTCCACTCGGCGATCGTGTCGGCGATCGGCACGCTCAAAGGCCCGCTGCACGGCGGCGCAAACGAGCAGGTGATGCGCATGCTGCTGGAGATCGGCCAACCCGAACGGGCCGACCAGTACATCCGTGGCGCGCTGAATAATAAGCAGAAGATTATGGGTTTCGGGCACCGCGTCTACAAGGCCGACGACCCCCGCGCGGCGTGGCTGCAGCGCCTGGCCCACGATCTAGCCGAGTCGACCGGGCGGCGCAAGTGGTACGATATCTCGGAGCGCGTGCGCACGCTGGTGCAGGAAGCCAAGCCGCTGCCAGTGAACGTCGATTTCTACTCGGCATCGGTCTACTACACGCTGGGCATCCCGATCGACCTGTTCACGCCGATCTTCGCGATCAGCCGCGTGGCGGGCTGGACGGCGCACGTCTACGAGCAGTACAGCGACAACCGCCTGATCCGCCCGGAATCGGAGTACATCGGACCGATGGATGTGCATTACGTCCCGATCGAGCAGCGTGTGTAGGTAGTAGCGTTTCTCGTACGTGCAAAGGAGGCTCTGCTGATGCAGAACCTCCTTTGTATTTGGGCATCACTCGTGATGGTGATGGCCGTGATGATGGTCGTTGGCGTAGTGCTGCGCTAGCACATCCTCGCCCCAATCGTTGCTGGCGTCGCGCCAGACGCTGTGAATGTGGTTGGCGTTGTTCTGCGTATTGTCGTACTCGATCAGGAAGGTGGCGCCCTTCACCGCGTAGTAGTGCCCTTGGCCGCGCGCCTCCGGCCCGGCCCAGGCGAAACTCAGCGCCTCCAAGCCCGCCCGCTCGATCTCCCCCCAGATCTGCGTGTGCAATTCATCGGCGGTCCGCCCGATGTAGTGCCGCACCAGCCGCACCAAATGCCCGCGCTGCTCGCCATCGAGCGCCGCATAGGTGATGCCATGCGGTAACGCGTTGGGGTCGGCCACACGGTAATTCTTGGTGAGGATATCCGACGGCGCGTGCGGATCAACGATGGCGATCGCCTTCTGCGGCTCGGCGAGGCTGCCCAGCAGGGCGCGCGCCAAGTCCTCCTCGGCTGCCAACACCCGCAGGCCCTTCTGCTCGCCGTGGTGCACCGTGGCAGGGTTCGAGCCGAAGAACAGCGGCGTGGGCGCGATGATCTCTCCATCGATCACGGTGAAGTGCAGCGCAAGGTGATGACCGTTCACGCGCCACCCCCACGGCTCGCTGCCACCCGGCGTACCGAAGATCGAGACGTAGTACAAACCTGGATCGCGCTCATGAGCGCTGGGGCGCCGCTCGATCCGCTCGGTTTCGCGCAGGATCGTCTCTAGCTCGATGATCTGTTGCGCGATGGCCGAACCGCGCGCGCTCAGGCCAGCATCGAACAGGCGCAGCACCGCAAGACGCTGCGCCTCGGTCATATGGCGCAGTTGCAGGCCATTGCGGGGACCAGGCGTGTAGGCCCATTCGTAGCGCTCATCGCCTGCGAACGGGAAGTGGAGGGTTGCACGCTGCTCGGCGGCCAGCGTATCGAGCAAATCTTGGGCGGCGCGCGACATCCGTAACGCTACGCCATCGGCACGGGGCAACATCAGCGAGGCGGACATGTCGAAGCTCCTTGCTAGCATCTTTGCCATTGGAATCGGCTGGGGTTCTGGTGAGAGAAGGATACCACAATCTACGCCCCTGTAGTATTGCTTCGATGTGTCGCCTGCGGCGGCGCGGCACTTGAGTTATCCCAGATTGTGGGGTACGATACCCGTTGCACTGCCGCCCGAAACTGGGGCACTGCGCAACTGACTACGCTAAGTGATTGGAGACACCATCATGCAGATATTTAACAACGCCGAGTCGCAGCCGCGCACCTTTGTCGCGTCGGCCTGTGTGGTCGAGAACGTTGATGATGCGCTTGTTGTAGCGTTGGCCGATCAAGCCGAGCATCCACAACAGGGGCTGGAACTGCAACGTTCAACGATCTTTGATCCGCAAGACGCTGGCCTCACGCTCGATAGCTACTGCATCGTCAATGACGAGGCGACCTATTACGGCGGCCTGATCTGGTGCGAATTGAGCCGAGAGAAGCTCACGCTGGAGTTCAACACCGAGGCCGCCGAGGCGCTGAAGTGTTCGGGCTACAACATCACGCTTCAACTCAGCGATGCCGAGTTCGCCGCGCTGCAGCAGGGTCTGCGCGATGTCTTCGCCAATGCGCCGGAAGCGGCAGGGTGGGGATTGTAAGGCGATCCGCCGAGATCTGCTGCGAAGGGTCTTGTTGCCGCACCGCGAACAAGACCCTTGCGAACCGTTAGGCGAGCGCCACCAGCGCCAGATTCACGACCGTCAGCACCACATGGAAGGCCATATGCGCCAGCATAGCCATCTCTAGGCAATACTTCCAGTAGAGCCAGCCCGCCAACACGCCGAATAACCCGTTAAAGACGATCGCCCGCATCACCACGAACGGCGTCAGATCGTAGGTCATCGCCGTGGTGGGCAGGTGCCCCAGACCGAACAGCACCGCCGTCACCACGATCATCGTCCAGACCAGGCCAGCCTTGGGTGCGCCCTCGCCCTTCTGCAGCAAACGCCAACCCAGCCAGATCAGCAGCGTCATCAGACCCCAGCGCAGCAAAACCTCCTCGGTGATGCCGCCGTAGAGCAGCGCGCCCAGTACGCTTGCGACCGTGGTGTGCGAAAGGCCGCTCAGCAGCGCCTCGCTGCCTGGCTTCACAGGGGGCATCAGGCCGCGCGTCAGCAGGTCCAGCACGATCACCACGAGGCACACGGCGACACCCAAGCCGAGCGTCTGCCACCAAGCGTTGCGCGGCAGCACGACCGTATCGCCAGCCAACTTCGAGCGCAAACCCAGACGAGTAGATAGCGCAGCGCCAACCATGCTCGCGATCACCACAAAGATGACGGGCTGCACGCCATTGATCAACAGTTGCACAGGCATGGGCAGGTTCGCTAGCTCCGGTATGGCAGCAAAGGCATTGCTGATGACCTCTCTATTCGCGACGAGCAGTGCAATGACGCCTACGATGCCCAACATGGCAAGTGGTAGGAAGCGCCGCACAAAACTGGTTGATTGCATGATGTCTCCTTCACAATTGAGCGGCCAATCATAAAGTGGGCAGTTGGACCGCTACCAGAGCGCATCATACCGACTATCTCCTAAACTCGCAACTCATACGCGAAGTGGGCGAAAACATTCACTTCATCCGAACGTCTTACTGGAGTGATATCGCTTTATCGCCTGTAGCACCTGAACATATCGCGATACCTTGACACTAGACACAGCGCACCCTATACTTGCCACCGCACGCCCGCCGAAGAACGAGAATCCGCAGCCTTCTCGGTTGCGCTATGTTCCTGCTGCGCAGCGTGTTTGCCGCCTTCAGACCATGAGGAGTCCGTATGTGCAGCGCGCCGCTTGTCACCTCCCCTAACGCCAGCAACATTCAGATCGCACCAGTTCGTGATAAGCAGGATCTACTCGCTTTTGTTGAGTTCCCGTTCATGCTCTATCGAGGCGATCCCTATTGGGTGCCGCCGTTCATCGAGGAGCGCCTACAGTTTCTCGACCCGAAGAAGAACCCGTTCTTCGACCATGCTCGTCATCAACTGTTCCTTGCGCGGCGAGCGGGCGATCTGGTGGGCACGATCGGCGTAGCGATCGATGAGGACTACAACAGCCTTCACAACGAGCGGATGGCAGCTTTCGGCTTCTTCGAGACCATCGACAACCAAGAGGTTGCCGATGCGCTGCTCGGAGCCGCCGAACAATGGGCACGCAAACAGGGCATGGATTTTATCCGTGGGCCGATGAACTTCACAACCAACCACGAGGTGGGGCTGCTGATCGATGGCTTCGATTCGCAACCAGTCATTATGTCAACATACAACCCTCGCTACTACGCTCGTTTGATTGGTGCGCAGGGCTACACGAAGGCGATGGACTTGTACTCCTACATCGGCGAACTCGACGAGCGCATCAAGAACGCGCCGCCCAAGGTGTACCGCGTGGCCGAATCGGCCACTAAGAAAGCGGGCATCCGCATTCGCAAAGTGAATATGCGCGACTTCGACGAGGAAGTGCGGCGAGCGAGAGAGGTCTACGATCAAGCATGGGAGCGGAATTGGGGCTTTGTGCCGCTCACGGAAGCCGAGGTGAAGTTCCTCGCCAAGAATATCAAGCCGTTGATCGACCCCGACCTGGTGTTATTGGCCGAGACCAGCGATGGCAAGCCGATCGGCATCTCGATCACGCTGCCCGACTACAACCAGCCGCTCCGCCTGGCTGGCGGCGGGCGCATGTTCCCATTCGGCGTGCTCAAATTCCTATGGCACCGCAAGAAGGTCACGCAGGCCCGCTTGTGGACGATGGGAGTCGTCAAGGAATATCGCAGTCGTGGTATCGACGCCGTCTTTTATGTGGAAACCGCGCGAGCAGCGCTTGCGAAAGGCTACACCCACCTCGACGGCTCGTGGATTCTCGAATCCAACACGATGATGAACCGCATTATCGAGCGGCTCGGCGGCCAACGCTACAAAACGCATCGCATCTACGATAAGCCTCTTGGGACATCGGGCTAACGAGCGCGAGGCTGTTGGGCTGCTCACAATACACAAGGAACGATCATGACTCAACTCACCTACGGAGTGCCGCAGCCTAGCGAACAAGCCGAACTTGAAGCGCTGCTGGATGCAGCACTGCACCTACCTACGGGCACCACCAACGAACTGATCAGCGCGATGGGCCTCGAAGCGTACCGCGCTGTCTACCAGAACCAACGCATCGTGGCGGGCTTGGGCTGCATCCCGATGGGCCATTGGTTCGGCGGCAAGAGCGTGCCGGCGGCTGGCATCACGGTGGTTGGTGTTGCGCCCGACACTCGTGGCAGCGGCGTCGGCTCGATGCTGCTCAGCAGCACCCTGCGCGACCTACGCGAGCAGGGCTACCCACTGGCCTCGCTCTACCCGGCCACGTTGCGCTTCTACCGCCGCTTCGGGTTCGAGCGCGCGGGCAACCGCATCACCTACGAACTGCCGCTCGATCTGGTCGATGTCGCGCCGAGTCCGCTCACCCTGGAGCCGTTCGGCCCGGAGAGCTACGAGGTGGTGCGCGCCATCTACAACGAGGCGGCGCAGCGCTCGGCGGGCCTGATCGACCGACCCGATTGGATGTGGCAGCGCCGCCTCGGAGCGCCGGGACGCCAAGTGTACCGCTTCCTCGCCAAGCGCGGCGACAAAGCCGAGGGGTACATCGTCTACACGCAGGGCAGCCGCACCGACCCGATCACCGTGCTCGATACGATGTCGCTCACGCCCGACGCGGCCCGCTGCATCCTCACCATGCTGGCCAACTACCGCACGATGGTCGAGCATGCGCTCTGGACCGGCGGCTCGCTCGATCAGTTGGCGTATGTGGTGGCCGAGCAGCACGTCCAAGTGGGCAAGCAGCGGGTGAAGGTGGCCCGTCGCATCGATTGGATGCTGCGCATCGTTGATGTGGTGAAGGCGCTGGAAGCGCGCGGCTACTCGCCCGGCATCGATGCGGAGCTCTCGTTCGAGTTGTACGATACTCTCTTGCCCGAGAACGCCGGTCGTTGGACGCTGCGTGTCGCGGATCAGCGGGCCGAGGTGCGGCCCGGCGGCGAACCGCACATCCAACTGAGCGAGCGCGATCTGGCGGCGATCTACACGGGCTTTATCACGCCCCAAGAATGCGCATATCTTGGTACAATACGGGGGTCAAACGCCAACCTTGCGCTTGCGGGCACCATATTTAATGGGCCACGCCCTTGGATCGCCGAGATGTTCTGATCGGCGCTTTGGAGTTAGCACCCTGCACTCTATGACGCATTGGAGCTCTTCATCCGAAGTGCGCTCCAGTGCGTTATTATTGAGAGCAGCCGAAAACAACGAGTAGAGCAGGAACACAGTATGATTGTCACGCTTGCTGGCGGTGTTGGGGCCGCACGATTTCTCGAAGGGCTTGTGCAGGTCGTCCCGGCGGAGGATATCACCGCGATCGTCAATACGGGCGACGATTTCGAGTTGCACGGCCTGTACATCGCTCCCGACCTCGATATTGTGACATGCACCTTGGCTGGCTTGATCGACCAGGCGCAGGGTTGGGGCATCGCGGGCGATACGCACGAGTGCATGACTTGGCTGACCAAACTCGGCGCGCCGAACTGGTTCACGCTGGGCGACCGCGACTTGGCGCTACATATCCAACGCACGGCGCTGCTGCGCGCAGGCCACACGCTCGCCGAAGTCGCCGACCAATTCCGCCGAGCGCTCGGCGTCGGTATCCGCCTGCTGCCGATGAGCAACCAGCCGATTCCCACACACATCATCACGCCAGCGGGCGAGATGCACTTCGAGGAGTACTTCGTGCAGCGCCGCGCCCAAGAAGAGATCCTCGGCGTACGCTACGTGAATATCGAGCAAGCGCAGCCCACACCCGGCCTCCTCGATGCTATCCGCGACGCCGAGGCGGTACTAATCGCACCCAGCAACCCGATCGTCAGCGTCGGCACGATCTTGAGCGTCCCCGGCGTGCGCGAGGCGCTCCAGACGACAGAGGCCCGCATCGTGGCGGTCAGCCCGATCGTTGGTGGCGCGGCAATCAAAGGGCCTGCCGCCCCGTTGATGCGCTCACAGGGCTACGAGGTCTCGGCGCGCGGCGTGGCGGAGTGCTACAAAGGGATCATCGATGCCCTGGTGATCGACCATGCCGATGCCGCGCTGGCCGACGATATCCGCGCGCTGGGCATCGAGGTGTTGGTCACCGATACGATCATGCGCGGCCCAGCCGAGAAGCGCGCGCTGGCCCAGGCGGCGCTCGATACAGCCCGCTCCACAGCAGTTCGTTAAGGGAAAACTTCGTGGTACAATACAATCTTGAAATTGTAGCCCGACTTACTCATGTATTTTGCACCTAGTCGTGTTATGGATTCTTCCACTAACGGCAAGCTTGTCGCTGTTGTGCCGATCAAACCGTTGCGCCACGCCAAGGGCCGCCTTGCTGGCGTGCTATCGCCCTCCGAGCGGCGGGCGCTCGCGCTGGCCATGCTCAACGATGTGTTGAGCACGCTTCAAGCGACGCCATCGATCGATCAGGTGATCGTGGTCAGCCGCGATATCTCGGCGCTCGATGTGGCCGAGCAGCATTGCGCCTACCCGCTGATCGATCAGGCCGAGACGTTAAACGGTGCGCTTGAGCAGGGGGCACATTTCGCCAAACTGCGAGGCGCGACGGCGCTGTTGGCGCTGCCCGGCGATCTGCCGCTGATCAGCCCGACCGAGATCGGCGACCTGATCGCTTGCGGGCGCGAGATCGGCGGCGTGGTGCTGGCGCCCTCGCGCGATGGCGGCACCAATGGCATGTATCGCCCGTTGCACGCCGCTGTTCCCTTCTTGTTCGGACCGAACAGCTTATCTCAACATCTCGCTGCAGCCCAAAAGCTTGGCCTGCCCACACGGCTCTTTCACGGCGCTGGGCTGGATCTTGATATCGACCATCCCGATGATCTGCTGATCCTTGCCGATGCGCCCGGCGAAACAGCCGCCCAACAACTCGCTCGCGAACTATGTGTCGATGCCCGCATGGTCTGTATCTAACCGTATACAAGGAGATCAACGATGACGATTATCGGATATGCTGCAGCACTGGAGCAGTTCCACCCCACCGAACTGCTTGAATATAGCCAGTTAGCCGAACAGCACGGTTTTGGCGCGGTGATGGCCGCCGACCACTTCCAACCGTGGGTGCCGCAGCAGGGTCACAATGCATTTGTGTGGTCGTGGATGTCGTCGCTCGGCTCCACCACCAAGAAGCTCACCTTCGGCCCGGGCGTCACCTGCCCTTCGTTCCGCTATCACCCGGCGGTGGTGGCGCAGGCCGCCGCGACGCTGGGCGCGATGTTCCCTGGTCGCTTCTGGCTGGGGCTCGGCAGCGGCGAGGCGCTCAACGAGCGTGTGGTCGGTGGCGTGTGGCCCGAGCCGCACGTGCGCCTCAAAATGATGCAGGAGGCGATCAGCATCATCAAGAAGCTGTTCAGCGGCAAGGTCGTTCGCCACGACGACGGCAAGTACTTCACGATGGAGCGCGTGCGAATGTGGACACTGCCCGAGCAGCCGGTGCCGATCTACGTCGCCACGGCTGGCCCGGTGACCGCCAAGTGGACGGGCGAAAACTGCGATGGCATCATCACGCCTGGCGCGAGCATCGAGAAGCTGAAGGGCCTGCTCGACGCCTTCGAGAAGGGCGCGCGGGCGGCTGGCAAAGACCCCGACAAGATGCCGAAGCTGTTGCAATTGCATATGTCGTGGGCACCGACCTACGAGGAGGCGCTGCAGAACGCGCTGGTCGAGTGGCCGAACGGCGGTATGGCCTTCCCCAAGCAGGATATCCGCTCGCCCGAGGACTTCGCCGAGATGGCGAAGTTGGTGCGCCCCGAGAACTACAAGAATCGTATGCTGATCTCGCCCGATCTCGACGAGCACCGCGAGTACATTCAGCAGTTCATTGATCTCGGCTTCGATGAGATCCACGTTCACAATGTGGGCCGCAACCAGGCCGAGTTTATCAAGATCTTCGGCGAGCAGGTGATCGCTAAGCTGAAGTAGTTCGGACGGCGTTTATGTAAAAACGAGGTTCTGCTACGTGCAGAGCCTCGTTTTGTATTTGATAACAAGATGACTCGGTGATTGAGGTGAGACAAGGTGACAAGATGACTGGGTGATACTAAATCCGGTTGGACAGTGACTATTTCCAAGAATGCAGAATCGCAATATTGGGCAGATGCGCCACTTTCCTTTCAACGAAAAGCACTGTCATCTCGAACGGTCGAAGCCCTGAGCGAAGCGAATGGGGAGAGATCTCAATGCGTACTGCAATGCAGAACGATGAGATTTCTCGCGTCGCCTAGCGGCTCGCTCGAAATGACAATCAGAACAATGAAGTCAGCTTTTCAACGACAACTATCCAGTCGGACACGGAGTGAAGAATCTCCCCGTCTCACACGGCCTTGTGCGTCTCCCTTCCTGCGGCCCTGTCCGATCGTGCTTTGCATTTGATACAGCAACATCCTCACGAGCACAGCGCAACCTTCGAGTCATTGTCTCACACGGCCTTGTGCGTCTCCCTTCCTGCGACCCTGCCCAACTGTGCTTTGCATTTGATACAGCAACATCCTCACGAGCACAGCGCAACCTTCGAGTCATTCTGAACGGAGCGCGCAACACATTGGGTCATTCTGAACGGAGTGCGTAGCACGGAGTGAAGAATCTCCCCGTCTCATTCGGCCTTGTGCGTCTCTCTTCCTGCGGCCCTGCCCGACTGTGCTTTGCATTTAATACAGCAACATCCTCACGAGCACAGCGCAACCTTCGAGTCATTCTGAACGGAGCGCGCAACACATTGGGTCATTCTGAACGGAGTGCGTAGCACGGAGTGAAGAATCTCCTCGTTTCATACGGCCTTGTGCGTCTCTCTTCCTGCGGCCCTGTCCAACTGTGCTTTGCATTTGATACAGCAACATCCTCACGAGCACAGCGCAACCTTCGAGTCATTCTGAACGGAGCGCGCAACACATTGGGTCATTCTGAACGGAGTGCGTAGCACGGAGTGAAGAATCTCCCCGTCTCATTCGGCCTTGTGCGTCTCTCTTCCTGCGGCCCTGCCCGACTGTGCTTTGCATTTAATACAGCAACATCCTCACGAGCACAGCGCAACCTTCGAGTCATTCTGAACGGAGCGCGCAACACATTGGGTCATTCTGAACGGAGTGCGTAGCACGGAGTGAAGAATCTCCTCGTCTCATACGGCCTTGTGCTCTCTTCCTGCGGCCCTGCCCGACTGTGCTTTGCATTGAAAACAATGCAACACATTGCCATTCTTTGCCGACCCGTCAGGTGCTTCGGTGTGATTTTATGGCATTAGAAAGCCTCAGAACACACCTGACAGGTCAAAAGCAATGCTATCCATTGTTTTCGCTGCTTCCTCGATGAGATCCTTCACTTCGCCTTCCGCTCGTTCTGGATGACTCAGCCCTTCATCGCTCCCCAATCACCCAGTCACCTGGTCACCTGGTCACCTGGTCACCTTGTCTGCTGAGTCACACCCGCTCCGCCACGATGATCGCGTAGTAGGTGCTCAGCGAGTGCACGCGCCCACCCTCCACCACCACCTGAAACGCCTCGGCGCAGGCGGGCGGCGCGGTCAGCAGCCACGCCTCCAACGCATCGCGCTCGGCCTCCGGCATCTTGATGCGCGCCGTCCAACTGGTGAACTCGAAACGCTTGGGCTGCAGCGGGTCCACATGCGTCACGCGCATACCCGCCTCCGTGATCCACTGCGACCACACACTGATCGGCGCCGCCCGCACATGGCTCGGGTCGCGCCACTGCTCGAAGCGGTTCATAAACGCCTCAAGCTCGGGGTCCTCGGGAGCCATATTGTCGTTCAGCACGAAGCGCCCGCCGGGCCGCAACACTCGCGCCACCTCGGACACGAAGCGCTGCGGCTGCGGAAAGTGGTGCGGCGCGATCCGCGACGTCACCAGGTCGAAGCTCGCATCAGCGAACGGCAGCGCCTCGGCATCGGCCAACTCGAAGCGCACATTGGTCGCGCCGCGCTCAGCGATAAACGCCGCCGCTGCTTCGAGCATACGCGGTGTCAGGTCGGTGGCCACCACCTCGCGCACATGCGGCGCGAATGCCAGCGCCGTGTGCCCGCCGCCCGTCGCAATGTCCAGCATCCGCTCGTCACCGCGCGGCTGCGCCAACTCGACCGTGCGCCGCAAATCGTCGCCCTTGGCGTGGCCTGCACTCTCAACATAGCCCTGAGCCGCAGCACCGAACAACTGCTGCGCTAAATCCTTGATCGCCTGATTATCCACAAGTATGCTCCTTCGACCTGCATCGGTCGGACTATTTTGGGTAACACTAAGCAGACTGTTCGGCCATAGCAGAACAGCTCATTGATATTCGCAGTGCAACAAACGAAGGGAAAGGAGAGCGTTATGAGCAGGAGTCGGACGAACGCTCTCCCAAAGACGCGAGCTTACACTAACTTGCCGAGATACACATACGTCTTATACGCGAACTCGACGAAATCGTCCTGCGCATAGCGGTCGAACAGTTCGCGCAGGGCGGCGTTGAGCGGCTCGTAGTTCGGGTCGCCCGGCAGCGGCGCATACGACGACGAAAGCATGCGGCCCACCAAGCCCTCGAAATCGAGCAACTGCTGATTAGCGAACTCGTGCTTGCGCCACTTGCCCTCCGCAAAAAACGCGCCGATCTGCTCATCGCCGAGATGCCGCGCGCTCACATGGTCGTACTCGCTGCAATAGCGCCGCAGCACCTGCTCGTACTCCGCCTGCAACGGGCTACCCTCGACATCGCGGATATTCCACACCAGCGCCACCCACGCATCGCCACGCAGTATCCGCTGAAACTCGGCACGCGCCGCCGCTTGATCGAACCAATGAAACGCCTGCCCCGCCGCGATCAGATCGACACTCGCATCGGGCAAACCCGTCGCCTCGGCCCGCCCATCGACACTGCGAAAACGCGGGTACGCCGCAAGAAACTCCTCACCCGCCTCACGCATCTCGCGGTTCGGCTCCACACCGATCACTTGCCAACCGTGCTGCAACAGCGTATACGTCAGCAAACCCGTGCCAGAACCGATATCCGCGATCGTCGCATCCTCAGCAAGCCCACACTCCTGTTCGAGCAACTCGGCCACCTCCTGCGGATAGCCGGGGCGATACCGAATATACTGCTCAACACGATTGGAGAACCGACGTGTAGGATCCATACAACCCTCCATTTCCTTGTTGCAACTTCAGTATAGACCGATGCACCGCAGAACTCAAACAGCAAATCACAATCACCACAATAGGTTTGCTCTATCGAAAAGGGTCGCGTATAATCGGGAGACCGCGAACGCAACCTTAGTAAAACCCAACCGTTAGTGGCGCTCGGCTCGCCTAGCCGATAACCGTGTCGTTCGCACAAACCAAACATACAATGGATATACCAAAACTTCGTATCTTTGTCACCGTCGTGCAACTAGGCAGCTTCACCCGAGCCGCCGAAGTCCTGTACCTCACACAACCAACCGTCTCACAACAGATCGCCGCGCTCGAAGCGCAACTGGGCATGCAACTGATCGAACGCCTCCCGCGCCAACTGCGCCTCACACCCGCCGGAGCCGCACTGCTGCCCTACGCCGAACAGATCCTCGAACTGACCGACACCGCCATCAACGCCACGCGCGCCGCCGCCGGCCTAGCCGACCGCACCCTGCGCATCGGCGTGGGCCACACGCTCGCCACCTACCTGCTACCAAAACTACTGCAAGACTTCCGAGAACGCAACCCGCACCACATCGCCCGCATCAGCGTGGGCAACACCGCCACCCTGCTCGATATGCTCGCCTCCGACACCGTCGAACTCGCGCTCGTCGGCTCGCCAGCCAACCACCCCAAAATCGAGATCGTACCATTTATGCACGACCACCTGCGGGTGATCGTCGCACCGAGCGACCCGTGGGCCAAACGCAGCAGCATCGACCTCAGCGAACTCGCGGGCCGAGTCCTGCTCACCCGCGAACCAGGCTCGGCGCTCTACGCCACCATCGAACAACTGCTGGGCACCGCCACGCTCGCCAGCGACCAAGTGATCGTCCTGGGCGAAACCGAAGCCATCAAACGCAGCGTCGAAGCAGGGCTAGGAGTCGCACTGATCCAAGGCATCGCTATCGAGCGCGAAGTCGCCAGCGGCACACTCTGCGCGCTCCCACTGCGGGGCGGCGACGACAGCCGCACCTACAACTACGCCTGGCGCAGCGGACGCGAACTCTCCACGATCGCGCAAGAACTGGTGGAACTGCTGCACGAACTCGGCAACTGATCAGCGCAAGCGTACGCCGAAACGTGGGTTATTGTTTTGGGGAAAAGAAAAGCCGCCACATGGGGAAACGTGGCAGCTGCATGCCTCCGCATAAAACTGCAAGGGAGTGGCGCTCCAACAGTTATCGCAGTGCTACAGCGGTGTGGTACAACCCTGCCAAGCCGCTTTCGAGCCGGAAACAGTGTGCCACACCGCCCTGGCTGGCACACCAAAGCCCAGAGCATAACCACGGGCAACGCTACGAACTGACCATCACATCCCACACATGGATCGCCAAATCCTCGCTCGCACTCGCGAAACGGCGGCCATCGGGGTTCCACGCCACATCAACCACACTAGTAGCGTGCGCATCGATCGTACAACCGACCCGCATATTGCGCACATCCCACAGCCACACCTTACCATCCTTGCAGCCGCACAACAACAACGGGCGGCTGGGGTGCCAACTCAAGCAGCGCACCCAATCGGGGTGGTGGCCCAACACACCCGCACACGAAAAGTCAGTGCTGTTCCAGATGCGGATCGTCTCATCGAGGCTGCCGCTGGCCAACGCCACACCATCGGAATTCCACGCCACACACGAAGCGTACCAATCGTGATCGCGGCGCGTCTCCAGCAGCGTGCCCTCGGCCAGATCCCAAAAGCGGATGGTCATATCCTCCGACGACGTAGCGAGCAGCGGACGCTTGGGGTGATGCGCCATATCGGTCACGGGCGCGGTGTGGCCCTTCAGCTGCATCGTCGTAGCGCCCTCCGAGATATCCCAACAACGGATCGACTTATCGGCGCTGCCGCTGATCAACGTGTGCTGATCCCCGCCCCAACACAGCGCGGTGATGCGCCCCAAATGGCCGATCAGCGTGCGGCTGAGTTGCTTGGATTCGAGATCCCACAGCATAATGCGCTTGTCCGACGAACCACTCGCGATCAGCGGCAATGTAGGGTGCCAAGCGATACTCGTATTCCACGCCGAGAAACGCCCCAACATGCCGAGAGTCGTCCCTTCCCGCGCATCCCACAAACGGATCGTGCCATCTTTGCCAGCGCTGGCAAGCTGATTGCCATCGGGACTCCACGAGATCGCACGAACAACGTTTGTATGACCCAAAAACGACCAACGACGTTGGAACAGTGTATTGGGCTGTGGATCGAGGTAGTTACGCATAGATGCCCTATTTGCCTATCTGATGACCTGCATGATGCAGTATATCATATATTCCTTGACATTTATATAACCATCAAGTAATATAAATGAACTAAGAACCGTTTTACTCACAAAGCAATGACGCATTCATCGCTCAGTCTGTTTGAGATCATAGCCGAGCCGCATCGTCGGCTGATTCTTGATCGGCTGTGTATCGGCCCGCAATCGGTGAACTCGTTGGTGAGCGTGTTGGGGCTGAGCCAACCAGCCGTCTCGAAGCACCTGCGGATTTTGAAGGAGGCAGGGTTGGTAACGGTGCGACCCGAGGCGCAGCGCCGTTTGTACACGTTGCAACCCGCCCCATTGCGCGAGCTAGACGCTTGGCTTGCGCCGTACCGTTCGCTTTGGGAAGCGCAACCCCACCCACCCGAGTAGCACCCCACAAACAGCATCTCAAACGTACCCGCTTTGTATACGTTTTAATGCCCCACATGGGTGCATGTGCTGTGGTATTGTAGCGCAATCTGTGGGCCACCCGACGCACCCGCAGCCAACTACTACAGTAGTACACAAATAAACGGTCTTCACGTAGGCTTTCTGCATATGATCGGCCACCAGAACTATCCGGAGCCGATTATCTCAGTGTATTTCTCCAGTCATTTTCACTGAAACGCCGTTTTCGCCTGCGGCAGCAAGGTACTTCCTTTTCATTGTGAGGTGGAGGCGCTGCTACTCGCAGCACCTCCACATCACCTTTTTCGCGAGAGGTCAGTATCAATTGGAATGCAGAAACTGGTCGTTGTATGAGCCGTCACAAAGCCGAAAAAGAGCGAACCACACTGCCCATGGCCACCGAGCGTGCACCCATACCATCACCTGCGACGTACCGCAAGGCATAACCACGGGCGTAACAAACGAGGAGGCCTTCCACTTGGGGGTCCAGAGGCGATAAGCTCCTGGTCGGAGGTTTCCAACGGGGCCGCGACCCGGCCCCTTTGGGCTTGCGCAGCAACGCACGTTCTCGTGAGGACTCGCCCTCCCGCCGAATGGCGCATCCGAACGCTTCTTAGAAACGGATGAAAGTCATCGCCCCTACAGCAAGCCACCGTGCCCCAACACGATAATATCGCGCCGCGAGATCTGCTCGCCCGCCAGCAAGCGCGGCAACAGCAGATCGACAATATTCACATCGCGAGAGCGCACGCAGCCCGGCGCGCCAAGCACAGGCAACTCATCGAGGTAGGCCAGCAGCAACAGGTTGCCCGGCTCAACAGGCGCGCCGTAATGCTCGATGCGCCCACCAGCAAGCCGAATGCCCTGCGGCGTTACATCGTCGCGGTCCATGATCGAGGTTTCGCCCGCGATAATCAGCAACTGCGCGCCAGCCTCCCGCAACTCACCGATCGCATCGGCGATCTCCTGCTCCTCGGCATCGGTGTAGCGCGTGGCCAACACATGCGAACCAAGCTCGGTGACGCGCGACTCGATGGCGGGGTACACACCCGCCTCGATGCGGGGTTGGGCGGCGCGGCTGCCCACCAGAATCACGCCAACTGCGCAGGACTGCAACGGGCGCACGGCGATCACGGCGGCGCTGGCTTTCCCAAGCGCCTCGGCCTGCGCAAGCTCCGACTCGCGCACCGCGAACGGGATGATCTTGATGGTCGCCACGCGCTGGCGGGCGCGCACCAACCGATTGGAGGGCAACGTCGCCACGGTCAGACCGTCGATCGCGTTGATTTGCAGCAGCGCCTCGACATCGACCTTCATCACACCGTCGGCCTGAGCGAACAGATTCACGCGGCTAGCGGCGGGAGGGCGCGCCTGCACGCCAGGGCCGCACACCGCTACCGCCAAGCGACGAGCGGCCTCGTCCTCGTGGACATCACCGTCCTCCAGCACGGCGACGCGCAGTTGCTCGACACCAAGTTCGCGTAGCTTGGGCAGATCGTTAGCGTGGATGCGATGCCCTTTGGCGAAGGCTTTGCGACCATCGGGGCCAGCGAGGTTGTGGCGCAAGATGTGGCCGACGGCGGCTTCGATCGGCATAGTTGCCAGGAACATAGCGTACCTCGTCATTGATTCCGCGTTCCGATGCGCCAGCGTAGACATCAAACGCTACAGGATTTTGCGCAACAGCCAGGGTACAACCCAACTATAGATCACCAGGATCAAATACGCCAGCGCCAGCAGACCGGCCAGGGGGCGCATGTTCAAGTAGCGTAGCAAGAAAAACAGCACCATAAAGCCGAGCCACAGGCCAAACGCGCCAAAACTATGGAACGGACGCAGCGGCTTGAGCAGCCAATGGTTCGCGATGCGCTCCTGTCTGGCTTGCTCCGCCAGCAACTCTTCGTTGGATTCTGTTTGTGTGTTCAACCTTGCACTCCTCTCCACCAGTCCAGCAGGAACGTAGTGGTCTACTGAAAATGCTGCCGCACCAGACGCGCATACTCTTCGGGGGTGTCGATATCGGCCAGCGGCGCATCGTCATCGAAGGGCACGCCCTCGATCAGGTCGCGATTGGCCGCCAACACGCCACGAGCCCCTTGATCGCCCTCGACCGCCAACAGGTCGGGGAAGAGCGCCCGACTAAACAGCACGGGATTACCACGTTGACCGCGATAGATTGGGGCAACGATCGGGGCTGCGCTAGCCCGCCACGCTGCGATCAGCGTATTGAGGATGCTCGGCGTAACAAACGGTTGATCGCCCAGCAGCACCAGGGCCGCGGCGATCTCGGGGGGCAGCGCGCCGATGCCAGCACGCAACGAGGTGCTTTGCCCGGCGGCGTAATCGGCGTTCACGACGATCTCAAGCGGCAGACCCGCCAGCGCCGCCACCACCTGCTCACGGGCCGCGCCAACCACAACAACCACCCGCTCGACCTGAGCGGCCAGAGCGTGCTCGGCAGCCACGCGCACCAGCGGGCGACCTCCCCAATCGAGCAATTGCTTGGGGCGGCCCATGCGATGTGCGCTTCCAGCGGCCAGAATCACAACAGCAATTGGTTCATTCATGGGTATCGGCGGGCGAACCGCTCGGCGCAGACGCTGCGATTCGGCTAACGGCGCTGGGCGCTGTGCCCGAGCGCGAAAGTGAACAGAACCAGCAAGACCACATTGCAAGTATAGCCCAGATGTTCAAAGCGGGCAAATACCCGATTCTGGTATAATCTGCCGATACAATCAGCGAATTAATGAGATACGCTCGTTTGTCGGAGTTGCGGTGCACCGCAGATAGATCAAAGGAGATTCATATGGCAAACACTGCGCAGTTTTATCATATTGGCTTCGGCAGCGGGGATCTCGGCGATGACCCGCCGCGCATCGCCTTGCTCTCGGGCGATCCAGAGCGCGCCCGGACGATCGCGCAGACGCACCTGAGCGATGTGCGCATGCTCTCGGAGCACCGCGGGCTGAACAGTTATGTCGGGCGGTTGCCGAACGGCACGCCGATCCTCTCGGCCACCAGCGGCATGGGCGCACCCTCGCTCTCGATCGTCGTGAACGAACTGGTGCAGGTCGGCATCACCAAAATCATTCGGGTGGGCACCTGCGGCTCGATCCAGGCCCACGTGCTGCCCGGCAGCGTGGTGATCTCGCGGGCCGCTCTGACACGCCAAGGTGCCGCCAACGACATCGCGCCGCCCGAGTACCCCGCCGCCGCCGACCCGTTCCTGACGGTGGCGCTGGTCGAGGCAGCCAAGGAGCTACAGGTCGATCATCACCTGGGCATCACCGCATCGGTCGATACGTTCTACGAGGGCCAGGAGCGCAGCGAATCGTCGGCGAACCCCCGTTTGATGCGCTGGTTGCGGGGCATCACCGAGGAGTACCGTGGGCTGAACATCCTCAACTACGAGATGGAGGCCGGGACACTGTTTAAGATGGCAGGTGTGTACGGGTTTGCGGCGGCGTGTGTGTGCGGCGTGGTGGCGCAGCGCACCTCCGGCGAGAATATCGTGGTCGAGCAGAAGTCGGTGGCGGTGGAGCACGCCATTCGAGTGGCGCTGCGTGCCGCCGAGCGAAGCGCCTAACGCGGGTGAGCGTGAGGCCAACGCGGAACTACGGTTGGCCTCACGCCCCACTTCCTACATAAACTTCGGTTGAATCACGATCTCCTCAACCGTTGCGCGGCTGGGCATCTCGATCACCAGCATGACGCAGCGGGCCACATCTTCGGGTTGGAGCATCTTGGCGCGCGCCTCGGGCGGAGGCATCACTGGACGTCGTTCGAGGATGGGCGTGTCGATCTCGCCGGGCGAGATCACGCAGGCGCGAATGCCGTTGTTGCGCTCCTCGGCGTTGATCGCCTGGGTGAGGCCGACCAGACCGAACTTCGACATCGAATAGGCGACACCCGCCAGCGCCGAAGCCCGTAGGCCAGCGATCGAGCCGATGTTCACGATCGTGCCGGAGCCGCGCTCGCGCATGCCTGGCAGGAACGCTTGCACGCAGAAGTACGCGCCGTCGAGGTTGGCGGCCATCATCATCTCGTAGTTCTCGATGCTGAGTGTTGCAAGGCTTCGTTCGGGCGTGTTGGTGCCAGCCGCGTTCACCAGCACCTCGACCTCCCCAAGCTGCGAGGTGACGATCTCGGCCATGCGCTGCACCGAAGCCAGATCGCCGACATCGCACGGAATAACGAGCGCTCGTTCAGCCGCCGCCCCCGCCTTCGCCACCGTCTCGTTCAAGGTCGATTCGCGCCGCCCCAGCAGGGCCACACGCCAACCGCGCTCCAACAGCATGAGCGCAACCGCCTGGCCTACACCACTGCCTGCACCTGTCACAACTGCGACTTGAGACATACATTCCTCCTTGAACACACTCCCAGGTTCACCTGCACATTGGCCAGCCGACTGCGTCGCGATCCTGGCGAACTGCCACGGTATCGCTTCAGGGCTACAAGAACACGTTTCCTGTGGGATCGCAGTATACACTATTTTATCGGGCGCATTGACAAGCCTATAATGTATGGTATTATAACAATACAGGTATTAATCACATACATATTTCCTTCTATGGCAATGAGGTGAGCATCATGGCAGGACTCATCGACCGTCGGCCATTTGGGGGTCGTTACAGTTTGGCCGAGAAGGCCCGTCGTCTCTCGAACTTCCGCTACCTAGAGATGGAAATGATGGAGTGCCTGGCCGGTTGGAGCCAGAGCATCGTGCATATCCCCCTGAGAATTGGCTTTGGTTTTGGCATGTACACCCATGCCGTTCATTGCCGCGACTTAGCTTGGGCGCTCAACAACCTCAAGCGAGCACACTTTCAAACCGTTGCCCCCTCGAACGAATTTGTCCGGTTATGCGAACGCATCTGGCTCGCCGAATCGCCTCTGTTGCGGTTGGTTGGCATCTATCGTGTGTTGAAACCGCACTTGATCAGCGCGTACCAGTACCACATCGAGGCCACCGACCCGATCAGCGATGCGCATAGCGTGCGGGTATTGCAGGCATGTCTCAACGATCACATAGCGGATGTCGCGTGGGGCAATGCGATGATCGAGAAGTTGGCTAATACAGGTTCGCTTCGCCAAGAAGCCCTGCTCTATCAAGCTGAACTCGAACAGCAACTGGTTGAGAGCGGCGGCATTACAGCCGAGGGCGCGCCAGCCTATTGGTTACCGTACAGCGATGATGAGGTTGCCAATAACGAAGTGATGGCGGCTCGCGCGAGCCTCAAGGGCCAGGGCGACCTACGGAGCCAGGGCTACACCTACACCAAGCGGCCAGCGCCCTTCCCGACGGGTCGTCAGCCGTTCGATGAGCGGTTCTGCTATCGGCAGGATATCCCCGATTACACGCCACCCGAGTTCCCCGAAGGCTCTGTCGATTGGCTGATCTTTGGGGTGCATCACCTGTGGTACGGCGAGAACTTCACTGTTGACCGCATGGGCCGCATGATCATTGACTTCCCCGATGCGCCCTTCGAGCTGAAGTTCGATATGGCGCAGCAGGCCTGGGAGGAGGCCCGTCACATCGAGATCGACACCCACATTCTCCACGCCCTGAATGCGAAGTTGGGCATGTACCCGCTACGGGGCTTGCCCTACGACGAGATGATGTCGGAGCCTGACCCCTGCGTGCGGTTGGTGCGCGATAACATCGTGGGTGAGGGAAACGCCGCCGCGCGGAGTCACTTATGGCTCAAGCATTGTTCGAGCTGGCTACCCGACAGCGTGAGGCATGGAATCGAACACTTAGCAGGCGATGAGCGCGTGCATATCGGCTTCGGCAACGATTGGACCGAACGCCTCACCGCTGGTGATACAGCTCGCCGCGCAAAGATCGTCAAAGCAGTGGAACAACAGATCGTTGATTGGTTCTCGCCACAAGACTACGAAAAGTGGTGTATGAAGATCCGTCAACGCTATGATGTGAGTCATGTGGTGTAAGTGTATGTCTCCGCCACTGATATCATATAATGCTTAGATAGGGAACGAATCGATTGAAACATAAAAAAAGGCAGGCGATTTAATGAGTCACGATATTGTGCGCTCACTACCACTATATGCGCAGATAGCCCAGCAGATTCGCACGCAGATCGCCCAAGGTGAGCTCCAAGTTGGCGATCGCTTACCATCGGAGGCTGAGCTATGTCAGCGCTATGGTGCTAGTCGCGTCACAGTTCGTAAAGCAATTGAGAGTTTGGTGAAGGAAGGAGTCGTGCATGCGAAAGTCGGCAAAGGCACCTTTGTAGGCGCCGAGCCCACCACAGATCAGGGAGTCGCTTCCGTCCAGCCAATGCGTGTCTCGACCTTGACCGATATGGTTGGCTTTATCTCGATCGGCGACAGCACACCGTTCGCGCTCGATATTCTGCACGGTATTCAGAAAGCCGCCGATCTCAACAACACGCACATCATCTTCGCCAATGCCAACTACGATCGTCACCAACAGGCTCGGCATATCGCAGCCCTGCGCGAGCGTCAAGTGGCTGGGCTGCTGATCATGCCCACGTTTGAGGCTGATGATACGCTGAAACAACTCGCCAGAGAGCAGTATCCCACCGTGTTGATCGACCGCTACTTCGAGGATGTTGCGCTCCCGTGCATTACCTCGGACAATCGAGGGGGCGGGTACCAGGCGGCCCGGTATCTGTTCGAGCTCGGTCATCAGCGGGTGGCGTTTATTGGGCGCGTGCCGATGTCGACCAGCCAAGAGCGTTGGGCGGGCTATCACTCGGCGCAAGCCTATTACGGGATACCGCAGGATGAACGGCTCACCCTATCGCTCGACACTGTGCCCCACGACGAGGCATTGATCCTGAACAGCGGCTACCCCACCGACAGCGTCGCCTATCCGTTCGTGCGCCAATTTCTCGAACAACAGCGCCCGAGTGCTGTCATCTGTCACAATCCCTACTTCGCCCTCGTCACACTGACAGCACTGCGCGACCTGGGACTGCGCGTCGCGGAGGATGTGTCGTTGATCAGCTTTGACCGTGATGTACAGGGCACATTCTCGAATTGCCCGCTCACGATCATCACACAAAATGGGTTCCATATCGGCGAGACGGCGTTTCTCACGCTCCAGCGCGCATTGGTCGGTATGCATGTCGGCCCACGAGTCACCCGCATTGCGATGCGGCTCGTGGTTCACGAATCATGTCGGCGTTTCACAGGGTAGCCTATCCCTAACGCAGTTTGCGTATTCATTAGGTTAATCGACATAGAGCCCGTATTCTCCGATTGGCGCCAGAGCGCCATATCGTTGGTTGGTTGCACCCAAAATTCGGCCAATAGCATCACTTGTCGGCACAAACGGACGTTGTCATCTAGGTATCACCGCATCAAGGGGCAGAGTTGCCATTCCAAACGCTCGCAAGGAGGCACCGATGAAGGAATGTACCACTTCAGCCGCGCAGGTCTCACGCCGTCGATTTCTCCGTTGGATCGCGATTGGTAGCGCAGGAAGTTTGCTCGCCGCATGTGGCCAATCGGCCTCTACATCGCCAAGTGCGCCAGCACAGACAGGCCCAGTCACGCTTCGTCTGCGCACCTTTTTGGACCCACGTGGCCCATCGCCTCGCGAACAAGCCTTTGCATCGATCATCGAACGCTTCCAAAAGGATCACCAAGACATTCAGGTCAACATCGAAACAGCACCCTTCGATCAGCTCAATACGAAGCTCATTGTCGAGAACGAATCTGGCAATGTCCCCGATGTCACCTACCTTCAACCGCAGTACATCACCCAAGTTGTCCAAGCCAACAGTCTGCTCGCCCTCGATCCGTTTATCTCCTCCATGGGCCAGAGCTGGCGCGACGAGTTCAGCAGCCAAGGGTTATGGGATCAAACCGTCATTGATGGGAAGAAGTACACAATGGCGCTCGGTGCCCACACCCGCGTCCTGTACACCCGCCCCGACTTGTTCGAGAAGGCCGGGCTCTCCGGCAGCACACCGCCGCAAACGCTCGATGAGCTTGTAGAGTTTGGCCAGAAGCTGACGAGCGGCAACACCTATGGCTTAGGCTACACAATGGCTCCCGCAGGCTCCACCATCGAGTTGACGTTTAACGCGCTGTTCTGGGGCTTCGGTGGCGAGCACCTCGATGCTACTGGCAAAGCCGCTTTCAACAGCGAGGCCGGGGTCAAGACCCTCGATTTTATGCGGAGTTTAGTGCGCGAGTGGAAGATCACCCCCGAAGATGTGCTCTCGGTGCCCTACGCCGAACTCGCGCAGCAGTTCCCCGAGGGGCGCTTCGGGATGATGCTCGATGGCAACTTCCGTCTGTCGGGTTGGCTCGAAAAGGGCATGAACGAGCAAACGCTGGCGGCCTTCCCCTTCCCATCGGCGAGCGGCAAACCCGCGCCGATCTTCACGAACTCGTGGGATGTGGGCATCCCGGCAGCCGTCCCCGAGGCGCGGCAGGAAGCGGCCTGGAAACTGGTCAACTACTTCTTCAAGCCAGAGATCAACCTTGAGTACGTCAAAGCCGAAGGCTCGCTCTCGCCGCTGAAATCTTTGGCCAATGATCCGGCGTTCAATACGCCTTGGCACAAAACATTGGGCGATGTGCTCAACAACTACAGTCGCACGCTGCCCAAAACGGCCTACCTCAACGAAATGCACGATGCCCTCGTGAAAGCGCTCCAGAGCGTGTTGTTGGATCAGCAGTCGAGCCAAGCCGCGCTCGATGAAGCCGCCAAGACGTACAATACCGCAGCAGGAGTTGCCTAACACGTATCGGCAGCGTGGTGGCTGTAGCACGCAACGGTTACAGCCACCACCTGCACCAACACGAGGTCGCTTATGCGTCGTGAAGCGCAGCTATCAACGCAAACGAGCGGACAAACGGCACCCCAACGGGTCAGCCTTATGCAGCGCATTTGGTACCACCGCACCGCGTACCTGTTTGTGCTGCCCGCCATTCTGGTGGTGCTGTTTGTGCGCCTGCTCCCCACGCTGGAGGCAATTCGCCTCAGCCTGTACGATGCGCCGATGGGACGTCCAGCGCGCTTTGTGGGTTTGGCCAATTATCAGCGGCTGTTCACCGAGAGCCAGTTCTACCTGAATCTGCGTATCACTGCGTTCTTTACGCTGAGTGTGGTGGTGCTGAGTCTGCTGGCGGGCCTGCTGCTCGCATTGTTGCTACGGCGTGCATTTGTTGGCTTTGATCTGCTTCGCACTGGTCTATTTTTGCCGTATGTGGTGATGCCAGTCGTCGTAGCGATGATGTGGCGCTGGATGGCGGACCCGGTGCGAGGTATCCTCAACTTCGGCCTCAACCTGCTCGGCTTCGAGTCGATCGCATTCCTATCGCGACCGCTTCCCGCGCTCATCCTTCTGGTGATCGTGGCCACCTGGAATCTCTACCCCTTCCCGATGATTATGTTCCTGGCGGGGCTAAGCACGATTCCAGAGCATCTGTATCAAGCGGCGCGTGTGGATGGCATTGGCCGCCTACGCCAGTTCTTCGAGATCACACTGCCCCTGCTCAAACCAACGCTGTTTATCACGACCACCACAGTCACATTATTCGCGCTCTACGCGGTGGAGTTGCCCTTGGCACTCACACAGGGCGGCCCCGCCAGTTCCACCGAGGTGCTCGGCATTCGCCTGTACGTCGAAGCGTTCGAATACTTCAACCGTGGCTTCGCCTCGGCGATCGGCGTGGTGATTTTAGTGATCAACGTCCTGCTCGTCCTGCTGTTCGGGCAACTGTTTACCGCAAAATGGAATCGGTGAGGATAGCCATGCGATCCGAATCTCTGCACAGACAAGGGGGTTCGCTCACCACCAAGCTCCTCAAAGGCGCTGGCATCGCGCTCTTAGTGCTCGGCTTCATCGGCGCATTACTGCCGATCTACTGGACGCTGATCACGTCGCTGCGCTCGGCCAATGAGGTACGCACGTTGGGGATCGAGTTCTGGCCCCGCAACCCAACTCTCGAAAACTTTAAGCTGCTGTTCGATCGTCGCTTGGCGGATTACACCACGAATAGTTTGGTGGTGGCGGGTAGCACGGTGCTCTTGGGACTGCTGATCGCCACGCCGGCGGGCTACGCAGCCGCGCGCTTTCACTTCCCCGGCAAACGCCTTTTGCTTGGCGTGTTGCTGTTCACCGTGATGGTGCCGGGCATTGTGATCATCGTGCCGTTGTATATCCAAATGGCGCGCTGGCGATTGCTCGACACCTATGTGGTGCTGATTGTGTTGACGTTGGCGTATGTCACGCCGTTCACGGTTTGGCTCATGAAGGGCTTCTTCGAGGCGATTCCGGCGAATATCGACAACGCAGCCCTGGTCGATGGCTACTCTCCGCTGGGTGCGTTTGTGCGGGCTGTGCTGCCCTTGGCGCGGCATGGCATGGCGGCTGGCGCGGTGTATATCTTCATCCAGGCGTGGAATAGCTTTCTCTACCCGCTGATCTTCACGAGCAGCGACGCTGTGAAGACCTTACCGTTGTTTCTCTATTCATTCATCGGTTTCTACGATATCGATTGGGGCCGCCTCACCGCCGCCGCACTGATCGCCGCTAGCCCAGTGATCATCCTGTACGTGCTGCTCCAGCGCGTCTTCCTAGAGGGCCTGGTGGTCGGCTCTGTGAAGGGGTAAGTCGTTATGGCAACGCTGTCTTTAGAGCGCGTCAGCAAACGTTTTAATCGGCATCTCGCAGTCAACGACCTCTCGCTGCATGTGGCCGATGGGGAGTTTATTTCGTTGCTTGGGCCTTCTGGCTGCGGGAAATCGACGACGCTCAACTTGGTTTGCGGCCTTGAACAAGTCGATGCGGGTCATATCTGGATCGATGATCAGCAGGTGACCCAATTAGAGCCGAAAGATCGTGATATTGCCATGGTTTTTTCAGAACTATGCACTGTACCCGCATATGACTGTCTACCAAAACTTGGAGTTTCCCCTCAAGCCGCGCCGTGTACCACCTGCCACGCGGGCGAAGCGCATCGAGGAGGTGGCCAAGGCGCTCGATCTGAGCGCGTTATTGGAGCGCTACCCCCGCCAACTCTCCGGCGGGCAGCAACAGCGCGTGGCGCTCGGTCGGGCCATGGTGCGCTCGCCGAAGCTCTTTCTGATGGATGAGCCGCTCTCGAACCTCGATGCCAAACTGCGCATGCAAATGCGGGCCGAACTGCGCCACCTCCACGAGACATTACGCATCACCACGCTCTACGTCACTCACGATCAGGCCGAGGCGATGATTTTGTCCGATAAAATCGCCGTTTTAAACAACGGCGTCCTGCAGCAGTTCGCTTCGCCCCGCGAGGTGTACGATCAGCCCGCCAATAGCTTCGTGGCAGGCTTCGTGGGCAGTTATCCCATGAACTTCATCCGTGGGACGCTCCAGGCCGGCAGCACGCCTACGATCATCACCGCGAGCGGCGAGATTGCGCTGCTTCCCCATCAGGCCACACAACTGAGCGAGCAACTGAGCGATCGTGAGGTGCTCGTTGGCATTCGCCCGGAGAAGAGCCGCGTTCGCCTTCAACCCACCGAAGGCGCACTGCAGGGCCAGATCTACGTGGTTGAGCAGCTCGGTTCGGATGCGCTGGTCGATATTGAGTTGGCCGATACGCGCGTGCGAGCCCGCGCCCAGCCGACGTTCCGGGGCAAAGTGGGCCAACAGGTGTGGTTCTCGTTGCCCACCGAACACCTCTACCTGTTCGACGCCACGAGCGGCAAGACGCTGGTGTTCCCCGAACCGCACGATGACGATGTGGACGAGGTCGAGTCGCAACAGTGGATCGCTTAACAGTCGGTCTCATATCCTTCGTAGCCTTCTAGCCATCGGCTATTTGTAATAGGAAGACGCATGGATTGGTACTACGCACTCTGCCAACACCCAATGTACTTGATCATCGAGGAAGATGATCAGGCTGCTGAACGTGTGCCACCCTGGGGTGAGCCGACTATCGACGGCTATATCGATCGTATCCGGCGCAACCTCGCCTCGCTGCAACAGTACCCTCACCTGAAGCTCAACTACGATTTTTCGGGCGTTGAGCTTGAACGTTTGGCCGCTCGCGCCCCCGACCTGATCGAGCAACTGCGCCAAGCGTATGCCGAGAAACGCATCAGTTTCGTCAACGGCAGCTACTCGCAGGCGCATCTCCATACGCTCGGGGCCGAATCGAACCTGCGCCAACTGCAGTATGGCCTCGCGACGATCGAGCGCATCATCGGCCAGCGAGTGCGCACCTATGCACACCAAGAGCCTGCGGTTCACGATCAAATGCCGCAGATCCTACAGGCGCTTGGGTATCGCTATGCCGTGACGCCGAGCTTTTTCTATGTGATTGTGTTCCTCGATCCCCACGAGATTCAAGGCGTGCAGTACCAAGGTCTGCGCTATATGGAGGCCGAGGAGTTTACGATGTGGCAGGGCTTGGACGGCCAGCAGATTCCGCTCTATTTGTCGCAGCCGCGTATCTTACCCAAGGGCGGCATTCACGGCTCGGAGAGCCATGCCAAGGCGGTGCGCACCGAGTATGTGAAAGATACGTTGCGCTACCCGCCGCTGCGCTGCGATTTCCCCGATATGGTCGAGATCGACGAGGCGTGGATCGCGGATCTGGCCGACCACGAACATGTGATCATCGAGTCCGCCCTCGATGAGCGGATGCGAAAGTGGCCGCCGAAATCGCGGGCGCGCATCTACAGCTATTGGGGCAGCGGCGATGGCTTGAACGCCGAGGAGTTGCACCGCAGCAACCGCGCTGGCGAGATCGCGCTGCTACGCGCCTCGGCGAGCGATGCACTCGCTGCGAGCCTGCTGCCCAATTGGCAGCCGAGCGATCTCGATCATGCCTGGCGGCAACTGCTCGCCGCGCAACACCACGACGCCTATTGGGTCGGGGCGCCAGTGCTGCGCTCCAAAGCCTGCGGTTGGGCGCGAGAGAGCGCGAGCATCGGTCAACAGGCCGCACAGGCCGCGCATACCGCCCTGGCCGAGCACATCGACACGACCGCACAACCGGGCGATCCGGTGCTTTTGGTCGAGCCGTGGCCTGTGAGCCGTTCCGATGTGGCCCTGATCGAATACGAGGTGCCCATTGGCACCACCGCCGTCACCGCCCGCAACGCTCAAGGCGAAGCATTGCCAAGCCAGATCATCGAGCGCCTGCCAGACGAAGCGACCAACCACGAGCGCTGTATCGTGGCTGTGCACCAGAAGAGCCACGGCTTCGGGTATCAAACAGTGTGGCTGAGCACGAGCGACCAAGCGCCCGCCCTCCAAACCGATGAGCGCGCCACCATCAGCACAGCGTTCTACCAAGCCACCATCGAGGCCAATGGCACAATCAGTTCACTGCAACTGCCAGGAAATCAACGCGAACTCATTCAGGCCAACAGCAGCGGCGGCAACACCCTGCGTTGTCAAGACGAACACGGCGCTTGGCAGGAGTTCCGGGCCAACGGGCCGTTGCGCATCTCGCGAGGGCCGCTCGCCGATATCGTCGAGGTGAGCGGCAGCATCGTGGGGGCGGCGCTCGCACAGCGCTTCATCTTCCACAAGTGCATACCGCGCATCGATGTACGGCTCACATTCGATTTTGATGCGACGAGTATCGGCAACTTCTGGATCGATACCAGCAAACTGAACGTGTATTGGCCAGTCGCCCCGCGCGGGCAGATCTGGCACGATATCCCCTTCGGCACGATCGCCGGGCGCGAATCCCGACCCTTTTTCGCGCTCACCTGGCTGCGGCTCGGCGACCAACACGATGGGCTGGCCTACTTCAATCGCGGCACCGTCCGGCATCATATCGAAGATAATGTGCTTGGGAATGTGCTGGCCTGCGGCGTCTTCACCGATGACATCGGCACGCGCGCCCGACCCGAGCCGTACGCCAAAGCCTTCGACCTGCGGCTGCGTGGCCGCCATGTGATCGAGTACGCTGTGTACCCTCACCACGGCGATTGGCAGAGCGCACAGATCCCGCTGCATGCCCTACAGTATCAGTATCCGCTCGCCTCACACCGGATGCAGCGCCAGCATGGTACACTAGCGGCACAGCAATCCCTGGCCACCTTCGCACAGCCACACTACATACCGACGGCGGTTTGGCACCAGGATGGGCGACTGCATACACGGTTCTTCGATAGTTATGGTCGAGCAGGCCGCCCCGATCTGGGCCGTAGCATCACGCTGCGGGCACTCGATGGGCAGCCGATCACGGAGGTTCGTGCCTTTGGGATCGCCGAAGCGATCCTTGAGCGCTAGGTTCACTCAGCATACAGGAGCATAACATGCTATCGCAGCAACAATACGAGGTTGCTCGTCAACGTACATTGGAGTATTTGGCCAAGGCAGGTATCGTGCTGACCCCCGAGGAACAGGCGAAGATCGAAGTGGCCGATTTCGGGTTGAACGAGCTTGAGCAGACTGGCTTGCAGTTAATCGTCTATGTCAACACCGAGCGTGTCTGTGCGAAGGAGTTAGTGCTGTTCCCGCGCCAAACCTGCCCGGAGCACCTGCATCCCACGATCAACGGCGTACCTGGCAAGGAGGAGACGTTCCGCTGCCGCTGGGGCACCGTCTACTTGTACGTGGATGGGCCGCCGACCGCTAACCCAATAGCGCGACCGCCCGCCCACCGCGCGGATACGTACGGCGTGTGGCACGAGATTGTGCTGCGACCCGGCGAGCAGTACACGATCTACCCCGATACGCTGCACTGGTTCCAGGCTGGCGATGAGGGCGCGGTGGTGTCGGAGTTCTCGACGCGCAGCACCGATGAGTTGGACATCTTCACCGATCCGGCGATCGTGCGGGCGCCGCAAATAGCTGCGGAGTAGCCCACGTTCGGCGAGGTGTTCGGCGGTGCCGAGGTTCTGTATGCGCAGAGCCTCGGCACCGCTTTTATGCGGGGTTTATTCGTGATCGGGGCGATCCTGCTGTTCGCGCAGAAAGAGCAAGAAGTTGCGGGCCTGCTTCTGATTCTCGGGCGAAAGCGTATCGTAGAGCGATAGGAAGGCATCGCGCTCGCGGTTCGATTCCGAGAACTTGTAGTTGTCCTGCTTGGCCGCCTCGCTGATCAGATCGAAGACGGTAGTGCGGAAGACGACCGCCAAACTCTCGATCTCGCTGATGCGGGGGCTGGTGTTGGCCGATTCGATCGCGCTGATATACGAGCCGCTCACGCCGATTTTCGCGCCGAGGTCGGCTTGGGTGAAACGATCGCGCTGGCGCTTGCGCTTAACCACTTCGCCGATCCGCTCATTGAATGTTGGCATTGCATTGCTCCAAGGCTTCATCGTGAGTATCACCATCGTTCAGTATACCAGACATCATTTCTGCCCCGCAATCAGAGCGCATCCCGCGATACCTCTTCCAAATCACCACTCTTAATTCAGTTGAAAAAAAGACGGCAGCACACTCGCTGTCGTTTTGTATGATGTCGTGGCGCTGCTATCATTCGAATTGAATGAAGCGAAATAGACCTTTTTTCCTAACTACCATCGTTTTTGTAACAAAAACTGACTCAAACCGCAACAAAAAAGAACACTACACTCTAAGGATGCTACGCGTTTTATATCAAAATATATTTAAGGATTATGCGGATACGTACCGATTCGTCTGATTGAACCATCTATCGAGACATAACATTATGTCTGCTCGATCAAATATTTCTTAAGAGCGTGTTTAAGAATTATGCGTATTATGATGATGATCAAGCCAACGGAGCATTCTTCTGATAGAAGCGAGGTGAATCATGGCTTCGCTGACATCAGTACGCTGTTCATACTCTTTACTGAGGCGACGATAGCGATTAAACCAACCAAATGAACGCTCGACAATCCAACGTTTGGGAAGTACTTGGAAACCAGATT
>Ga0207874_1000693_pt1 | contig 45869 bp, 43 predicted proteins | sample HigsolmetaAR201D_FD_184833 | JGI IMG/M metagenome (GOLD analysis project Ga0207874, IMG submission 184833) | Ionic liquid and high solid enriched microbial communities from the Joint BioEnergy Institute, USA - AR20-1-D (SPAdes) (version 2) ...
GGAGTCGGCGAGCTTGCCCAGCCGGACGGCGATCGGTTCTCTATGAAAGTACGCCATCGCCCTCACCCGGACCCGGCGCCTTCCGATGCCGGCCGCCGGCCGGTTCCGGGACGGGCGGCGGATCGACGTGGAGGTCGCGGAGCTGACGCAGGGCCATCGCCAAATTGGCCTTGGCCCGGTCCAGCACGACCAGCAGCAGGAACTGCAATCTGGGCGTGGGATCAAAGCGCCGGATCAGGTGGTAGTGGCCGGTCAGCGTGATGATCACGTCCTCCAGGCCCTCGTCGGCCGCCAGCGCCCCCGCCATCAGGGAGACCGCCCCGGCCACGTCGGCCGCGCCCGCCGCCGCCACCGGGATGCGCCCGTCCGCGCCGCCGCTCTCGCGGGCCTTGTCGGCCCGCACCGTCCCCAGGACCATGCCGGTGGCGGCGTCCAGGACGCATCCGAACTCCAGGCCATCGATCTCCTTTGCCCGCGCGAGCAGGGCGTCGAAGGAGGACTCGGGCACGGACATGTCCTTTCCTGCGGGGCTGTGCGGCCAAGAGATCGTGGCCAGATCCTACGGGCATGTCCGCTTCGCCGCCCACCATGACCCTCGTCCTACCTGGGATTTTTTCCGCGATCGGGGAGGGGCCCCCGATCGCGGAGGCCGTCTTCGAGACAGCGAACGGCCCCCGTCACCGGGGAGGAGGGTGACGGGGGCCGCCTGCTCACCCCTGCCGCGGGAGGCGGAGGGAGCTCAGGGAGGTCAGAACGCCTCTTCGGGCATCTCCATCAGGTCCAGCGTGGTGGCCTCGGTGGCCGCGCGGTCGGCGGCGATGCGGGGCAGCACGTTGGCGCAGAAGAACTGGGCGGCGACGACCTTGCCGGTGTAGAAGGCGCGGTCCTCCTCCGAGACCTCCCCGGCGAGCTTGTTCAGGGCGACCTCGGCCTGGCGGCACAGCAGCCAGGCGACGATCACATCGCCCAGCGCCATGAGCAGGCGGGTGGTGTTGAGGCCGACCTTGTAGATCTCCTTGGGGTTCTCGGTGGACGCCAGCGCCCAGCCGATCATCGGGTTGAGGATGCCCTCCACGTCCTCCAGGGCCTTGCCCAGCAGCGCCCGCTCGGTCTTGAGGCGGCCGTTGCCGGCGTCGCTGGCCACGAACGCCTTGATCTCACCGGCCAGGTGCCTGAGGGCCTCCCCGTTGTCCCGCAGGATCTTGCGGAAGAACAGGTCCATGCCCTGGATGGCGGTGGTGCCCTCGTAGAGGGTGTCGATCTTGGAGTCGCGGATGTACTGCTCGATCGGGTAGTCCTGCAGGAAGCCCGAGCCGCCCAGGGTCTGCAGCGACTCCGAGCCCAGCAGGGCGTAGGCCCGCTCAGAGCCGAAGCCCTTGACCACCGGCAGCAGCAGGTCGTTGAGCTTCTCGGCGAGCTTGTCCTCGCGGCCCTCGTGCTTGGCGACCTGGATGGCGTCCTGGTAGGTGGCGGTCAGCATCACCAGGGCGCGCATGCCCTCGGCGTAGGCCTTCTGGGTCATCAGGCTGCGCCGCACGTCCGGGTGGTGGGTGATGGTGACGCGCGGGGCGGTCTTGTCGGCCATCTGGGTCATGTCGCCGCCCTGGACGCGCTGCTTGGCGTACTCCAGCGCGTTCAGGTAGCCGGTGGACAGGGTGGCGATGGCCTTGGTGCCGACCATCATGCGGGCGTACTCGATGATGAGGAACATCTGCTTGATGCCCTCGTGCACGCCGCCGACCAGGTAACCGATGGCCGGGTGCTTCTCGCCGAAGGTCAACTCACAGGTGGTGGAGACCTTCAGGCCCATCTTCTTTTCGACGTTGGTGACGTAGACGCCGTTGCGCTCGCCCAGCTCGCCGGTCTCCAGGTTCACCAGGTACTTGGGCACCAGGAACATCGACAGGCCCTTGGTGCCGGGGCCGGCGCCCTCGGGGCGCGCCAGCACCAGGTGGAAGATGTTCTCGGCCATGTCGTGCTCGGCCGAGGTGATGAAGCGCTTGACGCCCTCGATGTGCCAGGTGCCGTCGGGCTGCTGGATGGCCTTGGTGCGGCCGGCGCCGACGTCGGAGCCGGCGTCCGGCTCGGTCAGCACCATGGTGGCGCCCCACTTGCGCTCCAGCGCCAGCTCGGCGAACCGCTTCTGCTCGGGGGTGCCGATCTGCCAGAGGATCTGGGCGAAGCCGGGGCCGGAGGCGAACATGAACACCGCCGGGTTGGAGCCCAGGATCTGCTCGGCGATGGCCCAGGTCAGGCTGCGCGGAGCGCCGGTGCCGCCGAACTCGGGAACCAGGTCGGCGCGGTACCACTCGGCGTCCATGTAGGCCTGGTAGGACTTCTTGAAGCTCTCCGGCATGGTGACCGTGCCGGACTCGGGGTCGAACACCGGCGGGTTGCGGTCGGCGTCCTCGAAGGAGTCGGCGATGACCCCGGTGGCCAGGCGGTTGACCTCCTCCAGGATGCTGCGCGCGGTCTCCTCGTCCAGGTCCGCGTACGGCCCCTTGCCGAGCAGTTCCTGTCGGTTGAACACCTCGAAGAGGTTGAACTCCAGGTCACGGAGGTTGCTCTTGTAGTGCCCCATGGATTACCTCGGCAGGTCCGGTGGGTTGGCGCCCGGCCAACATACTGGTCAGTAACTCTCCCTATGCTACCCGCTGGTAACCACCTGACAACCCGTTGACCGGCACAATCCGGCCCCCGGACGCCACGGCCCGGCGAGCATCCGGCGAGAGCCCCTGGGACGACGCACAGCGGCCCCGCCGGCAAAGGGTGAGCAAAGACAACCCCAACGGCGGCACAGAGGACAACAACGAAACGATCACGCCTGCGGCATGCCGCCCCGCCGGACGGCCCCGGCCCGCGAAGCGCCGTGACGAACGCCGCACCGAGCCGTCCGGATCGGGCCCCCGGACCTTCGCGCCGGCGCAAGCAGGGACGAGCCGCAAGGAGCCCACGGAACCTCCCTCGGCCCAAGCGCCGCAGAACGTCCCGTCTTCCCCTGTCTCACCAGGTACGACATGATGTGGTCTCCATTACGGCGCACCGGATTCAAGGGAACGAAACCGGCGCCGCCCGCGACTAAAAGGACGGTTGCCCCACAAACGGCGGCCCGCATCACAGGAGGAAACGTTGGTCTTCAAGAAGCTGCTGAAGGCGATGGGCGTCGGGGGACCGTCCGTCGAAACCGTTCTGCACAACCCCAACACCACGCCCGGCGGGACGATCAGCGGTGACGTGCACCTGATGGGCGGCGAGCACGACTCCGACATCAGGTACGTCTCGGTGGCGCTGCGGACTCGCGTGGAGGTCGAGTCCGGCGACAGCGAATACAACACCAACATGGAGTACGCCAAGGTCCAGCTCACCGGGCCGTTCCAGCTGCGGAAGGGGGCGCGGCACTCCCTGCCGTTCACCCTGCAGATCCCCTGGGAGGCGCCGCTGACCCACATGTACGGCCAGCCGCTGCACGGCACCACCGTGGGGGTCGCCACCGAGCTGGAGGTCGCGCGGGCGGTGGACGCCACCGACCTGGACCCGATCGCGGTGCACCCGCTGCCCGCCCAGGAGCGCATCCTGGCCGCCTTCGCCAACCTCGGCTTCCGTTTCCGCAGCGCCGACTGCGAGCGCGGCTACATCCGGGGCATCCGCCAGGAGCTGCCGTTCTACCAGGAGATCGAGTTCTACCCGCCGCCGCAGTACGCCTCGGGCATCAACGAGCTGGAAGTGACCTTCGTGGCCTCCCCGCACTCCATGGAAGTGGTCCTGGAGCTGGACAAGCGCGGCGGGCTCTTCACCGAGGGGCACGACTCCCTCACCCACTTCACCGTGGACTACGCCTCGGTCCACACCACCAACTGGGAGCACGAACTGCAGCAGTTCCTCAACCAGGCAGCCCGGCGCCGCGGCCTGTTCTTCTGAATCCGCGCTCCGTGCTCCGCCGCGTCTTGCGGATGCGGCGGAGTGCGGGGCAAGGCCGCGCGCCGACCGGGGCTTCCCTTCCCGGCGTCCGACTTGTAAAGGTCGACCTTGTCAAAGGTCAATCGATCACCGAATCGGTCGCGACAGTGGAAAGGCCTTGCCCGTGCCGGATCCCACCTCGGTGGAAACGCTGGAACTGACCGCTGCCGAAACCCGGGTATGGGAGGCCTACCCCACCGGGACCATGGTCGTTCTCGGCGAGAACCGTCCCGACGAACCCCTTCCCGAGCGCACGGTGCGCGCCGAGGTGATCTCCCGGCTGCTGCTGGGCGCCCGGGAGGGCAGGCCCGGTCACGTCCCGGCCGTCAAGCTGCGCGGCGCCTATATCAGGGGGCGGCTGCGGCTGTCCGGCGGCACCATCGAGTGCGAGCTGCGGCTGGAACGCTGCCACTTTGACGAGGTCCCCGACCTGTCGAACGCGCGGACCCGCCAGCTGCGCATGTCCGAGTGCCGCATGCCGGGCCTGGACGCCGGCGGGCTGCAGGCCGACGGCTATGTGAGCCTGTCGAGGTCGCGGATCGACGGGGAGGTCCGGCTGCAGCGCGCCCAGATCAGCGGCGGGCTGCGGATGAACGACGTGATCGTCACCCAGTCCGACCCCAACCGGTGGGCGCTCTTCGGCGGCGGCCTGGTGGTCGATGCCGGGGCCTTCCTCCGGGACGCCGAGTTCAACGGCGGGGTCCGCCTGGTGGGCGCCCGGATGAACGGCGGGCTGTTCATGGAGGGCGCCCTGCTGTGCAACCCCTCCGGGCCGGCGCTGGACGCCCAGAACATCGTGGTGGAGGACGCCGCCGAGTTCAGCGCCGGGTTCATCGCCGAGGGCATGGTGCGGCTGCGCGGCGCCAAAGTGCACGGCACCCTCTCCTTCGACCTGGCCACGCTGCGCGCCGGCACCGACCCGCGGGCGCTGCAGGCCACCCTCATGCAGGTGGAGGAGATGCTGTTCCGCCCCACCGAGCCGGTGAACGGTCGGGTGGCGCTGTCGTACTCCCACATCGGCACCCTGCGGGACGGCGGCCCCATGGTCTGGCCCCGGGAGCTGTGGCTGCGCGGCCTGACCTACGACGCGCTGCGCGGCTGCCCGCCGGAGGAACGGCTGCGCTGGGTGGGCCGCGAGGAGTACCACCCCCAGCCGTATGAGCAGCTGGCGAGCTGGTACCGCCAGATCGGCCATGAGGACCTGGCCCGCAAGGCGATGCTGGCCAAGATGCGGGCCCGGCGGCGCACCCTCTCCCTGCCCGCCCGGATCTGGAGCCACCTGCTGGACTGGACCATCGGCCACGGCTACCGGCCGTGGATGGCGGCGGTATGGGTGGCGTTGCTGCTGATCGCCGGCACCGTGGTGTTCTCCGTGGAGCCGCCGCGGTCGATCCGCCCGCCCGAGGAACGCCCGCACTACAACGCCTTCATCTACACCCTCGACCTGCTGATCCCCATCGGCACCTTCGGGCGCCGCGAGCTGTTCGACCCGGTCGGCTGGACCGAGTGGGTGGCCTATGTGCTGATCGCCAGCGGCTGGATCCTGGTCACCGCCCTGATCGCCGGCGCCACCCGGGTGCTGCGCCCCAACGCCTGACGCGACGGGGCCGGACACACCGCGGCATCGATACCGTGAACGCTTCGGGAAGGATTCAATAGCGGGATGGGGACCTATCTGATCACCGGTGCGACCGGCGGCATCGGCGCGGCGGTCGCGGAACTGCTGGCCGACCGGGGGCACGATCTGGTGCTGGTCGGCCGTTCGCCCGAGCGGCTGGCACAGGTGACCGCCCGGCTGGGCGGCGTGCAGGCCCGCACCCAGGTGCTCTACCGCGACGCGGCGGGGGCGCCGCGGGCCGCGGACGCCGGGCGGCGCGGCACGGTGCTGCCGGTGGTGCTGGACCTGACCGAGCCCCGCCGGATCGAGGCGGCGCTGGCGGCGGCCGGGCTGCCGGACCGGCTGGACGGCGTGGTGCACAGCGCGGGCGTGGTGGAGCTGGGCACGGTCGCCGAACTGGACGCCGACCGGTGGATCGAGCAGATCATGGTCAATCTGGTGGCCGCGGCGGAGCTGACCCGGCTGCTGCTGCCGGCGCTGCGCGCGGCCGAGGGGCAGGTGGTCTTCGTCAACTCCGGCGCGGGGCTGCGCGCCAACCCCGGCTGGTCGGCGTACGCGGCCGGCAAGCACGGGCTGAAGGCCCTGGCCGACGCGCTGCGCGCCGAGGAGCCGCGGCTGCGGGTGACCAGCGTCTACCCGGGCCGCACCGCCACCGAGATGCAGCGCAAGGTGCGCGCCCAGGAAGGGCGGCCGTACCGGCCGGAGGATTTCATCGACCCCATGACGGTGGCCCGGGTGATCGTGAACGCGCTGGAGACCCCTCGCGACGCCACTATCACCGACGTGTCCGTCCGGCCGTGAAAGGAGGCCGTCCCGCCTAGCTCCAGGCGTCGCGGCGGCGCAGTACCCAGGCGGCCAGGACGCCGCCGATCAGCCCGAACAGGTGGCCCTGCCAGGAGATCATCGGGTGGGTGGGCAGGATGCCGTAGATCATCGTGCCGTAGCTCAGCACCACCACGACGGCGATCGCCAGGTCCAGCAGGCTGCGTTCGAACAGGCCCCGGCTCAGCAGGTAGCCGAAGTAGCCGAAGATCAGGATGCTGCTGCCCAGGGTCTCCACCGAGGGCGAGCCGGTGAACCACACGCCCAGCCCGCCCACCACGATGATGATCAGGCTGGCCGCCAGGAACCGGCCGATCCCGCGCACCGCCGCCAGAAAGCCCAGCACCAGGAACGGCATCGTGTTGGCCATCAGATGCCCGAACCCGCCGTGCAGAAAGGGCGCGGTGAAGATGTCCGGCAGTTCACCGAGGTCATAGGACCGGATGCCATAGCGGTCGAGCGCACCGCCCAGCGCGTAGTCCAGCGCCTCCAGCACCCACATGACCGCGGTGACCGTTCCCACCAGCACGGCCGCCGAGACCGCGCGGGCGGCGTGCGTCGCCAGCCCTTCCGAACGGCTCCGCCGCGGGACGAGGGGGTCGTTCATCTGGCAGCCTCCATAGGGGTCGCGCTGTTGAGACAACGCTCCGGCCCTTATAAAGGTGCCCATAAATGCCCGTCCTGCGACGTCTTGCACAGGTCGCCGGGTTTTCAGGCGGTTTGCGGTCAGGCGGCGACGATGCGGCCGGTGCGCTCGCCGCGGCGCATTTCGCGGCGGATGTAGCGGCGTTCTTCGGGGGTGGTGCCGCCCCAGATGCCGTCGGGCTCGCCGGCGCGCAGCGCCCAGTCGAGGCACTCGGCCTTCACCGGGCAGTTGCCGCAGATGGCCTTGGCGGCCTCGACCTGCTCGGCCATTACCGGAACGGTGTAGTTGATGGGGTAGAAGAGCTCGGGGTCGGCACCGCGGCAGATCGCGTAATCGGTCCAGTGCTTGTCGGGGTTCAGCATGTCTTCTCCAGGTCGAACAGGGCCGCAGGCAGCGGCGACGCACGGTGGACGGCCCGTACCCGTTCCGGCGGCGGTGAGTCGGCCGGCCGATGCGGCATGCCGGTGATGGCCGCCGGTTCCTCGCTGCTGACGGAGGTCCGGCTGCTCGGTCGAGCGATCTCGGCGCCGATGACCGTCGCGTGGTGGTCCCGCGGCGTGCCTGCGCGGCCCTCGCCCGGCGCCGGCACATGGGCGGCGGCGCAGCGCGGCCTGGCGGCGGCACGCGGAAGATCTGCGAGGACGACCACGTCGGCGGCCTCCATAGAGAATCCGGGGTGGGTTCGCACCCAACGTAGTACTACAAAGCGTAGTACTACAAGCGAGGGTAACTTATGTCTCTAACTGGGCGGCTACCCTGAGCCACGTGGCTCGTGATCAAAAGGTGACCTTCCGCGAGGCGGTGCGCGACGACCTGCCCACGATCGTCCGGCTGCTGGCCGACGACCCATTGGGCAGCACCCGCGAGACGCCGGGCGAGGAACTGCCCGAGCCCTACTGGAGGGCGTTCGAGGCGATCGAAAAAGATCCCAACAACGCCATCATCGTCGCCGAGATCGACGGCGAGATCGCCGCTTCCCTCCAGCTCACCTACATCCCCAGCCTCACCTATACCGGGGGTGAGCGCGCTCAGATCGAAGGCGTGCGGGTGGCCTCCGAATACCGCGGCAAAGGCGTCGGCCAGGCCCTGATCAACTGGGTCATCGAACAGGCCCGCGCCCGCGGCTGCCGCGTCGTCCAGCTCACCACCGACCGCCAGCGCCCGAACGCCATACGCTTCTACCAGAAAATGGGCTTCCGCCCCAGCCACATGGGGATGAAGTACCCCTTGATCGAAAAGCCGGGCCAGATCGATCCCGATTCCTGACCACCGCCTCGCCCGCCCCGGCGCCCCCGCCCGGGGCCGCCGTGTGTCACGGAACGTCACATGACCGCACACAGCACGTCTCGATAGGCATCATGGGGAGCAGCCCCTCAAGCTCGGAGAACACCGGCCGGACGAAGGGTGCGCCCCCCATGAGCACCGCCGACGACCCCCGCGCCATCGCCGCACGCCTGCGAGCCGAACGCGAAAAGCGCGGCTGGGGGCAGCGGAAGACGGCCCGTTTCCTGCGAGACGCCACCGATGATCACCAAAAGCCCGACCTCTCTTCGTTTGTGACTTATGTCAAACGCTGGGAGAGCGGCGAAGTCCGGCCATGCGATCCCCGCTACCGGGCCGCTTACGCCAAAGTGTTCGGCGTCTCGGAAGACGAGTTGTTCGGCCCCCGCCCACAGCCCTCCTCATCGCGCCCGCCGGAACCGCATGACGATCCGGACGAACGTGAGCGGCTGGCCCTCGCCGCGCGCAATCCCGCCCGGCTGGATGAGGCCGTGGTGGACGGGCTGGCCGCCACCCTCGCCCATCAGCGGCGCCTGGAAGACTCGATCGGTTCCGGCCGCATGCTGGCGCCCGCGGCCGAGCACCTGAAATTGATCCTGCGGCTGCTGAAAGAGGCCCGTGCCGCTCCGGCCGCCCGGCTCGCCCAGACGGCCGCCGAGGCCTCCCAATTCGTCGGATGGCTGCACACCGCCGTCGGCGCCTACGAGGACGCGAGCACGCTGTACGACCAGGCACTGAGACTCGGCATGCAAAGCCGCAACACCGACCTCGCCGCGACGGCGTTGTCCATGCAAGGGCATCTGGCGTGGGTGACCGGCGACATCGGTGCCATGGCCGAGTTGTCGAAGGCCGCCGCCGAGATGGCCACCGCGACCGGCACCCGTGCCATGGCCGTCCAGCAGAGCGGACGGGCGCTGGCCGTTCTGGGGGATCGGCAGGGGGCGCTGAGGAGCATCGGCGAAGCCGAAGAGATCCTGGCCGGCGGCACCCGCGCAGACGACCCGGACGGCCTCTACTTCTACGGCCCGGCGTACCTGACCATGCAACGCGGACTGATCCTGTCCTACCTCGCCGAGGACCCGGCACAGCACGGCGCCGCCGCCGGTCTCATCGCCTCGGGCATCCAGGCGCTCGCCGCGGACGTGCGGAACTCAGAGTGGGTGGCCTGGTACCGCGTGCGGGCCGCGGCCGCTCACGCCCGCGGCGGCGACATCACCGAGGCGGTCACCGGCCTGCGCACCGCGCTCGGCATCGTGACCGGCACCGGCGGCGGCCGGACCCGCGCCGAGCTGGTCAAAACGCACCGGGCGCTAATCCGGCGCTGGCCGCGGCACCCCGGCCTCGCCGAACTCGGCGAGGCACTGCGCTGACGCCGCACCGGCGGTCCCGCAGAAAAGCGGGACGCCCGGCCGGGCCCGCCGGGAAGCCGCGGTCGCCCATGCCCGCGGCGGCGACCCCGTCACCGGCCCGCACGCCGCACCCGAGACCGTGACCAGGAGCGGCCCGCGAAGAGCCGCCCCGGCTCTCCGGCGCCCCGTCCGAGGACCAGACGCCCGGCCGGCTTCCCGAAAGGCCCTTCCCGAGACGAGAACGCCCTGTCGATCCGGCGAATCAGGCGTCCTGGAGGCGGTAGGCCAGCTCGATGGACCACTTGGTCATGTCGGGCTCGACGGCCGGGTCGGTCAGGTAGAACTCGAAGCGGCCGCCCCAGATCTCGGTGCCGCCCTCCCGGCGGATGTCCCAGGTGATGCCCTGGGCGGTGCCCCACTCCTGCAAGGCGGTGATGGCGTCGAACAGGCCGTCCGGATGGCCGTGGTGGGTCAAGGTGGCGTAGCGGCCGGGCGGGATGGAGCCGGGGATGATCCGGCCGTCCGGCTCGATGGGTTCGGGGACGGGGACGCCCACCTCCAGTTCGAACGGGACGTCCATGCCGCCGATCACGCGGTAGCGGTAGAACAGCGGGCCCGCGGGGACGATCCGCCGCCGGCCCAGCCGGCCGTAGACCTCCGGGACCAGGGCGTTGACCCGGCCCCACTCGCGCATCGGGGCCTTGACGGGGATGGCCGCGTACGGCTGGGCGGGGCGGGTTTCGATCTTCGGTTCGGTGGACATCGAGGGTGCCTCCCGTGGTCGGGGTCGTTCACCTCTCCTACGACCGGGGGGCGTGAAACTCATCGCTCGTCCGGGGAAACCGGCCGCCGCGGCGGGGTGGGAGGCAGGTCGAACAGCGGGAACAGGCGGGCGGTGTCCAGGAAGGAGGTCGTGCCGGCGATGAGGCCGCCGCGGACGTCCACCAGCACCAGCGCCCGGGGTTCGAACGTCCCGCCGGGGCCGGTGGGGACGTAGTGCGCGAAGGCCGGTGAGCCGTTGGCCGCGACCGGGACCAGGCGGGAGCCCCGGCAGCCGGCGTCCGGGGCCGACAGCGCCCGGCGGATGTGCTCGCGGCCCTGCAGCCACCAGGTGAACGGGGGCATCGACATGGCGGCGTCCTCGTGCAGCAGCGCCACCAGCGCATCGACGTCGTGGTTTTCGAACGCGGTGCAGTAGCGGTCCAGCAGGTCGCCTTCCGCCTCGCCCAGCGGGGCGGCGCCTTCGGTGCCGTCGGGGTGGACGGTGCGCAGGGTGGCGCGGGCGCGCTGCAGGGCGCTGTTGACGGCGGCGACGGTGACGCCGAGCAGCCCGGCCACCTCCGCGGCCCGCCAGCGCAGCACATCGCGCAGGATCAGCACGGCGCGCTGGCGGGGCGGCAGGTGCTGCAGGGCGGCCACGAACGCCAGCCGGATCGTCTCGCGCGCCACCGCCGCCTCGGCCGGGTCGGCGCCCGCCGGCGATACCCGCCGGTCCGGGATCGGCAGCACCCAGTGCTCCTCCGGCAGCGGACGGCCCAGGGGGGAGCCGGGCTCGGCGGCGGGGCCAAGGTCCATGGCCAGGGCGCGGCGGCGGGCGCCGCGCAGCATGTCGAGGCAGACGTTGGTGGCGATGGCATACAGCCACGAGCGCGCAGAACCCCGGGAGGCCTCGAAACGGCCGCGGCCGCGCCAGGCGCGTTCCAGGGTCTCCTGGACGGCGTCGTCGGCGTCGAAGGCCGAGCCGAGCATCCGGTAGCAGTGGGCGGTCAGCTCCGCATGGTGCGCCTCCCACCAGCGCTCCAGCCTCACCGCGTCGTCTTTCCCCACCCTGACCTGGTCGTTTTCGTAGACCTGGGTCTCACTTTGTTTACCGGAACGTGTAATGCTGGTCATCGGAGCGTCATCTCCGGTCAACCCCGCTCGCCGGGAACGTCGATATCGAGGAGAACATGCGTGGCCGACCCGAAAAGCCAGCTTGAGGTAGAACGCAAATACGACGCCGACCGCGACTTCACACTGCCGGATCTATCCGGTCTGCCCGGGGTCGCGTCCGTGAGCGAACCCCGCACGCATGTGCTCATCGCGAACTACTTCGACACCTGTGACCACCGGCTGGCCGCCCGCGGCATCACCCTGCGCCGGCGGCGCGGCGGGGCGGACGCCGGCTGGCACCTGAAGATACCGGTGGCCCCCGACAGCAAGAACGAGCTGCGCGCCTCGCTCGGCCGCCCCCAGGTCGTCCCGGCGAAGCTGGCCCGGCTGGTGGCCGTCCATGTCCGGGGGGCACAGCTGCGGCCGGTGGCGGTGCTGGAGACCGAACGCACCGTGATCCTGCTGCGGGACGCAGGCGGGCGGCTGCTGGCGGAGGTCGCCGACGACACGGTGACCGGACGGCTCATCGACTCCGAAGGCGCCGAGCAGCCGGGCGCCACCGTCTGGCGGGAGATCGAGATCGAGCTGGGCCCGGCCGGCACTCCCGAGCTGCTGCGGGCGGCCGGGGAGCGGCTGCAACAGGCCGGGGCCCGCCCGGCGAGCGGCCCGGCCAAGCTGGGGAGGGTGCTGGAGCCGGTCATGGCGGTCCCGTTCGGCGGGCACCGCCGCGCGCTGCCGGACCTGCCGGCCGGTTCGGCCGGCGCCGCGGTGATCGGCTACCTGGCCAAGCAGGTGGACGCGGTGATCTCCTACGACCCCAAGGCCCGGCTGGCGGAGTTCGACGCGGTGCACAAGATGCGGGTGGCCGTCCGCCGGATCCGCAGCGCGCTGCGCAGCTACGCGCCGCTGCTGGACCCGGTGCGCATCGCCCCGCTGGAGCCGGAGCTGCGGTGGCTGGCGGAGGTCCTCGGCGAGGTGCGCGACCTGGAAGTGCTGCGGATGCGCTTCACCGACCGGCTGGAGCGGCCCTACGGGCTGCACCCGGCCGCCTCCCAGTCGTGGCTGGAGGCGCTGAGCAAGCGGGAGAAGTCGGCCTACCGCAGGATGAACACCACCCTCACCCAGCCGCGCTACTTCGCCCTGCTGGACGCGCTGGACGCGCTGGTGGCCGACCCGCCGCTGAGCGAGCGGGCGTTCCGGCCGGCGGTCGCCGAGCTGCCCCGGCTGGTCACCCGCCAGTGGCGGCGGCTGACCCGCAAGTACGAGGCGATCGCCACCGCCAAGGACCCCGAAGAGGCCAGGCATGACGCCCGCAAGGCCGCCAAACGCGCCCGCTATGCGGCCGAGCTGGCCGCCGCCGCGCTGCGCGAGCTGAAGCCGCAGGCCGCCGACGGCGCCCGCCCGGCCAAGGGCAAGGGCAAAAAGCGCAAGGCGTCCCGCAGGGCCGCCGCCGAGCCGGCCCGGTCACCGGCGGAGCTGGCCGAGATCGCCGCGCAGACCGCCGCCCACGCCAAACGCCTCCAGGAGGTCCTGGGCGGCTACCAGGACGGCGTCATCGCGATGCAGCACCTGCGGGCCGCCGCGGCCGAACGCTCCACCACCCCGGCCGAGGCGTTCGTGCTGGGCGTCCTCTACGGCATCGAACGCTGCGAGGCCCTGGAATCCCTGTCCCGCGTGGAGGCCACCTGGGAGCAGACCGCCCCGCCGGCCTTCTGACCGGCTCAGGACGGGGGGGCCCAGTGGCGTTCCAAGGCGGCGACGCCGCTCGTCCCGTCGTCGTCCACCGCCAGGTGGGCCACCCAGAAACCGCCCTTGCGGAGGGAGGGATCGTCGGGAACCGGCTCGCCGAACTTGCGGCACAGTTCGGCGATCAGGTCCCCGACGATCTCGCCGTGGGTGCACACCACCAGCGGGTCCGCGCCGTCGCAGGCCAGCTCCACCAGCCGTGACCCGGCGCGTCCCGCGTCGGTGCGGCCCACCGTGAACGCCCGGTCGGTGGTCACCTCACCGCCCGAGGCCAGCGCGTACGGCAGCAGCGTCTCCACGCAGCGGGCGGTGGCCGAGGAGACCGGCCGCAGCCGCCCGAAGACGCCCAGCAGCGCGGCCAGCGCCCGCGCCTGGGCGCGTCCGCGATCGTCCAGGGGGCGCAGCGCGTCGTCATCGCGCCAGTCGCTCTTCCTGCCCGCCAGGGCGTGCCGCAAGATCACCACGGGGCGGGTGGTCAGCGGCCCGGCGGCGAACTCGCGCAGCACCTGCGCGTCCCGCTCATAGCTCAACCGCTCGACGGCCTCGGCCACCGGCAGCCACTCCAGGCGGTCGACCTCCTCGTTGGGGACGAAGACCGCCTCCGCGTCGATGGGCGTGGCGCTCCAGTAGTCCACCTGCTTGGGCCGGCCGTCCTTGAGGTAGGTGATGGAGGGCAGCCGCCGGCCCAGCCGCACGGCGATCCCGGTCTCCTCCACCACCTCGCGCAGCGCGGCGCCCAGCACGTGCTCGCCCGCATCGACCTTGCCCTTGGGGAACGACCAGTCGTCGTACCTGGGCCGGTGCACCAGCGCCACCCGAGGGCCGTCCGGAGCCCGGCGCCACAGCACCGCCCCGGCCGCCCGGATCCGACCTTCCTCGGACTTCACCTTCAGCCTTCCACCGTCCTCCAGCGCCGGGTCTTCATCAGATGCCGCTGGATGTCCAGCAGCGGTTCGCCGCGACCTCCCTCACCTCCTTGCGGAGGGTCGGCGTACTGGTGCCGCGTCCAGGTGCCGTCGCCGGACAGCCACCAGGAGGCGGTGCCGTCGTCCATGGCCATGTCCAGCAGCCGCACCAGGTCGGCGCGCTGGGCCCGGTCGGTGACCCGCACCAGCGCCTCCACCCGACGATCGAGGTTACGGTGCATCAGGTCGGCGCTGCCCAGCCAGACCTCCGCGTCGCCGCCGTTTTCGAACGCGAAGATCCGCGAATGCTCCAGGAAACGGCCCAGCACGCTGCGGACCCGGATGTTCTCCGACAGGCCGGGCACTCCCGGGCGCAGCGCGCAGATGCCGCGCACCCAGATGTCCACCGGCACGCCCGCCAGCGACGCACGGTACAGGGCGTCGATGATGGCCTCGTCGACCAGCCCGTTGCACTTGATGCGGATGTGGGCGGGACGGCCGGCCAGGTGGTGGTCCACCTCCCGTTCGAACCGCTGGATCAGCCCCGAGCGCAAGGTGCGCGGCGCCACCAGCAGCCGCTGGTAGGAGGTCTGCTTGGAGTAGCCGGTCAGGTGGTTGAACAGCTCGCTGACGTCCTCGCCGACGTCCGGGGCGGCGGTCAGCAGGCCCAGGTCCTCGTACTGGCGGGCGGTCTTGGGGTGGTAGTTGCCGGTGCCGATGTGGCAGTAGCGGCGCAGCGTCCCGTCGGCCTCCTGGCGCACCACCAGCGACAGCTTGCAGTGCGTCTTCAGGCCCACGAACCCGTAGACCACATGGCAGCCGGCCTGTTCCAGCTTGCGCGCCCACTCGATGTTGGCGCGCTCGTCGAAACGGGCCTTCAGCTCGACCACCACCACGACCTGCTTGCCGGCCTCGGCCGCGTCGATGAGGGCGTCCACGATCGGGGAGTCGCCGCTGGTGCGGTAGAGGGTCTGCTTGATCGCCAGCACCCGCGGGTCGGCGGCGGCCTCCTCGATCAGCCGCTGCACGGTGGTGGTGAAGGAGTCATACGGGTGGTGGACGAGGACGTCGCGTTCGCGGATCGCGGCGAAGATGTCGGTGTCCAGCGGCAGCGCGTCCTTGGACGGCACGAACGGCGGATACTTCAGCTCCGGGCGGTCCAGGTCGGCGATGGCGTGCAGGCCGGCCAGGTCCAGCGGGCCGGGCAGCCGGTAGATCTGGCGCTCCTCGATGCCCAGTTCCCCGGTGAGCAGCTCCAGCACTTCCGGGGAGATGGACTCTTCCACCTCCAGCCGCACCACCGGGCCGAAGCGGCGGCGCAGCAGCTCCCGCTCCAGGGCCTGCAGCAGCCCTTCGCTGATGTCCTCGTCGATCTCCAGGTCCTGGTTGCGGGTCACCCGGAAGACGTGGTGCTCCACCACCTCCATGCCGGCGAACAGCTGGTCGAGGTGGGCGGCGATCACGTCCTCCAGCGGGGTGAACCGGTCGGGGGAGGCGCTGATGAAGCGGGGCAGCACCGGCGGCACCTTGACCCGGGCGAACATGGTGGCCTCGGTGTCGGGGTCGCGGACGATCACGGCCAGGTTCAGCGACTGCCCGCTGATGTAGGGGAAGGGGTGCGCCGAATCGACCACCAAAGGGGTGAGCACCGGGTAGATCCGCTCCCGGAACAATCGGTGCAGCCGTTCCTGCTCGGTCCGCGACAGCTCGTCCCAGCGCAGGATCTCGATGCCCTCTTTGGACAGCTCCGGCAGGACCTCGTCGCGGAACACCGAGGCGTGCCGCAGCATCAGTTCGTGCGCCACCTCGGAGGTGCGCTCCAGCACCTCGCGCGGCAGCCGCCCGCTGGCCGACTGCACGGCCAGCCCGGTGGCCATGCGGCGGGTCAGCCCGGCCACGCGGACCATGAAGAACTCATCGAGGTTGCTGGCGAAGATGGCCAGGAAGCGCACGCGCTCCAGCAGCGGCAGGGCAGGGTCTTCGGCCAGCTCCAGGACACGCTGGTTGAACCGCAGCCAGCTTTCCTCCCGGTCGAGGTAGCGGTCCTCAGGGAGGGAGTCCCCTTTCACTGGAATGTGCCCTGGATTGACACTCATGGTCATATTCTTCCCCGACTTTTGTGAACATAAGTCCAGGCTGGATGAACGGCATGTGAACACACCGCCCATACCGCTTCAGATCCGACGATCACGCCCGCGGTTCCATGCCGCGCTCATGTTCCGCCCCGATGCCCGGCGAATCGGGTCCTCCCCGTGCGACTCCCCGCAACACGGCGCGATGGTCCTCGCGCCCCAGGCCCATGGCCCGTTCGTGGCGGGCGCGCCAGATGCGGCAGCCGTCGACATAGGCCGCCAGGTGGCGTTCGGCGAAACCCGCCAGGTCCCAGTCCCGCGGCTCGGTTCGACCCCGCCATATGTATGCCCAGCCGTGCCGGCCGTCCTCCAGCGCCAGCCGCCGCCGCTCATACAGGTCGCCTTCGAAGGCGTCCAGCAGCCGCTGTTCGGCCTCTGACAGGCCGAGGATGAGCGTTCCGTCCGCCGTGCAGGCCGGGTCGGGGACCAGCCCGGGATAGACCACCCCGGGCAGCGCCCGCACCCGCCAGCCGGGGGCCCTGGCCGGCTCCAGGCGGGGCACTCTGCCCAGCAGCACCGCCAGCACTTCGGGGAAACGCAGCGTCCCGTAGACGAACAGCCCCTCCCGCTCATCGCGGGCGCCATCGCCCGCGCCGGCCCCAGCGGCACGGGCCCTCCGGTCATCACCGTTGGAACTGGCCATCCCCCATCTTGACCCCGATTCGACCCATCGCACCAGGTCAGCGATATCACGCTGAAGCCGGGGCGAAGGGGGAGGAGGCGTCAGGAACGCCGGTCGGAGCCGGTCTCGCCGGGGCGGTCGGAGTCGGCGCCGGTGAAGAAGGACAGCGTCTCGGGCACGTCGTGAAGCTCGATCCGGTGCGGCCCGTCACCCGGCAGCGCTCCCGCCGCGGCCACCAGGGCGGCCACGATCATCCAGCGCACCAGCCGTCTCCGCATCCCGACCTCGAACTTTCCCCGGTTGGACTTCCTTCTGCGGCATGCGCCGCGCAGACACGATGTCCCCGAAAGCCCTTTTCAGGTGATCAAACTCCGTAAAAGTGAGCCAAGTCACACGCTGTCATGCGGTTTCGGTGGCCGTCCCGGCCCGAACGCCGCGACGGGGAGCACCGGCACACGGCGCCTCCCCGCCCTTTGCGGCCGGTGCGCGAAGGCCCGCTCCAGCAGGTCGGGCGCCCCTTCGGTAAGCAGGCCGGCGCGGTCCGCCCGGGTGCGGCGGAGGTCACCGGCGGCACGGCCCGCCCATGGGCCAAGGGCTCGGTAGCGGCGTGGCCGGGCGGCCGGACGCGGTGAACCCTTCGCCACACGCCGTCTCTGCGGACCCGGCGCGGCCCCGTGCTCCGGGTGTGCGGCGCTCCGCGGCGGGAAAGCCATGGCCTCCAGCCCCATACCACTCCAGGGCGCGGTGCCGCTCCCGACCGCCATGCCCCGCCTTCGCCCATGGAACCGCCGGCCGCGCGACCCGCACCTTCCTTGCCTGCGGACACCGACCGCCCTTCTCAGGAGACGCCCACCATCGGCCGCCGACCGGCCCGGGCTGTGCCGGCCGAGGGCCCGCTGAAGGGCGCCGGTCACCGGCCGGTGCAGCAGCGGGCACTGCTGCGCGACGGGCCGCTGGGCCTGCCCGGCGGTGCGGGTCGTTCCTCTCCCCGCCCGGGTGCGGCCTCCCCCAGGACCCCGGCGAATTCGGACGCCGCAAAAATCATGCGCCTCCGCTTTTTCGAACGCTCATAGGAGAGCGAACACAATCTCGGCCCCCTTTTCTTGGGAGGCCGCATTCAAAGAGATTCACAAAGTCCCACGCATTCGGCAGACAACATCACCCGCTGTGCCCCTCACACAAAGAACCCGGCCGGGGAATGTTTCCCACACCAGTTCTGTGATCGCCCCGTTGCCTTTTCCGAACCCATATGTGACGTTTTTAAAACCGATCGAAACGCCATGTGTCGCCTGCCTGTGGACGCGCCGCCGAGCCACGGCGCGTCCCTCCGGCTCCGCACGAGCTCACCGGCCCTGCCGCGGCAGATCCACCCGACCGCCGTGCTCCCTCACGGAAAGGAAGCCCGCATGGTGCACCCATCCCCCGTCCCTCCCGGACCCGCCGCAGGGAGGAGACACGCATCTTCGCGACGGCCCGGGCGCCGCAGGACGTTCGCGGCGCTGGCCGCGTCCCTGACCGGCCTCGCACTGTCGGCCGCCCTCGGCGCCACGCCGGTCCAGGCCGCCGGGAACGCACCGGCCACGGCGCCCGTGGTGCGCATTCACGAAGGGCTGATCCGGGGTGTCTCCGGTGAGAACGGGACCTCCTACCTCGGCATCCCCTACGCCAAGCCGCCGGTCGGCCCGCTGCGCTGGAAGCCCCCCGCGCCGCCCGAGGGCTGGCGGGGCGTCCGGGACGCCACCAAGCCCGGCAACCCCTGCATGCAGAGCAAGGTGCAGACGCCCTGGGGCGACCTGGCCGGGCCCGGCACGCCCAGCGAGGACTGCCTCTACCTCAACGTCCATGTCCCCGCCAAGCGCTCGCTGCGGCCGCGGCCGGTCATGGTCTGGATCCACGGCGGCGGCTTCACCATCGGCTCGGGCGCGTTCTATGACGGCGGTGTGCTCGCCCAGCGCGGCGACGTGATCGTGGTGACCTTGAACTACCGGCTGGGCGCCTTCGGGTTCCTGGCGCACGCGGGCCTGTCGGCCGAGTCGCCCACCGGCTCCTCGGGCAACTACGGGCTGCTGGACCAGCAGGCCGCGCTGCGCTGGGTGCAGCGCAACATCGCCGCCTTCGGCGGCAACCCCCGCAACGTCACGATCTTCGGGGAGTCCGCCGGCGGCGGCAGCGTCTGCCAGAACCTGATCTCGCCCCTGGCCAAGGGCCTGTTCCACCGCGCCATCGCCCAGTCCGGCTGCGCCTTCCCCGCCGCGCCCAAGCAGACCGCCGAGGCCGCGGGCGAGAACTTCGCCGCCGCCGTGGGCTGCTTTGATGTGGCCTGCCTGCGCGCCAAGCCCGCCGAGCAGCTGCTGGCCGCCGCCGGCACCCCGGCCTTCGACCGCATCACCTGGGGTCCGTCGGTGGACGGGCACGTGGTCCGCGAGCAGGTCATGGAGGCGTTCCGCGCCGGGCGCCTGCCGCGCGTCCCGGTGATCCAGGGCACCACCCGCGATGAGGCCCGGCTGAACGTGGCGACCGCCTACGACCTGGCCGGGCGGGTGCTCACCGCCGAGGAGTACCCGCAGGCGGTGCGCCGGGCCTTCCCGTCCACCGCCGACCAGATCCTGGCCCGCTACCGGCTGTCGGACTACGGCACCCCGGCCGAGGCGCTCGCCGCGATCTACACCGACGCCCAGTTCGCGTGCCCCTCGTACGCCTCCACCGCCCTGCTGGCGCGGCACACCCGGGCCTATGCCTACGAGTTCAGCGACCCGCACGCCATGGACTACCTGAACCTGCCGGTGAGCTTCCCGCTCGGCGCCCCGCACGGCTCGGAGATCCGCTACATCTTCGGGGGCGTGACCGGCACGCCCGCCCAGCAGGCGCTGGCGGACCGGATGCTCACCTACTGGACCCGCTTCGCCCACACCGGCGTCCCGAACGGCAAGGGTTCCCCGGTCTGGAAGAAGTTCCCGCTGGTGCAGGACCTGGCGCCGGGCGCCATCAAGCCGACCCTCACCTTCGCCAAGGACCACAAGTGCGACCTGTGGGCGCAGATCACCGGCTGATCCGCCGCTGAACGCACCGCACGCCCAGGCCGGGGTCTCTTCCCGGCCTGGGCGTTCTTTCAAAAGAGCGCCGGCTCCGGCCCGCCGGGTTCCATCACCCGGATCACGCCGTACTCGCCGTCGTAGCCGGCCTCCCGGACCACCTCCTCGCGCCGCAGCCGCCCGATGGCCTCGGCCAGCAGCGGCGAGCGGGCCGCGATGTCCTCCAGCGGCACCTCCTCCAAGATCGCCAGTTCCGGTCCCAGGGCGGCGACCAGCCCGTCGATCTCCCGCTGCACCCGTTTGCTCTTGGGTCCCACCCCCAGGATCTCGCCGACGATCTCCGGCAGCGGGACGAGCCGCCGGAACCCCGCCTCCCCCTCCGGTGGAACGCCCTCGGGCCGGTCGGCCAGCTCCTCGACGCGGCTGAGCACCCCCACCGTCAGGCGCTTGCCGCACACCGGGCAGATCCCGCCGTGCTCGCGCCGCTCGCGCGGCGTCATCCGCACCCCGCAGGCCCGGTGCCCGTCCAGGTGGTACTTGCCCTCCTCGGGGAAGAACTCGACCGTCCCGGCATATCCCGCGCCGGTCCGCAGCGCCCGTTCGATCGCGAAGTAGTCCAGCTCGGTGTCGAACACCGTGGTCTCGCGGCAGAGCATGGGCGGGGAGTGCGCGTCGGAGTAGCTGACCATGCGGTAGCGGTCGAGCGCGGACACCCGCCGGTTCATCTCCGGGTCGCTGGACAGCCCGGTCTCCAGCGCGGCGATGTGACCGGTCAGGTCCAGGTAGCAGTCCTCGAGCGCGTCGAACCCGGACTTGGCGCCGAACACCCCGAACCACGGCGTCCAGACGTGGGCCGGCACCAGGTGACCGCCGCACGCCAGCACGTTCTCCAGCAGGTCGCGGGAGTCCAGGGCGAGCACGGGACGGCCGTCGGAGCTCAGGTCGCCGAACCGGCCGAGCCTGCGGCCCAGCTCCCGCGCCTCCGCCAGGCCGGGCACGTACAACAGGTGGTGGATCTTGCGGGTGCGTCCCGCCCGCCGGTAGACGGTGCAGACCTCCGCCGACAGCATGAACCGCACCGGGGCCTCGGCCAGATTCGGCGGCAGCCCGGCCGCAGCCGCCCGGTCCGGCTCCGGGCGCAGCCGAAACAGCCCGGGCTCCGCCGGCACCAGGCACTCTTGCAGCCGGGCGAGCCAGGCCGGATGGGTGAAGTCCCCGGTGCCCACCACCGTGCAGCCCTTGCGCCGCGCCCACCAGGCCAGCGGCTCCAGGTCGCTGTTCTTGCTGCACGCCCTGGAGTACTTGGAGTGGACGTGCAGATCGGCGTGAAAACGCAACTGTCAGGCTCCTCCCCTCGCCGCCCGCCCGGATACGGGAGCGCCGGCGGGGCGTCCGAATCGGTCAGGAATCAAGAAGCGCCGGTCCCCGGGCCGCACCTACCGTGATCGTCGTGGGGGTTCCCCGCACCGGCCCCGTCGGCGCGGAACCCGCACCAGACCACGACGAACAAGACCGACCGGAGGCGACCATGGCACAGACTCAGCAGGCCGGCGGCCGGGAAAAGCGCAAGAAGGGCACTCCGGGGGCGTTCTCACGGTGGATGCAGCAGCGGATGAACGCCCGCATGATCCGCAAGATCCGGCGCGGCCGCGGCCACTTCATGGGCATGGACGTGCTGATCCTGCACACGGTGGGCCGCCGCAGCGGACTGCCGCGCCAGACCCCGGTGGCCTACTTCCCCGACGGCGAGGACGCCCGGCTGATCGTCGCCTCCGGCGGCGGGAGCCTGAACCCCGACTGGTTCGTCAACCTGATGGCGCACCCCGAGCGGGCGTCGGTCGAGCTGCCCGGCCGCGACGCCGTCCCGGTGCGGCCGCACGTCCTGGAGGGCGCCGAGCGCGAGCGGGCCTGGGAGCGCATCGCCGCTGCCCAGCCCCGCATCGCCAAGTACCAGAGCAAGTCCGAGCGGCGGTACCCGGTGATCCGGCTCGTCCCGCAGTGATCCCGCCTCACAGCGGCTCGGCCACCCACCGCCATCCGCCCTCGTCGCACACCGTCCGCACCAGCTGGGCGCCGCTGGCGTCGGCCAGTTCGGCGACCAGCCGGACGAGCCGGCGGTGGAAGTCGGGCGGCGGGCGCACCCCGGTCGTCCCGTCGATCAGCGTCACCGCCTGCCTGGCCTCGTCCCGCAGCTGAGCCGTCACCCTCCCGCCGTCCAGGCGCACGACGACGATCGCGTCCGCCCGGACCACATCCCGGCCGTCCGCCGTCGCGATCCATACCTCGGGACCGGCAGCACGCATGTCTCCTCCGCCCTTTCGCAGGGCGCGGTCTCCCGCCGGACCGCCTGACGAAGGGCAGGCCCCGCCCTCACGCACACCGATGTCGGACCACGCGGCATGCCCGACTCTCCGGCGTCGAAACCTGGGCGGGGTCTCTTGCCTGCGTGCACCGCCGCAGGAGGTGACGCAAAGCCTTCCAGATCGAGACGCCCACCAGGGCGCAGACCGGTACCTCCGTCCCCAGGGGGCGTTTAAGGTCGGGATGCGCAGCTCCGCTCCCCGTGACAACGGGCAGAACTGCCCCGGTAGGACCGCCCCGTTTCGGGAACACCCCAGACAGTTACATTAAGTAATCGATCGGGTGTCATCCGTACCGGAAGGCGTTGTTGGAAGGCGGGGGTTCCATGACCACTCCGCGTGCGGCCGGCCGCTGGAACGTCCGGCGGTGGCTGGCGGGCACCGCGCGGTGGCTGACCACGCCGCTGACGCCCGACGACTACCTGGCGCTGGTGAACCCGCTGTGGTCCGCCAAGGAGACATGCGGCCGGGTCGAGGCCGTGCACCCGGAGACCGCGGACGCGGCGACGCTGGTGATCCGCCCGGGCCGCCACTGGGTCCCGCACAAGCCCGGCCAGTGGGTCAGGGTCGGCGTCGACATCGACGGGGTGCGGCACTGGCGCACCTACTCGCTGTCCTCCCCGCCCACACGGCCCGGCGGGTGCGTCACGATCACCGTCAAGGCGATTCCGGACGGCCTGGTCTCCGGACATCTGGTGCGGCGCACACCGCCCGGGACGATCCTGGGCTTAGGCCGCCCGGAAGGCGAGTTCGTCCTGCCCGAACCGCCGCCGCCGCGCGTGCTGTTCCTGACGGCCGGCAGCGGGATCACACCGGTGCGGCCGATGCTGCACGCCCTCCTGGCCCGCCCCGACAGTCCGGACGTGATGCTGGTGCACTCGGCGCCCACGCCGCAGGAGGTCATCTTCGGGCGGGAGCTGCGGGAACTGGCGGCGCGTTTGCCGAACTTGCGGCTGCATGAGCGGCATACCCGGATCGAAGGCCGCCTCAAGCTCGCGGAACTGCCCGAGCTGTGCCCGGACTGGACCGAACGCGCGGTGTGGGCGTGCGGGCCGCCCGGGCTGCTCGAAGAGGTCACGACGCACTGGACCGGCCCCGCCGAGCGCCTGCACATCGAACGCTTCCGCCCCGAGCCGGTCGCGGAAGGCGGCGAGGGCGGACGGGTCCGCTTCACCAAAAGCGGCCGGGAGGCCCGCGCCGACGGCGGCACGCCGCTGCTGACGGTCGGGGAGAACGCCGGGGTGCTCATGCCCAGCGGCTGCCGGATGGGCATCTGCCGCAGCTGCCTGGTGCCGCTGGCCTCCGGCCGGGTGCGCGACCTGCGCACCGGCCGCGTCCACGGCGAAGCGGGCGATCTCATTCAAACCTGCGTGTCGGCCGCCGCCGGCCCCGTGGAGATCGAACTGTGAGAGCGAGGAGACGACCATGCCGACCGCGGCATCGCTCAGCCGCGCCGACCTCGAGGAGTTCGGCCGGGAGCTGGAGAAGATCCGCCAGGAGGTCCTCGCCGACCTCGGGGAGGATGACGCCGCCTACATCCGCGGCGTCATCGCCCTGCAGCGCCGGCTGGAGGTGACCGGCCGGGCGCTGCTGCTGGTCTCCTGGCTGCCCCCGGCCTGGCTCGCCGGGACCACGGCCCTGGCCGTCGCCAAGATCCTGGAGAACATGGAGATCGGGCACAACGTCCTGCACGGCCAGTGGGACTGGATGCGCGACCCGAAGATCCACTCGACGACCTGGGAGTGGGACAACGCCACCCCCGCCGCCCAGTGGAAGCACTCCCACAACGTCGTCCACCACACCTGGACGAACGTGCTCGGCAAGGACCGCGACATCGGTTATTCGGCCCTGCGGGTCCACCCGGCGCAGCAGTGGCACCCGATCTACCTGGCCCAGCCGTTCTACAACGCGCTGCTCGCCCTCTTCTTCGAGTACGGCATCGCGATCTACGACGCCGAGCTGGAACGCGTCGCAAAGGGCGAAAAGGACGCCCGCGAGGCCCTGCGGCAACTGCGCGCCGTCGCCGCCAAGGCCGGCCGCCAGATCCTCAAGGACTATGTGGCCTTCCCCTTGCTGGCGGGCCCGGGCATGCTGCCCACCCTGCTGGGCAACCTGACGGCGAACATGGCCCGCAACGTGTGGGCGCACATCGTCATCTTCTGCGGCCACTTCCCCGAGGGCGCCGAGGTCTTCACCGAAGAGGAGATCGAAAACGAGACCAGAGCCCAGTGGTACCTCCGCCAGCTGCTGGGCTCCTGCAACTTCGACGGCGGCCCCCTGCTGCACCTGATGAGCGGCAACCTGAGCCACCAGATCGAACACCACCTGTTCCCCGACCTGCCCAGCAACCGCTACGCCCAGATCGCCCCCCGCGTCCGCGCCCTGTGCGCCCGCTTCGGCCTCCCCTACAACTCCCGCCCCTTGATCAAGCAGACATGCTCGGTCTGGAAACGCATCCTCCGCCTGTCCCTTCCCGGCGGCTCCCAGGCCCCACGGCCGGAGGAGACCACGGCTTCGCCCGGCGAACTGCGCGCCACCGCACCGAAGGAGGCGCCCGCCCAGGCCGAGCGGTCCCCGAACGGCGACGGCAAAGAAGCGGCGAGGAAGTCCCGTGGCCTGATCGCACGCTAATGGCGCGACGAATCGCAGGACACTGAAACGATCAAGGCCCAGGTCCGGGGATCACGCCCCTGACCTGGGCCTTCGTGCTAGAGCGAGTGACGGGAATCGAACCCGCGTTACCAGCTTGGGAATCCGACCGATCCGCCCTGCCACACCTGCCGACCTGACCGAACACCATCCCGCAAGTGACCGTGATTGCCCTCTGATCACCACCCCTGATTGCACGGCGATCACCGCCCGACTTGCACCGACGCACGCAACACCAACCACCCGCCATCCGCGCTACGCCCTCGGGGAACAAGCGAACCCGGAGCGCAGAGCCGGCCACGGCCGTGAGCACCGGAAGCCCCGCAGCGGCACCTTGACCACAGTCACAACGGAGATCCGGCCTTCCGCTTTTCAGAAGTGAGAATCCTGCCCTACGACCACATCAGCCGTGCACATAGGGCTGCCGGGGCCTGCCGCAGGTCGGTGACGGCTGCGGACGTTGCCGTCAGCGTTGCCGTCACTGCCGTCAGCGGGACGGCCCGGAGTGCCCGTCCGCGCGGACGGGCAGAAGGTGGGACAGACGGCATCGCGCGGACGGGCGCTCCGGGGCGCAGGGGATCTGGGGGACGGCGCAGTCCCCCAGAAGCGCGCTCGTCCAACCTGACGACACGACGCCTGCCGGCGGGTTACCGTGATCGTGATGGCTCTTGCTCCCGTCGCGTTGGTTTGTGCGTTCTACCTGGGCGGATGCACAACCGGCGGTCTGCTGCAAAATCGGCTTGTATCCGGTGGGCTTCCGTCCCTGTGGCCTGCGGTTTTACTCTGGGGGTCCTCATCACCCCTCAGAGGGATCGCAACGCCAGAACCGGGCCGGTGACACCACCGGCCTTGAGGGTCCTCATCACCCCTCAGAGGGATCGCAACTAGATTTCGCGGGCTCCAATCTGCACGCCTAGCGGGGGTCCTCATCACCCCTCAGAGGGATCGCAACCGGGTTGGCAGAGCTGGCGCATGTCTTCGACCAGGGTCCTCATCACCCCTCAGAGGGATCGCAACCGCTGAGTTGCGAGCGAGGTACCATCGTCGCCGGTGGGTCCTCATCACCCCTCAGAGGGATCGCAACAGCAGGCCGGGCGCGCTGGTGCGGTGCGTGCGCCAGGGTCCTCATCACCCCTCAGAGGGATCGCAACCCGTATTCATTAATGACCTGCGCGAAGAATTCGTGTCCTCATCACCCTTCAGAGGGATCGCAACCCTGTGGTCAGGCCCGAGATCTCCAGCCGGTCCATCACGTCCTCATCACCCCTCAGAGGGATCGCAACGCGCGGATCTGGGCGCGGTCCTCGCGGTGGGCCAGGTCCTCATCACCCCTCAGAGGGATCGTGACTCGTTGGCCTGCACCCCCGTGTCCGGCTGAGCGGGCGGCGCGGCGGGACCGGCCCGGAGAGGCCGCATGCCCGCTGCGCTGGTCCGCTCGGTGGCGGCCGCGTCAGCGGGGCCCTTGAAGACGTAGAGAAAGTTCTCATCCGGTGCTCTGGCACCACTGGTCGCCTGGAGCTCTGGTGCCCCGGAGTCCCACGGCCGTGGCTAGGTGATGATCTTGCGTAGGGCCTCGTGGGTTTGTTCGGCGAGGCTGACGGCGGCGCCTAGGCGGTTGTCGATGGTGATCTGGGCGCCGGGTGGGCTGGTGTCGGTGTTGAGAGTGCTGGCGTACTGGTCCCAGTTGGCGAGTTTCCAGGCGTCACGGGGGGCGTCGCGGAGCTCGATGTACTCGTGCATGGAGTCCAGGTCGCAGTGGAGCCAGACGGTGACCACGTCCACGTTCTTGGCCTTGCAGCGGTGAGTGAGGCGGTCGAGCCAGGTGGGGTTGTTGAACTCCTCGACGAAGGGGGCGGCGAGGATGATGGAGACTCCGCAGTCGATGTTGGTGCGGGCGGCGTCCAGCAGGCAGCGATACTCCAGGGGTCTGACCTCGCGGCGGTAGGTGTCGGTGTGGCGGTCGTGGGGGTCGCCGGTCAAGGTCAGCAGCAGGCGTTCGGTCATACGGCGGGTGAGGGCGTCTTTGTCCAGGAACGCCCACCCGGAGATGCTGGACAGGAAGCGGGCGAACTCGGTCTTGCCTGATCCGGCGTATCCCCCTACCAGGACGAGGACGGGATTGCCCCCGGCGCCGGCTGCGGCCCGGCTGTGGAGGGCGTTGGTGATACGGCTCTTGAGGGTGTCGCCTGCCGGGAAGAAGGCGGACAGGTCCACCGGGGAGCCGTCTGGGGGTGTCTCGTCGTCTCGGGCCTGGGCTGCTGCGCGCTCCAGCACGGTGAGCGGGACCCCGAGCGCTTGAGCGAGGTAGGGCAGCCAGTCGGTAGGGACGCGCTTGCCCCGTTCCCATCGGGAGATCTCGTGGCGGGTGAGGGTGTCGGTTCCGGACAATTCGCACAGCAATTGCGCTAGGGCGCGCTGGCTTCTGCTGCCGCGAAGTCGAGCGAGGTAGGCGCCGAATTCTCGCCGTTTGCCGGTGGCCATGGCCAGCCCCCTTCCCGGTTTCAGTCTGGCCCCCCGCTGGCCCCCTGTCGGGCTCCTTTACGGAAAAGGGTCGGTCGGGACGCTTGAGACATGAGCGGCTCCCAGGACGGCCCGGTCTCCTAGGACGTGTTGCGTTCATGGTGCTTGGGCCTTCGGGGGCTGCCACGGCTCAACGAGCCCGGGGCCGGCGGCGCGGTGGGGGCGTGACGGTCGATTCACGGTGCGGTGCCTCATCGTCTGGCGAAAACACCTTGTCGCGCCGCCGGTTCCCCGCTTCGAGCGGACGGGAGTGGGGAGATGGCTTTTGACCAGTCGCGGTTTGAGTCGGCAAACGTCCAGGGAGCCTTCGGGCCTCGGCGGGAGCATCTGGCGGCGCTGGATGCGGCGTTGTGCAAACGGCGGAAGGTGCTGTGCGGCGTCGTGGTGCGCGATGGGATGCCGCTGCTGCGGGTGACGGCGCCGGGGGCGGCGCTGCGTGCACTCGAAGTGGACTGTGAGCAGGGCGCCGACGGCTGGGTGTTCACCCGAGCGGACACCAAAGAGCCTCTCGGACCGGTGAGTGATCTAGCGGCGGTGGCCGACCGGGTGGCCGAATCTCTGACCGGCGGAGCGATCCGGTGAGCGCGGTGGCGGGCTCGGTCCGTCCGGCCGTGGGGAGCTCGAACGTGCAGCAGTGGTACTTGCAGGCGGTCGTGCGGGTGTACGGGCCGTGGACGACGTCCAAGACGATCAACTCGAAGGAACGCGCTTTGGCGGTGCAGCGGGTTCGCCACGCCAGTCACGTCCTGGCGGACCTGGAAGCCCAGATGCCGCGTGAGAACTCGGGGAGGTGGACGGCAGCGTCCGGGTGAACGCCCAAGACAGGTCAAGGCCCGATGAGACGTGGGCGCGCGCCCGGTGGGGCAACGGGAGGGGTGCCCTGATCCGGCATCGGGCGCGTGTCCGCCCGTCTCCGGCATGTGCCCGGCTCTGCCGGGGGCGGTCTGCGCGAGGGCGCCCGGTACACGTTCAACCCCCGTCACGGCACCGGGTGCCCTCGTCGCGGGGCGTGGCGGCGTGGAGGCGGCACCCTTGCCGCCCTCGGGGCAAGGGTCCTTGCGCCGCCACGTCCCGGTTTCCCGGATGAGCCGAAGGGGTGCGGAGCATGGGGTGAACGAGAGTTCGCTTGTGGCCGGCGGCGAGGCCGGCAAAAGGCTGACCGTGGCCTATGCCCACGGTCCGGCGTCGCCGTCGCCTTTGGTGCGTGAGGTGCTGTGGGACTTCATGCACTCGGACGGCGGCCCGGAGTGGACGCCCGGGTCGGACGAGGGATATCACGGCCGGCACGTGAGAGAGCGGCGCCGGGACTGCGAGTCCATCCACTGGCAGCGCCGACGCCCGCCCTTGACGAGAACGCGGGTGCTTGCGCACACCTGCGAATGCCGCGCGACGATCTACGAACTGTGCGCCCGTGGCGGGGCGTACTTCATCCGGCGGACCACACGCGGCCCTCGTGGCATCGAGGTGGACGAATCACCTCACGTGATCGCTCGGGAAGCCGGGGAGCTGTGGTCCAAGCCGCTGAGCGGCAGGGCTCGGTGAGGGCCTTCGGCAACGGCGTCGATGATGCGGCGGGCGGCCCTGCCGGGTTCGGTCTCATCGGTGCGAATGAGCAGATGGAAGACGGCCTCATCCCGGTGGGCCGCCAGGTCGGCTCGGGTCTCCTCCCATGCCCGCAAGCGCGCGGGCCGGTCGGCGTCGCCTCGGCCACGGGAGCGCCGGGCGCAGACTTCACGCGGTGCCCACAGCAGGACGCACGTCCACTCCAACGGCACGGACAGCCGCAAGCGTTGCAGGTCGGCGACGTTGCCCATGTGGACGACAGGCACCCTGCCGGCCTTCGTCATGGCCTCGATGTCGTGCCGGTCAACGGCGTAGACGTTGCCGTACCGGCTGGTCTCGACGACCAGGCGCCTCATGCCGCGGAGGGTCTCCAGCTCGGCGGCCGTCACCATCCGGTAGCCGGTGCTGCGGCCCGTGCCCGCCTTCAACTTGGGCACGAGAGTGAACCGCTCGTCCAGCTCGGCCAGCTCCCCCGTGATCGTGTCCTTGCCGCTGGCCGGCGGGCCGTACAGGATCACCCCCTGATCGGTCACCCCAAGAGCCTACGCAACGTCTCACGCATCCGGTCGGCGACGCTGATGGCGGCGCCCATCCGGTTGTCCACCCTCAGGTGAACACCCGGCGGACTGTTCTCCGTGTCGAGCGTGCTGACGTACTCGTCCCAGTGGGCGAGCTTCCAGGCATCCCGGGGAGCGTCGCGGAACTCGATGTACTCACGCATGGACTCGGCGTCGCAGCGGACCCAGATCGCCACCACGTCCACACCCTTGGCCCTGCAGCGGTTCGTGAGCCCGGCCAGCCATGCTTCGTCCCGGAACTCGGCGATGAAGGGGGCGGACAGAATGGTCGATATGCCGCGTTCGATATTGTCGTTCGCGGCGTCCATCAGGCACTCGTACTCCAGTGGCCTGACCTCTTTCAGATAGGTCTCGCTGTGCCGGTCGTGCGGGTCTCCGCCGAGCGAGATCAACAGGCGTTCCGTCATGCGCCCGGTCAGCGAGTCCTTGTCGAGGATCGCCCACCCGGAGACATCCCCAAGGAAACGGGCGAACTCCGTCTTGCCCGATCCGGCGTATCCGCCCACCAGGACGAGCGTGGTCGTGCCCAGACTGCGCGCAAGCGCCCGGCCTCGCCAACCGTTCACGATGCGGGCCTTCAGAGTCTCGGCGACCGCAAGGCCGTCGCTTCGGACGTGCTCGGAGACCTGATCGAGTCCTTTGGCGATGGCGCTCGCGGCCTGCCCGGTGGTGGCGGGGTCGGCGAGGCTCCCGACCAGGGCCGACAGGTCTAGAGTCTGCTCGTCGGGCAGTGGGAGACGAAACCCCAGCTCAGGTTCGGTGGCCTCGTACATGAGGCAGTAGGCGCGCCGGTAGTGCGGCCCCGGGTAGACGACACCGGTCTCGTGTCCCCAGAGGGTATGGAAGTTCGCGGCCACTCTCAGGCCGCTTCGTCTGGCCACCTGCCGCAGCTTCTCACTTGCGGCCTCCAGGGTCAGCCCGTGAGCCTCACGGCGTTCGCGCAGCTTGGCGGGGTCCCAACCGGGGCGACGGTGCTTGGTCGGGGGCATCATCGGCCTTTCCGATCATGCGGACAACGGCACACACCGGGCGTTGGCCAGCCCGTCCGCAGAGGCGTAAAAGCGGACGTGACAAGCATCAATGAGCCGTGGGTGATGGGCCTGGACCGGCCCCTGAGATGAGGTCCCTGCATACCGAACGAGGGAACCGCCCAAAAGATAGGAGGCTTTTCCCAGCAGCGATGGCCTGCGGGACACAGGAGCACCCCGAAGAACTGCCAGCGCTGATTACCTCCGGCACTCGGCCTCTCTGTCCAAGCAAACCCGCTCAGTCTGGAAGCGTATCCTCCGCCTGATCCTCCCAAGCCCCATGCCCACAGGAGGCTCCGCCGCCCTCACCCCTGTGGCTGCGATTCACAGGGTGGCATCTCGCGCTCCGCTCGAGCCAGACACTCCTCCAGCGGTGCAGGGAAGAGACGAGCAGAGGCACCGGTCAGCGGCGCAACATCCGCGGAGCGCTGAAACGATCAAGGCCCAGGTCTGGGAATCACGCCCCTGACCTGGGCCTTCGTGCTAGAGCGAGTGACGGGAATCGAACCCGCGTTACCAGCTTGGGAAGCTGGAGTTCTACCATTGAACTACACTCGCCTGCCGCCACTGGTGAGAGTGGCTGCGATGACATGTTACCGAAAACGGCGGCGTTGGCGAGTCAGGTGGTGGGGGTGTCGGGTTCGGGGGCCGTGGGAAGAGCCGGTCGCTTTGCCGGTAGCTTTGCTGGCGTGCTGCTCTCTGACCGTGACATCAGGGCCGAGATCGAGGCGGGGCGGGTGAAGATCGACCCGTTCGATCCGGAGATGATCCAGCCGTCCAGTGTGGACGTGCGACTGGACCGGTACTTCCGGGTGTTCGAGAACCACAAGTATCCCCACATCGACCCGGCCGTGGAGCAGCCGGACCTGACCCGGCTGGTGGAGCCGGACGGGGACGAGCCGTTCGTGCTGCACCCGGGGGAGTTCGTGCTGGCCTCCACCTATGAGATGTTCTCGCTGCCGGACGACCTGGCGGCGCGGTTGGAGGGCAAGAGCTCGCTGGGGCGGCTGGGGCTGCTGACGCACTCGACGGCCGGGTGGATCGACCCGGGGTTCTGCGGGCATGTGACGCTGGAGCTGTCGAACGTGGCGACGCTGCCGATCAAGCTGTGGCCGGGCATGAAGATCGGGCAGATGTGCCTGTTCCGGACGAGCTCGCCGGTGGAGCACCCCTACGGGTCGAAGGAATACGGGTCGCGGTACCAGGGGCAGCGCGGGCCCACGCCGTCGCGGTCGTACCTGAACTTCCACCGGACGAAGATCTGAGGCCGCATCGAAGGCCGTCCCGCGGCTCTGCTGGCTTTGTGAGCGGCTTCCCCAGGCATCTGCGGGCCTGACGGCGTTCCAGTGCAGGCCCTACGAGAACTGCACGTCCGGCCCGATGCTCCCGCCGTCCGGTTCGGGTTTCCCGTAACCGGCCCCAGAACGGGACGAGGCCCCGGCGGTCACCCGCCGGGGCCTCGTTCATGCGGACTTTCTTACTCGGCCGCCACGGTCTCCTTCGGGGCGGCGTCCTCGCCCTTGATGGAGCGGATGAGCAGCTGGGAGACGTCCACGACTTCCAGGGACTCCTTGGCCTGGCCGGCGTTCTTCTTCTCGTTGATCGCGTCGCCCAGCATCACCAGGCAGAACGGGCAGGCGGTGGAGACGGTGTCGGGGTCGGTGCCCAGCGCCTCGTCCACGCGCTCGGTGTTGATGCGCTTGCCGATGCGCTCTTCCATCCACATCCGGGCGCCGCCGGCGCCGCAGCAGAAGCCGCGGTCCTTGTGGCGGTGCATCTCCTGGGTCTTGACGCCGGGGACGGTGGCCATGATGTCCCGCGGCTGCTTGTAGACCTTGTTGTGGCGGCCCAGGAAGCAGGGGTCGTGGTAGGTGATCTTCTCCTCGATCGGGGTGACCGGGGTGAGCTTGCCCTCCTCGACCAGCTTGGCCAGCAGCTGGGTGTGGTGGATGACCTCGTAGTTCCCGCCGATCTGCGGGTACTCGTTGGCCAGGGTGTTGAAGCAGTGCGGGCAGGTCGCCACGATCTTCTTGACCCCGGCCTCGTTGAGGGTCTCCACGTTCTGCTGGCCGAGCATCTGGAAGATGAACTCCATGCCCAGCCGGCGGGCCGGGTCACCGGTGCAGGCCTCCATGGGGCCGAGCACGGCGAACTTGACGCCGGCGATGTGCAGCAGCTCGGCGACGGCCTTGGTGGTCTTCTTGGCGCGGTCCTCCAGGGCGCCGGCGCAGCCGACCCAGAACAGGTACTCGGCGTCCTCGGGCATGGAGTCCTCGACGACCGGGACCTCGAAGTCCAGCTCCTCGATCCACTCCAGGCGCTTCATCTCGGACATGCCCCACGGGTTGCCCTTGTTCTCCAGGTTCTTGAGCATCACGCCCGCCTCGGACGGGAAGCTCGACTCGATCATGACCTGGAAGCGGCGCATGTCCAGGATGTGGTCGATGTGCTCGATGTCCACCGGGCACTGCTCGACGCAGGCACCGCAGTTGGTGCACGACCACAGCACGTCGGGGTGGATGACGCCGTCCTCGCCGACGAGCGGCTTGTCCACCTGCATGGCGGCCTTCTGCTCGTCGGTGAACTTCTCGCGCTGCTCCTCGGAGGCCAGGATGTAGGGGGCCTTGGCGAAGGCGTGGTCGCGCAGCTCGAGGATGACCATCTTCGGCGACAGCGGCTTGCCGGTGTTCCAGGCCGGGCACTGCGACTGGCACCGCCCGCACTCGGTGCAGGTGGCCATGTCGAGGAAGCCCTTCCAGGTGAAGTCCTCGATCTTGCCGCGGCCGAAGACGTCGGTGTCGGGGTCGGCCTCCTCGAAGTCCAGCACCTTGCCGTTGCTCATCATCGGCTGGGCGGCGCCCAGGCCGTCCGGGCGGCGCTTGAACATGACGTTCAGCGGCGCCAGGAAGATGTGCAGGTGCTTGGAGTTGACGACGATGATCAGGAAGACCAGGGCCACCCCGATGTGGGCGAGCAGGAAGAACGACTCCAGCCCGTTCATGAGGGTGGACTCCGGCTCGCCGATGCCCTCCATCAGCTTGCCGACGCCGTAGGAGGCGTAGGCGGCCTTGCCGTAGGAGAAGTTGCCGTTGGCGACCTCGGCGCCGCGGAAGGCGAACATCGTCCAGATCACGTTGAAGATCATGAACAGGATGAGCCACGCGCCGCCGGTGTGCGAGCCCTTGAAGCGGGACTTGCGGTCGATCCGCTTAGGAGACTGCTGGATGCGGATGACGGTGAAGACGATCAGGCCGCCCAGGCACAGCAGGGCGATGGTGTCCTGCACGAACCCGATCGGACCCCAGGTCTGCAGGAACGGGATGTGGGCCTCCAGCCCGAACAGAAGCTGGACGCCGGCCTCGCCGTAAACACTGGCCAGCAGCAGGAAGGCCCACATCACGAAGAAGTGCGCCATTCCCGGCACGGTCCACTTCAGCAGCTTGCGCTGGCCGAGGACCTCTTTGAGCTGGCCCTCAATATCCCCCTTGGGGTCGCGCTTGACACGCAGCACCCGGTCGGGGTCGGGCTGGCCGCTCTTGATGAGCTTGTACAGGAAGAGGACACGCCGGGCGGCGAGCGCCACGGCGACCGCTATCCCGGCAAGCCCGATGATCAACGTGAGCCAGTACACTTTCCGTCCTCCTGGGGTACGGGCGTTGGCTGTCAGCGTAGGGCTCGCGACAGAACGACCCACAACCGGGGCCGAATGTTACTCGACAGTAGCTTAGCTGTCACACCCCCGGCGGTCTCCGTGGCTGAGCCGTCCTCGTGGTATACCTCCCGGTTCATCCCTCCGCCAAGCGGATGTACCGCTCTCCGCCCCGAGGGTCTTTATCAATGTGATCGCGCACATTAGTGTTCCTCCGAGCCAGATTCACCGGCGGCTGGGGCGCGGACAGCCGCCGGTGACCGACGGTATCCACCCCTTTCCGGACCACATGTCCGGCCGACCACCCCCCGGAGCCGCCGTGAAACGACCACTGCGCCGACTGACCGTCCTGGCGTCCGCCACCGCCGCCCTGGCGGCCCTGATCTCCCCGCCCGCCGCCTCGGCCGCCCAGGCCGCCGACGAGTTCGCCGACTGCCCGTCGCTGCCCGCCGACGCCCGGCCGCTCACCTGGAAGTGCTACGTGCTGACCGCCGAGGACACCCTGATCGGCGTCAGCCTCGGCCGCATGCACGCCCACACCAAGGAGCCGATCCGGCTGACCGTCGCCCAGGGCAGCCTCACCAACGGCAAGACCGTCGCCAAGCTCGGCGCGCTGCGCGCCAACCCCATCCCGTTCGTCACCGGGGTCCCCGGCACCCCCTTCGAGGTCCCCCACCCCACGGGCTGGAAGCTGGAGATCACCCCGACCGGGATGATCGAGCCCGGCATCCTGGTCCCGCACAAGCTCGGGGTGACCGCCCGCATCATCGGCGACGGCCTGGGCGACTCCTGCCGGGTCGGCTCCTCCTCCCGCCCGATCGTCATCGACCCGGTGGTCAACTGGGCGCTGCCGTGGGTCAGCAACGGCAAGGTCGGCACCCGCATGAAGGTGGCCGACATCGTCTACTCGCTGCCCATCGCCACCGGCTGCAACGGCAAGGACTTCACCGTCAACCAGCTGCTGGGGCTGCCCGCCAACTCCGTCAGCAACCAGTTCCAGGTCACCTGGACGATGATCAGCAAGCGCTACTGACAAATAACGCGCACGCGGGGCGCCGTGCCGGGCACGGCGCCCCGTCGTCATTCACGGCTTCTCGGGTTGCCCGTCGGTCCCGCCCATGGAGCGGATCACGCTGTGGTCCGGCACGGTGCCCGGGGCCATCCCGCGCGCCCGGCCGCCCGCCCGAACCACCGTCCGCTGCCGGCCGAGCAGCCGGTAGGTGCCCGGCTCCAGGACGACCACCTGGCCGAAGACGGTGCCCTTGTTCCAGCACGAGCACCTCACGACGCCGCGCGCGGCCGGCCCGATCCCGCTGCGCCCGGCCCGGCGCCAGGCGGTCTGCCGTCCCGCCCGGGTGACCGCATACGCCCACACGTGCCGGCGGCAGGCGTCGTAGATCGCGGTGAAACGTTCAGCCTCTTCGTCCACCGCCCGCACCTTCGTCCGTCCCGGCGTCTCGTCACCGGGAAGTGGTCCGGAAGGCCCCATCGTTACCGGCCGGTTCCATAACAAACGCGCCGGGATCAGCGGGGTGCGGTGCCGGTCCGTCCCGCACCGGCCCGGCCGCCTTGACCGAGTCGAGCCCGGCGAGCATCCGGAAGGCCGCCGCCCGCACCTTGGGGGTGACCGGCATGTCGAGGATCAGGCCCTGGGTGACCGTGAACAGCCGCACGTCAGCGGACATGGGATCGCCGGCGGCCTCGGTGCCATGCCCCCGGTACCACTTCAGCAGTTCCGCCTTGAGCCGGGCGGGGTCGGCGGGCAGCGCGCGCAGGTTCTTCATGGTGACGTTGCGGCCCAGCCAGAAGATCTTGTCGCCGTCGACCAGCGGGGCACGGGTGAGCCTGGGGGCTTGGGCCGTATCTCCAGCCGCATGGGCTTGGACGTTCCGCTCCCCGGAAGCGGCGTGGGGCCGATGGGCACGCGCACGGTGAAGGCCTGCGGGGACCCGGCCCGGCGCCATGCGGCGGCGTCCGCCGGCGTCGCCGGTTCGGCGCCCGGGTCCTGGCTGTGGGCATAGGACATGCCGCCGGGGGCGGCGGGCGTCCAGAGTTCGCGGCGCTGCCGCGAGACGACGGTGTAGGCGTCCGCTCCCCGCCCGACCCGGTGGTAGCCGCGGGTGACCGTCGCGACGTGCCGGTACGCGCCGGTGGTCTCCGAGCCGCCGTCGGTGCGGGAGGCGGCGGCCGGCAGCACGGCCCGGGCCGGCGCCCGGTAGCGGCGGGGCGTTCGGCCGCCTCGGCCTCCGAGGTCATGCGCATATCTCCGTCATGAGGGGCAACCCTCCCAGAGTCGTGGTCGGGGCTTTGCCCGTACTCCGGCGATGCCCGCGTTCGCTTTCCCGGCTCGGCCGAAGGTCGTCCCGGATCCCCCCGAGAGGGAATAGGTGGCTCAACCCTCTTGTTAGAGTGGGCAGCAGCAAAGTTGAGTCGGGTCGACTCAATTGATTTGACAAGGCATCCGGCCCGGGGCAACCTTGCCGCTGAAAGAGACTGACAGCCCATGTGCCCGCGCGGCGGGCACCGAGACGGCCGCCCCGGGGGACGGCCGAGCTAGCGACGGAGGACGAAGACCATGGCACGTGCGGTCGGTATCGACCTCGGGACGACCAACTCGGTCGTCGCGATTCTGGAAGGCGGCGAGCCCACCGTCATCGCCAACGCGGAGGGGTCGCGGACCACGCCGTCCGTCGTCGCCTTCGCCAAGAACGGTGAGGTCCTCGTCGGCGAGGTGGCCAAGCGCCAGGCCGTGACCAACGTTGACCGCACCATCCGCTCGGTCAAGCGCCACATGGGCACGGACTGGAAGATCGACATCGACGGCAAGAAGTACACGCCGCAGGAGATCAGCGCCCGCGTCCTGCAGAAGCTCAAGCGCGACGCCGAGGCCTACCTGGGCGAGAAGATCACCGACGCGGTGATCACCGTCCCCGCCTACTTCTCCGACCACCAGCGCCAGGCCACCAAGGAGGCCGGCCAGATCGCCGGCCTGAACGTGCTGCGCATCATCAACGAGCCGACCTCCGCGGCGCTGGCCTACCACCTGGAGAAGGAGAAGGAGGCCACCATCCTGGTCTTCGACCTGGGCGGCGGCACCTTCGACGTGTCGCTGCTGGAGGTCGGCGACGGCGTGGTCGAGGTCAAGGCCACCAGCGGTGACAACCACCTGGGCGGCGACGACTGGGACAACGCCATCGTCAACTGGCTGGTGGAGCGCTTCAAGAACGCCCACGGCGTGGACCTGTCCAAGGACAAGATGGCCATGCAGCGGCTGCGCGAGGCCGCGGAGAAGGCCAAGATCGAGCTGTCCGGCGCCACCGAGACCCAGATCAACCTGCCCTACATCACCGCCTCGTCCGAGGGCCCGCTGCACCTGGACGAAAAGCTCACCCGCGCCGAGTTCCAGCGCATGACCGCGGACCTGCTGGAGCGCTGCAAGGGCCCGTTCAACCAGGTCATCAAGGACGCCGGCATCAGCGTCAAGGACATCGACCACGTGGTGCTGGTCGGCGGCTCCACCCGGATGCCCGCGGTGAGCGACCTGGTGCGCGAGCTGACCGGCGGCAAGGAGCCCAACAAGGGCGTCAACCCCGACGAGGTGGTGGCGGTCGGCGCGGCCCTGCAGGCCGGTGTGCTCAAGGGCGAGGTCAAGGACGTCCTGCTGCTGGACGTCACCCCGCTGAGCCTGGGCATCGAGACCAAGGGCGGCATCTTCACCAAGATCATCGAGCGGAACACCACCATCCCCACCAAGCGGAGCGAGGTGTTCACCACCGCCGAGGACAACCAGCCCTCGGTGGAGATCCAGGTCTACCAGGGCGAGCGGGAGATCGCCGCCTACAACAAGAAGCTGGGCACCTTCCAGCTGACCGGGCTGCCCCCGGCGCCGCGCGGCGTGCCGCAGATCGAGGTCACCTTCGACATCGACGCCAACGGCATCGTCAACGTCTCCGCCAAGGACCTGGGCACCGGCAAGGAGCAGTCGATGGTCATCACCGGCGGCTCGGCCCTGCCCAAGGACGAGATCGAGCGGATGATGCGCGAGGCCGAGCAGCACGCCGAGGAGGACCGCAAGCGCAAGGAGGAGGCCGAGGTCCGCAACCAGGCCGACACCCTGGCGTACTCGACCGAGAAGTTCCTGCGGGAGAACTCCGAGAAGGTCCCCGAGGACGTCAAGAAGGAGGTCGAGGAGGCGGTCGCCGACGTCAAGAAGAAGCTGGAGGGCTCCGACGTCGACGCCATCCGCGCCAGCGCCGAGAAGCTGGCCCAGGTCAGCCAGAAGATGGGCGCCGCCATGTACGCCCAGAGCTCCGGCGAGGGCGCGCAGGCCGGCGGCGCGAACGCGCAGGCCGGCTCCGACCAGGGCGGTGACGACGAGGTCGTCGACGCCGAGATCGTCGATGATGACAAGAAGGGTGGTGCGGCGTGACCTCGCCTTCCCCCAAGAAGGACGAGGAGCGTGAGGGCCTGGTGATCCGCGACCGCCGACGGATCGACCCGGAGACCGGGGAGGCTCGGGAGCGGTCCGCCAAGGACACCGCTTCCAAGCCTTCTGGGGAGTCCGGCGCGCCCAAGCCCTCCGCCCCGTCCGCCGACGCGGAGGAAGTGGCCAAGCTCAAGGCCCAGCTGGAGGAACGCACCGCGGACCTGCAGCGGGTGCAGGCGGAGTACTCCAACTACCGCAAGCGGGTCGAACGCGACCGGGTGGCGGTGCGCGAGCAGGCGCTGGCCAACGTCCTGACCGAGCTGCTGCCGGTCCTGGACGACATCGGCCGCGCCCGCGAGCACGGCGAGCTGACCGGCGGGTTCAAGTCGGTCAGCGAGGCGCTGGAGGCCACGCTCGGCAAGCTCGGCCTGCAGCAGTACGGAGAGAAGGGCGAGCCGTTCGACCCGACCGTGCACGAGGCGCTGGTGCACTCCTACTCCACCGAGGTCACCGAGACGACCTGCGTGGAGATCCTGCAGCCGGGCTACCGGCTGGGCGAGCGGATCCTGCGGCCCGCGCGGGTGGCGGTGGCCGACCCGCAGCCGGAGGAGGACAAGCAGGAAAGCGCCGGCGAGGAGAACTCCGCCGAGGAGTGAGGCGCTGAGCAACGGAGGCGTCCCGGGCGGCCCGCGCCCCATGACCGGGCCGCCCGGGCCCCTCCCCGCACGTCCGGGCAGGAGGGACCCGGCGGGCAGAACCCGATCACGACATCGCAGACTTACAAGACAGGCAAGCTTCAATACGAAAGCGGGGCACAGTGAGCACCAAGGACTTCCTTGAGAAGGATTACTACAAGGCCCTTGGTGTCTCGAAGACGGCCACCCAGGACGAGATCAAGAAGGCCTACCGCAAGCTGGCCCGCAAGTACCACCCGGACGCCAACCGCGGCGACGCCGAGGCCGAAGAGCGCTTCAAGGAGATCTCCGAGGCCTACGACGTGCTCTCGGACGAAAAACGCCGCCGGGAGTACGACGAGGCCCGCAGGCTGTTCGGCGCCGGGGGCTTTCGCCGCGGCCAGGGCGGCGGCTTCGGTTTCGACCTCGGTGACCTGTTCGGGCAGGGGCCAGGGGCCGACCGTTTCGGCGACCTGTTCGGCGGGCTGTTCGGGCGGACCGGCACCCGGGCCGGCGCCCGGCGGGCCCGGCGCGGCGCCGACGTGGAGACCGAGGTGACGCTGACCTTCAGCGAGGCGCTGGAGGGCGTCACCGTGCCGCTCCGCCTCACCAGCGAGGCCGCCTGCGCCAGCTGCCAGGGCACCGGCGCCCGGGCCGGCACCATGCCGCGGGTCTGCCCCTCGTGTGAGGGCACCGGGCAGGAGACCCGCAACCTGGGCAGCTTCGGCTTCTCCGAGCCGTGCCGGGTGTGCCGGGGCCGCGGCATGGTGGTCGACGACCCGTGCCCGACCTGCCACGGCAGCGGACGGGCCACCGGCACCCGCACCATCCAGGCCCGCATCCCGGCCGGGGTGGCCGACGGGCAGAAGATCCGTCTCAAGGGCAAGGGCGCGCCCGGCGAGCACGGCGGGCCGGCCGGCGACCTGTACGTCACCATCAAGGTCACGCCGCACAAGGTGTTCGGCCGCAGCGGCGACAACCTCACCGTCACCGTCCCGGTGACGTTCGCCGAGGCGGCGCTGGGCGCCCAGATCAAGGTGCCCACCCACCGCGGCATGCCGGTCACGCTGAAGATCCCGCCGGGCACCCGCAACGGCCGCAAGTTCCGGGTGCGCGGGCGCGGCGCCCCCCGCCGCGACGGCACCAAGGGCGACCTGCTGGTGACCATCGAGGTGCAGGTCCCGCAGAAGATCGACGACACCATGCGCGAGGCGCTGGAGAAGCTGCGCGCCGCCGAGGACGGCGACGCGCTCCGTTCCGGCCTGCTGCTTCAGGCCAGGGAGTGACTTCCCCTCGGCGGGGGCCGAGGGCCGGTGACCCGGAGGTCGAGGTTGACCCTTCACAGGCCGCCCGACGGCGAAGTCTTCCGGGCCTGCGGCAACGGGCCCCGTCGCCGGGCCGACCGGCCGGCGCGGCGTGAGCAAGGTACGAAGCAAGGATTTCCCGCAGCGGGTCCAGGGGGAAGTCCTTGTCCGGAGATGAGGTGATCCCGTGGACCACTTCGGTGACGACACCCCGGTCTATGTGATCTCGGTGGCGGCGCAGCTTTCCGGGCTGCACCCGCAGACGCTGCGCGCCTATGACCGGATGGGGCTGGTGTCTCCGAACCGGACGGCGGGCCGCGGGCGCCGTTACTCGATGCGCGACATCGTGATGCTGCGCGAGATCCAGCGGCTGTCGCAGGAGGAGGGCATCAACCTCGCCGGGATCAAGCACATCCTGGAACTGCAGCGCGAGACCGAGCGGCTCCGCCAGGAGCTGGCTCAGCTGCGCGCCACGATCGAGGAACTGTCCAACGAACTGGAGTCCACCCGCGCCGTGGCCGCCCGGCTGGCCGCCCAGCTGCGGCACGGCCCGCCCGCCCAGGGCGCCGGCCCGTCCGGCGGCGACCTGGTCCCGATCCGTCGTACCAGCGTTGTGCTATGGCGCGAGCGCAACCAGGGCATCTGACTTCTTCGACACCATCGGGGAGAAATCGTGGACTACAAGCTGACACGAAAAAGCCAGGAGGCGGTGTCGATCGCGGTCCGCCGGGCCGCGGCCGAAGGCCACCCCCAGGTTGAACCGTTGCATTTGCTGGTGGCGCTGCTGGCGCTGCCGGAGGGCACCGCGGTCCCGCTGCTGGAGGCGGTCGGGGCCGACTGGCAGGCGGTGCGCAGCGCCGCCGAGGAACGGCTGGCCCGGCTGCCCAGGGCGGCCGGTTCGACGGTGAGCAGCCCGCAGATGTCGCGGCAGCTCATCATGGCGATGAACACCGCCGGCAACCGCGCCCGGCAGATGGAGGACGAGTACGTCTCCACCGAGCACCTGCTGGTGGGGCTGGCCGCCGACGGCGGTGAGGCCGCCCAGGTGCTGCGCGAGGCCGGGGCCACCCCGCAGGCGCTGCTGGAGGCGTTCGAGAAGGTGCGCGGGCACGCCCGGGTCACCAGCGAGGACCCCGAGGGCACCTACCAGGCGCTGGAGAAGTACGGCGTCGACCTGACCGCCCGGGCCCGCGAGGGCAAGCTGGACCCGGTGATCGGCCGGGACACCGAGATCCGGCGGGTGGTGCAGGTGCTGGCCCGCCGCACCAAGAACAACCCGGTGCTGATCGGCGAGCCCGGCGTCGGCAAGACCGCCGTGGTGGAGGGGCTGGCCCAGCGGATCGTGGCCGGGGACGTGCCCGAGTCGCTCAAGGGCAAGCGCCTGGTGGCGCTGGACCTGGGCGCCATGGTGGCCGGGGCCAAGTACCGCGGTGAGTTCGAAGAGCGGCTCAAGGCCGTCCTGAACGAGATCAAAAGCAGCGAGGGCCAGGTCATCACCTTCATCGACGAGCTGCACACCGTGGTCGGGGCCGGTGCCGCCGAGGGCGCCATGGACGCCGGCAACATGCTCAAGCCGATGCTGGCGCGCGGCGAACTGCGCATGATCGGCGCGACCACGCTGGATGAGTACCGCGAGCGGATCGAAAAGGACCCCGCCCTGGAGCGGCGCTTCCAGCAGGTGTTCGTGGGCGAGCCGTCGGTGGAGGACACCATCGCGATCCTGCGCGGGCTCAAGGGCCGCTACGAGGCGCACCACCAGGTGCAGATCTCGGACGCGGCGCTGGTGGCCGCCGCGGCGCTGTCGGACCGCTACATCACCGCCCGGTTCCTGCCGGACAAGGCCATCGACCTGGTGGACGAGGCCGCCTCCCGGCTGCGCATGGAGATCGACTCCCGTCCGGTGGAGATCGACGAGCTGCAGCGCACGGTGGACCGGATGCGCATGGAGGAGCTGGCGCTGGCCAAGGAGTCCGACGAGGCCTCCAAGCAGCGCCTGGAGCGGCTGCGCCGCGACCTGGCCGACAAGAACGAGCAGCTCAACGCGCTGATCGCGCGCTGGGAGCAGGAGAAGGCCGGGCTGAACCGGGTCGGTGAGCTCAAAAAGCGCATCGACCAGCTGCGCGGGGAGGCCGAGCGCGCCCAGCGCGATGGCGACCTGGAGACCAGCGCCCGCATCACCTACGGGGAGATCCCGGCGCTGGAGAAGGAGCTGAAGGCCGCCGCCGAGCAGGCCGAGAAGCGGGACGCGATGGTCAAGGAGGAGGTCGGCCCGGACGATGTGGCCGATGTGGTGGCCTCCTGGACCGGCATCCCGGCCGGGCGGCTGCTGGAGGGCGAGACCGCCAAGCTGCTGCGCATGGAGGAGGAGATCGGCCGCCGGCTGGTCGGGCAGACCCAGGCGGTCAAGGCGGTCTCCGACGCGGTGCGCCGGGCCCGGGCCGGGGTCTCCGACCCCGACCGTCCCACCGGGTCGTTCCTGTTCCTCGGCCCCACCGGGGTGGGCAAGACCGAGCTGGCCAAGGCGCTGGCGGAGTTCCTGTTCGACGACGAGCGCGCCATGGTGCGCATCGACATGTCGGAGTACTCCGAAAAGCACAGCGTGGCCCGGCTGGTGGGCGCCCCGCCCGGCTATGTGGGCTATGAGGAGGGCGGTCAGCTCACCGAGGCCGTGCGGCGCCGCCCCTACTGCGTGGTGCTGCTGGACGAGGTGGAAAAGGCCCACCCGGAGGTTTTCGACATCCTGCTGCAGGTCCTCGACGACGGCCGGCTGACCGACGGCCAGGGCCGCACCGTGGACTTCCGCAACACCATCCTGATCATGACCTCCAACCTGGGCTCGCAGTACCTGGTGGACCCCACCTTGAGCAGCGAGGCCAAGCGGGAGTCGGTGATGAACACGGTGCGGGCCTCGTTCAAGCCGGAGTTCCTCAACCGGCTGGACGACATCATCCTGTTCGAGGCGCTGTCCACCGAGGACCTGACCCGCATCGTGGACCTGCAGGTCGCCCGGCTGGCCAAGCGCCTGGCCGACCGGAGGCTGAAGCTGACGGTCACCGACGCGGCCCGCGAGTGGCTGGCGCTGACCGGCTACGACCCGCTGTACGGCGCCCGCCCGCTGCGCCGCCTGGTGCAGACCGCCATCGGCGACCAGCTGGCCCGCGAACTGCTGGCCGGCACGATCGGCGACGGCGATGAGGTCGTGGTGGACCTGGACGAGGCCGCCGACCGCCTCACCGTCAAGCCCGCCGCTTCGCTCACCAAGTAAGCCCGCCGCCGCCGGGCGGCCCGATGAAAAACCGCCCCCGATGCTTCGGGGGGCGGTTTTTCATTTCTGCCCGATATTCGGTTGACACCGGCCGCGGGCATGGTGCTAGTGTCGGGGACATGGAGAACTGATCACGGCGGGTTGAGCTCGAAGTCAGCGCCTCATCGGCCGGCTCCTCCGGCGCGCTGCACGCTCCCCATCTCATTCACCCGGTGTTCGTCGTCCCGTTCCACCTGCACGAATATCCGCATTCACGCAGGTGAGGACCGCTCGTCCAGGCATCCGGCTCACGCGGCGTCCCCTGAACGGCGCCTGACCCATGCCGGCCTGCGCACCGGAATCTGCAATCCGGCATCCGGACGACGTCGCCTTACCGGGTTTTCCATTTCGTTCATCACGGTCCACCAAGGCCGTTGTTCGGCATGCCCGGAGGTGCCATTTATGCGAAAGATCGACTCCATCAAAGGCAATGGCAAAAAGGGAAAGAAGGAAGCCGACCCGGCGTTCCGCTTCGGCGGCAGGCACGCCGCGCTGGCCCGGGGCGCCCGCCCCAACGCCCGCCGGCTGCCCACCCGCAACATGACCCGGGGCCGCTGAGCCCTCACCGACCGGGCCGTCCCGCCGGTGCGGGACGGCCCGGTCCGCTCAGCGGACGCCCATGAGAGAGCGTCTGTCCCCTTTCGGGTCAAGGGCCCGTGGGGCGAGGACGGAGCGCGAGCGCCATGCAGGCAGGCCCCGGCACCGGCGGTGCAGACCAAGGCGATCCCACGATCTGGGCCAGGGCCTGGGACAGCAGGACGAGAAGGCATCACCACGGCTGCCCCGCCGACACGGGCGACACCGCGACCATGCGAACCGCCCGACCTTCACCAAATGCCCTGCATCACCACACGTCCCACCAACAAGACCACCACGGAACACCGGGGCGGTCTTTTCGGTGAACACACCGTCCAGGCCGCCTGTGCAGCAAGTACATTGCCGCCCGGTCCGGTGAGCGCGAGACCGCCCACTGCGGTCGCTGGTGAAGGGGGATGCGTGCGCGAAGTCGAGGTCAAGTTCCGGGTGCGGGACGCAGAGTCGCTGCAGGCCGCGCTCAAGGCGCAGGGGATCGCGCTGGGAGAGCCGATCCACCAGGACGATCAGGCGTACGCCCCGGTGGGCTGGCGGTTCGGCGACAGCAAACTGGGCGTCTCCTTCGTCCGGCTCCGCACCGTGAACGGACGGCACTTCTTCACGCTCAAGCAGCCTAGGGAGAACGCCCAGTCCTGCCTGGAATACGAGACCGAAGTAGCCGATCGCGAACAAATGCACCATGCGATCGTGCACATGGGCTTCTACCCCACAGTGCGGGTCGCCAAGACCCGGCGGACCGCCAAGGTCGGCGACATCACGCTCTGCGTGGACGACCTGGACGGCGTGGGCACCTTCCTGGAGCTGGAACGCATGATCCCCGCCGATGCCCCGGTCATCGAAGCACAGCGGCAACTCGCCGCCTTCGTCGCCGGCCTGGGCATCGACGCCGAGCACACCGACGAGACCTACGACTCGCTGGTACGCGCAGCCCAAGGATGATCCGACGGCAGTCGTTCCAGGACGCCCCCTACCACCTGCTCAGGTGTGTCCCGCCCGACATCGTGATGAAGCACCGGCCGGCGGCGCAAAGCTCGCGGGTCACGGTCAGAAAGAGCCGGTTCTCCTTGACAGCCAAGCGCAGGCCACCGCGCTGAAAACGGCTGTGGGTCCCGCGTCTGGCTGCTCGCCGACGCGAGCGCGCAGGGTCCCCTGTGAGGATCACAGCCAGGTCGGGCCGGTCAGCGGCTTGGTTGATCGCCCACAAGAACGACCGATCGGCTCCGTCGAGTCGTTGGAGG